>Ga0335075_10000114_pt1 | contig 157028 bp, 113 predicted proteins | sample Lox_Sample_24_FD_206723 | JGI IMG/M metagenome (GOLD analysis project Ga0335075, IMG submission 206723) | Soil microbial communities from Loxahatchee National Wildlife Refuge, Florida, United States - Lox_Sample_2.4 | ecosystem: Environmental > Terrestrial > Soil > Wetlands | place: USA... | reverse complement strand
CCTCCTCGGCCTCCACCGCTATCTCTCCAATTAGGCAATTAGGTCACACACGCTCGGCCCACTCGCGCCCGCGCCCAGAGCGGCTGGCAGCGATGTTCCCTCTCTCAGGCTGGTAAACTCGGGCTAGTACCGGGATTCACGCCATGATGGTGAACCGACTGCGGTGCAGGCATGCTGCCGGTGAGTCTACTGGGAGCTGTTCTGGAGCTGGCTTAATCTCCGCTTCAGGTCTTCAAGTTTCTGGCCGGCCTGGGCTAACTTGCCCTGGGAGGTGAGGCGTTCGTAGTCGGAAAGGTCCTGAGCAGCAGCGGAAATGAGGTCGCTGCGGCGGACGCTGCGCTTTGCGACTGCGGGGGCGGGGGTTGCGGACTGGGAGCTGGACTGCGCCGGGAACTGGGCGTTCCGGGCAGTTGACTCGCTGAGCGAGGAGGGCTGGCCATTGAAGAGGGCGTTGAGGGCGGTTTCGAAGTCGGGTCCGTAGGCGAGGCGGTCCTGGAGGGCGAGGACAACGAGGCGCAGCTCCGGCATGGGGCTTTGCTGGGCCTGGAGATAGATGGGCTCGGCATAGAGCAGAGCCTTGCCGATGGGGATGACGAGCAAAGTGCCGCGGCGGGCGTGGGAGCCCTGCTGGTTCCAGAGGGTGAGCTGGCCGGAGAGGGCGGCGTTCTGGTCGATTCGGGCTTCGACCTGCATAGGGCCGTCGACGAGGCGGGTCTTGGGAAAATCGTAGATGACGGCGTCACCATAGTTGGCGCCGTCGCTGCGTCCGGCGATCCAGCCGATGAGGTTATTGCGGCTGGCGGGAGTGAAGGGGAGGATGGTGACGAATTCGAGCTTCGAGGAGCTGGGCAGCTTCATGAGGACGTAGTTGGGCTCCATGGTTTGGTTCTGCTGGTCGCCGGAGTCGCTGGTCTGTAGTTCGGAGGCGACTGTCCACAGGTCCTCGCGATTGTAGAAGACCTCGGGATCGCTCATGTGGTAGAGGGCGTAGACGGCGGCCTGCTCGGAGAGCAGCAGCTCGGGGTAGCGAATGTGGCGGCGGAGGTCGAGAGGCATCAGCGAAGCGTCGCGGAAGAGCGAGGGGAAGAGGCGGCGCCAGGCATTGATGACGGGGTCATGCTGGTCGAAGATGTAGAAGGTGGTGGTTCCGTTGTAGGCATCGATGACGACTTTGACGCTGTTGCGGAGGTAATTGATGGTTCCGTCGCCGAAGGGGTAATGGGCGGAGTAGGGATAGCTGTCGGAGGTGGTAAAGCCGTCGAGGATCCAGTAGAGGTGGCCGTTGTCGCCGATGACGATGTAGGGGTCGGAGTCCCAGGTGAGGAAGGGCGCGAGGGCGTGGACGCGCACGACGATGTTGCGGCGCATGAGAAGGCGGCTGCGGGATGTGATGTCGTCGCTGAAGGGGACCTTCCAGAGGTCGCCGCGATCGGCGGCGATGAGGGTGCGGCGGAGCATACCGCCAAGGAGGATGCCGCCGGTTCCCTGGTAGTGGTTGAGGTTGTTGTTCTGGCCCTGGGGATAGTTGAATTCCTGCTGGTGGGTCTTGACATAGACGTCGGAGTCGGTGAGCTCGCCGTAATAGATTTCCGGCTGGGTTACCTTGAGGCCGGGAACGGTGCTGTCGACGGGCATGTCGCTGAGGTAGAGGTCGGGGAGACCTTCGGGGGTGAAGCCGTTGACCGGATTCATGGTGATGCCGTAGCCGTGGGTGTAGATGAGCTTCACGTTGATCCAGTTCCGGCTGCTTACCGGGAGCTTGTCGAGGCTCAGCTCGCGGGGAGCGAGCATGACTTCGCGGAGGTGCCCGTTGATTCTGTAGCGGTCGATATCGATGTCGGGGAAGTCGTAGTAGGTGCGGATTTCCTGGATCTGGCGGAGGGTGTCCTGGAGGGCGCGCCAGTCCCACAGGCGGATGTTCTGGATGGTGTCCTGATTGGCGGAGGGGTCGACGGCGGTTTCGTTGGTCTCGGCGGGGAAGTCGTGGCGGGTGATGCGGTCGAGGTCCCAGGCTCGGAGGGTCCACTGGATGTTCCGGGCGATGTAAGGGCGTTCGCGGTCGAGCTGGTTGGGCGTGACGATGAAGCTGCTAACATACCAGCCGACGACTTGGACGATGAGGAAGCAGGCGAGGGCGGGGACGATGGCGAGGACCAGGCGCGCCGGGCGCTGGGCGGTGAAGGCGTTGAATGCGGAGGCGGCAGCACCGATGAGCAGGGCGATGGCCACGATGAGCATGCCGGTGATGGTGACGTGCGCGTCGGTGTAGGTGACACCCGTGAAGACGGTGTGAGTGGCGAGGATGGTGGAGAAGCGGCCGATGTAGGCCTGGGCTGCGAATAGCAGGAGGAAGAAGGCGAAGGCGAATGAGAATCCTCGCCAGGGGAGCGGGAAGCGGAGGCCGCCGTGCTCTTTTGCGACAACCCGATTGCTGCCGGACAGGAGGAGGAAGCCGCCAGCGCCGATGCAGGCGATGACGGCGAGGGCCGTGAGCCAGCCGGTGAGGAGCTGCCAGGCGGGCAGGGTGAAGAGATAGAAGTTGAGCGAGCGGCGGAAGACGGGATCAAGCGGGCCAGCGGCGCGGGGGGCGCTGAACCAGAGCGCGAAGGTGGGCCACTGGGACATCATGGCGGCGCCGGCAAGGACGGCGATGGCGAGGGAGACGACGAGGCCGCCGATGCGGAGGGCACGGCGGAGGGGGAGGTTGACGCGCCGGTTGCCGATGAAGAAGTCGCGGTCGTGGGGCAGGTCGGGCTGATGGATGTGCCAGAAGGTGAGGAACCAGCCGTACAGGATCAGGAAGGTGGCCGCGAAGAAGAGGACGAAGAAGCCCCATTCGAGGCCCCGGCTCTTCCAGAAGACATCGCCGTAGCCGAGGGCTTTGAACCAGAGGGCATCAACATAATACGAGAGGGCCGAGGAACCGCCGACAAGGATGCTGACGACGACGATGACGACGACCAGAATGGGAATGCTGAGATGGCTCCTGCGTTGGCGACCGTCGATGGTCTGGTGCACCAAAGGTCCTTCTTTCCGGCTGATGTGCGTGGGTGGCCGCCCGTATTCTACGCCGTGGGACGGGCGATTCGGGCATCGTAAAGGCGCAGGGAAGATTCGGGGAGGGTTTCGGGCGGATTGCCCGCCGGCGCTGATCGCTCAGCGTATATCGGCGGCCGGGCCGCAGAGGTTGCCTGAAGGAGGCATACCAGAGTCTGACGGTCCAGGCGACCTGGGGCTCGAAACACGACCAGTTGAAGAACTGCGGCATGCTGATCGAGATACGCGCACGAGCAGGAGATAGTTCTCGGAGGCAAAACCTTCATTGGGCCAAGTTGCCGGTTGCCGACGATCCGACCCGGACCAGCGATCATCGCCACTCGGAGCGGCAGACTGGTGCGAAATGATCCCCATGGGCTGTATGGCAAAGCGAGTGGAGGGTAGCCCCGGCTGGCACAGGCCACCGCAGGTTTTCGTTGTGTATTCCGTGAGCGCCTGCGTGAATGATGACTTCACAGATTACATTGACTATTGGAAACACAACTGCTGGTGATTCTTTGATTCCCCGAGGTGGTCCAAAGCGTCGCCCGGGAAAACTCCGTCGACCCTCACGATACAAGGTTGATCTGTTATGAGGCGCACGAATTAGAGCTTGTCGACAGTGTCTGGCGGCACTTTTCGGCGGGTCCAGTTTGGCCAGTCCGGCCAAATGTGGCTCCGCCGACTCAGAGGCAACCAGAGGGCTTCGATGTCGTCACTTTTGGGGTAGAGAACCCGCCAGTCCCTGAGTATTCGCCACTTTCAGGCAATGATCCTGCAAACGAACTGCAAACGAATGCTCATTGTCTCCTGGATACATCTGATAAAGCGTACATCGCATTGAACACCGGCACATTTGACGGTTGGGAGTCGGGTGTCCTTCGTATCTTCGGTGTGTATCTTCCGGCCCGCCTTTGCTCCCATCCTGTCCTGATGCGATCTGGTTCGCATTGCTTACCTGCTATTTGACTCTTTCATACGGTAGACTTTCCGTATGAAAATCAAGACAATCTCAGAGCTCCTTTCAGTAATGACGATTGGGCTTTCAGTGGGCTTGATCAGCGCCCGCGATCACGAGAGATGGCACAGGCTTGGTCTTGGCGCCTTCCTTTCGAACGAAACACAAAGGTATCAACGCTTCTTCGCGAGCGAGAGCTTGGCGAATTACGAAGTCGTTGTGTGGGTGTTAAGCGCCCTGATCATTTTTGCTCTGTACAAGGGGATTACTGTCATCGTTGAAAAGATTCTCTCCGCAATGGTTCGCGAGAAAAGCGATGTGCAAAGCTGATCATACCTTCGCGCACGCGCTGCTGCCTGGACGCACGGCACCTATGCCAGTTCAGTGCGGACCTCGCAGGCAAAGCGCAAGCCGTATACATCTTCGCTGAAGTGCGAAAACTGCTGGAACAGCGGAACATGCCGGAAAACATCCCAGCTGCGACACTGTGTTGTGATTGGGCGGTGCATCCGAGGCTAAGCGGGCTGGGCGCACGGGATGTACTCAAGCTCTTCGATGACTGTGAAATCGAGTGCGTCAGGACGAGGGCGGATATCACGTCGGCCAATTTCAAGTCTCTCCACGAATCTGCAAGCCACAGTGCGTTTCGTGATGAATTGAGCGGGTCCCCTGCCCCGCACGGCGTGAATCTGCAACTGCTCAAGTCAGACGCCTACTGGCGCTCGTTCGTTCGTCGATACACGGCGGGCATACAGGGTTGTCCGCACCATTTCTTTGGGACGAAGCCAGACTCTCCTTCTGAGCCGGTGGATGAAGGCTGAGAAGGTGCTGCCGGTAGTTCGGAAGTTTGGGGCTGAAATTGCGGGAAAGCCCGCCCGGAATTTGTCAACTAGTGCATTGCGCAGACAACCGGATTCCGGGCAACTTATGTTGAGAGGTGCCTGCGCCTCTGCCGCTCATCTGATGCAACAACAACAGCGAGTCGGCGCAGGTCCATCGTTCGAAGCTTCGGCCATTTCTGAAATGCAGAATGCCAATCCCTGGAAGCTCAATGTGCTGTCCAACCGCAGGCACGCCCATAAAGTCCCTGACTTGCGATCCAGTAATTACATAGCAAGCGACCAACGTGTCGTCATGCTCGACGAGTTCCTGAGTTTTCACTTGTGCATCTGGAAATGCGAACCAGAGTGCATTGTAGAAGGGCTTCACACTGTCCAGTTCAGGCTCAACTTCAGAATACCCATGCAAGACGATGTCCTCGGAATAGAGGTCGAAATACTCCTGTCGTCTGCGGGGATCAGCAAAACACTTGACCGCGTTGGTCAGGTTTTCTCGATTGGGCATGGACCTGGTTTGAGCAACTCGCGCAACATTCTTGCTGTATTACCGGCATAACCGGAACATCCGAGCTCTGGAGCCGACAGGATATGCCTGAGCCGCCAATTTCAGGAAAAGCGATCATCCAGCACCGTTAAGCTGTTTTGAGGTATCAGTTCACGGTCTGGGTCAGAACCAATTGCCGCAACTGCGTCCCCTGGTGGATGCTCACGGTCGATCCAGCGAAGATCAGATGGTCCGCCAGAAACTGTTCCATCGCAGCGAACATGGCATCTCCGTCCTGCCCGTGGAAGAGCAGGGTTGTGCTTTCCGGGATTACAACGCGCCCGCCATATGTCCCGAGTTCCTTCGATTGGAGGATCTTCGCGATCTGCTCGCCGGCAGTTTCTGCATCGCGAACACTGTATCGAGTCATGGAATGGTGGCCAATGTTCAGCTCGATCAGAACGGATGCTTCCGTCCGGGCCTTTCGCGCACTTAATTCCAGGTTCACCTGCGGTGCCTTCTGGCGCAGCTGCCTGACCGCCGCAAGTTTCTCTTCAGCGATGTCCGCCTCATCTTCTCTGCCCAGCGAACGCAGCGATTTGATCTCCAGTTCCAGGTTGTGAGAGAGCTTCTGAAGATCCGGATTGGGGGATTGACGGCGAGCTTCGTCGCTGCGCCGGAACCAGGACACGGCATCCTGATGCCTTCCGGCATCATACAGAATTTCTCCGCGTGTGTTGTACACGCTGGCCATTGTTGGGCCGCTGGCCTTGGCCATGGCGTCGATGGCTTGATCCACCAGCTGAAGTGCCCGGTCAAAGTCACGCAAGCGCCGATGGCAACAGGCCATGTTATTCAGCAGCATCCCAAGACGAACCGGCGACCCGGACAGGTCAGCTTCTCTTATTCGGAGAGCCCGTTCGAAGTAATTGAGAGCTTCCGTGTGTCGTCCCTCCTCGGTGTAAAGAGTTGCGACACTCACCCAGGCTACGGTCGCCGACTCCAGTTGCGCTTTGGACTCGTGCAGAGCAGCTGCTTCCCTGAAGAGCTGTTCGGCCTCTCGCGGGGCGCTCCTGCGAACCACGTTTCCAAGAGCGACCAATATGGATGAAAGCCTCGGATCTCCGGGCAAGTCCCGAAGGATTTTCAGTGCTGCGCGCAGCGGCACAGCCGCCATCTCGTGGAGCCCCGTGCGCAGGTAACAATCCGCCTCCACCTTCAGGAGTTCAATCAGCTCGGATGATCCTTCGGTGGGCGGAGACTGGCGAATCATCTGCTCGCAGAAGCGAATGGCGCGCCAGTACTCTTTCAGGTCGAGTAGCGCAGTCAGCATAAAGTAGTTGAAGACGAATGGATGCTGCGAAGGAGCAACGGACTCAACGAGCGACATAGCACGCTCTCGTAACCCGCGCCCCGCCTCGGCACGATCGTTCTGACTTTCCAAGATCGCCAGGTGACACATGGCGAGGGCGCATAGGGGCTCTGTCTCATTCTCCGGCGCTTTGCGGGCTGTCTCCATTGCCGCGTCGAATGCTTTCTTGGCCACAGGCAAATTGGATGCTTCCATCGCTTTGCGCCCACTCCGGATCATTAACAGGCACAACTTCGTGGGGGCTATCTCGGGTTCAGGAGTCATGCGGGCATCTCCACCTCTGCGTTCAATTGAATCTCGCACATCGACACTAAAGCATCGGCCCAAAGGGACTCAATGACCCTTTTGGAGATCAGGCACCCTCCCCCGAATGCCGACATTGGGTTCCAAATGCCATCATGGCTGGTCGCGCACGTGGATTGCATTGGAATTGACAGCAGATGCCAGTTTGGCTTGGAGTCTCGATCTTAATCGCTCTCGGAATTGTTGGCGGGTACCAAGGCATAGTTGATCCCTGTGTCACGGTTCGCGGTATTAAACGCCCCTTGACGAAGTGACAAGGGCGACTGTGGTATGGAATGGACTCTTTGCCGCAATGTGAATTGGAGCGGGAATGGCGATTTTTTTCAGCTAATCCTGGCCCCCGTCGCGCATCAGCAAGTACAGCGAAGGCAATGGAAACTGCACCTTTCAGGAGTCTCTGGACGTATAGCCAGCAATACTGACATTTCGGAGGCCCCCCGACCGGCGCGGTGGCCAAATGTCCGTATGGCCGATCACTTCGGCATGGGTATACCGGAGACGAAGCCAATCAATCCCTATGGAAAAGCGGATTGGGAAGGCACCGGCGTTGAGCCGGATGTGAAGGTCAGCGCCGCAGATGCACTGGAGACAGCGGAGAAGCTGGCGCAAAGTAAAACACCTCGATAGGGGCCAATGGCTCGGCCCGGCGCCTCCCCACGAAACAGAGGATTGGCCCGGAAGTGCATCTGTCTCCATTTATGCAAAATCGCAAGTCGTTCATTGACTCGGATAGGGAAAGATATGTCTGAATGCGACTGGAATCCTGTGCCCGGTCGCCCGGGCTGAGGTTCGGGGAAGCTCCCGGAGCCCTGCGGCGTTTGTGGGTACTAATCTTCAGAGCCACCCTCAAGCAGAGCTCAATGAGCGCTATCGGAGGGGATGTGCATTGGCAACAGTTGACGGTTGGCGTTGCGCTAAGGACGCCTGCCCCCAGCCGACAGATTCTTCCGTATTTGTAATTACAGAGTCCGGGGCCTCAACCACCCGAGAGGTGTCAACCTTGTCGTCCCCTTCCACGTTCTGGGCGCCGATTCGTTGCACCAGCGCCTCTGTTGCAAGGGACAGAACATTCGCGGAATGGCACACTATTGTGGATGACCTCCGCCTGTTCAACTCGTATCGAAGTCACCAGTCACTGGTCTGAACTCGGCCGCTGGCGCGCTGCACAGCGGTTTGCCGCACCGCGCCTCCGCGATCGCGTCCTCGGTTATTTCGCAAGTGAGGGGTTTCTGCCCAGGCCCTTGAAGGAGTGGCATCTCCCATCACGTGAAGTCGCGATCGTGCTGAACTTCGCTGCTCCTCATCGAATCATTGACGCATCGGAGCCGAACCGGACAACCGAGCATAAGAACGCATGGATCGTTCCTCTTCAGCAGTGCCATCAGATCCGCGAGGCCTTCGGAGTCCGGGATTTCATGGTGATACGCCTCACTCCCATAGGCGCACATATGCTTCTGGGAACGCCAATGGACCTGCTCACGGATCGAATTGTTGCGCTGGAGGATATCGATCGCCGCTTCTCGCGACTCCTCATTGGGCATGCGGAGAACACACAGGACTGGGCGGCGCGGTTTGACATCCTGGAAAACATCATTGCTGCACGACTGGCCTCCGCGCCTCCCGCTCCGGCGGGTCTGCAACATGCTTGGCAGATGCTCCAGAGCTGTCCTGATCGTATCGATTTGGCCCGGCTCCCGCAGGTTCTCGGATGCAGCCGGCGCCATCTGATCGCGCAGTTTCACAAATATTTCGGTATGGCTCCCAAAATGATCGCGAGGATCAGCCGCTTCCATCTGGCTCTCGCCGCGGTTCATCGCCTGGGGCGGCAAGATTCTTCGCCGTATGCCGAGGGAAAACCGTATCTCGATTGCGGAACCGCCGGTACCGATCGCAGGCTGACCCGAACGGCGATGCGGTGGACGGATCTGGCGCTCGGCTGCGGGTACTTTGACCAATCCCATTTCATCAACGAGTTCAGGTCCTTCTCTGGAATGAGCCCTCTCGATTTTCTGCAGCGAACTCGCCACGAGTAGACTGCCACGTCAATGGCGGTCAAATTGTTCCAATACACGGTCGCCATTCATGCGCGATAACGAGGCAACGGTGCATGACGCACTTCGGAGGAAGAATTTCCATGGAAATCCTTACGCAGGCCGAAATCGAAGAGAGACTTCGCGGCGAAGATCTCAACTCCTGGCTCGATTTGTGGCGGACGGAGCAAGGTCCCGCCAAGCCGAGTGCGCTAAAACTGATGGCCGCCGCCATTCCATTTCCGACGAACCAGAGCCTGCGGGTTTTGGACGTGGGCTGCGGAACCGGCGATGCGGGCCGCACTATTCATGCGCGATTTTCGCATGCGCGGATCGATTTCGTGGATCGGAATGAGTTTTTTGCCGCTCTGTGCAGCGCCGTCAATCATCGCGATGGCATAGCCGGGGGAACCTGGGTACGGGACCTGTTGGAGCCAGGCTGGCGACGCGGCCTGGCGAGTGGCTACGATGTAGCGGTGGCCGTCAACGCCGTGCATTGGTTCAGCCTGACGGGGGCAACCAAGCTTCTCGCCGACATCTTTCAGTCGCTGCGGCCAAGTGGCGTTTTTTTGCTGATGGAACCAGCAGGAGCGGAGTCGCTGTTTGCTCCTGGATTCGAAGCGTGGCAAGAGGAGCAGCCGAGCCAGCACCGGCGTGAAGATTGGCGGCGCTTCTGGTCGCGAGTGAAGGCTCTGGTGGGCTACGATTATGGCTTTCTGGGCGATCCCGACCGTCAGAGCAGCATCGGCGACAGTCTCTCTGTGAAGCAGTGGATTCGGTTGCTCGCGGATGCCGGCTTTGAGTCGATCGATATCCTGCTGAGAGACTCTGAAAAAGTCGTTCTGGCCGGCGTCAAGCCGTGACCACCGGAGGTTCGCGTGAATTCACCGAAGAAGATTGATGACCGAGTCGGGTACATCGTTCCAGGTATCGGCCAAGCCGCCGCTGTGCGGCCGATGGCCAGAAGATGCCTTGCGGAAACCTTCTCGCGCCTCTACGATCGTGAGCCGTTTGAACCGGTGCGTAGCTGGCTCCGGCTGGGCCGATCCTCGATGAGCACGTTATCTCTGAGGCGCATTTCCAGACTCATGGCTGTGGAAACGCGACTTGGCCTGGTAACAGTTGAAGCTATAGGCGCAACGCGGCTCGGGTTGCGGCTGCAATTGCGCCAATGTGCCTGGGGTTGACGAAGCCCCACACCTCACGGCTCGGGGGACGGCCGCTGATCAGGTCGCGCCGGTAGCTGAAGCAGCCCAGGTAGAGGGGCCGGACGTGCATCACCGCCTCCAGCCGTTCGAGCTCTTCGTCAGTCAGCTCGACGTGCCGGCGGTACGCGCCCACGGCCAGTTTGATCCAGTCGCCGTTGCCCCACGTGCCCCACATCAGCCACGCGAAGTCGGCCAGGCGCGGGCCACGCCCGGCGGCCTTCCAGTTGATTGCTACCGGCCCGTTCTCGCCTGCAATCACGTGATCCGGGGCGTGGAGAAGATTGCCGTGGACGAGCGCCTCAGGCAAACCCTCGCCGTCGTCCGCCGAGCGCACCAGCCCGCGTAGCTTCTCGAACCGCTCACGGTCCGAAGGGATGACCTTGGTGTCGACGGCATCCAGGAATGCGAGCGCTGCCATCAGGTCTTGCCGCGGGCTTCCCTCGTGGCGGGGATCATCGCCGCTGGCCCCACCGGGGCGGCGGACGGACTCGTCGAATGGCAGGGTGTGCAGTCGTCCCAGCAAGTCGCCCATGATGGCGAACTTTTCGCTGCCCTCATTTCCGACGGCCAAGGGCAGCGGCCCGCCGGGGATCAAGCGGGTCACGAGGACGGTCGAGTCGTCGCACTGCGACACGGCGTCATCGGCCGCGAGCCGCTCCGCCGGGTAGCCCTGCCGCTCCAGGAAGCGCAGGATCGCCGCATCGCCTTCCACGCCGGCCCGTGGGCGAGCACGTGAAAACGCGCGCGCAATCCAGGGGTCGCCGTCGCGGCGATCAACGCGAAAAACGTCGTCGTGGTGATGACTGATTTTGGTCGCGGCGACCGCGTCGACGCGGTAATGGTCCCGGAGATGAGCGACCAACCGCTCACCGGCGGGCTGATGGACCAGGCGGGTTTGGAGTTCTTCGAGGTCGGTGAGCGCTTGCGTGTAGCGCTGACCCGTTTCCTCGGCGTGGCGGCGTACGACCTTCTTGAAGCTGGCGTCTTTCGTCATGACAAGCCTCCTCGCTGGCACCCTCGTCCCCCAGCGACGCGGTGCGGAGATGGCTTGTGATGTAAGTGACCGTGAGGGCAAATCCCCTTCACCTATGGAACTCCGGCTGGGGTGGATGTTCCACGGCTCGGCGACTGGTCAGCGCCGTGATTCCACCCTACCCAACCATTCCAGCTCGCGTCAAGGGCAGATAATCAATACGCGGCAATCAGACGGGAATCGGCAACAACAGGCACCGTTCATCATCGCCGAGTATCAAATCGAGCTTGACAGGTCACCAAGCTCGATGAGCTGGTTGCCCTGGAAGCAATAACGGAGTTCTCAGCTGCCGGCGGATCGCTGAGCCCTGGCCTACTTGCCGGTACAAACGCCGCACGGACAGTCGTTGGTCAAGCTGAGCCGCGTGAAGACGTATCCCAAGATCCGGCCGATCCCGTGCCTGAAAGCAATAGCAGCTTCTGTCTACTTAAGGGTCGTTGGAGGTATGCCCGTGGAGCGCCCGGACTCAGCCGCTTTTCCAGCGCCTTAGCCCTTCTGGTGGCCGGGAGAGTTCTCGTTTTACGGCAAATCGCCAACGCACGCGTTTCCGTCGCCAGAGCGCCTGTAAACGCGGTAAGGCCCGTTTGCAACAGTTGCGCCTCATAGGGAACCCGCATCGAGTTATCGCTGAAGAGTATCTCAACAGTTTGAAATGGAGCGAGGACACCGGAGAACGCCTTGATCTTCTGCAAATATTGGGCGTATAGGTAGAAGAAATAGGCATGAAAGCTGAAAACAAATTCGATCTTCCTCAGGGCACGCTTGATCTCCTCATCCTGCGGGTCATTGCGACAGGCCCGATTCATGGTTATGCCATAGCGCAAAGAATTCAGCAGATGTCAGGCGCTGCACTGCGTGTTCAGCAGGGCTCTCTCTATCCGGCGCTGCATCGCCTCGAATACAGGAAGTTCCTCGCCTCCCGCTGGAAGCCCACGGAGAGCGGCCGGGACGCCAAATTCTACGAGCTTACCGCGAAAGGCCGAACTCACCTGAAGGCGGAAACCGAAAACTGGTCCCGCCTCACGGATCTTGTGGGTCTCATTGTGAAGGAGACCCTGGAGGGCGTTGGATGAGCTGGCCTGGGAGGCTTCTGACTCGCAAAAGGATGGAAGCGGATTTGGAGAAGGAACTGCGCTTTCATTTTGAATCCCGGGTTGCGGAGAAGGTGCAATCCGGAATTCCCGAGGACGAAGCGCGCCGCCAGACCCGGCTTGAATTCGGCGGGATCGAACAGATCAAGGAAGCCTGCCGTGAACGCCGCGGAACTCTGTGGGTAGAATCCACGCTACAGGATGTCCGCTATGCCCTGCGACAGCTTCGCAATAGCCCTGGATTTGCAATCGCCGCGGTACTGACCCTGGGACTCGGGATCGGTGCGAACACGGCCGTCTTTTCCGTTGTGGATGCCGTGATGCTGAGGCCGCTCCCCTACAAAGCCCCGACGCGCCTGGTCTGGCCCACGTTTCAGTTTCCCAGGGTGAATATGCACACTTCCTTCGTGCCGCATCCGGTGTATTTTGTGTGGCGCGAAGAGAACCACGTATTTTCCGGAGTCGCCGCAACGCACTTTGGGGGAAACGACACACTCACCGGAGCTGGCTTGCCGGAGAGGATTCCGACCATGAGCGTGTCCGCCAATTTTTTCTCAGTTCTTGGTAGGAATTTGGCACGTGGTCGAAGCTTCACCGCGAAAGAAGACCGTCCGGGGGGTCCCCGTGTCGCGATCCTGAACTATGCGCTCTGGAAGTCGCGCTTCGCAGGGAATCCGAACATTCTCGGACAGCTGATGACCCTCGATGGCAAAGACTATTCGATCGTCGGAGTGCTTCCCGCGGACTTCAAATGTCCCACTTCAGGCCGCGAACCGCAGGTATTCCTGCCGCTCGACGCGCCGACCAATGCGAGTTCGGGAATCTGGTTTCTGCAGGTGATCGCGAGACTGAAGCCGGGCGTGACCTTGGGTCAGGCGGCAGCCAACCTTTCCCTGATCGACAATCATGCCTTGCCCCTGCTGCCGAAATTCTTTGTTCGCTACACCCAGGATTTCGATCTGAAGGTGGTTTCCCTGCACGAACATCTGACGGGAAGCATCCGCGATCCTCTCTGGCTGCTGATGATGGCTGTTTTCTTTATCCTGCTGATTGCCTGCGCGAATATCGGCAATCTGCAACTTTCGCGCGGCACAGTCCGCTCTCGCGAATTTGCGATGCGTGCCACTCTGGGAGCCTCGCGTTCTCGCCTGGCGCGCCAGCTTTTGACGGAAAGCATGCTTCTCTCGGCGATGGGCGGAGTCGCCGGACTCATGGCTGGAATCTGGGGTGTCGCACTGCTCCGTTCTTTCGTGCCCCGGGGTCTGCTGAACACCCGGGATGTCCAAGTTGAGGCCGCCTCATTGGCGTTTACATTCGCGGTTTCTGTATTGACTGGCGTCCTCTCGGGTCTTGCACCGATGTTAGCCCTCCTGAGTCCCAATCTGAACGATGCCCTGCAATCGGGGCGCGCTCAGATCGCAGGATCGAGGAATAACGCGCGGCTGCGCAATCTGCTCGCAGCTGGTGAAGTTGCCGCCGCCGTCATCCTGCTGGTGGCAGCCGGACTGCTCCTGAATAGTTTTCTTCGGCTGATGAAGGTAAACTCCGGATTTGATCCCCACAATCTTTTGAGCGCCCAGCTGTTTCTTCCATCGGACCAATATTCCACCCCATCGCAGCAGGCAACATTTGTCGCACAGCTTTTGGAACGCATCGACGCTCTTCCCGGCGTTCGCGCAGCGAGCATTTCCACCAGCCTTCCTATCCTTCTGCAGAGCGACATGCGTATTGGAATTGAAGGCCGCCCGTCTCCCGCGTCGAACGATCTGGCATCGTTTGTGCCGCTCGACTCCGTGAGCGATGTATATTTTCACACGCTTGAAATTCCCATCCTCGCAGGTCGCGGATTCGACAGCCGGGATGGGCCGAAAGCACCACAGGTTGCCGTTGTGAACGAGCAGTTTGTTCGAAGTTTCTTTCCCGATCATGAAGACCCGATTGGCAAACACATCCTCCTGGCGTTTGGCTCTCCCGGCCAGACGCCAGCCACGATCATTGGAATATGCGCCGCCATTCGGCGTGCCGGACCCCGCGGCCGGTCACTTCCGCAAATCTTTCTGCCCTTTGCGCAATCGCCAAGCAGCGACATAACGGTCCTGCTCCGCACCGCATTCAACCCTGACAAGATTGTGCCCATGCTTCGCTCGCAGGTGTTGGCGATGGATAAAAATCTGCCGCTCGCCAATGTTGCGAGTATGGAGGACCTGCTCGCGGGAGAAATCGCTCGCCAGCGTCTGGAGACGGTTGCCGTCGGCCTTTTCGCTGCGCTGGCTCTGTTGCTCGCCGGTATCGGAATCTACGGCGTAATTTCTTACATGGTGAGTCAGCGCACGCAGGAGATTGGAATCCGCATGGCCCTTGGCGCGCGACGGCTCGATGTGTTGCGCGTCGTGATGCGTGACGGTGTGCTGGTGACGGGAGCAGGATTGGTTGCAGGGATTGCCGGCGCGCTGGCGCTGACGCGGCTGTTGCAGAGCCTGCTCTTTCACGTTTCACCGAAGGATCCGGCAACTTATGGGACCGTAATCGCCCTTTTTGGCGCCGTCGCACTTGCAGCGTGCTATGTTCCCGCTCGCCGCGCGATGAGAGTGGATCCGATGACTGCTCTGAGATACGAATGAACGCGGAAGTCGCTGCACGCCACTGGGCCAAGGCACAATCCACCCAGCCGGCTCAGAACCTGCATTCCATTCACAGACCATAAGAAGGTTTACTCCGTCGAGTTTCGGGAAGAGGTCAATGAGCGGCAAATCGTCAACGCGCGTTTCCATCGGCAGAGCGCCTGGAAACGCGGTAAGCCTCTGGCAACAGTTGAGGCTCGAACGAACCGGATTGCTGAACGCCAGGCCGACGTTTCGTTCGGCATCCCTGGCGTGATCGGGAGCGTATACTACTGGAAACCTTGGCTGCTCATGGCCGGTCTCATAAATGAGGATTGGCCTCATAAGGAGGTTCTCGGCTCCGGCGAACCGCTTGCGACCCGCTTCGATGGCGCGTCGCAGTCGAGGCGCTTTCGAGCGCGGGGCGCAGATGGGACAGGGTGTGATGTTCCCACTGCGATGTTGAAATTCTTCGCCTTCAGGCGAAGGAAGTTGGTCGAAGCCTCCGCAGGGAGGCCAGACATTCGTCGACCGAAGGTCGGCACCCCGGACGAGTCGGGTCAGCATTTGTCGCCTACCACGTAGCTTGCCCGCTCCAGCCCACAGGCATGAAGCCGGTGGCTGTTTGGCTTGAAGCATCTGCTGCAATCGGAAGCGGAGGAAAGCAGCATCTCCTGGAGTTTTACCTAACCAGCCACTGCGACGGGCGGATCAGGGATGGACGACCCAAAGGGGCAGAAGTACGACCAGGAAGCTCCGACGATCATGGTGAGCACAGGTGTGTCTACCCCGCCCACCTCAGATGAGAAAGAGCCAATCTCCGATTCGCCGGCACAGGCAGGCGCGACACCGTCTGCAACAGATCCGGGGCTGCCAGCCAGCGTCAGGTTGCCTCCCGAAACGCCGGTCCGCTCCACGGGAGGCGGCGGCAGCGAAGCAGGGAGTGGCGAGACCTTGCAGCCGGGAAGCGTCTTTGCGAAACGGTACGAAATTCTCACGAATCTGGGCGAGGGCGGCATGGGCGCGGTTTACAAAGCCCGTGACCTCGAACTGGAGCGAGAGGTTGCCCTCAAGGTCATCCGACCTGAGCTGTCCCGTAATCCTGAAATCCTGCAGCGGTTCAAGCAGGAGCTGATCCTTGCCCGGCAGGTGACCGACCGTAATATCATCCGCATTTTCGATCTCGGAGAAGCCGGCGGCATCAAGTTCATCACGATGGAGTACATCGAAGGCCTGAGCCTCCATCAAATCCTGAAGCGGCAGAGAAAGCTGGAGGCCGCGGAAGCCGTCGACATCATGGAACAGGTGGCTGCCGGACTGGCGGCTGCACACCGCGAAGGGATTATTCATCGCGATCTGAAACCCGGCAACATCATGCGGGACAGCCATGGCCGGGTGGTGGTCATGGACTTCGGGCTGGCGCGCAGCATCGGCGGCGACGGCCTCACGCGCAGCGGGGCAATGCTGGGCACCATGGAGTACATGTCGCCGGAGCAGGCGCAGGGCAAGGAACTCCAACCCAGCTCCGACATCTTCACGGTGGGCCTGATCCTTTATGAACTGCTCGCCGGAGTGACGCCGTTTCAGGCGGAGAGCGCGATCGCCAGCCTGTTGATGCGCACGCAGCAGCGGGCAGCGCCATTGGTGGAGATCGATAAGAACATCCCTGGCTCGCTGAGCAATATCGTTGCCAGGTGTCTCGAGAAGGATCCGGCCAATCGCTACCAGAGCGCTGCGGAACTGGATGCCGATCTGCGCGCGTGGCAGGGCAGGGGCGAAGGAAAGAAGGTTTCTGCGACGGCCATGCGGATGCGCATGAACCGCGTTCGAGAGCTTCCCTGGACACGGTTCGCGATCACAGGTGTGCTGGTTGTGGCGATGGCCGCCGGACTTGCCTGGTTTGCCATGAGGCAACGGGCCGAGAAATCAGGTACCCACGCCCCGGTCTCGGTGCTGGTCGCCGACTTTACCAACCTCACCGGCGACCCCCTGCTGAACAATACGATCGAACCGATGCTCGGCGAGGCCCTCGAAGGCGCCAGCTTCGTCAATGTGTTCAGCCGCGAAGACGCGCGCAAGCTGGTGGAAAAGCTCTCCCACCCCTCAAACAAACTCGACGAGCAGACAGCGCGCCTGGTCGCCATCAACCAGGGCATCAACGTGGTAATTACGGGTCAGATCACTCTGCGCGGTGACAATTACGACATTTCGGCGGTGGCTCTGGATGCGGTGAGCGGCAAAGTGCTGGCAACGTCGGATGTCGGCGTGGGCAGCGAGAAGGAGATCCTCGCAAGCCTTCCGAAACTTGCGGTGCCGATTCGCAGAGCTCTGGGCGACACCACGCCCGCCTCGGTTCAGTTCAACGAGGTCGCGGGGGGATTCAAAGCCGCATCTCTGGAGGCGGTTCACCAGGTTTCGATCGGTCTCGACGAGCAGTTCGCAGGCAAATTCCAGGAGGCATTCGATTCGTTCCAGAAAGCCGCGGCGATGGATCCGGGCTTTACGTGGGCGTATACGGGTATGGCGGCCATGTCGGAGAACCTCGGCAAACCCGAGGACGCCGTCAAGGAAATGAACCAGGCGATGGAACACATCGACGACATGACCGAAAGGGAGCGCTATCGCGACCGCGGACTCTACTATCGGATCACGGGGGACTGGCTGGACTGCGCGCAGGAGTACACGAAGCTCGTGACTCACTACCCCGCCGACCGCGTCGGCTGGAATAACCTTTCCGTCTGTTACACGCAGTTGCGCAACGGGCCTAAGGCACTCGAGGCGGCCAAGCGCGCCGTGGCCATCGTGCCCCGAGGGGTCTCGGAGCGGCTGAACCTGGCCTTCATCGACGCATTTGCCGGAGATTTTGCGGCCGGCGAAAAGGAAGCGCGCACCGCGCTGGCGATGAATCCCTCGGCTGCACAGGGATACCTTTCGCTGGCCGAAGCCAGCCTCGGGCAGGGGCGGCTGGATCAGGCCGCGGAAGCCTATCGCAAGCTGGAGACCTTTGGTCCGGGCGCCACATCGACCGCGGTCGCCGGGCTGGCCGATCTTGACGCCTACCAGGGCAGGTATGCGGAAGCGGAGCGCGTTCTGACGCAGGGAGCAGCCGCCGATCTGGCCGCCGGGGATGCCGACGCCGCGGCCAGGAAATACGTGGCGCTGGGCACGATCGAGGAATCGCTGGGAGAACAGGCCGCAGCCATTTCCGATACAGACAAGGCACTGGCGCACAGCAGGATTGTTCCCATTGAGTTCCTGGCGGCGCGCACGTATGCCAATGCGGGAGAGTTTGCGAAGGCGCAAAAGCTGGCGACAGGCCTCTCTTCCGAGCTGTCCGGCGAATCCCAGGCGTACGGCAAAATCATCGAGGGTCTGATCGCGCTGAAGCGAGACGATACGAATGAAGCGGTTGAACAGATCAGAGCCGCGAACGGCCTGCTGGATACCTGGATCGGCCACTTCGATCTGGGGCGGCTTTATCTTGCCGCGGGAGCATTCAACCAGGCGGATTCGGAGTTCAGCGAATGCATCCAGCGGCGGGGAGAAGCGATCGAGCTGTTCGACGACAATGTTCCGACGTACGAATATTTCCCGCCGGTGTACTACTACGAGGGGCGTGCGCGGCAGGGAATGAAGAGTGCAGGATTTGCGGACTTTTACAGGGACTATCTCGGCATTCGCGGGCAGTCGTCCGATGATCCGTTCCTCTCCGATATCCGCCGCCGTCTCAGCCACTAAACGGCAGCAGCATCGAAGCTCCCGGAAGAGCGCTCAACTTCGGCGTTCGGCCGGCAAAGCTCAGGAAAAGACTCTGCCGGCACGGATGGTTATGGCGATGCCTGACCTGACAACGAAATGGTCTGCGTGCTTCCGGCGACTCCATTGTTGTTGTCGATGATCGTGATGGCGCCCGAGCGCGAACCGACGCTGGTGGCCAGCGGCTGGAACCACACGGAGATCGTGCAAGCCCCTCCACTCGCCAGCGTCGCCGGAGATACGGGGCAGGTGCTCGACGCGCCGAATTCGCCGCTGGCCGCGATGCTGTTGATGGTCAGCGGTCCGCCCCCGGCATTCACCAGCGTCACCGTTTGGGATGGACTGGTGGTGCCCTGTTCCTGGTGTGGGAACGTCAGGCTCACGGCGGACAAGCCGACAATCGGATTGGATCCGCCGGCTCCCGTGCCGTAGAGCTCCACAGTCTGCGGCGGAGGAGTCTCGTTGGGAGCCATTCCGGATGGGGTGGCGTACGTAAACACCAGAGAACCCGTGCGGGTGCCCAGGTCGCCGGGCGTGAACACAATCGACAGAGTGCAGCTATTGGCCCCGCCCCCCGCCGGAGCCAGAGTCAGCGCACCGACGGAATTGCCCGAGAAGGTGGCGGCCCCGCTGGCATTCGTGCAGGTGGTCGCTGTAATCGCGAAATCCCCCGCATTCGAGCCGGTCAGGCTCACGCCGGATAGATTGAAAGGCAGGCTTTCGTTCTGGTTCGTAATCGTGATCGTCATCGCGCTACTGGACTGGCCGGCATTGACCGGCATGAACACCAGCGGACTCGGCGTGAAGATCACAGGCGTGACAGCCGGAACAACGCCAGCGCTCTCTGAAGCCTGACCTGTGTAAAGGTCAGGCGGACCATTCTCACCATATCTCGGCTGCTCGTTCGAGACGAGGTCGGCGACGAAGTTATAGGGCGTGCCTGCGTTGTAGCTGTTCTCCTGGGCAATCGGGCACTTGCCGGGATCGGCGCTGTTGACGCCCAGCACACCCAGATTCGCCATATTGAGCGACTCGCCCGCACAGGTTGGATTCGCGCTGGTGGGCTGGTTTCCGAAGCATGGGTTATAAACCGCAGCTCCCCATTGCCAGTTGATGCTCACTCCCGGCGTGTCCGTGGTGAACTCCGCGGACCAGGTGACGTTCTGGCTGGCGCCCGGGCCGTTGCCCCAACCCTGGGGCAATTGCCCGATCGCGGCTGGCAGGAGGTACGGAACACCGGAGACGAAAATGTTTCCCGGAACCGTGAACTGCTGCCTGCCACTCGCGGGATCGGTCATTGGAACCTGCGTGACCCAGCGATTATTGGTCGCGTCGAAGGTGGTACTCGCCTGGGTCAGCCCGGGGACGAACTGGATCAGCGCATCCGGGACAGGAATGGTCGTGGTCGTGCCATTCGTGGGATTGGTGAACGAAATGCTCCCGTTGGTGACCATGATCTGCACTTCGTCCGTATTCATCTTCAACGGATTGCCATTCGGATCCAGCGGACCATCCACGGACAGTTCGCTGTTGAACCAGAGGTAGTCGCCGGCTGGAACGCTCTGCGCCGGCGGCATGGGGAAGGTGCTGCTGATACCGCTGAGCGCCGACCCTGTCAGCGCAATCGAGTCCGTAGCTCCTGTCTGGCCGCCGTCGTTGTCGGTGAAGACCAGAGTCCCCGTGCGGACGCCTTCGTCCTGTTTTGGGTTGGGGGCGAACGCGAGGGTTACGGTACAGCTGCCACCGGTGGGTACCGTGCTGGTGTTCGCTGTCAGCGGAGCCGGAGCCGCGGCCCATCCGCTGTCGACAGGCTGCGGTCCCAATGGCGTCTGCCAGGGCAGCAGGCTGCCGCCGCAGGTGGACGACTGGATGATGAAGTCGGCCGGTCCCGAATCGCCGGAGACGATCTGGGCTCCGGTGACATTCAGCGGCGCTGTGCCGATGTTGGTGAGAACCACAGTCATGCTGGCGCTCGTTAATCCCACGTCCGTACTGGGGAACGCCACACCGTCGGGGCTGATGAACGCGACCGGCACAGACGCGACCACCTGTGTGACGGAGGCCGAGCTGGACTGGAAGTTCGGATCTGAATTGGCCCCGCCGAAGGTTGCGGTCACCGTGTTGGTGCCCGGAGGCAGGAGGAATGTGCTGTAGGCCTGGGTGACGGGCACACTCCCGAGCGGAACCGAGGCGCCGCTGTTGATCGTGCTGTTCGTGTAGGAATAGAGGACCGAGTCGGTGCCTGGCGGAACCGGCGTCACGGTCGGGGTGAACGTAACCAGCTGGCCATAATTCGAGGTCCCCCCCGTGGAAGACACGAGTGAGATGCTCGAGCCGGCCGGGGCGATCGTCAATGTCCCGTTGACATAGAGGAACGCGTAATTTGCCGCAGCTAAGGTGCCCGTGGATACGGTGATGGGATATGCGCCGACGCCGCTGGATGGGGTCGCAGTCGTGGTTAAGCCCGGCGCACCGCTGACCACCGAGGCCGTGTCACCGTTCACAAAGCCGGTGATGCTGTAAGTCACATTGAGGGCTGGGGTCAGGGATGGGAGCGACTGCCCGTACACGGCCCCGAAGCTGGCCGCCGTGACCGTAAGCGGAGCCGCGGCGATGTTGAACGACTGGGTCACGGTCGCCTGGCTGTAGGAAGTGCTGCCCACCTTTCCGGCGGTCGCCGTGACCGTAATCAGGCACAGACCGGCCCCGCTGGCAGTGCCGGTTGTGGTCCATAAGCCGCCTCCGGACGACGACGCGCTGCCCAGGGCACAGGGCCCGTTGAGCGGCGCCGAGAAGCTGAGGGGCAATCCGGAGCTGGATGTCGCGCTGATAGTGAATCCGTTGCCATATTGCACGGTTGGCGCCGGCCCCAAAGCGATGGATTGCGACTGCGTGGTGGAACCCTGCGGCAGGATCGTGAAGGTTCCCGTCGCAGGAGTGGCCGCGCTGTAGGCGGGTGGGGTGGTCGCCGTGGTGCTGTCGCCCGCCTGCGTCGCGGTAATGGTGCAGCTTCCCGTGCTGTTCAGGGCCACCGTAGCCGAGGAAACTCCATTCGTGTTGATTGTCGATTCTCCGACGGAGCAGGGACCTGAGGCGCTGAAGCTCACCAGTTGCATGTTCGGAGCGCCGTTCGACTCGGCGGTCGCGGTGACCGGAACTGTCGAATTCGTAATCAACACCGAACTGGGCAACGAGCCAAGAACAACCGTCTGGTTCATCGTCAGCACCGCCGGGGGCGATGGAGCGCTCTGACGCTGAGAACCGTTTGCGTCCGCAACGAGCGTGGTCGTAATCGTGTAGACCAGGGTCCCGGCGGGTGGATTCGTGTCGGTAAACGTGGTCGCCGGCGCATTCCCGTTCACGCCGCTCACACTTCCAATCACCACCGCGGGCGCCCCGTTCACGCTGCGAGAAATCGTGTAGGTCGCAACCACTCCGAAGACCGGCGCCGTCCAGTTCACCTGGATACTTTCCGGCGTATTGGTGGTTGCCGGCGCGACGGAATAGGTGGGCGAACCCGGTGGGCGAACGATCGAGTTGGCCGTGTCGTAATCCATCTCGGTCGTCGTGGACCCGCCGCCGCCCAATGTAACGTTGCCGCCGCCGCCGAGCGTAACATTGCCGCCTGCGCCCAGCGTGACATTGCCGCCACCGCCCAGCGTCACGTTGCCGCCGCCGCCCAGGGTGACATTGCCGCCGCCGCCCAATGTGACAGTTCCGCCACCGCCCAGCGTCACGGTTCCACCGCCGCCCAGGGTGACATTCCCGCCCCCGCCCAGCGTCACTGTGCCGCCGTTGCTCAGCGTCACTATGCCGCCGGCCGGCACCGTGTATTGACCTCCTGTTGCGGGAACGGTCTCCGTGCCGCCGCCGCCCAGGGTGATCGTGCCGCCCCCGCCCAAAGTGACGTTGCCGCCGCCGCCCAAAGTGACGGTCCCGCCCGCGCCCAGGGTGATGGTGCCGCCGGCACCCAGGGTGACGTTGCCGCCGGCTCCCAGGGTGATGGTGCCGCCGGCGCCGATCGACAGGTTCCCGCCACCACCCAGCGTGACGCTCCCGCCCCCGCCGAGGGTGACATTCCCGCCGCCACCCAGTGTCACCGTGCCGCCGCCGCCCAGCGTCACTGTCCCGCCGGCTCCAAGTGTGACGTTGCCGCCCCCGCCCAGCGTGACATTGCCGCCCCCGCCCAAAGTGACAGTCCCGCCCGCGCCCAGGGTGACGTTGCCCCCGGCGCCGAGAGTGACGTTGCCGCCCCCGCCCAGCGTGACATTGCCGCCCCCGCCCAGCGTCACCGTACCGCCCCCGCCCAGGGTGACGTTTCCACCGCCGCCCAGCGTCACCGTACCGCCGGCGGGAACCGTGTAGGAACCTCCCGTCGAAGGAATCGTCACTGTGCCGCCGGTACCCGGAAGTGTGATCGTGCCCCCGCCTCCCAGCGTCACCGTGCCGCCGCCTCCCAGCGTCACCGTGCCGCCGGTGCCGGTCATGGTGATGGTGCCCGTGCCGCTCAGGGTGACAGTGCCGCCGCCGGGCAACACGACCTCCCCGTCGGTTCCAGGTGTGATGGTGTTGGGGCCGGTGGCATCGTTGCTGAGCGTCAGGCTGCCTCCCGTGCTGAACGTCATGGTTCCGCCGCCACTGAGAACTGCGCCGTTGCCTACGCTTGCGCTGCCGCCGTTGTCCAGTTCCACGCTGCCGCCGGCGCCCACGCTTACCGTGCCGCCGGCGCCCACCGTCACGCTCTGACCGGAGCTGACGCTGACCGGCGTTGTGGAAGCGCCGAATGAAAGGAAGCTCGCGAGCGATGCGTATTCGCCGCCGGTCGCGCCCACCTGGCGCAGATCGATGTTGGCGACGTCGTCGTATCCGGGCAGCCCCGACAGTCCCGTTGACCCGGGTTGCACGCCATCGAAGGTAATGTCCTGGTCGGCCTGCCACGGTGGAGTCACCGGTGCCACGGATCCCTCCACAAAATATCCCGTATCCCCGTTGAGAGGAGTGCCGTCACAGTGCAGCTGGGCTGCGCTCTCAGTCGAAGACTGGCTGCCGGTGGAACTGGCTGGCGGGGACGCCTGGTACCACGCCGAGCTGGAAAAAGTCGCCGGAGTCGTGTTGTCATTGGCCAGAAGGTTACCCACCGAATTCAACGTCGATTCGGACAGGGTTTCCAGCGTCTGGTTGGAGTAAGCTACCGCTTCATTCAGTCCCACGCCGTCGAGCTGGAACAGATAGTTCATCGAACTCTGATAATTGGGCTTGCAGTTGATGTCGAAGGTCGGCACATAACTGCCTGCTCCTGCCTGGAAGTAGAGGCCGCCATGGGTCAAGCCGAGCGTGTGGCCGATCTCGTGGAACAACGTGCCGGCAATGACCTGGGCTCGCTTGCTCATGTCCTGATTCGGATCCGTCTCCCACAGGCCCAGTGTTACAGCCGAATCCTGGCCGCCCAGATCCGAGTAACCCGAGATACTTGTCACCGTGCCCGAAGTTAGACTCATCACCGGCTCTGCCGGTGTGTTGTTGGCGTAACTCCAGTTGGCGACGCCCGGCGTTGAGAGAATAATCGTCGAGCCGTCGGGGCACGATGCCGTGTTGTAGACGCCATCAAGACCCGGATAACTCAGCACGCCGGAGATGGTGAAACGGCCTGGGCAATAGTTAATATCGCCCTGGACTCCCCGGTCGGCGGTGGTGATGGTGGTTTGGCCGGTTGACGCGTTCGCGGTGACCGTTTTCAGCGTTCCGAACAGCGTGCTCCACGCTGGTATCGCCAGAGAGTGCCCGAAGAGAACGTAGTGATAGCTGTCTTTCTGCCCGTACGGGAAGCGAGCCGTGCAGTCGCCACCGGCAGCGCAGGAATCGAAATTGCGGGGCCACAGCTTGGTGAATTCCAGGCTGTTCTTCCAGCCGATCACCCCTGGCTGCCCCGGGAATTCGCAAAGCTGCGGCGGCGTCGTCGAAGTGTTGTCCGTGCAGGTGGTCTCCGGAACCGGGTTGCCGATCTTAAGGTGCAGCACGATTCCGGTGTTGGCGAATGCCTTTTCGACCATGGCCAGCGGGTCGGCGCCGCTGGGGTCCGGCGACGGAAACAGGTCCTCGCCCGAGCACTGGCCCTGCGCATCCACCGAGCCGCACATCCAGTCGAGTTGAACGAACAGGTCCTTCTCGCCGTGTTTTGCGCCGGGCAATGCCACCCACGACTGCGTCTTCACATCATAGTAGCCCGGCTGCCCGGCAAAGAAATCGGGCGCCGCCGGGCCCGCCTTCCACGAGTCCAGAATGCCGTCGTTGTCGCTGTTCGCCACCGGCGTTGAGAAGATCACCGCGGCATAGGCCGCACCCGCATTCAGCGGCGCGTTGGTGCTGCTTGCTGCTGCTGCCAGCGAAACCGAGCCCGAACTGGTGTTCCAGGTTCCTCCGGCGTTATAGAGCGTCGTGAGTTCACCGTTCGCTCCGCCAACCGCGTCATAGAATCCCTGGATATTCTGATTCGTCGAAGCGGACGGGAGCGCCGACCCGTCGTATATCACGATCGATTTCAGCGGCAGGCTTCCTGGATTGCCGGGAGCCACGAGCGCGCGATAAAGAACCACCATGCTCGCTCCCTCGGGCACCGTCAGTTGTCCGCCGGGTACGTTGATGTCTGTCAGCGACACCGTAAACGGTCCCGATGCAAGGCGTTCTCCGTTCCAGCTCGGCGGGGGCTGGAAATAGGTGTTGATGTCGGCGCGATACACCCGCAGCGTCCCGCTGTTGGTACCGTCGCTGTAGTTCGGGATATCGCTTCCGACCTGCTGCCCCACGATGGAATAACCCAGGAACGTTCCCTTATTCCCTGAAGGTGTCGCTGTATTTTCGATCGTTGTCCAGTACAGGAATGCATCGATAATGTCAGCCCCGTCGGGAACGCCCTGGCTGCACCCGCAGGTTGTCAGATCCGGGACGGTGATGGTTCCGGTAGCCAGGCTGTTCGCGGCAGGAACACCCTTCATGCTCACTCCCGCGGCGGCATAGTCACCAGTGACAAAGTAGTTGTTTTCGAAGGTAAGGGGGTCTGGCGTCGGCGGCGGCGCCTCCCCGGTGGAAATCAGAAGCGCGACCGGGGATCCGAGATTCACCGGCGATCCGGCAGCCGGGCTTTCGCCGATCACACTGCCCTGGGGCTCGCTGCTGCTGTACTGGGTGCTCACCGTGCCCACCGTCAGTCCCACCGTGGTAAGGGTCGTCGTCGCGTTCGGTACCGTCATCCCCACCACGTTGGGAACCGCAGTCCCGGTCGCGCCGTTCAGGCTGCCGATGCCGCTCAGGTTGACCGTCTGCACGCCCACCGACGATGCAAGATTCATCGTGTTGTCGCTGAAATCCGCGCTGTCGGTCAGGATGCCGGTGGTGGTCGGCGTGAAGGTGAAGCTCGCATAGCAGAACCCGCCTGGCGCAACATTTGCAGGCGTACTGCTGCCGCACGCCGAGCCTACTGCGTTTTCGCTGAAGTTCGCCGTCGACGTCGCGCCTGCCGAAACCGACAGCGGCTGGGTGCCGTTGCCTACATTCTGAACAGAGGCCGTCTGGGCTCCGCTGGAGGCGCCTACACTCGTGACCGCAAAGCTCAGCGAGGGCGGCAGCGACCGCGTAATCTCCAATACCTCTGGCTGTGTTGCGGAGAGCTTGCCGACGAAGACATCGCCCGCTCCATCCAGTGCCACGGCAGCCGGTACGATCCCGCTGACCACTGAGATCTGGCAGGCACTCGCCGCGCACCCGGCCGGAACTTCCACCACACCCAGCCCTTCATCCGCAACGTACACGTCGCCCGCTGCGTCGACCGCGACATCTTCCGGAGTCTGCCATCCACTGCCGATCAGCTTCTGGCAGCTGGCCACGGCGCATCCGGCCGGAACCTCGACCACCGCCTGGCGGCCATAGTCGGCGATGAATACATCGCCCGCCGCATCCGCTGTCAGGCCAGCCGGGTTCGAAGGCGCTCCCGGACTATAAACGATCTTCTGGCATGCGGTGCTCGTGCAGCCCGCCGGTATCTCCGCAACTCCACCGTGGAAGTCGCCCACGAACAGGTCGCCCGTTCCATCGACGGCCACGCCCAGCTGAGCGGTAAGGTTGGTGCTCAGAGGCACCTGGCAGGTGCTTTGGGTACAGCCCGCCGGAACCTCTATCACTTCATTCAGGTTGTTGTTCGCAACAAACAGGTTGCCGGCTCCATCTTCCGCCATTCCCTGCGGAAGCGCGAATCCGGAGCCCACCGTGGAGATGCTGCCGTCCGGCGCAAGCTTCAGCACCTGACTGTCACTGGCTCCATCGGCGATGAAAAGGTTGCCGGCCGCATCCACCAGCAGGCCTGCGGGGTACACCAGTTGGTAAGAACCCGTGTTGATCTGGACTTGCGCCGCCGGACTAAACGCAGCCACCGGTCCCACCCCGATGCCATAGATTGCCGCGCTCGCAATCAGCCCGCCCGCGGCGTTATAGAGTTCTACCGCGCCCGTACGCAATCCGGGCGCCAGCGGAGCAAAGTTTACGTTCACATTGCAGTAACCGGGAGCGGAGAGAGCGGGCGTGCAGGTACTGCCGCTGGCCTGCGTGAAGTCGAGGCCGGTTGCTCCCTGAGTCACCACCTGGACCACGCCAATTGTCGTGTTCGCCGGAATATCGAAGGTCACCGGGAAAGCGGCGCTGCACGGCGCCGGAGTGGTCTGCCCCGCCGGACAGGCGTTGGCGCTGCCGAAATCCTGCTGAACGAAACTCGCGTTTACGCTCGCCGCCGCGTTCAGGGCGACGGTGCACGTCGGACTGGTTCCTGAACTCGCGCATGCGCCGCCCCAGCCGAGGAACACCGAGGTTCCCGTGGCTGTCGCTGTCAGCGCCACATTCGTTCCGCTCGCATAGCTCGCCGAACACGTGCCCGTGACGCTTCCATTCAAACCCGTGCAGGCAATTGCACTTGTATTGTCGGTTACCGTGCCCGCGCCCGAACCCACCGTCGTCACGGTCAGTGTGAAGTTCGGGGAAACGCCGGTGGCGCTGAGACTGATGACCTGCGTCGCGGGATTCCCATTCAAAGAGTTGTCGCTTACGACAGCCGTGCTGCTGAGCGGGCCGGCGGTTGTCGGCTGGGCGTAGAAGCCCTCAACGCAGGTCGCGCCCGGCGCCAGCGAAATCCCATTCACACTGGTGCAGGTGGAGTTGACCAGGTCCTCGGCAAAATCGGCGGTCGTGGTCGGCCCGAGTGAGCCTGTCAGCGCCTGGTTGCCGACGTCCTGAATCGTGATTCCGATATCGGCGCTTCGGGAGCCCACATTGATCGCGCCGAAGTTCAACGTTGCCTGCGACAGGTTCTCCTCCACCACCCGGTTATTATCGAAATCCGCGATGAAGATATCGCCCGTTCCGTCCACGGTAACGCCAAGGATGTTGGTATTCAGTCCGGTGGCGGGGACTGTCGTCTGGACGCCACCCGGCGTAAGCTCCACCACGTTGTTGTTGTTGTAATTCCCGATGACGACGTCCCCGGCCGCGTCCACTGCCACAGTCACGGGGTCGCTCAGTCCTGTGGCTGGCAGCGTGGATTGGACGCCGCCGGGTGCAACCTTAACCACGCGGTTATTTCCGGAGTCGGCGATGAAGACATCGCCCAGTCCATCCACCGCCACGCCCTGGGGGCGGCTCAGCCCGCTGCCCACTGTGGTCTGGGGGCCACCTCCTGCCGGAACCTCCACCACTCGGCCATTGAGATAATCCGCGATAAAGACATTTCCGGCCCCGTCCACCGCCACCCCGGCGGGGTGATTCAGTCCGCTCCCCACCGTGGTCTGGGGGCCAGCTCCCGCCGGCACCTCCAGCACCCGATTGTTGTCGCTGTCGGCGATGTAGACATTGCCCGCTCCATCGACCGCCACGCCCTCCGGGTAGTTCAGTCCGCTGGCGATCGTGGTCTGTGCGCCTCCGTTAGCAGGAATCTTCACCACCCGCTGGTTCCCGTAATCACCGACGAACACATTTCCCGCTGCATCCACTGCGACACCATACGGATTCGCCAGTCCGCTGCCCACCGTAGTCTGCGTTCCCTGACCAAACGCAATCGCCGGCGCCTGGCCGATCCCATAAACAGGCGCGCTCGCGATCAGGCCGCCGGAGGCGTTATAGAGTTCCACCGCGCCCAGGCGCAATCCGGGCGCCAGTGGCGCGAAGTTCACGTTGACGGTGCAGGAGCCGGGAGCGGAGAAGGCGGGCGTGCAGGTACTGCCGCTGGCCTGCGTGAAATCGAGGCCGGTTGCTCCCTGCGTGACCACCTGGGTCGCACCGAAACTCGTGGTTGCCGCCGCGTAGTAACTCAGCGTGACCGTCGTGCTGCACGGTGCAGGGGTGGCCTGGCCGCTGGGGCAGACATTGACGTCGCCGAAGGGGCCATATTCGAGCACGCGATTGTTGCCGGCGTCGGCCACATAGACATTGCCGCTCGCGTCCAAAGCGAGCGAATTCGGACCCGATAAGCTATTGGCGCTGACGCCGCCGCTGTTCACCGCGTTCGATGTGAAGCTGGCACCCTGCCCGTAAACCCGCGTGGCCGTGGTGCTGCCGAAGGGGTAGAACAACGTGCGGTTGTTGGAACCATCGGTCACGTAAAGATCGCCTGCGCTGTCGATCGCGACACCCGTCGGTTGGTTCAGGCTGTCGGTGCTGACTCCGCCGTTGTTCGCGGCGTTGGAGGTGAAGCTGCCACCCTGTCCGTAAACAATCGTCGCCGTGGTGCTGCCGGACGGGTAGAACAAAACCCGGTTGTTGCCTGTGTCGGCCACGTAGAGATCGCCGCTGCTGTCCAGGGCCAACCCGTTTGGCTGATTCAAACTGTTCGCGCTGACTCCGCCGTTATTTGCAGCGTTGGCCGTGAAGCTGCCGTTTTGCCCATAAACCCGCGTGGCGGTGGTGCTGCCGGCCGGGAAGAACAGCACGCGGTTGTTTGCGCCATCGGCTACATAGAGATTATTGCTGCCGTCCACAGCGATCGCCCCCATATAGCTGAGGCTGTTGGCGCTGACTCCGCCGTTGTTCTGAACGGCGCTGGTGAAGCTGCCGCCCTGGCCATAGACCCGCGTGGCGGTGGTACTGCCGCCGGGGAAGAACAGCACACGAAAATTGTTGCTGTCGGCCACATAGAGATTGCCCGCGCTGTCCAGGGCAATCCCGGACGGGCCCCACAAGCTGCTGGCGTTAACCCCGGGGCCTCGCGCGTAATTGGTGGTGTAGCTGCCGTCCTGGCCATAGACTTGTGTGGCCGTGGTGCTGCCTTTGGGATAGAAGAGCACGCGGTTGTTTGCGGCATCGGCTACATAGAGATCGCCGTTGCTGTCCAGGACCATCCCGAACGGGAATGCCAAAGTGTTGGCGGTGATCGCGGGGGCCGCGAGTCGCGCATTGCTTGTGAAGCTGCCTCCCTGTCCCCACACCGCGCCCGCGGTAATGGGTTCAAGAGCCCCGGGCTGAGCCGCTCCAGGCGCGACAAAGCTTGCGCTGGCGCTCATCGCCGCGCTCATAGCCACTGTGCAGGTCGGGCTCACTCCTGAGCTCGCGCAGGCTCCGCCCCATCCGGCGAAAATCGAGTTCCCCGTTGCCTCCGCTGTAAGCGTCACGGTCGAGTTCGTTTCCGCTGCCGAGCACGTTCCCGATACGGTTCCGTTTGTATCCAGGCAGGTGATCAGGTCCTCGTTGTCCGTCACTGTACCGGAGCCGTTGCCTGTGTCCGTCACCGTCAGCGTATAGACCGGACTAAATACCGCGCTCACTGTGAGAAACGGGCTCACGGTCACGTTGCAGGTCGGGCTGGACGAGTTGGCGCAGGAGCCGGCCCACGTGGTGAATATGGACCCTGCTGCCGGAGTCTCCTCCAGCGTCACGACCGTTCCGCCGGTGAACGAGGCTACACAGGCCCCGGATGTGGTTGAGCCCACAATGCTGCAGTCGATTCCCGCCGGAGTCGATACTACGGTGCCGCTGCCCCCCCCAGGACCGTTTACGTACAGCGTGTCGGTAGGCTCCACAGCCGTGCCTGCGAGATTGAAGGTCTGCGTCGCAGGATTGCCATTCAGTGAGTTGTTCTGGAGCGTGGCCGCATCGCTGATATTCCCCCCGGCGACAGGGGCGAAATCCACGGTCAGGCTGCATTCCTGGCCCGGCAACAGCGTGAAACTCATATCGCAGTCGGGGGAAATTCCATTCGTCAGCTCAAAGGCAGTCGTGAGGCCGATCGCGGAATTGACCAATGGCTGGTTGCCCGCATTCAGAATCGAGAAGTCCTGCGGGTTGCTGATGCTGCCGACATAGGTCGTGGCAAAGCTCAGCGATGGCGGCTGAGATTGATTGATTTGAAGAATCTGCGTGGCAGGAGACTCTTCGGAGATGAAGACCTCGCCCCCGGCATTGGTGGCGACGCCATAGGAAAGACCATTGAACAGCGAAACCTGGCAACTGCTGCTCGTGCAGCCGGTGGGGACTTCCTCGACTCCACCCGCGCCACTGCTCAGCTCGGGGTCCGCGACGAAAACATCGCCCGCCGCATCCACCGCGACGCTTTGCGGTTGAGCCCATCCGCTGCCAACGGTGGTCTGGCAGCCGGCGGTGGTACAACCGGCGGGAATCTTCACGATTTCCTTCAGGCCGGCGTCGGCGACGAAGAGATCTCCCGCTGCGTCCACCGCAACGCCTTCAGGCTGAGACCATCCGCTGCCCACTGACACCTGGCAGGCAGAGCTCGTGCAGCCGGCGGGAAGCTCCAAAACTCCGGCGACCGGGTCGGCGATAAAAAGATTTCCCAATCCATCCACTGCCACGCCGGCCGGGCTGGGGCGCGTAACCGGCGTATACACAGCAACCTGGCAGGACGAGCTACTGCATCCGGCCGGAATCTCGACCACCTCGCCGTTTGGCGAGTTCAGCCCGATGTCCGAAACGAATAGATCTCCCGCTCCATCCACCGCCACATCGGTCGGATCGACGAAACCAGAGCCCACCGTGGTCACGGCGCCGCTGGCCGCCACCTTCAGCAAGTTGGACTCGCCCGCGTTCGCGAGATAGAGATTGCCCTGCTCATCGGTCGCTATCCCCAGCGGGCCGGATAGAACAGCAGTTCCCGTTGACACCGGCGAGCCGCTCACTCCGCTCACCGCCGGAGCTGCAGCAAAGGCGATCTCCGGCGCCTGGCCGTTGCCGTAGATCGGCGTGCTGGTCAGCAGCGTGCCCGAGTCGTCGACCAGATTCACCGCGCCCGTCCGCAAACCGGGCGCCTGGGGAGCGAAGGTGACGACCACGGTGCAGGACGTTCCCGCATTGACGGCGCCGGTGCAGGAGCCGCCGCTGGCCAGCGAGAAGTCAAGCCCGGCCGCTCCCTGCATGACTACCTGCGGCAAGCCAAATGTAGTGGTCGCCGGAACGTTGTAGGTCAGTGTCAGCGTGTTGCTGCAAGTGGACCCAACCCCGGTTCCCGGGGCACAGACGCTCACGCTGCCGAAGTTCTGCGGCAGCCCCCAGTTCCACGTGTCGCTGAGGTTGCCGCTGGCGCCTTCCCCTCCGAACAGGACGATCTGGTCCTGCGCCGCATCGTAATCCATCCCGCTTACGTCGCGCGCCGACGGACCGGTCCCGGTCTGCTGCGTCCAGGCCAGAGTACTGTTGGAAGTCCCGGCCAATACCCACGTGTCGCCGAGCGACCCGTTGCTGTTAACCCCTCCGAATACGACCATCTGGTTCGCCGCCGCATCGTAGGCGATGGCTGCGCCAAAGCGTCCGGAGGGAGCGCCGTTCGCCGGGCTCAGCTGAGTCCAGGTGGATCCGTCCCAGGCCCAGACGTCGCTGTCGTAGTTGCCGTCAAATCCCCCGAACAGAATGACCTCGCCCAGCGCGGCATCGTAGGCCATGCTCGCGCCTTCGCGCGCCGAGGGACTGGTAGAGAGACCAGTCAGCTGAGTCCATGTCGACCCGTTCCACAGCCAGGTGTCGCCGAGCAGCGAGCCATTCGTGTCAACGCCTCCAAACAGAACCACGTTTCCTGTCGCGGCGTCGTAGGCCATGAAGGCATTGCTGCGCGCCGGCGGGGCGGTCGAGAGGCCGGTGACCTGGGTCCAGCTCGTTCCGTTCCACAACCATGTATCCCCAAAGGTCGTGCTGCTCTCATTTCCTCCGAACATCACCACCTGGTTCGCCGCCGCATCGTAGGCCATGGACATGTTCCTGCGCGCCAACGGGTTGCCCGAAGCAGGGGTTGCGTTGGTCCAGTTCGTCCCGTCCCACAACCACGTGTCGTTGAGGTCAGAGCCGCCGAACATGACCATCTGCCCAGCCGCTGCGTCGTAAACCAGACCGGGTGCGGAGCGGCCCGGAGGCACGGTCCCCGGCGACTGCTGAGCCCAGCCCGCCTGCAGCGTCGGCGCCTGTGCGGACGCGGGGATCGCAGTCGCCAACATCGCGGCACCGGTGAACGCCACTGCGATTTGTCTGCACGTGAGCTTGCGCGTCCCGCGGTCCGATCCTGAGCCGAGATGCCGGCCAGAGAAACTGTGCGAGGAAAAGCGTGCGCATTCACTGCGCCCTCTGGAGTCCACACCTGTTGACTGCCCGGCCATTCTGAATCCCCCGAAAATCGGCGAGGCCGCCGATGACATATACCCGTCCCGTGAGGCGCACTGATTGCCGAAGCAAAGCCGTTCGCCTGTTCGGCAGGCATCCACACCCTCGCAGCGTCCTTGTCGGCGCCACATGGAACCTTCAAATGGCCATTGGGGAAATGGCGGCTGCGGTGCTGTTCATCCCGAATAAGCGGAGCAGGATCGTCAGGTACTTATTTGGAGTGAACCTGTGGGAAGAGTGGTATTTGAAGTTAACGAGGCCCGCCAGGCTTGTCAAGGGGATTCTGTCCGGGTATCGCCTGGCTTGCAGCGCACTTTTTGACCGGAGCGCTGCGCAGTGGAAGGAGAGCCGGCTGAGGCATTGCACCGGGAGGAAGCGCATCGGGCTTCGGGACTGAAACCGATGCCGGGATGAAAAGCCATTCACACCGGGCAAGATTTCGCTTGCTTTGCTCCAGCGGAGTCAGTTCACCACTGGCCACCCGCAGGTCGAAGTCGCCGTCGCTCAGTTACATGATCTGGCCATGCTTTCAGCTCAAATATCTGGTACTTCTTCATCTGTTCAAGATCCGCCTGCACAGCCCCTGGCGCAGAGCTCCAGGGTTAGGTCTGGGTTCTTTGACTGCGCAATGCTCCCGGTCTCAGACTTGAATGTGCTGCTTCGCCTTGCCAAAAGTACCCTGGAACGCAAATTGAAAGGGGGTTACATCCGCACTGCATGGGTTTACACAGAAACATAAATAGATCTCCGAAAAGGGGCTTGAGTCCAGCGATTTTCCATTGGACTTCAACGAGCGCCCAATCGCCAACGCACGCGTTTCCATCGGCAGAGCGCCTGGAAACGCTGTGAGCCCTGCAGTCGTCAATGGAGTTCGGTTTTGCCTTTGGCTGCTTTCTGGTGGGAGAGGGCGCGTAGAAGACCGCTGAAGATTCAGCTGCTGTGAGGCGAGCTGGATGAGCTGGCGTGCCCAACCATGTCCGGCGGTCCGAGAAACAGGCCCCCGCTCACGTCCAGCAGCTGACCGGTAACCCAGCGTGCATCCGAGGAAACGAGAAATGCAACCACATCAGCGATGTCGCCAGAGAACCCGAAGCGTCCAAGCGCGGTTGCGGCCCTGGTCCCTGCTTCAAGCTCGGGATGTTCATACAGAAAGGCAAGCTTGCCGGTATCCGTTATTCCTGGCGCGACCGTGTTCACTGTAATTCCGCGTGCCCCGAGCGAGTTGGCCAGCGTTCGGCCCAGAATGTCGAGGGCTCCCTTAGTCATGGAATATGCCAGCTCCCGGGGCATCGCGATGCGGGTGACCGCCGACGAGATATTGATAATGCGTCCACCGTCGCGCATCACCGGCAAGGCTCCTTGGATAAAAACTGGTGGACACTTCCGCCTTCCGGTTTAGACATGCGTCTTCTGGTGCGGGTCCGTCGCTCCTGCCTGGTGGCACCGGTCTGCCATGTCTTCCACCTGAACCTCCAGTTCTGCCGACCACATTCGGAGTCGTTCACTCTCCGCCAGCGATTCTCTGAGTTCATAGAGGGCCAGCATGCGCCGCTCCACAGCCGTCAAAACCCGCAGTCGAAGAGCCCGAACCTCGGTGCACAGCCGCCGGATTTCATCCTCGTGTTCCACGATTACTCAAATAGAATCAATGCATCTCGACTGTATTGTCATGCGTCATCTCACGCCGTGAGCGCCCCAACGCCACCGCCAATTTTCAGGCATCATAAAACCATGACTCAAGAGCCGTTGACCGCACATTCAGGCTGGCTACTCTTGACGATGGAGGTGTATGGACTTCACTTCGGCATATTGCCACACCAGACGGGACCTTGAGGAACAGACCTGGGTTCTCACCAGTCAACACGCTGCAATGACCACCCGTCTCCACTCCCTGATCGGACACAACCACGACGAGTTTCTCGCCAGTCTGGATCGATGCCGAACGACATCTCTCGAAGTGGCTGACTCCCGCGACCTCCTTCGGCAGCACAGGCGACACCATGGCTGCTGATTCCCGCAGCCGCGGCTAATATCCCATAGGACTGCAGAACAACGTCGGAACCCTATCGATTTCGCATTACAAGCTTAAACTGGGATGTACGTCATCGCTCCTCACCGAGGCTTGTTATGGCAAATCAGAAGAGAATCCTGCTCATTGACCTGGGCGACCGCCGACGTGATACCAGAGTGCAACTGCTCACCCACGCGGGATACGCGGTCGAAGTCAGGAACAATCACATCGAAGCCGAGCATTTGGACCATGAAGGGGAGTTCGATCTGGTGATTGTAACGCTGCATGGAAGCCCTCAGAAGGCAGTGAAGTACAGCGATGACCTGAACAGAGCCAAGCCACGATTACCCATCTTGCTCCTCACCGATTCAGGGGTCTATGTTCCTGGAGGCACTCGGAATCAAAGTATGGAAACGGGGAGTCCAGGGGCACTGATCGAGGAGATTGCGTCCATGCTCGAGGGAAGTACCCACATTCGCGAGTCGCCCTTTCAGGCCGGATCATAGGACGCCTCACCGGGACACCACGTCAGATAAGCTCTGGAAAAGCCGCCCGTGCCCGTTGCGAAATTGGGGGCTAATACTCTTGTCCCATTGCGGCAGAGGGATTCGGCGTACGGTTACAAAGCAGCCGCAGGAAGTCAGGGTGATTTCTCCTCCGCCTCGCGGGCCATTGGCCAGGGCGGCGCCTCTCTCGAAGCCGCTCCTGATTCCGTTTGACGGCATGTACTGGTATCTCCGGTCGCCCGCGAAGGCGCCGGGACGTCACGCCCACGTCGCTCATGGGAGTCCAGCCAGGGTCGATATTCATTCAGCGGACTGGCATCCGCTGGTCATGGAAGCACACCAGCATCTGGCATCGCCCATCGACGCCAGATGCTGCCGCGAACTGGACCTCTACATTCTTAATGCGGATGACCGGCCCGGAGCAATCAGGATAGCGGTGGAGCTGATTGATTCGTCTTCATCGCATGTGCAGTCGGAAGATCCCGGGGTTTGCCCCGTTCTTTCAAGTATGTCGCCTGAGTTCAGTCTGAATCGACCGCCAACGAAGGCAGTGCTGAGATAGGCGGTATCGGCAAACCCAACGATCCGCCAGTTCAACGAAATCGAGGTGATCTCTCTGCCATCGCGTGAAAGATCTCTCGGCGGTGCCCAGATTGCGATTCGCAGTTTCAGATTGCTTCCTTAACCGTGTTGTAGGCATCGTTGGTACAACGTAGATGTTCGGGCAGCCTCCATATGGCACCGGATGCTCGAGAACGACAGCCTTCGGCTGGAACCAGTCTCATAAATATCTGACGCGAGTTTTCGCGCGATCCCGGGGCTGCTCTGTGATCTCTGAGGAGCAACCTACTTCGAAACGTCAATCAGGCGGTTGAAGTCCTGAATCTCTGGAGTCTTGGCATCTCGTATGCCCTTCCAGCCAGGGCAGCTTACGAAAAGGAAGTTCGGCCCCTCGCCGATCGAACACACAAACTCATCACCTCTGTAAAAGGTGACCGTCTTAGTTGGCGCTGGCATCGTGTAGAAGCGAGGCTGTTCCACTTCTCGATGTGCGTTCGCAAATGAAATCAACTGAAGGATCCAGCCCGGATCGGTGACAACCCGGTTTGGCTCCTCTGATCCGGTATGTATCACAACCCGCGCCGCACCCTGAATCGGCGCACAGGCGCCTGACCGATCAGCGACGTGACATCCGGTCAGCAGAGCCAACAACGTCGCCACCATGACCCGAGCTTTCCGCGCGCCCACATGATACCGAACCGCCCCGGCAGCTCGATCCCGACGGACATTTATGAGACCGGTTCCGGGCGCATTATCGACAATGCTCATCGCGGGCCGGCGCGTCGTTGGTGTATTACCGGCATTGCAGAAATAATGCGTCAGTAAACACCGAGCCACACTGTTATCATAGTCGTCATTTCAGGATGGCTGACGATCCACTCAGAACGCCTGTAGGAGAGGATAAGATCGGCTGAGGATTCCCGATGTAGGGCAAGCGAATGACTCTGGCTGACAATCTCGCGCTGCTTGAATCGTCTGTTTCAAACCTGAAGGCCGAAAGAAATCTGGGACCACTTCAGAATGACGTCTGCGAGGCGGTCGATGATTTATGCCATCTCGGCCAACGTGCGATTGCCGGGGATACGCGTGTCAATTACCGCGCCCGTGCTCAGAGCGACTTGGCCATCTTCGGAAAGCTGCGTGAAATCGTTGCTCCTGGGGCCGCGAAAGATCGTGAGCGATACCTGCCTCTTCTGGATTGCGCCGAAAACCTGCTTCGTCAGATCGCCCAAATACCCGTTCCGCCAGATGGACACCTTGGAGTTCTCAGGATCATCAGAAGCCGCTTCGACTTCCTGTTCGAGCATTACCGGTTCACAGTGGCGCGCGAGAAGCCGACGGGGATGCGCCTCGTTTCCGGTCCAGTGGCTGTTGAAATAGAGTGGGCAACTCAAGCGTATCTATCGTTCTCGATTCAACGGGACGGTTCGGGCGATTTTTGGATCGACGACTTGCTGTACCTGCATGGCGGTCAGCGATACCTGACAGTTCCCCAGGCAATCGAGCTCAGCACCGAAGCGGACGTCGATGCCTGGTTTCGATTCATCGCGGGAGTGTTGCGCGAATACGGAGATGAGCAACTGAGGGATGAACGTGGAGCGTTCGAGCGGCTGGCGCACGCGCAGGCACGACGCGACGCTGAGTATGCAGCGATGATGGACGCGAAGCATGGATCGAACTAGCGGTGCTGGCGCGTTGGCGACCCCAGAAGGCGTTATTGCCGTATAACCGGACCTTTCGGAGGTCCGAAACCCTCCCCACATCGGCGAGGCGGCGAAAGGTCCGGAAGGGCGACTTACGCCCGACTCCGGAATCGCTGCAGATTTCCGTGACGCCGTCGTCTCGCCGCGTCGCGCTATACCCAGCGCCGGACTCGGCCGCAGTAGGCCACATAGTCTGCCCCAAACACCTCCCGGAGCCGTGACTCTTCCAGCGGAATCACCGTCCACTGCAGATACGCAAGCACCAGCACCAGCAGGGGCACGGGCCACAGTTGCCGCAGCAGCGCGGCCTCGCCCAGATAGGCCAGCGTCAGCCCCACATACATGGGGTTGCGGGTGAACCGGTACGGCCCCCACGTCACCAGCCTGTCCGAACATTGCCCCGGAACCGTCGTCGTGCCTATGCGATGGAAGATCATCAGTCCCCATCCGGCAATCACCGCACCCGCAGCGAACAGCACCACGCCCGCCGTCAGGCTCGCCGCTCGCGGCGCAACCACGCTGACGCCCAACCGCAGCCAGTGCTCCAGCGCCGTACCCATCAGATACACGAGTACGAACACCCATGGCACCGGAAGCCGCAGCAGCCACCGCTTCAGATTCTTCATCGTCCCCTCATCGGCAGGACCGCCTGCCGCGCCCGGTTGTTCCCTGGCCTCTACCATAGGCGGGGAGCTCCCGGTCCACCAGTGACAAGTGTCATCTCGCGGGTGCCTTCGTCCTCTGTTTGCTCCAAAACGGCAACCCCACGCTTCGACCCGGGGGGGGACCCGATCCGTGCGCGAGTATTGCAGAGTAGCAAGTGGACTCGCTGTTTCGGCTGGCTGACCGGCATATCGGAGTTTGCCGAGGCAGCGCCCAAACCTGTGCCTGCCTCGCACTGATCGCGCTGATCGGGCTTGCTGTCAACGCATGGTTCCATATCGCGTGGTTCGATTCGGCAGCGGCCCTCGCCGCGGTTCCCATTCTGCTTCAGGAGAGCCGATTCGTCTGGAAGGGGCAGACGTGCCAGTGCTGCTGAAATTTGTGCGGCGCGATTCGGACGATTTGTCGTTAGCCTGAAGTTTCGGTGGCGGGGCGCTGACGGCACGGGCCGGGGCGGCCAAACTGACGGAAGGCCGACCGACCAGCGATCAACGGTCGCGCCATGGGCAATTGGGGGCCACGGCTCAGGGGCAGTCGGGTGGCTTTGTCATCGTTCCCGAGGCCAACGGCGCTCCGGGGCAACGAGAGTCACCGAAAACCCCATTTCAGTGCGCATCGCTCTTATTCATGAAACGTCGATTGCATATGATAGGAGGCGCACCACAAGGTGCGATCCGCCATGGGTTCCAGAACATCCTCCACGGCCATTGCGCTTGTTACTTTTCTAGGGTTTTCGTCTGCGCTGTGTGCGCAGCGGCCGAAAATGCCCACTCTGAACGAGATTCTCGAGCGGTTGCAAGCGAATCTGAACCACAACGACGCCCATCTCCCGAGCCTCTTCTGCAATGAGCATGTCGTCTCGTCACGGATGGAACCTGGCCTGCCTGATGAGAGCACCATCACCGACTCCGTCTTCTTGCTCAAGCGCACCCGCGAACCCGACCATACGACAACTCTTGCAGAGACACGCGAGATCAAGACTGTCGACGGTAAGCCAGCGACTGCGCAGCATATGGAAGGTCCCACCCTGTTAAGCGGAGCGTTTGAGGGTGGCCTCGCCGTCGTCTCCCTCAACCAGACAGCCTGCATGGCCTACACGTTGCAGCGGATCAACAGGAACGGTCCAAGCAAGCCTTACATCGTCCGTTTCGCCAGCGTCCTCGCTCCCCGGAACTCCGCCGACTGCCTTCTGCGGGAGGAGAGCAAGGGCCGAGCCTTCGTCGATCCTGCATCGATGCAGGTAACGCACCTCGAGATCACCACGCCGCGCCACACCATCACATTCGGCGTTATCGGCAAGCGGAAGCTTGCCGTCGATTATGCGCCCGTCCTGCTCGGTGGCGAAACCTTCTGGCTCCCCACTGTGATTACGATGCGTACCACCAGCGGTTTTGGTTTCCACAGGATTGTCTGGTCGCTTCGGGCCACCTATCGCAACTACCACCGGCTCGAAGTCACATCGCGCATCCTTCCTGGCAGCGAGGCACTTGTGCCATGACTCTGCGCGATCTTTCCTGAGGAGCGCAGTTTCTTCCTGCTCGTAGCGCTCCGCACGGCGTCGCAGCCCCGAATTGACGAATTGTGTGGGTCTAGTGGCCGGAGGACCTTCCAGAAGTTTCGAAGGTGGGGCCTGACCGGATGGGCCGGAGCGGCCAAATTTGCGGGAAGCCATCCGCCCGAATACCCTGAAGACCGGGCACAGCCAGGGCACTGCGCCGGTGGGCACGTCCCTGACTGCGCAGGACATCTCCTTGTGATCTCGAAGATCCGGTGAGCGTCTATTTCCCGTATCTCTTTGCAGCCTTGCCAATCGATGGCCCGGCTTTGGCAAGATCCTGAGGACTCATGACCGGCCTTAAAGAAACCTTTGCGTTGAAGGCGAGAAACCACGGCTCAGCGATCGCCGGAATCTGTGATGTGTCCTTCATGTCGAAAACGATCGAACCCGACCGATTGCCGTTGTCGTCTGCAAAGAAGTAGGCCGCCTCCGGCTTGAGATCGGCCAGTATGCCCTCAACCGTGGAACCCAGGGTTCCGTCTTTGGCGGCGGCATTGCCGGTTTCCACGGGGATAGAGACTCTCAGCAACATTCGCATATTTCTTTCTCCTTTTTGTTTTCCGAAGGTGCCAAATGTGTACAAGACGCCGTACTTCAGCGTCAAGGCCTTCCGCCTCGACGCCTTAACGGGACATCCCAAGGTCTCCTGGAATATGGAGCGGAGAACCCCTCCGACTTTGAGAACGGGGCGGAGCAGTGATTGTGCCTTGTACCGGCCAACCGGACATATCGGAGACTCGGAACGTCCCCCGGGACCGGCGAAGTGGCGCAACTGCCGGGTTGCCGAAAGGAACACCGAGTGATGGATGGTCACGGCTAAACACGATGGAATAGGCGGCGTATTTGCCCCGGCGTCAATCGTGCTGCGTGGAAGCCTGGGCCGGAATGGTACGCTGGCGCGACAGGCAGAACCACGCCTTTGCGTCGATACCTCGGAACTCTGCGGAGCGCATCTCAATGATCTCCAGCGCGGGCTCGATGGCAAAGGGGATATCTCGTGCCGAACGGCGTGGCGGGCCAAACTCCCGTGGCGGACCTTCAGTGCTGCCGATCAGGCTCAGCCACAGGCCGCCGGGGGCCAGTGTTGACGCGACGCGCTCAGCGAAGCGCGTGCGCTCACCAGGGTCGTCGAAGACGTGGAAGCAGCCGCGATCGAACACGAAGTGGAATGGGCCTAACGTCGGCGCGGCGAGAAAGTCCATGGTTGCGAACCGACAGCGCAGGGGTCGGCCGTCCAATTTGGAGCAGGCCCTTTCGATCGCGAGCGGCGAGACATCCACGCCGAGTACATCGAAGCCACGCTCCGCCAGCCAAATTGCATTGGTTCCCGTGCCCGCGCCGATTTCGAGGGCGCGTCCAGGCGTGATGCCCTCCGAGTCAACAAACCGGACGAGCAGGGGCTCTGGGACGCCGGTATCCCAGGGCAACTGTCCCGAGGCGTAACTATCATTCCACGATGGGTGCGGCATGATCGAGAGTTTAGCAGTTCGATGATGTGTGGATGTTCAGCCCGGGTCAATTGCCAGTGCCAACAGGATGACCGGCTATCCGGATACCGGGACCCTGCCTCGGATTCGCGCGGCGGACGAAACTTCCTAATTCCAACCTTCCGACCCGAACACCTGTTTCGTCAACCTCCCTTCGTCAAACACCCAACGACGACCACAGCAAAGCCCTATGTGGCCCCGAACGTAAACACACTCGTCAGCGAATAAAGCGTCGGGAACTGCGCTCGTGATCCGGCGCAGCGAGCCAGCAGGAAAAGCAACCCCATCCGACTCATCCACAGCCCCAGGCCGACCGCCGGGATGGCCGCAGGCGCTGGCCACAATCCCCCCACAACTGCGCCACCGACAAGAGGCACAAATCCCCTTGCCTGCGCAGCACCGGTGACCATCCTCGCCCTGCGCGAGGGTGGTCTCCACGAAGCTTCCTGAATCGACCCGTCTGCCTGTCGGCTCCTGGTCAAAAGCCGCACAGGCAATCCGACAGCGGCTGAAACCCCGTCCGCCAACATTTGGGCATCCCGCGCACCAAGATAATCCATCGCTGTTGCGCGAATCTGGCGTTCAGCACCGTCTGCATCGCGGACAACCAGGCGAAGTCCATCGCCATACCCCTGCCACAAACTATGACAGAGAAGGATCTCTCTCGAGTGGAGAGATAAAGCAATTTCGACAGCCGCTTCGGCGAAGAGTCGCGCGATCCGACCGGGAACGACACGAATACAACTCCGGGAGACTTCGAGTCGAGGCAGCGAGCCCCGTGGCGGAAACGCAGGCCGGGCAAAAAATGCAACCGGAAGCGCCAGCAGAGATATCACCAACCAGGTCGCGGAGACACAGGCCAGCGAATCGACAAATCTTTCGAATCCAGGTTTCAACGGGACGATGGACAACAGGGCCAGGAAAATGGCAATTCCGGCTATTGCAACAATCTGTCGGATGGCGGGCTGCGGAATCACAGGAACGGCGGGAGCCTCAAGCTGTCTCCGATCCGTCATCACCAGGGATAATACACCGGCCTGCTCACGGATCCCATGTTACCGGCATCATTCCGAAAAGTACTGTCTGAATAGCAGGCAAAACCCGGCACTACCGATGTGGTTATTGCCGCATCACCGGCTTAACCGGCCCATTCGGGGTCCTGACCCGGCGGGGTCGGCCGGAGCGGCCAACTGCCGGAAGGCCGCAGGATAAGTATCGGTAAAACGGGGTAGGGCTTATCAGTCCGAAGGGGCTCGCAGGTGCACCTGAGAGAACTGCGACTTGATGGCGGACTGAAAGGGATGCGAACACGCAGTAGCCTTTTTCTTCAGTTCCTTTTCGAGATCGAAAAGGAACTGCCAAATTCGGCATTGGAGCATTCCGAGGACATTTCCTCGGCTTCGCGGAGGGGAGAATTCTCTCCGGTCAATTTCCGCCCTGAATATCGCGGAATCTGGCCGAGAAGCTGCTGACAGTTCGAATCCGTATTGTAAGGGCTGCTGAATATAAAGACTCAGTGGCGGAGAGACAGAGATTCGAACTCTGGATACGCTTTCGCGTATACACGCTTTCCAAGCGTGCGCCTTCAGCCACTCGGCCATCTCTCCGCAGCGCGCTATCGCAATTCCTGAGTAACCGTATCCCGAAGGCAACGCAATCAAGTCGACGCCACCATCAGGGCGCCGCGGCCCGGTAAGGAGACCGAGAACCCACAGCAACTCAGGAATTGCCGTCGCTATCCTGAATCTACCACAGGGTACGGGCTCGGCAAACCTCGACAATATGGCGGTTTCGGAGCACATGTACCCTCTTTGAAGGTGCTCCGAATCGCTGCTCCGCGCTGGTCGCGTCGACTCGAGTTCGTCGTCTTCGGAATGTCCTGAAACCGCTATAGTTCATCCGCATGTCAGTTCCGCACGACATTCAGGCCTTCGAGCAGCCAGAGCCTCCGGCGCATCCGGGAGCTGAACTGCGAGCGCTGCTCGCGCTCGCCATTCCCGTCGTGCTGTCGGAACTGGGCTGGATGACCATGACCGTGGTGGACCTGGTGATGGTGGGACGGCTCGGCCCCGACGCAATCGGCGCGGTCGGGCTGGGCAACGCGGTCTACTACGCGCCGTCGCTCTTCGGCATCGGGCTGATGCTGGGACTGGACACGGTGGTGGCGCAGTCGTGGGGCGCCAGGCGCTATGACGACTGCCATCGCTGGATGGCGCAGGGAATGTACATCGCGGCCGCCTTCACTCCCCTGCTGATGGTCGGCATGCTGGGCGCGGCGTGGCTGTTCACGGGGCATGGCGTTGACGCGACCGTCTCCAGGCTCGCCCGGTCGTATGTGCTGCTGCTGAACTGGGGCACTTTCCCGCTGCTCGTCTACGGCGGATTCCGCCGCTATTTGCAGGGAGTGGGACGCGTGCGGCCGGTGGCCTTCGCGCTGATCACCGCGAACCTGGTGAATCTGGGCGGGAACTGGGTCCTGATCTACGGTCATTTTGGATTTCCGGCCATGGGCGTGCGCGGCTCCGCGCTGTCCACGTGCGCGGCGCGCGCTTACATGGCGGGAGTGCTGGTGTGGGCTGCCTGGAAGCATGAATCGAAGCGCGGCCACGCGCTCTTCGCGCACTGGCCGGGTCCGGACCGGGGCCTGCTGCGGGAGCTGCTGCGTCTGGGACTGCCGGCGGCGTCGCAGCTCGTCCTGGAGGTGGCAGCTTTTGGGGCGGTGACGGTGATGGCCTCGCACCTGAACCCGATTTCTCTGGCGACTCACGAGATCGTGCTGAGCTGTGCGGCCTATACGTACATGGTTCCGCTGGGCATCTCCGCGGCTGCGGCGGTCGCGGTGGGCCATGCGGTGGGCTCGGGTCATCTGCAGCGCGCGCGGCGCGCGGGACTGCTGTCGCTGGCGCTCGGCGCGGGGTTCATGGCGCTGATGGCGGTGCTCTTTCTGGTGGTACCGCGTCCGATCCTGCGCATCTGGACGGCTGATCGCGATGTGCTGCGACTGGGGACGCGCATTCTGGCCATCGTTGCCGGATTCGAAATTTTCGACGGCATCCAGACTGTCTCCACCGGCGCGCTGCGCGGCCTGGGCGAGACGCGCTTCCCCATGCTGATCAACCTCGGCGGCTACTGGATCCTGGGGCTGCCGCTGGGCGCGCTGCTGTGCTTTCCGCTGAAGTGGGGTCTCTCCGGTTTGTGGATGGGGCTGACCCTCGCGCTGATCACGATTGCGCTGGTGCTGGGCGCGCGCTGGCTGAAGGATTCACGGCAGCCGCTGACGGGATCTGCCTGAACACCATGCCCGGCGACTTAAGCATTCCCTTCCGCCTGCAGGCGATAAGACAGCATATCAGGACAGGCACCCTATACTTCCTGCATGGATCGTCTCACCGCCTTCGGCCTGTTCGCCGTCTCTGCCATGCTGATCTTTTATGCGCTGGAACAACGCAGCCGCTGGTTCATCCTGGCATTTGCCGGATCGTGTGTACTCGCGTCGGTGTATGGGTTTCTGCAGGGAGCGTGGCCTTTCGGAGTTGTCGAGGGAGTTTGGTCGCTGGTCGCGGTTCGCCGGTGGTGGAAGACACCAGGCCGAATTGGTTGACCGCTCGCAGCTTGTGCCGTAATATCGAGGAAATGGCAATGTGCCCCAATCCGGTGATGTGCTGCGCCTGTTGTTGCCCGCTGCGCCGGACTTGTGGGTGAAGCCAAACCTCAGTAAGCCAGCCCCATAAGCCCGCGCCTCAGCCTTCGCTGACGCGGGTTTTTTGTTTTTATCGCAGATATTGCCCGAGACGGAGAATTTATGGCGGAGATTGCCGCAAAAGAAACCAGAGCGCAGAAAGCCGAGCGCCTGAAACGCGAGAAGAATCCCTGGCAGGCGATCGAGGAGATTCGCGCTTTTGCCCGCAACGGACGCAGTTCGATCCCCGAGGACTGGAATACGTACTTCAAGTGGTGGGGCATCTACACGCAGGGCGACGGCGCGGGCGTGACCGGCGGCAAAGGTGGCGAGGGCAGGGCCACCGAGTACTTCATGATGCGCGTGGGCGTGCCCAACGGGATCCTGAGCGCGCGCCAGGCGCGCGTGCTGGCGGAGATCGCGCAGCGGCATGGACGCAACCTGGCCGACATCACGGTGCGGCAGAACATTCAGTACCACTGGCTGACGATCGAGTCGCTGCCGGAGATCATGGAGTCGCTCGACGCGGTGGGGCTTTCGCCCAGGGGAGCCTGCGGCGATGTGGTGCGCAACGTCACCGGCTGTCCGCTGGCTGGTATCGCGCACGATGAACTGGTGGACGCTTCGCCGCTGGCCGTGGAGATTGCGCGCGCGCTGCAGGGGAACAATGAGTTCTTCAATCTGCCCAGGAAGTTCAAGATTTCCGTCACCGGCTGCCCGGTGTGGTGCTCGTATCCGGAGATCAACGACATTGGCCTGACAGCGGTGCGGCGCGACCGCGAAGTGGGCTATTCGGTCCGCGTTGGCGGAGGCCTTTCGAATGAGCCGCACATGGCGGTGCGCCTGGACGCGTTTGTCCGCCAGGACCAGGCGGCACAGGTGGTGCGCACGATTGCCGAGATCTTCCGCGATCAGCAGGGGCTGCGCGAGAGCCGCGATCGCGCGCGGCTGAAGTACCTCTTCATGAAAGAAGGCTGGACGGCGGAGCGATTCCTGCTGGAGATTGAAAGCCGCCTGGGGTACAGCCTCGATCGAGGCGTGGAAGAGGAGATCCCCGAAGACATTCTGCGCGACCATGTGGGCATTCATCCGCAAAAGCAGTCAGGACTGCGGTATGTGGGGGCCAGCGTGCTGCGCGGCCGGCTGACCGGCGATCAGCTGGCGGCCGCGGCGGAGCTGGCGGAGCGCTTCGGCGAGGGCGGACACGGGGATCTGCGCCTCACTGTGATGCAGAACCTGCTCTTCCTCAACATACCTTTGGCGGGCGCCGCGGAGTTGGCGCTGGAGCTGGAGCGGATCGGGCTGCGCGTGGATGGGACGCCGTTCTTCCGCGGCGGGATTGCCTGCACGGGAACTGAATTCTGCAAACTGGCAATCACGGAGACGAAGGGCTTCCTGCGCTGGCTGGTGGACGAGATGGAAGAGCGGCTGCCGCAGTTCGATCAGCAGCTGCGGCTGCACGTGACCGGCTGCCCGAACAGCTGCGGCCAGCACTGGATTGCGGACATTGGACTCGAAGGCAAGAAGATCAGGCACGAGGGCAAGCTGGCCGACGCCTACTACTTCTGCCTGGGCGGCTCGGTGGGCCAATATGCGCTCGCGGCGCGACCGGTTGGGTTCCGCACTCCGGCGCATCTGGTTCCGGATGCCATCGAGCGGCTGCTGCGCCGCTATCTCGCCGAGCGGAACGAGCGCGAAAATCTGCGCGCCTGGTTTGCCCGCAACAGCGACGCGGAACTGCGCGCCACGCTGGCCGGCGAGGAGCTGGCTCCGGTGGAACGAGACCTTCCGGCGGGGCGTGTGCCGGCGGAGGTGGGCGGGTGAGTCTGTTACCTGTTTTTCTTCGCCTCGAAGGACGCAAGTGCCTGGTGGTGGGCGCGGGCACGGTGGCGCTGGCCAAGATTGAGAGCCTGCGCGCAGCGGGAGCCGCGATCACCGTGATTGCACCCTGTGCCGGCGAGCGGGTTCGCGTGCTGGCGCGCACGGCAGCTCTGGTGTGGCATGAGCGCCTTTTCCGCCCTTCGGATCTGGACGACGTCTTTCTGGTCATCGCGGCAACGAACGCGCAGGATGTGAACCGCACAGTCTACGAGGAGGCCCGTCGGCGCAGTGTGCTGTGCAATGCGGTGGACGATCCGCCGAACTGCGACTTCTATTTTGGGTCGGTGGTGAGGCGCGGCGATCTGCAGGTGGCCATCTCCACCGCCGGCGAGAGTCCTGCGCTGGCGCAGCGGCTGCGGCGCGAGATGGATGCGCAGTTGCCGCAGGACCTTGGGCCGTGGCTGAAAGAACTGGGCGCGCTGCGCAGGGAGATTCGCGCGGCGATGCCGGCAGGCGAGAGCCGAAATATTCTGCTGCACGAGTTGGCACAGCGGCCGCTGTGCAGCTCGCCTGCATGCCCCGCGCGGCAGTTCGCGCAGGAGCACATCGATTCCGCGAAAACCGAGGTACCCGCATGACGGCGGCCGAGCGCGGACGGGTGTATCTGGTCGGAGCCGGCCCGGGCGATCCTGAGCTGCTGACGCTGAAAGCCGTGCGCCTGCTGGCTACCGCTGATGTAGTGCTGCACGACGATCTGGTGCCGGCGGCGGTGCTGGCTCATGCCGAGCGCGCGCTGGCCATCAATGTGGGCAAGCGGTGCGGGCGGAAGAACATCTCGCAGGAACAGCTTAACGCGATGATGGTGGAGTATGCGCGCCGCAGGATGACCGTGGTGCGACTGAAGTCGGGCGATCCTCTCGTTTTCGGGCGCGCGGGCGAGGAAATGGATGCGCTGCGAAGTGCGGGCGTGCCTTTCGAAGTGGTCCCCGGGATCACGGCGGCGTTTGCGGCGGCGGCGGCGCTGCGGCGTCCGCTGACGGATCGCCGGAACGCTTCAGGCATCAGCTTTTCTTCCGGCCACCATGCGCCGGGATCGACGCTGGAGCCCGCGTCGCTGGCCGGCGCAACGCGCGCGATTTACATGCCGGGACGGGATCTGCACGCTGTCGCCGCGCAACTGCGCAGCGAGGGACTGCCGGCTGAGCTGCCGTGCGTGATTGTGTCGCGCGCGGCGCAACCGGATCAGCAGACTGTGAGCACTACGCTCGCCCGGCTGGATCAGGCGATTCCTGGCCCGGCGCCGTCGATTTTGCTGGTGGGCGAAGCGCTGCGCGAGGCCCAGACGGCGGCTCTGGATACCGCGGCAAATTACGTTTCGGGCAAAGCGGCAGACCAGCCCAGGCTGGCTGAGGCTGGCTGAGGCATGGCCAGTGCATCGCGGGCGATATAACATTGCGCCGGTTGACGCCAGGGAAAGACCGAGCGTCCAATTCCCTCATGAAGCCGATCCTCAGGTACGTCGCCCCAGGAATCATCGTGGCGTTCGCTCTGTCTGGCTGTCACAGCAATCAGCCGCAGAGCCAGAACCAGCCGGCGGCCGATCCGGCCGCTGCGAATCTGGTTCCGATCAGTTCGTCGACCAGCGGCGCCAGCACGGAGAATCCCCCGCCTCCGCCGCCGGATCAGACAGCGCAGGCGCCGGCATCTTCGAGCGCCAGTTCCGACGAATATCAGAGCCCGCCGCCCAGCGACGAGAATCAGAGCGCGCCAGGCCAGGACCAGTACGCCAGTGATTACGGGGAGTCGGAGGCGGACGTCGCTGCCCAGCCGCCGCCTCCCATCCCGGACTATGAACAGCCGCCGGCTCCGGCCGACGATTATGTGTGGACGCCGGGCTACTGGGCCTATGCTCCCGCCGGATACTACTGGGTTCCGGGCGTGTGGGTGATGGCTCCCTGGATCGGAGCGCTGTGGACTCCCGGCTACTGGGGCTTCTATGCGGGCCAGTATCACTGGTACCCCGGTTACTGGGGGCCGCACATCGGCTTCTATGGCGGAGTCAACTACGGCTGCGGATACTACGGCGATGGCTACGAGGGCGGCTACTGGCACGGCGGGCATTTCTTCTATAACACGGCCATCACGCGCGTGAACGTGACGGTGATTCGCAACGTGTACGTCTTTCACGTCAGCCATCCGTTCAACGATTCGCGCGTGAGCTACGCGGGCGGACGCGGCGGTCTGAACTTCCGACCCACGGCGCGGGAAGTTGCGGCGCGCAACGAGCACCACTATGCTCCCCTGCCCGCGCAGCGGGATCTGGTGCGCACGGCGGGGCAGAACCGGGCGCAGTTCGCCGCAGTGAACCACGGACATCCACAAATGGTGGCTCAGAATCGGCTGACGAACGAAGTACGGACGGCTCCCGCGGGTCGTCCGGAAGACGTTCGCGGCGCAACGCCGATGCCTGCGAATCGACAGGCAGCGGGAGCGACGCGGCCGACCCAGTCAGGAACCGCCCCGCATCGAACCACAGTGACGCGGAACGAGACGAGGTCGACGGCAAGGCCCGAGAGCAATCGCACAGCTCCGATGGAGAGGCCCGAGGTGCGCACGCAGACCCAGCGACCGGCGAATCGTCCGACGGGCGGTGCACGGCCCGCTCCTCGAGTCCAGCCGGAGTCTCGTTCTCAACAACGTCCGCAGCCGCGCCAGCAGCCGCAGCGTCAGGCACGGCCTCAGCCCAAACCTCAGGCGAAACCTCAGCCACGCGACCAGGGACGACCGGGCGATCATCGGCCCACCTACACCTAGTTCAAGCTGGACGCACAGAACTCGATGTGAATGAGTCAGGTTTCAGGCGGCGAGTTTGGCCTTTTCTGCCCATACATGTATCCATACATGTATCTCCGTTTCAATGTTGTCGAAGCAGCGTTTGAGGGGTGCATCGACCACCCGGTGGCCAGGCAGTGCGAAGGCCGGTCCGGGGCGGAAAACTCTGCTGCAGCTGCGGGTAAAGAACAGCGCCACCCGCAAGCCCATGGTGGTTACCCGGTAGCGCTGGCTTTTGGGGATGCGCTCGATCATGCCATGCAGGCGCAGGCGGCGCAGCTGGTAACTCATCGCTCCCGGGCCAGGCTCGTTCTCACGCCGGCCGGAAAGCGCGGCCAGATGGAGCCGCAACTCCGCGTTGCGGAAGCCCTGCGGCTGCAGCCGAAACAGCAACAAGGCATGCCGCAAGGCGTGGACGCGGGGATCGGCGAAGCGCAGCGCCGAGGCCCGCTGACCGTTCACCTCGACCGGTCCGTTGATGGCCCGGAACGTCCCTTCGGCCAGCATGCAGTCGTGGGTCACTCGTTCGGCTTCCAACAAGCGGCGGTTGGCGGCAAAGCCACTCTGACGCAGCCTGGCCAGGTTGTGCAGCCGCTTGCCCGCGCGGAAGCCCAGGTGTTGTTGATGGTGGTCTCGGTGCGCAGCGCCCGCCCTTCCTTGTGGTACTGCTTGATCCGCGTGTTCCTGTGGCAGACGTTGACCGAAGGCGTTACGCCTTCGGTCACGATCCGGGTGCGGAAGCGCCCCGGCGTGGTGCGGATGATGTTGCGGTCGAAAATCAGCTGCACTTCCCGGGGCCGCCCCGGATCCAGGTTATCGCGGATGACCTGTTCAAAGAACATGCGGCCACGCACCGGCCGGTCCAGGACTTGCGTCAGGGAGAACTCGGCATGCAGGATCGAAAGTGCATAGCGATAGCCTGCCTTGCGGTCGGCTGCCGTATAGGGGTGCGGCAGCCGCCGCAGCCATTTCCTCAGCAGGGCGTCGATCTTCTCCGCCGACAGGCCATCGCAAATGGCCTGCAGCCGCTTCGGCTCCTGGCAGTGGAGCACCCCGTTGTCCAATGCCGCAAAGTCAATTCCTTTGCGCGCCAACGGCCGCCTGGCGTACTCATGACCGTTGAGACAAAGCCTGGCATTGTAAGCAAAGTAGGTCCAGAGCTTCAAAAAGAACGGCCGAAAATCGCGGTCCACCGGATACACGTAGTACTGGTTCACCGGCGCCGAGGACTTGGCGATCCAGGGGTAGCTCTGCCCCGTGCGCGGATTGCGACGCTTCCCGGTGCGGAACACCGCCACCTTTTCCTGCGCCTTGCCGATGAAGACGATTTCCTCCGCGGCGGGAAACTTGCGCAGCCGCTCCTCCAACACATCGTCTTTCCGCTCTCCCCTGCGGAACCGCATCACTTCGATTCCTTCCCTCTCGATGAACTGCTCCATCGCCGCCACAAAGTGCCGGCTCATCGGGCCCATCAGGGATGATGAGGCCCAGGCCTGGCCCCGATGCGTGCGGAAGAACCGGACCACCCCCGGAACGCACTGCATCTCGGGCATGTACACGCTCACATACACCCGGTCAACCCCTTCCACTTCCCTTCCACTTCCAGATTCCGAACAGATTCCGAATCGATTTCGAATCGAGCGGACATCATTCTGGACATTTGATTGAGTGGATGGCATCGGAGCGACGCGGGGCGGTGCAGCTTATAATCGCCGCGTCCCTGAGGAGAGGCAGAATGGTCAGAAATTGTCGAATGGCGGGCTGGATCACAGCGATGTTGCTGGCCGTGGCGGTGCTGACCGTGGGGGGGTCGGTGGCAGCGCCCCAGTCGGAATTCGACATCGTTATCACCGGCGGGCACATCTACGACGGCACCGGCTCGCCGTGGTACCTGGACGACATTGGGATTCGCAACGGCCGCATTGCCGCAATCGGCGATCTCGCCGGCGCGCCGCGACGCCAAACCATCGACGCGCACGGCCAGGCGGTCGCGCCGGGGTTCATCGACATGCTCGATCAGTCGGGCCGAAGCATTCTCAGCCATCCCCGGCTGCCGTCGAAAATCTACCAGGGCATCACCACCGTAGTTACCGGCGAGGGCAGCTCGGTGGCGCCGCGCTGGCCAGGTGCCGACGGTCGCGGCGCAGCCGGGCCCGGCTGGACGACATTTGCCGAGTATTTCGCGCGGCTCGAACGCCAGGGAATTGGCGTCAACTTTGCCAGCTTTGTGGGCGCGACCACGGTGCGGGAGCTGGTGCTCGGCGATGGCGACGTGCAGCCAACGCCCGCGCAACTGGAGCAGATGGAGGCGCTGGTACGCCAGGCCATGCAGGGTGGCGCGGTCGGACTTTCGACCGCGCTGCAATACCCGCCAGCACCGTTTGCCAGGACGGACGAACTGATCGTGCTGGCCCGCATCGCGGCCGCCTATGGCGGCATCTACGCCACCCACCTGCGCAGCGAAGGCGCCGCCGAACCGGAGGCGGTGGCCGAAGCGATCCGCATCGGGCAGGAAGCGCACATCCCGGTGGAAATCTTCCACATCAAGGAGGCGGGATACGCCAACTGGGGCAAAATGCCGCAGCTCGTGGCTCAGATCGACGCAGCGCGCGCCGCGGGCGTGGATATCTTCGCCAGCACCTACGCCTATACCGCCTGGTCGAACGGCCTGTCATCGTTCATCCCGCCCTGGGCTCACATCGGCGGCTCGGCGGCGCTTATCAACAACCTGCGGAACCCGCCAACGCGCGCCCGCATCCGGGCCGATCTGCTCAACCCCGCCAGTTGGGGCAACAACGACTGGCAGGAAATCCCCGGCCCTGAGGCGGTGGAAATCGTCGGTGTTCGCAATCCGGAACTGCGCCGCTTTGAAGGGAAGCGTCTCTCGGACGTAGCCGAGGCCTGGCACGAAGATCCGATGGATGCGCTTTTCGATTTCCTGATCAAAGATGATGGCGGCACTTCGGTGGCCGTGTTTGGCATGAGCGAGCCGGATGTCGAGCTGGCGCTGCGACAGCCCTGGGTTTCGATCTGCACCGACGCTGCGGGCACTTCGCCCTCGCCCATGGTGCACCCGCATGCGCGCGCCTATGGCACGTTTCCGCGCATCCTGAGGAAGTATGTGCGCCAGGATCACGTGCTGACGCTCGCCGACGCCATCCGCAAGATGACCGAGTTGCCCGCGGTCCAGATGCGCTTCGCCGATCGCGGCGTTATCAAACAGGGCATGTGGGCGGATATCGTCATCTTCAATCCGGCCACGATCCGCGACCGCGCCACGTACGACAACCCGCAGCAGTTTGCCCAGGGGATGGACTGGGTGCTGGTGAACGGGGTGCCGGTGCTCGCCAACGGCAAAATGACGAACGCCCTGCCGGGCAAAGTGCTGCGCGGGGCCGAGTTCAACGAGAAGGCAGCCGTTCCGGACAGACAACAGGCCGTGCCGCCCATCCGCCGCTCTCGAATCCGAAAAAGATGTGGTATGCTGGGCGTCTTCGCTGCGGCCGCATGAAAACGCACCGGAATTTGCCGCCGGGAGTGACGCCGTGCCTCGTTGGACGCGAAGATTTTCCTGGCTTGCCGTAGCGCTGTTCGCTGTCGCGCTGTGGACGTGCCTTGACGCGCGCACGGTGGCGCAGCAGCAGCCCAAACCAGCGCAGCTCTTTACCAGGCGCGACGTCATGATTCCGATGCGTGACAGCGTTCGCCTTCACACTGAGATCTACACGCCACGCAATCAAAGCGAGCCGCTCCCGTTCCTGATCACCCGCACCCCCTACGGCCTGAGCGACGGCTCGGACGGCTATTCACGGCTACTCAATGCGTACAGGGCGATGTTTGCGGATGGCGGCTATATTTTCGTTTTCCAGGACATACGCGGCCGGTACAAATCGGAAGGGAACTTTGTGATGAATCGCCCGCCATGCGAGCCGGTTCGACCGGACTGTGTTGATGAGGGCACCGACACGTACGACACAATTTCCTGGCTGCTCAGGAATGTTCCCGATAACAATGGCCGCGCCGGCATGCTCGGCATTTCCTATGGCGGCTGGCTGACCGCGATGGCACTGCTCCATCCGAACCCGGCGCTGAAGGCCGCTTCCGAACAGGCTTCGCCGGCGGACATGTTCCTGGGCGACGATTTTCATCACAATGGCGCATTCCGTCTGAGCTATGGCTTTGAGTACGCAGCGATGATGGAAACAGGCAGGGAGAATTATCTGTTTCCATTCGACCTGTATGACACCTTCACCTGGTATCTGCGGCTCGGGCCGCTTTCGAACGCAGACCGGCTGTACCTGCACGGCCGCGTGCCGACGTGGGAGGATTTCGTCCATCATCCGAATTACGACGCGTTCTGGCGGCGGCAGGCCGTCTGGCCGTACTTCGAGCATCTGACCCTGACCGTGCCCAATCTGAACGTCGCCGGGTGGTGGGATCAGGAAGATTTTTGGGGCCCGCTGCGCATCTACGAAGCTTCCGAGCGACACGACATCCATCACGACAACTACCTGGTGGTGGGCCCATGGAACCACGGAGGATGGGCTCACGGCCCAGGCACAAATCTCGGCCCAATCCAGTTCGGTTCCGCCACGAGCCAGTATTTTCGGCGGAAAATCCAGGCCACCTGGTTCGCCTACTGGCTGAAGGGCGAAGGCCAGTTGCCGCTGCAGAAGGCTCTGACGTTTCAGACGGGCACGAATCGCTGGGTGAACTATGCGGCGTGGCCGCCGGTGCACGGCATCGTGCACCGCAAGCTATACCTGCGGAGTGGGGCGCGGCTGACGTTTGCGGCGCCGGAGCAAACCGGGCGGAACGCTTACGACAGCTACGTTTCCGATCCTGCGCATCCCGTGCCGTACCGGCATCGTCCGGTCCAGGAAACCTACGGGCCAGGCAGCCACTGGTATACGTGGCTTGTGCAGGATCAGCGGTTCGTTTATGAGCGGCCGGACACGGTGGCGTGGGAAACGCCGGTGCTCGATCACGACATTACGGTGACGGGAGACATTGTGGCGCATCTGTATGCCGCCACGACCGGCAGCGACAGTGATTGGGTGGTGAAACTGATTGACGTTTATCCCGAACGCTACCCGGATGACCTGCAGAAGATGCAGGCGCTCGAAAGGAAAGCGGTCGCCGAGCCGCAGTCGAACGCCGTCCAGCAGGAGCGGGCACTGCTGGCGCGGATGCCGATGAGCGGGTACCAGCTCATGATCGCCGACGAAATTTTCCGCGGGCGTTTCCGCAGGAGCGACGTCGATCCCGAACCGATCACCCCGAATAAAGTGATGCGCTACGTAATCGATCTCCACACGAACAATCACACGTTCCTGAAGGGGCACCGGATCATGGTAGAGATTCAGAGCACGTGGTTTCCTCTTTACGACCGCAATCCTCAGAGGTACGTGCCGAATATTTTCCAGGCGAAGGCGTCGGATTACCGGAAGGCGACGCAGCGCATCTACCGCTCGCGCCGCTTCGCTTCCTACATTGATTTGCCGGTTGCTCCTTGAGGTATGGGAAGCCCCACGAGAGCAAAACGCAGTAGGACGACTGCGTCACAAACAACAAAACTGCCTGATATTGCGAGTGGGGTTCTCACTGGGTTGATCGTCCGGGCGAATGAGGTGAGCGATATTTACACCAATCGGCAAACGATTCCATACCGTGTGGTTCGGCTGGCTGGTGGCGTCGTGGATACACGAATATCCTTCGTGTTCCGTGCTCCCGCTTCAAGCGGCTTTTTGGCATGGGCGGTCGGAACCTGTAAAGGCTCTTCGCGTTCACTCGGCTGACGAACGGCTTCAGCAGGAAGCCGGAGAACCGCGGTCACGCCGCGAGCGAGAGGTTTTCGCAGCCGAAGCGATGACTTTGGGCGCGAACTCGCGGGTTTTCGGACAGAGTGTCCCCCCGCGCCTCAGCGCATGAGGTACAGCGCCGCCCTGACCAGCAGCGAGAGCGCCAGCAGCCATGCGAACACGCCGCCGGTCCGGAGATACGTGGGATACCAGGGTTTGAAGATGACCCGGTGTCCCGGCACCTCCTGAATCCAGCGCGGGCTGGTGCGGTGACTGTGGTGCGCGAGGTGGAGAATGTGGCCGGTGCGGAAAAGCAGCAACCACCCGCAGAAAGCGAGCACCACGGCGACTGCAACCATCGCAGCGAAAACTGAAACGTGCATCATTGCTTTTCCGCGTTTCTGTTAATTTTCTTATACCTCCATCGACTTGCCCGCGACCAACTGTTGGGTGCGGGCAATGAACTGCTCCAGCGGCACCGAGCCCTGATCGCCCCTGCCGCGGGTGCGGACGCTCACCGCGTTGCTCGATTCCTCTTTGTCGCCCATCACCAGGATGTAAGGAACCTTCTGCAGCGTGAAGTCGCGAATCTTCGCGTTCATTTTCTCATTGCTGCCATCGATTTCGACGCGGAATCCTGCCTGCCGCAGAGTGTCGAGCACCTTCGTTGCATAGCCATGATGGCGTTCGCTGATGGGCACCAGCCCTGCCTGGACCGGCGCGAGCCACAGCGGGAAGGCTCCGGCGTACATTTCGATCAGATAGGAGATCATGCGCTCCATGGTGCTGACGATGGCGCGATGGATCATCACGGGGCGATGCCGATTGCCGTCGGCGCCCGTGTATTCGAGGCCGAACTGGCTGGGCAGGTGAAAATCCACCTGAACGGTCGAGTAGGTTTCCTCGTGGCCCATCACGTCAGCGAGCTGGATGTCGAGCTTGGGTCCGTAAAAAGCGGCGTCGCCCCTGCTCTCGCGGTAGGGCAGGCCCAACGAGTCAAGCGCCTCGCGCAGGACGCGCTCGCCGAGCTCCCACATCGCGTCGTTATCGACGTACTTCTGCTTGTTGGCCGGGTCGCGCAGCGACAGCCGATAGCTGTACTGCGTAATGCCCAGATCGCGATAGGCCTGCTCCACCAGCTTCATCACGCCGGAGAATTCCTCCCCGATCTGGTCGGGCGAGCAGAAGATGTGCGCGTCATTGAGCGTCATACAGCGGACGCGGCTCAGGCCGCTGAGCACGCCGGAGCGCTCGTAGCGGTACATGGTGCCCAGCTCGGCCAGGCGCACCGGCAAATCGCGATAGCTGCGCAGCTTCGATTCGTAGATGAGGATGTGGTGCGGGCAGTTCATGGGCCGCAGCACCATCTGCTCGGTTTCGAGGTCCATGGGGGGAAACATGTCCTCGTGATAGTGGGCCCAGTGGCCGGAACGGACGTAGAGGTCGACCTTGGCGAGCGAGGGCGTGTAGACGTGCTCGTAGCCGGTCCGGCGCTCGAGGCCGAGGATGTACTCCTCGAGGAGCCGACGGACCGTCGCACCTTTGGGCAGCCACAGAGGCAGGCCCGCACCGACCTGCTCGCTCACCGTGAAGAGTTCCAGCTCTTTGCCGAGGCGGCGATGGTCGCGGCGCTTCGCGTCTTCGAGCTTCTCCAGATATTCGTCGAGATCTTTTTTTGAGAAGAACGCGGTTCCGTAGATGCGCTGCAGCTGCGGATTCTTCTCATCGCCCAGCCAGTAAGCGCCGGAAAGGCTCATCACCTTGACGGCCTTCACCCGCCCGGTGGAAGGCACGTGCGGGCCGCGGCAGAAGTCGACGAACCTGCCGTTGCGGTAAAGCGAGATGTCTTCGCCGGGCTGCGTGAACTTCTCAATGAAGTGGACCTTCATGAAGTCGTCCCCGGCGCGGAACTGTTCCAGCCCTTCAGCGCGAGGCTCGAATTCGCGGACGAATTTCTCGTCGCGGGCGACGACTTCGGCCATGCGGCCTTCGATCAGCTTCAGGTCTTCGGGCGTAAACGGCGTGGGACGCCAGAAATCGTAGAAAAAGCCGGCGTCCGTCGCGGGGCCGTGGCCCAGTTTCGTCTCTGGAAACAGCTCGAGGACGGCGGTGGCGAGCACATGGGCGGCGGAGTGGCGAAGGACCTTCAGCGCGTCCGGATTCCTGTCCGTCAGCAACTCCAGCGCGACGTCCTCCTCGAGCGGCGTGCCCAGGTCGACGAGGCGTTCGGCGTGGGGATCTTCCGCGCCGTACATGGAAGCTTCGCTGCCGGCGCCTGAGGATGCGCTGGCGGCTGCAGCCTTCAGCGGACGAATGCGCGCGACCAGAGCGGCCTGAGCCAGTCGCGGGGAAATGTTCTCGGCAATGGCGAGAGGAGTCGTGCCCGCCGGAACCTCGCGCACCGAGCCGTCGGGCAGCTGAACCTGTATGGATGCCATGAAAACAGCGTACAGGGTTCAGCGCAGAGGGTACAGATTCCGACCGAGATGGGACCGGGCAGAGACCGAATCTGCCGGCAGGCACCCATTCGGGAATCGTCTCCTATAAAAATAGTTGACAAGCCGCCGATCGCCGGCGTATGGTCCTATTTCAATAGGAGGTGGAATGGGAGGCCGCAGGAAAGGTTCATCGGATTCAGCGGGTCTGACCCCGCTGGAATTACAGATGATGCAGGTGCTGTGGCGCGACGGTGCGAGTTCCGTACAGCGCGTTCAGCAGCGGGTTGCAGGGGATTTGGCCTACACCACGGTACAGACGGTTTTGAACGCCCTGCACCAGAAGGGCAAGGTGAGGCGGAAGTTGCGGGGCCGGGCCTTCGAATACCGGGCGGTCGTGGCGAAGGAAGCCGTGATGCGGCACGCAGTTCGCGACTTTGTGAATCGCATGTTCGGCGGATCGACCGAAGACCTGGTGATGAGCCTGATCAGGACGCGGCAGCTGGACGCCGACAGGATTGCGGCGCTGGCAGCAGCGGAGCGGGAAAATGACGATGAATAGCGCAGTCTGTTTCGTCGTATCGTATGCGATCAATGCGGCGTGGCAGGTGCCACTGCTCGCAGGCGCAGGATTCGCGGCAGCCGGAGTTCTTCGCCGCCGGGGACCCCAGGCTCAGCACGTGGTATGGGTCGCAACTTTGCTGCTCAGTTCAATGACTCCGCTGGCCGCAGCGCGCATGTTTCTGCCGGCAGCGATTTCCTGGGGGCGGAGTCCTGGGGCGGGTGGCGCTTCGGCCGCTGTGGCGGGAAGCGGTGCGAGGGTTGCGTCGCACGCTGGGGGCCTTCTTCTGCCCGGCGGAGTCATCTGGCTGATTTTTGGCCTCTATGTTTTCGCTCTGGCCTGGTTCGCCGTGAGACTGCTGGCTGCGGTCGCGGCCACCAATCGCCTGATGCGCGGAGGTACGCCGCTCCGACTGACAGGGGACGGCGAGCGGATTTGGGAGTACGTTCGCCGCCCCTTTGCAGCGACGAATGCGCGGTTGTTTGCCAGCGGAAGCGTGCGCGGAATTGTCACCGCGGGAGTCCGCGAGCCGGCCATCCTTCTGCCTGCCGATTTTGTCGCACGGTGGACCGAGGATGATCTTCTGAGCGCCCTCGGGCATGAGCTGGCGCACGTGCGGCGTCACGATTACGCAAAGAACCTGCTGTATGAAATCGCTGGCCTGCTGACGGCGTTCCATCCCGCGATCCGGATCGTGAAAGCGCAGATCGCGCGCACGCGGGAAATGGTCTGCGACGCCATGGTGGTTGAGCGGCTCTTGGATCGAAAGCGGTATCGGCAATCGCTGCTGCGCCTTGCGGAACGCATGATGCCGGACGGCCGGGTCGCAGCAAACGCACTGGGCCTGTTTGACGCCAACATTCTTGAGGAGCGGATCATGATGATGAAGTTGAAGAGGACGGCTCCGAACCGGCTGGTTCGGGTCACGCTGATGGGTTGCGCAACCCTGCTGCTGCTGGCCGCCGTGATCGGCGGAACAGCCTTTGCGATGGGCGTTTCAGCCCCGTTGGCCGACCACACTGCAGGGGCCAACAAGGTGTATAGGGTCGGTCCCGGGATTACAGGCCCGATTCTGACCTATGCCCCGGACCCGGAATTCCCGAAATCAGCGATGAAGGAGCCTAAGGGGTTTGGCGTAATCTGCGTCGTGGGAGCAGTGGTGACTCGCGATGGACAGCCGGAGAATGTTCATGTGATCCGGTCGGCGGGAAAGGGATTTGACGCGAACGCGATGAAAGCCGTCCGCCAGTACCGATTCAGGCCGGCCCTGCGGCACGGGAAGCCGGTGGCCGTCGCCATTCATATTGAGGTCAATTTTAGAAAATATTAGAACCGGCCTGAGCCAGGCGCGGCGAGATGTCCCCGGCAATGGCGACAGGAGTCGTGCCCGCCGGAACCTCGCGCACCGGGCCGTCGGGCAGCTGAACCTGTATGGATGCCATGAAAACAGGGTACAGGGTTTACGGTTTACGGTGTAAAGGCTGGGCGGCGCGCAGCTTGCCCAGCAGTTGCCGGAGCAGGCCGAGCCATTCGCTCATGTCGGAGGGAGTGAGCGCAAGGTGGCGCACCAGCCGGCGAAGCTTCTTCTCCATCCGGGCGTGAGAAACACCATGGTCGAAGCCATTGACGGAGAGTCCTTCGAGAAGGAGCGCGATCAGCCGTTCCCGTTCGCCGGACGTGGCGAGGGACTGGACGGGTACAACCTGACCGGACACAACCTGCCCGGCGATGTTTTCGGCGGAGGCGGCAGCGCCCGTGGGCGCCTCCCGAATCAGCTCGTAGAGCACGACGGCGACCGCCTGGCCCAGATTCATGGAGGGGTGCTCGGTACGCGTGGGAATCCGCACGAGAAGCTGGCAATGGCTCAGATCCTGATTGGATAAGCCGACTTTCTCCGATCCGAAAAGAAGAGCCACGCGGGAACCGGAACGAAGATGGGCGCGGATCTGCTCGGCGCCGGCTTCGAGGCGGCAGGGCGGCGCTTCAGGAGTGCGGCGGCTGCCGGCTGTGGTGCCCACTACCAGCGCACAATCGGCGATGGCGGGGGCGACCTGCTCGAACTCCTCCGCAGCGGTCAGGACAGGTTCAGCATCCACAGCGGAGCGAGCCTCGCGAAAGGCCACGGCATAGGGATGGACCACGCGCAGGCGGAGGCATCCGAAATTGGACAGGGCGCGGGCGGCTGCGCCGATGTTGAGGGGATTGCGGCTGCGCACCAGCACGACACGCAGGCGATCCAGTTCTTCCCGGGTAAGCACGACACGTCATTCTAAGTCAGGGGTCGGCGTGGGGATGGCGCGCCGTCTCGCGCCATCCTGCACTGCTCAGCCAGGAGACGCCCTACGCTGGCGCCAGCACCGGAGCAATCAGCTCCGTGTGCGCTTCCTGGCCGGCGCTGAGACGCGTCAGCGTGAGGACGGTGATGTCGTCCTGCTGGCCGAAGCGCTGGCCGGCGAGGACAGCCTCTTCCGCGCTGGGGCGATCGGAAAAGAGCGTGGACAGGCGCTCGAAGCTGAAGATTTCGCCGCCTGCCGAACGCGCCTCCGGCAACCCGTCGGTGTAAAGGACGAGGAAGTCGCCGGCGCCGAGGCGGACGCGCAATTCCTCATAGCGCATGTTCGTCTCGATGCCCAGTGGCACCGCGCCGACCACGTCCATCTGCTGTCCATTGAGGAAAGGCGCGGGATGGCCGGCGGCAGCGACGGCGCATTCGCCGTTGGGATAAAGGCGCAGCGCCAGGCAGGTGACGAAGCCTCCCTGCAGCCGTCCATGCAGTTCGCGATTGAGGCCGTCGGGAATGTCGGCGGGGTGCGGATGGCTGCGCGCGAGGGTGCGGACGGCGCCAACGATGAGCGAAACGGCCATGGCAGCGCGCAGGCCCTTGCCGCTCACGTCGCCGAGGACCACCAGCGCCGAGCTGTCCTCCAGAGGAACGATCTGGAAAAAGTCGCCGCCCACCTCCTGCGCCGGACGGCAGGAGCTGGTGATGGCGAAACCGGGCAGCGAAGGCAGCGCCTGAGGCACGAGCACCTGCTGCAGCTCCTGAGCCGAGCGCAACTCCTGCTCGACCGCCTGCTGGCAGCGCAGGCTTTCGCGCGAGTAACGCAGCACGGCGTAAATCACGGCGAGGAAGAAGATGGTGTTGGCGATGGTCGGGCCATCCAGTTCCGTGTTGCCGATCTTCACGGTCTGGAAGAAGCAGAACCCGGCGGTCCAGTGGGTAAAGCGGTCTCCGTACATCAGCAGCAGCGAGACGGCCTCGCCCAGGGTTTCCAGAAACGCGGAAACCGCCAGGACCCGGCGGGAGAGATCCAGCCGCCTGCGGTTGTGAATGACCGCGCCGAGGATCGCGAGCGGGAAGAAGTAGCAGGGGACGATGATCGCTCCCAGGATCCAGTCGCCGCCCTGGAGGACGCGCACGACGGACGGGTCGCCGAGGTTGAAGACGGGCAGGAAGAGCGAGGAGTCCACAGTCTGGCAGGCGAAACCAACGAGGGCAACGACGCGCGCCCGGCGCATCAGGCTGCGATTCCCATCCAGCCGCAGCAGGTACAGCAGCAGGAACCATACGGAGATGGCGCTGAGAATGTCCGAGCAATTGAAGAAGATGTTTCGCCGGGCGTTGGTAAACATGGGGCCGGCCAGCTCGACGAGCGTGCCGGTCACCTGCGCCGCGCAGTAGAGAGCCATCCACAAAAGCACCTTCCGGGAGCGATCGCGCAGCCACGCGATGAGGCTGAAGATGCCGACCAGCAATGCCAGGAACTGCAGCGCATACGAGTATTCCGCGTGCAGCAGGAACTGATGGGCCGCCGTGTGCTCGCGATCCCCAATGTCAGCGCGGCTGCCGATGTACAGCGGAGAGCGGAAGCCGCCTTCGAGGCCGCTGTCGAAAGCCATCAGGGGCTCGAGCCAGACACGGATCGCCAGAACGCCGTCGCGAACGGCGCCCAGGCTGAAGCTGCGCGCCAGGCTCGTGCAGGAGCAGCCGTCCCCCGGCCACGAGGCGTGCGGCGGCATCCTGCCGGTGCTCGCGATGAGACGGCCATTCCGGTAAACCTGCGCAATACTGTCAAACAGCGGAATCTGCAGAACGAAATTCCCGTCGGATCCCGCCGCCGGGCTCACGCTGATGTGCTTGCGGTACCACGCATATCCGCTGAGCGAACGAAAGCCCTGCCGTCCCCAGGGCTTATCTGTGGTGATCTGCGTCCAGCCGTTCTGGCCGGTCGCGTCGTCGGTCTGCGGCAGCGCCCAGCTGGGACTGTCGCCGGGATGAAACTGCCACGGACCGTCGAGGGCGACCGCGCCGCGCCCAAGGTCATGGATGGTGAGCAACGGGGCGGAACGGTCCTGCGCTGCCAGCGCGGAGACCGACGCCATCGCGAGCAGAAGCGCCACAAGGCGGCTGGGGACCGACATGAGCCAACGTCCTTACATGATTGGTCAAAGTTCTCAACGTAAAAAATCTGACGCGGCTGCGCCGTCCTCAGGAGAGGTGCTTGATCGCCATTTTCAGGCCGATGGGGATCTCTTCTCGATGTCCAGCAGCTTCTTCTTGCGGCCGACGCCCCAGCGATAGCCGGTGAGCGAGCCGTCGCTGCCAATAACGCGATGACAGGGGATGACCACGGCGATGCGGTTCGCCGAACAGGCGCTGGCGACGGCGCGGACGGCCTTCGGATTTCCCAGGGAACGGGCGAGCTGAGCGTAGCTGCGAGTTTCGCCGCGGGGAATGCGGCGGAGGGCTTCCCAGACCCGCATCTGGAACGCCGTGGCGCGGAGATCGAGCGGCAGGTCGAGCGCGGCGGGATGCGGAGTGAACTGTGTCAGCACCTGGCGGAGCATGGGGCGGAGCTGCGCATTGGGGTGGATTTCGGCGTGAGGAAACTGGGCGCGGAGCTGGGCGATGAGTTCCCTGTCGGAATTGCCGAGAATAACGGAGCAGAGGCCGCGCTCGGTGGCGGCGACGAGCAGGCGCCCGAGCGGGCAGGCAGCGGCAGCGTAGCCGATGTGGGCGCCGCGGCCGCCGGAACGGAACTGGCCGGGGGCCATACCGAGCTGCGAGCCTTCGTAGGCACGGCCCGGACCGGAATAGCCGGCGTCGTAGATGGCGTCGGTGACGCGGGCCTGGCCGGCGGCCAGCTCGCGGCGGAATGAGGCTGCGCGCTGCTGGCGCTGGTACTGCGCCGGCGTCACGCCGAGGAGGCGCTGGAAGGTGCGCTGGACAGTAAACGGAGAAGCAGCCGGGCCAGCGAGCCGCGCCAGCTCGGTGAGCCTGACCGGACGCTCGACGCGGAGAGCAGCGGCGAGGGTCTCGACAAGAGAGGCGTCGGCGTGGCGATGGAGCGGACGGCAGCGGCGGCAGGGGCGGAAGCCGGCGCGCTGCGCGGCGGCGGGATTCGGGAAGAAGCGCACGTTGGCGCGGTCGGGACGCCGGCTCGGACACGCTGGGCGGCAAAAGACGCCGGTGGTGACGACGGCGTAGACGAGCTCCGCGGCGGGATCGCGGGACTGAACGGCTGCCCAGGCCTCATCGGGATTCAATGCTGGAGCGGGCATGACGGCTGTGCTCATGGTACTCGTACCTCCGAGCATGAGAATGGCAGAGCCGGCGGCGCGGCGCACTCCGCGGCTTGCGGGCAAATTCGAGGGCGGACCCCGGCATCCAGTAAAAGAGCAGCACCTCGGAAGGGAGACAACCATGGCACAGAGAAAGAGGCAGCCAGCGGGAAGGAAGCAGCCGACGGAGACGATCGGCGGACGCGGGTTCGGCAACGGGATTGAGCCCACGCAGGCGCAGATGGCCAGCGGAAATCAGGGTCTGGCGGCAGAGCCAGCCAGGACGAACCGGAAAATGGCGAGGAAGAAGGCGGCTTAGTCTGAGAGCGAGGATCCGCGAGTCACCAGCGCCACCTGCCGGGCGGGAAAAAGATGCGGCGATCCGCGCGCAGACGCGCAACGAGCAGAATGACGGCGGCAACCAGCAGGATGCCGCTGGCCTGCTCACTCCGGAGCCGATGCGCGGGCACGGCTCAGTTTCCTTCGGGATAACCCTCGTTGTAGAGGAAATCGAAGCGCAGCTCGAGGAAGGGCCCTTTGAAGGCTCTGGGCAGCGGCGGAAAGGGCGAAGCGCCCGTGATTCCAGCCCAGGCGGCGCGATCGAGAGGGACATCGCCCGAAGGGCCGACCAGCTTCATGTCGGTGACGTTGCCGTTGGGCAGGATCTTGAATTCGATGAAGACCTGGCCCTGCTTGTCGAAGGGCGGACGGGCCTCTTCAGGAATGATGGGGTACCACGCGCGCTCGGTGTCGTAGATGACCCGCTCGATGTACGGGCCGAAATCCACGCCCATGGTGTCGCTGAGGATGTCGACGGCGCCGCTGGCGCCCTGATGCTGAGAGGGCGAGTTCAGGCCGTTGTCGCCGCCGAGCTGGCCGCCCTGCATCGCCTGGCGCATCGCGTTCTGCAATTGCTGACTGGGACTGGACGGACCGCTGCGCAGGTTCGGTACGGGCGCCTGCGGCGGCGCGGTCAGGCGCGCCTGATTGTTCTGCGGCAGCGGCTGCGCCGGCGGCGTGGGGCGTTGCTGGGCGAGTTGCCGGGGCGGCTGAGCGGGCGCTGGCCGGGGGGCCGGCGGCGCAGTGAGCCTCGGCGGCCCGGCGCGGCGCATCGCCTGCAGCTGTTCGAGGGTCTTGCGGTCGAGGGTGGGGTGAGGTGTCTCGGCGATCCGGTTCTTGTCGGAGATGACCGGTGTCGGCTTTGGCCGAATGACCTTCTGCAGATCCTTCGGCATGGCCAGGAAGGTTACCTGCTTCGGCTGCTTCTGGATCTGCTCGACCGGATTGACGACGCGAACCTCATTGAAGAAGTGGTGTTTCGAGCCGTAGAAGAGAAACCAGACCAACAGCAGATGGATGAGCAGGGCGATCCAGAGCTTTTCGCGGAGGCTGGCCCAGTTGCGGCTCCCTTCGAGATCTTCGATCACGTGGAGCAGATCCGAGTGATCAAGGCCCTGATAGCGGCTGTAGCGCAGCACGGGAAGCGCGCCGGATCCGTTGGAAGCGGTGGAGATGCCGTTCGAGGGGGGCAGAACTTCGGTGAGAACCGGAGCTTCCGGTTCCGGCTGCTCCACGGGCGGCTCAGTTGGGGTTAAACGAATCGGCATTCCGGGATAACTAATCCTGCGCGGCTTCTCAACAGGAACGCCACGAGAGCTTGCCTTCATTTTCTCATTAAATCGTGGATTTCACCGTAGTTTGTACAATCGAAAACGTGACGAAAGGTCCGAACACGGAGCGAATGGCAGGGGATACCGCCGAGACCCGCGCACTGGAGCGGATCCCACTGACGGCGGCGGTCATTACGGTGAGCGACTCATGCGCGCGGGGGCTGCGGCGAGACAGGTCCGGCGAAGCGGTGCAGCGGGAACTCAGGGCTCGCGGGTTTGACGTGGTGCGGTGCGCAAAGGTGGAAGACGAGCCGCGGGAAATTGAAGACGAGCTGCGGAATGCAGCGCGCGAGGCCCGGCTGGTGGTCACGACCGGCGGGACCGGCGTCGGTCCGCGCGACGTGACCCCGGAGGCCACCCGGGCCGTCTGCGACCGTCTGCTGGAGGGCGTGGCGGAGTTGATGCGCAGCGAAGGACGGCGCGAGACGCCCATGGCCGTGCTCAGCCGTGCGGTATGCGGAACGCGGGGTACGACCCTGATTCTGAACGTGCCGGGCAGTCCGGCGGGCGCGCTGAGCTCGCTGCGGGCAGCGCTGCCGGTGCTGCCACACGCGCTGGAGCTGCTGAGCGGCAAAACTGAGCATGAGCCGCAAACCCGAGACAACGCGGCCAGTCAACCGGGAAGCAAGCCAGGCACGGAGAGCGCGGGAACGATGAGGGCCGGCCGAAAGGTTGAACGAAGCTGAAAAAACTTATCCAGAAGTATCTGCACTTTGTCCGGCATCTGCTGAAGCCGCTGGGACCGTGGGGCATTCTGGTGGCGTCATTTGTGGATTCGGCGTCGATTCCCCTGCCCATCGACATCATGGTGGCGGGCTGGGCGTGGATCGACAAGCGGCATTTCTACATTTACGCGCTGATGGCGGCGACCGGTTCGGCGCTGGGCGGGCTGGTGCCGTTTTTCCTGGGACGGGCGGGCGGAGAGATCTTCCTGCTGCGCTATGTGAATCGGGCGCGATTCGAGGCGCTGCGGGACCGCTTCGAAAAACAGGAATTCCTGGGGGTGATGGTGCCTTCGCTGCTGCCGCCGCCGGCGACCTGGAAGCTGTTCATCATCGGGGCCGGCGTCTTCGAGATGCGGACGCTGAACTTCCTGCTGGCGGTGTGGGCAGGGAGGATGATTCGGTTCGGGGTCGAGACCACCCTGGCGGTGATCTACGGACCGCAGATTGTGAATGCGCTGGGAATTTTCATGAAGCAGCACTTTGCGCTGGCGATGCTGCTGCTGGCGATGCTGATCGCGGCGCTGGGCTGGTGGATCTGGCGAAAACTGCGGGGAAAGCCGGCCGCGGAGGCCGAAACGGAGTAAAGCGGAGAACGAGAGCGGCGCCCAGGCTGCCCGGTCGCGGATAAAACCGAGTCAGCCAGGTGCCTCTCGATGGCCGTTCCGCGGCCCTGTGCGCAGTCAGGCTGCGCGTCCGGAGCCCAATTCCAGTTCAATCTCCTCGCAGAGTTCCTTGTTCATACACGCCGGGTCGATCCAGAATGGCGCATGAATGCATTCGACTTCGAGCAATTCCGCATCCGGATCGTACTTCCAGTGAATCTTCACGCCATCCTTCACGCATTCCCCTGTGGGGTAGGCAACCGCAATGCCATTTTGTTTTGCCTTTTTGCGCAGGCGTGCAAAAATCGCGCGCGTGACGCCACGAAACGTCAGACGGGGACCGGACAGCATTCGATACTCCTCTTCGATTGATGAGCTCTGGCTCTCCGAGAAGAGGTTCGGGGAAACTCTGCTGTCCAGTCTGCGGATTCCCTGCGAAATGGACGTTGAGGAGAGGAGAATTGTTCGGCCATTCCCGATGAATTTACTTTCATGCAGAGCGACCCCGGCGATCCCGTGCGCCGGTGTGGTCTTCCGTGTGGCTCTCTGCGATGAAAAGCGGCGCTTAAGGTCCCGGGATTAAGGCTGGTTCTTCCAGATCATCGGTACATAATCGACAGCAAGGAACCAGGAGATGGCGAAGATCACCGCCATGAGCCCGGCCGCCCAGAAAAAAAGCCGGACGGGCAGCGTCTGGGTCAGGCGCGGCGTGGGCTCGGGATCGAATTTTCGGTCGGGCAGCTCGAAGATCAGGCCGGCGGCGAAGCAGACGCAGGCCGAGAGGCCGAGCAGAATCAGGGAATTCAGCAGACGGTCGCCCCAGGGACTGCCCGGAACGAAAAAGGCGTGGCCCATGAGCACGCACAGCGAGAGAATGCTGGACGCGAGGGCCAGAAATTTGGCGATGACCACCATCGCCGAGGACCTCCGGCAGTTTCTATTCTGACCGAAGCGCCAGGGTCGGGTCTACTGAAGCGGCACGCTGGGCGGGGAGCAGCGAGGCGACGACGGCCAGCAGCAGCACGGCCACGGCAGCCAGCGTCAGCACCAGCGGGTCGAAGGGGCTGACGTCAAAGAGGAACGAGCGCAGAAGCTCGGAGGCGGCCAGGGCCCCGCCGAGACCGATGATGCAGCCGGCGAGAGCGAGTTTGGCGGCGGAGAGGAAGACGATGCCGCGAATCTCCGAGCGCTGCGAGCCGAGGGCCATGCGAATGGCCATCTCCGGCGCGCGCTGGGCGACGGTGAAGGCGATGACGCTGTAAATGCCGAGGATCGCCAGCAGCAGGGCCGCGCCGGCAAAGCTGGAGATGAGCAGGGTGTTGAAGCGGCGCGGGGCCTCGGTATCGCTGAGAGCGTGCTCCATGGTCTGCATCTGCGTGAGCGGAAGCTGCGGGTCAAGAGAGCGGACCACGGAGCGCAGGGAGTTCTCCATCAGCTGCGGCGACAGGGCGGTGCGCAGGACGATGGTGCCGCCGCTGGCATTGAGATCGTCGACGCCGGCAGCGAGAGATCCGAAGGATGACATCTCCTGGCTGGCGGGCTGATAGATCTGATACTTGGTGGGCTGGTCGGGACTTCCCTGCTTGACATCGCCAACCTCGCCGACGACGGTCATCCAGGGGGTGGGGGTTTCCTTCATGCCCCAGCGAACGTGCTGGCCGATGGGATCCTGGCCCGGCCAGAAGTGGTCGGCGAGGGTTTTATTGACAATGGCGACGAGCTGGGTGTTTGGTTTATCGGCGTCGTTGAACTGGCGGCCACGCAGGAGCGGAATGTCCATGGCCTGGAAGTAGTTGCCGAGGAGCTTCGACGACCAGCAGAGCTCAAGCGGTGCGCCTTTGGCGTAATCCTCCGCGACAAAGGCCTGATTGCCGTTGTCGCCCGACACGGGTAACTGCGTGGCAGTGCCGACGTCTTCGACCCCGGGCAGCTGACGCACCCGCTCCAGCAGCTGACGATTGAAGGCATCGACCTGGGCCTGGGTGGTGTAGTGCTCTTTGGGCAGGTCGTAGCTGGCGACCAGGGTGTGGTCGGGGCGGAAGCCGAGGTTCACATCCCGCATCTTCTGGAAGCTGCGCAGGAGCAGCCCGGAGGCGCAAAGCAGCACGAGTGCGATGCCGATTTCCGCGATGACGAGAACGGACCGGAGACGAGCGTGGGCGCCGCCAGCGGTTCCCGTGCGCCCGCCCTCGCGCAGGGCGCGATTGACGTCGGTGTGCAGGGCGGCGAAGCCGGGAGCCAGACCGCAGAGCAGGCCGGTGAGCAGAGCGACGCCGAGTGCGAACAGCGCTACGCGCCAGTCCACGGAGATGTCGTCGAGGCGAGGCAGCGTATTCGGCAGGAGTTTGACCCCGATGCGGAGGGTCGCCGCGGCCAGAGCGAGGCCGAGCAGACCGCCAGTAACGCTGAGGACCAGGCTTTCCAGCATGGTTTGGCGGAGCAGCGCGGCCGCCCGAGCGCCAATGGCCAGACGCACGGCGAGCTCGCGGCGGCGGCGGATGGCGCGGAGCAGCAACAGCCCGGCAAGATTGAAGCAGGCGATGAGCAGCACGACGGCAACGGCGAGAAACAGGGTGTGCAGCAGGGGGCGTGCGTCGGAGACGGTATCCTGGCGCAGCGGGCGCACGACCGCCCGGATGCGCAGGCTGTTCATGAACGCTGGATAGTTCTTCACGATCTGCTGGGCCACGCGCTCGGCGTCGCCCTGCGCCTGCGCCGGGGTGATGCCGGGCTTGAGGCGCCCGACCATGTCGTAGTTCCAGGAAGCAGCGCCCACGCCAAGATCCTCGGCGGTGAAGCTCATGGGAACCCACAACTCCGCCTGGTTGGTGTGGCCGTCGTAGAACGGAAACTGGAACGTGCGCGGCATCACGCCGATCACGACGTAGGGCTTGCGGTCGAGGAGAATCCTGGTACCGAGGATGTGCGGATCACCGTGGAAGCGCTTCTGCCAGGCAGCGTAGCTGAGGACCGCGACCTGCTGGTGCTGCTGGTCTTCCTGTTCGGTGAAGACGCGGCCGAGCAGCGGCTGCACGCCAAGGACGGTGAAGACGCTGGCCGTCATGCGGGCGGCGTTGACCTCGGCGGGCTCGCCAACGCCGGAGAGCTCATAGCTGTCGTATCCATAGCCACCGAGCGAAGCGAAGCTGCGCGTGTACTGCGAGTAGGCAACGATGTCCGGGGCGGTCACGCCGGCTTCGTTGTTGCCGTTGCCGAAGTTCGCGCCCAGCAGAATGTCGGAGAGCACCACTAACTGCTGCGGCTGACGAAACGGCAGCGGGCGCAGCAGCACGCCTTCGACGATGGAGAAGATGGCCGTGGTGGCGCCAATCCCCAGAGTCAGCATGACGATGGCGGTGAGGGTGAATCCTGGAGACTTGAGCAGCTGACGGATGGCCAGTCGAAGATCGCGCAGCATGAATACTCCTGGAGACGGCTGCGGACAACGCAGCACGCCTGAGGCCATCTACGTTGCAGGGTAAGTGGTTGTTCCGCAAGGGACCTGGAAGCGCGGGCGCGACGGCGCGGTGTCCGGGGACGGACGCAGGTGTTCGGATGCGGACGGTGAGGGCGACTGTCGATGAAAGCTACACCGGATTCGTGCCGGGGCTTGCCTTTTTCGATATGCAGGAGGAGCTGTCTGGCATTCCGGGACGAAACGTCAACCTGAATACGCCCGATTTCCTGAGTCCCTGCTTCCGCCATGAGGCTCTCCGCGTGGCCGAGGAGCACTATGCCGCACCCTGAAGGATCGGCAGGACTCCATCACATGCTCGACCACGCCCGAGAGGCGGTGGAGATGACCCGGGGCAGGAACCGCGAAGACTCAATTTGGACAGAAAGCTGAATCCGGCGCTGGTACGCCTGTTGGAGATGATCGGCGAGGCGGCAGGCAGAGCCACAGAAGCAGAGCGGCTACAGCGCCCATCGATTCCCTGGCATGCGATCACAGGTTTGCGGAATCGGCTCATTCACGGATATGACTCTGTCGTTCCTGACGTCGAATGGCGAATCGTTCGTGATGATCTGCCGCCGCTGATCCTGGATCTCGGGAATTGCCTGCCAACCGGCAATCCCTGATCCGAGATACGCGGGAGCCTCGCCCCACGAAGGAAGCCCTTGCCCGCAAGGAAGCGCTGCGTCCCTTCAAACCAACGCCACCCTCGGATCGGCTATCCCCGAATTCCCTTCAGCGCCGGATACACGCGGCGATATCCTTTGTAGCCTTCGGCGCAGCGCGCCACGGTTGCAGGTTTTGGATGGATCGTCTCCGCAACGGTGATACCGGCGGCGCAGGCAGCTTCGAGGCTCGCCCAGGAGCCCGCGCCCACACCGGCCATGAGCGCCGCGCCGAACGCTCCACCTTCTTCTGCTGTGAGGCGCTCGCAGGGATATCCATAAATGTTCGCCTGAATTTCGCGCCACAGCGGGCCGCGCGCCCCGCCTCCGCCAAGCCGAACGCCTTTGACGGGAATGCCCAGCTCGGAGAACAGCGTGAAGGTGTCTTTGAGAGAGTAGGCGACGCCTTCGAGGACCGCGCGGGTGAAATGTGCGCGGGTGGTCGTGGCCGTGATGCCGACGAAGGCCGCCGTCGCCGTGCCGTCCAGATGCGGCGTGCGCTCGCCGAGGAGATACGGCGTCCAGAGCAGGCCGTCGCTGCCCGCAGGGACGGCGGAGGCCTGCGCGGTGAGCTGGTCGTAGCTTTGGTCGGGAGCGAGCGTCTCTTTGAGCCAGCGCAGCGAAAGACCGGCCGCCTGCGTCACACCCATGACGTGCCAGCGGCCGGGAACGGCGTGGCAGAAGGTGTGCAGGCGGCCGCGGGGATCCATGGTGGGAGCGGCGGTAGCGGCAAACACGACACCCGATGTCCCGATGGTGGCTGAGACGCTGCCCGGTTCGAGGATGCCCATGCCCACCGCGCCCGCACCCTGGTCGCCCGCGCCGGCAGCGACCGGCGTTCCCTCCGCTAGGCCGGTGAGTTTCGCGGCTTCGGGGCTGATTTTCGCGCAGATTTCCGGCGACTCGAAAAGCTGCGGAAGCCAGCTCTCCGGGATGCCCGCGACCTTCGCCACTTCTTTCGACCAGCGGCGATGCGCGACGTCGAGCAGCAGCGTGCCGGAGGCCTCCTGCACGTCCATGGCGCAGGTGCCGGTGAGCCGATAGCGGACGTAATCCTTCGGGCAGAGGATATGGGCGATGCGGGCGAAGATTTCCGGCTGGTGCTTCTTCACCCAGAGCAGCTTCGTGAGGGTGAAGTTGGGCAGCGCGGGATTGGCGGTCAGTTCGATGAGTTTCCGCCGGCCCTCGTCATCCGGGCCAAATTGCGCGTGCAGCCAGTCGCACTGCGGCTGGGTGCGAGTGTCGCACCAGATCAGCGACGGACGGAGCACCTGGCCGTCCTTGTCAAGCATGACGGCGCCATGCATCTGGCCGGTCAGGCCGAGCGCGTCCACCTTCTCGCCGGGATGCGACTTCCTGAGATCGGCGAGGACAGCGCGAATGGCTTCCTGCGCGGCGCGCCACCAGTCTTCCGGATCCTGCTCGGCCCACCCGGGATGATCGACGCGGAACGGCGCATGCTCGCTGGACGCGGACGCGACCAGTTTTCCCTGCTCATCGACGAGGACGGCGCGCGTGCCCCCCGTGCCGACATCCATGCCCAGAAACACGGTAAGTACTCCTGATAAATCGGTGTAGCCGCAACCACTCTACCAGAGACGCGAACCCGCAGCGTGGATTACTCCGTCCCGTTGGGCAGCGCCAGCTCTTCCGCTTTCGGCACACGCACGTCTCTGATCGGATGGCTGTAGCGAATTTCGAAATCGGATACGTTGCGCAGCGACAGGATGGGCGCGGCAGGGCTGACCGGAGCCTGCAGGCGGAAAAATTCCGCGCCGTGGACGTCGTCAAGAATGATGGCCGGCCGCCCGTCCGTGTTTTCCGTCCGGAGCCGGACGTTATTCATCGAAAGCCCCCTGAGATGGCGGACGTAGAACCCGTACGCGGGCGTCGCGCCGAACATGGTGGGCTCCGGGTACTTTGATTCTGCTTCAGGAAGCTGGATCGCGGCCTGCTCTCCAGTTCCTCCGCCCTGCGAGACGATAAGGATGTCGTGCAGGCTGACGTCTTCGATCGCGCAGCCGGGAATACCGCTCAGGATGGAGCAGTACTTCCCTGCCGTGTTCCAGCAGACGACGTTGCCGATATTCACGCGGCGCAGCGTGCCCGGGCGGGTCGTCTCCTTCGGCCCGCGCAGTCGCGCGCCCAGGCGCAGGAAAATCGGCGCGTTATGGATCTCGCGCATGGTGATGTTGCTGATGGAGACGTCTTCCAGATGTGCGCCGTCCACGGTTTCGAGCGCAAAGCCCTGGCAGCCGTCGAAAACGCAGTTGCTGATGGCGATGTTGAGGAAGCCGCCGTTGGATTCCGTGCCGAACTTAATGCGTCCGGTGCGCGAGATGAGCGCATCGGCGGGATATCTCTTCCAGGATCCGTCGACTACGGAGCCGAGCTGCCAGGATCCCGAGACATAACAATTACTGATGGTGACGTTCTCAGTAGGGCGCGGATAACCGAGCGCGTAAGAGCTTTTCAGCACGATGCCGTCGTCCCAGGGTGAGTTGACGGTGGTGTTCGTGATGCGGACGTTGCGGCAGCAGTCGATGTCCATACCGTCGCGGTTGGTGTCGATGAGCAGGTTGTCGATGGTGAGGTTGTCGACGCCGGTGGCGAGGATGCCGAACCAGCCGCCCTCGAGAATCGCAAACTCGCGGAGCAGAACGTTGTGGCAGTTCCTGAGGGAGATCGATTTGTCGCCGACCCCCGCGGCGTCGGCGTGCGGGCCGGGACCGGAGGTGTCGCGGCTGAGGCCTTTGCCGTAAATCAGCCCGGGGCCGGTGATGGAGATATCGTGCAGATCCTCGCCCCAGATCAGGCTGTTGTGCCAGTGATCGTGGCCGTAGTCCTGGTACATAAAGTACGGCGTATTCGGCTCAGCGGCGTCATAGTGCGCGCCTTCGGCGGCCAGGATCGTGGCCCCGCGCTCGAGGCACAGCTCCAGGTTGCTCTTCAGCCGGATGGAATAGCAGGCGTAGGTGCCCGCGGGAACGAGCACCGTGCCGCCGCCCGCGGCGGCTGCGGCGTCGATGGCCCGATGAATCGCCGGTGAATCGATAGCGCGGCCATCGCCGACGGCGCCGAAGTCTCGAATCGAGAAGATGCCGAAACGGCTGGCCCGCGCATCCCGCCTCTCCTGCGCCTGAGCCGGCGTGGCGCCGGCCACCGCGCCGAGAGCGGCTCCGGTGACGCCGGCGCCGGCAAGGCGAAAGAAATCTCTGCGCGAATCGGGGTGGGAACTGGACACGGGAAACCCTCCTGAGCTGTGGTTCGACCACTCGCATTCCTCACCTTACCTGAGAGCCGGTCGGAAGGGAAACGGCCCGTCGCGGACCGCCCAATTCGCTCTGAACCGCGCTCCCGGAGCACCCCACCGCGCCTGTGCCAGCGGTCACAGCCAGTTGAGCATTCGGGCTGTTAAGCTCCTGCGTTCCCGTGATACAGTTCCATCGCGCGTCCGATGCAGCGGCCGCGGCGGACGAAATTCCAGACAGGGAGGGAGGTTCTGTGGCGGTTCTAACCTCGGAGTGGTCTTTTTTTGTCGTGAGCGTGCTGTCGCTCATTGCGGTGGGGATGTTCAGACGAAAGGCGCCGGGTTGCCAGCAAGACAACCTGCAGCAGATGGCTGCCCGAGGTCAACGAACGGGCACAGGAGAGCATATGACGAGGAATATCTTTTCGCGGCGCTGGGCAAGGCCTGCCGGCGTCATGGGCACACTGATGCTGCTCGGAACGGGTGCGGCTTTTGCAGCCCCGGTGGAAGCGGCCGGCGGCGAAGCCAATCTGAAGCTGCCCGACCTCAGCCAGGTGCAGTTTCTGGGTATCAGCGGCCACAGCCTGCTGATGTTCGGCCCTCTGGCCTGCTTTTTGGGAATGATTTTCGGCCTCTTTATGTACGTTCATCTCAAGGGTCTGCCCGCGCACCGCTCCATGCTCGACGTCTCGCAACTGATCTGGGAGACCTGCAAGACCTATCTGATCAATCAGGGAAAGTTCCTCCTGCTCCTCTGGTCCTTCATCGCGGTCGTCATTCTGGCCTATTTTGCCGTGCTGCTGCACTTCAGCGCGGCCCGCGTCATCATCATTCTCGCTTTCAGCGTGCTGGGGATGGCGGGCAGTTACATCGTGGCGTGGTTCGGCATTCGCGTGAACACCCTGGCGAATTCACGCAGCGCCTGGGCTTCGCTGGGCGGCAATCCATATCGCGCGTTCAGCGTTCCTCTCAAGGCGGGCATGAGCATCGGCATGATGCTGATCTCCATTGAGCTGCTCATGATGTTCAGCATCATCCTCTTCGTTCCCGGAGATTATGCCGGGCCATGCTTCATCGGTTTTGCCATCGGCGAATCGCTCGGCGCCGCCACGCTGCGTCTGGCCGGCGGCATCTTCACCAAGATCGCCGACATCGGCGCCGACCTGATGAAGATTGTCTTCCACGTGAAAGAAGACGATGCCCGCAACCCAGGCGTGATTGCCGACTGCACCGGCGACAACGCCGGCGATTCGGTCGGTCCGACAGCCGACGGTTTCGAGACCTATGGCGTCGTCCAGGTGGCGCTGATTGCCTTCATCATGCTGGGCGCGAAAAGCGCTCATGTGGGCGTCGAGCTGATCGTCTGGCTCTTTGCGGTGCGCGTCGCCATGCTGGTGGCCGCCGTGGTGGGCTATTACCTCAACGGGATCATTGCCAGGGCGAAGTACGGCAAGGCGCGCAGCTTCAACTTCGAAGCGCCCCTCACTTCGCTGGTGTGGATCACTTCCATCGTGACCATCGCCGCCACCTATCCCGTGACCTGGGCCCTGCTTTCCGTTTTGGGCGGAGATCCGTCGCTCTGGTGGAAATTAGCGACGATCACCTCCTGCGGAACCGTGGCCGGCGCTCTCATTCCGGAACTGGTCAAGGTCTTTACCTCCACCGAAGCCCGGCACGTGAAAGAGGTCGTGGCGTCGGCAAAAGAGGGCGGAGCGGCTCTCGGGCTGCTGTCGGGCTTCGTCGCCGGCAACTTCTCCGCTTACTATCTGGGACTGGCCGTCATCATTCTCATGTCCATCGGCTACGGCGTCAGCACGATGGGATTCGACAATATCATCCTGGCTTCGCCGATGTTTGCCTTCGGCCTGGTCGCTTTCGGCTTCCTCGGCATGGGGCCGGTGACCATCGCCGTGGACTCCTTCGGGCCGGTGACCGACAACGCGCAGTCCATCTACGAACTGTCGCTCATAGAGAACGAGCCGGGTGTGCGCGAGGAAGTGAAGAAGCAGTATGGCGTCGAGGTCGATTTCGAGCACGCCAAGAGGATGCTGGAAGCTGCGGACGGTGCGGGCAACACCTTCAAAGCCAGCGCCAAGCCGGTGCTGATCGGCACCGCGGTGGTGGGAGCAACCACCCTGATCTTCGCCACCATCATGGCCCTGACTCACTCGCTCACCACCAACGTCGACAAACTGTCCCTGCTGCACGCTCCCTTCCTGCTGGGCATGATCACCGGGGGTGCGGTGATTTTCTGGTTCAGCGGAGCAGCCACCCAGGCGGTCACCACCGGCGCCTACCGGGCCGTGGAATTCATCAAGCGCAACATGAACATTGAGGGAGCGACGAAAGCTTCCACCGAGGACAGCAAGAAGGTCGTTGCCATCTGCACGCGCTACGCGCAAAGCGGCATGCTGACCATCTTTATGTCGCTGTTCTTTGCGGCACTGGCTTTCGCTTTCCTCGATCCCTTCTTTTTCATTGGGTATCTGATTTCGATCGCCATGTTCGGCCTCTACGAGGCCATCTTTATGGCGAATGCGGGAGGAGCCTGGGACAACGCCAAGAAGATCGTGGAAGTCGAGCTGCATGAAAAAGGCACGGCTCTGCACGAAGCGACAGTGGTGGGTGACCTGGTCGGCGATCCCTTCAAGGACACGGCCTCCGTGGCCCTCAATCCGGTAATCAAGTTCACCACCCTGTTTGGTCTCCTTGCTGTGGAGCTGGCGGTGCAGTTGGCGGCTACCAATCCGGTGTTGACGCACGTGCTGGCCGGAGTCTTCTTCCTGCTGTCCTTCTTCTTCGTCTACCGCTCGTTCTACGGCATGCGCATCGGGAGCAACGAGCCGTCCGGTACGTCTCAGACCAGGCCCGAGATGAAAGTAAGCGCGGGCGCGGCCGACTGAACCGGCTACAAACCCTCACGAGGCGGGGAGCCGGTAATCAGGCTTCCCGCCTTTCGTGTTTCCCGGCGAAATCTCCGGAGCCAGCAACGCCCGGACGGCGAGTCCCTGAACATCGCCGCCGACGCGATCACCGCCTGCGGTCCCTCATCGGACCGCCTGGGTGCCGCCAACCGGAGTGTCGAGCCGCGCTGGAGTCGCCAGCGAAAGGATGACGATATAGACAGAAAGAACCATGCAGGTGGTCCATTCCCAGAACGCGAAACTCAGGTAAATGGGTACACCGCGCGCTCGCCATGACAGGTTGACCCAGTGCAGCTGCGGAAGTACGTACATCACGTATGCCTGGGCCAGACCGCCCAGGAACACCGGGAAGAGCGCGACCCCGGCAACAAGGCTGGCAGAGAGATGCGACCATGCGCTCTTGCCCCGTCGCCGGAAGCCTTCCTCCAGGCGCCGGAAGGTCAGCAGAACGACGCCCAGACACAGACCAAGAAACGCAATCAGCGCCAGAATTTCGTGCCCCTTGCGAATCGGCAACCACCAGGAAGGCACCACCGGCGAAAGCGCCGTGAACAGGAAGCCGACGCGCAGAATGACGACAGAGCCGGGCAGTCTCCCCGAGGTTCGTTGCCGGTACAGCCGTGCCAGGGCCTCTACCCAGTACCACCCGCACAGCCAGCACACCACAGCGCCGGCTGATGCCCAGAGATGTCCGTGCGGATTGCGCGCCGGCGAGATCAGATCGGAGACCGTCATGTAACGCCAGTCATATTCCGACGGGAATCGATGCACAGCCATCCCCATGCCCAGCCAAAACACGATCAGCCCGCAGGGCGCCGCCGCGCTGATCATCGAAATTGAGGGCTTCTTCATGCGAATGGCCTGCCCCTGACCGGGTAAAGAGCTAACGTAACGCAGAGAAGCACGATTTCCTGATGCGGTTGCCGCTAACTCCCCGCCCGCTCGCGGCTACCGGCTGCCCACTCCTTCAGATATCGCAGCATGGGCGTCTCCGCCGGAAACGGCCCACCGCCCCCGTCGCTCCCGTCCAGCAGAAAATAAACCTTTCCCCGGTCCACCCTCAGCGACCCCGCCAGACGCGGAATCTCCACCTGCACCTCCTTCACATCGCTCACCCGCACCAACCGCCGTCGGAACAGCCACCGGCACTCAATCTCTTCGCCCCTCACCCGCACCGTCGCAAACAGCGCCAGCAAGACTGCCCCAATCAGCAGTGGCGCGGCCACCCACACATCCACCAGCCGAAACCCGGCCGCCGGCATCAGCTCCACTGCCGCTGCGCCCACGCCAAACACCGTCAGCGCCCTGGCAGCCACCACGTTCCACACCGAACTCCGGAACTCGTTCTGCATCCCTCGCCCCTCTGTATTCCATCACGGCCGCTCGCATCCTCCGCACCGGGGTCCCCCTACCCGACCCGTTATGGTCGCCTCACCGCCGAGACATCAGGGAAGGCCTGCATCTCCGCTTTCACTCGCCGCTCGAAGCCGGAACCAATGACGATGGCGGATTCGGTCCCTGATACCCTCAAATCATGATCAAGGGGATCACCTGGATTCGCTCTGCAGGGTCAGCGGCGGAGTTCGATCGCCTGGTGAGCTTTTTCTCCGCGCTGGGGTTTGCGCCGGGGCGAAGCTGGGACCAGCCCGCCGAGCGTCCCGGCGCGGCCAGCCGCGGACGGCCGTTTCTGGCGCCGCTGGGCAATCTGGAACTGATCGACGGCGAGCTGCCCACGTTGAAGACCCATCTGCTGGTGGAAGTGACGGAGCTGGACGCTGTCCACGAAGTCGCGCGGCGGTGGCTGAAGCAATACGGGGCGGAAGATCGCCTGGGAACGGTCGAGGAGACGCACTGGAAATCACGCCTCTTCACCGCGGAGCCTGTTCCAGGATTCACCGTCGCGTTCTGGGAGTGGAGCGATCCGCTGCGCGGGAAAGCGGTGGCTCTCGAAGGTGACCTGTCGGCCGAGGGAATGCGCTTCGCAATTGTCGTCGCGCGCTGGAATACAGTGATCACGGAGCGGCTGCTGGCCGGAGCCCTGGATGCGCTGCTGCGCAGCGGCGCGCGGCGCGAGCAGATCGAGATCGCGCGCGTGCCAGGCTCCTGGGAGATTCCGGCGGCGGCGCGCAAGCTCGCCGAGAGCCGCGCGTTCGACGTGATCATCGCCCTGGGCTGCCTGCTGCGCGGCGAAACCGCCCACTACGAGGCCATCTATAACGAAGTGGCGCGCGGCATCGGGCAGTCGCAGCAGGAGACGGGCGTGCCCCACTCCTTCGGCGTGCTGACCTGCGAGACGCTGGAGCAGGCGCTGGACCGCGCCGGGATGAAGGGCGGCAATAAGGGATTCGAGGCGGCCGCAGCGGCCATTGAAATGGTTTCGCTTACGCGCAAAATCGCGGCGAAGACGCAGGCCGAGGCGGCACACGCATGACCCTGGTGGGCAAACGCCGCAAATCCCGCGAGCTGGCGATGCAGATGCTGTTCCAGGCGGACGTGGGACGACAGAATCCCGACGAGGTGCGCAGGACCTTCTGGCAGGCGCGCGACGCAGTGGACGATGCCACGCGCGGCTTTGCAGAAGACCTGTTCCGCGTGGCCACCACGCGCGAGGCCGAGATCGACGCGCTGATCGAGCAGCACTCGAAGAACTGGCGGCTGACCCGGATGCCCGCGGTCGACCGCAATCTGCTGCGCATGGCCGCGGCGGAGCTGCTGGGGTTCCCGGGCAGTCCCGCCGCTATCGTCATCGACGAAGCGCTGGAGATCGCGCGGCGCTATTCCGCGCCGGAGTCGGTGGACTTCCTGAATGGCGTGCTGGACGCCATCGCGAAAAGCCGGTACTGAGATTCACCGCGATCGCTCGGCGAATGTGAGGGCCGCTTTTGTGAAGTTTCTCGCCTGGCTGACAGAAGCCTTCATTACGGTCTTCGGCATCACGCGTCCGAAACCCGGGCAGCAGCGCGTGGCGCAGATCGCCATTGGAGGCTTCCTGCTGGGGTTTCTGTTGCTGGTCGCCTCGCTGATCGCATACTTCGCGGTCGAACTGCACGCGCACCCGCACTGATCTGAGCCGCTACTTCCGAATCAGCTTTGCGTTCTCCCCGAGAATCACCGGCGGAGGCATGGCCGGTTCCACCGTCAGGTCGTGCGCGGTCACGGTGGCATTGCTGATGCGCATCCCGTACTGGCCCTGAAGATGCACGTTGTCCAGATAAAGGTCCCGGATCGGGCTTTCCGGCAGGCCGGCGATGATGCCGGTCTGCTTCGCGCCGGTGGCCGTCAGGCTGCTGATGTGGATGTCATGAAAGTGCGGCGTGAGAGGCGTGACCGGTCGCGCGGTATCGTGCCCGGGGATGTGCGGGTAATACTCGGTGATGAGCAGCGGCGTCTTCACATCCTCCATCCTGATGCTGCTGAACCAGAGATTGCTGATGTCGGCGCCGCGGTCGCGCGCGGACTTGATGCGGACGCCATTGTCGGTGCCGCGAAAGACGATGTTCGAAACATGGACATTCTGCACGCCACCAGCGACTTCGCTGCCAATGGACATACCGTGTCCGTGCAGAAACAGGCAGTTCGTCACTGTGATGTCGGTGCTGGGCCTGTTGCCGGTGGTGCCGGGCAGGCCGGACTTGATGGCGACATTGTCGTCGCCGTCGTCGATCTTCATGTGATCGATGACAACGTGGCTGGACGAAAAGGGATCGATGCCGTCGGTGTTGGGCGAATGCGCAGGCGCGTAGATCCTGCTGTAGCGGATCGTCACGTCGTCGGAGTAATAGGGCACCACCTGCCAGGAAGGCGAGTTCTCAATCGTTACGTGGTCGATCAGAACGTGCCGGCAGTGATCGAAGACGACCAGCCGCGGGCGGAAGACCACGTCTTCCACAGCGCCGTGGTCCTTTTGCATGCGCGCCTGTGCCCACCAGCCTGCGCCATTGCCGTCGATTGTGCCGCCACCGGTGATGGTGAGGTCCTCGGCGTGGCCGGCGCTGATGAGCGACAGGTGACCGCGCGCGCCGAAAACGTCGGTCACGGGGTAATCGGCGTGGTCGGGTGATCCGAGCAGCGTGGCGCCGGACTCGACGTCCAGCGTGATGTGGCTTTTGAGGATGATCGGCCCGGAGAGAAACGCTCCGCCGGCGAGGCGCACGCTGCCTCCGCCTTTTGCCGCGCAGGCGTCAATGGCCGCCTGAATGGCGTGCGTGTCGAGCGTCCTGCCGTCCGGTTTTGCGCCGTATTGCGTGACATTGCACACGGTGGTGTGCGCAGGAGCGGCGGCCTGAGCAACGAGGACCGCTCCTGTGGCGGCGAGCCACCAGGCGGGCAGGAGAAATGCAAGTGCGCGGATCGCCTTCGTCATGGACGCAGTTTCCTCAGCGGAAAAGCGGGATCATCAGAGGTCAGACCTCACCCGGATTTCAGAAAATGAGCATAGCACCGATGTATCCGGATGTGCTCAGGGGGCAGCCGGCCCGGCGGCTGGAAAGTCCGGGAAGCTGCAGGAGGGCGGCGTGCCTCGATGACTGCCCGGCGCGAAACTTACGCGGACATCGTCGCCGGCGGGAACCAGGTTGCCGAGAGCAGGACCGAGGGCGATCTGCGCGTAAGCGGCGCGGATGTCCTGGGATCGCAGACCGTCGATGAGGACATTCTCGAAGATCAGGCCAAGCGGGTCTGCGCGGTCGAGCCCGTCCAGAGTGATGCGCCCAGGCGTGACAATGTGCACGTCGCGCAGCGTGATGTCGCGATAATCCGGCAGAAGATCACCCGATTTCGCAGTGTGGTGCGGCGTCAGCAGGATGGGATTGCGCACGTTTCTCATGCATACATCGTCATACGACACATTCTCCACAAGGCCGCCGCGGCTGGAGTCGGACTTGATGCGGATGCCGTTGTCGGCGCCGTCGATGGTCAGATTCCGCACGCGAATCGCGCTCACGCCACCGTTCGTTTCGCTGCCAATCGACATGCCGTGGCCGCAGTAGAAGTGGTCGTCGGCGATGGCCATGTGCGTGGCCGGACCGGCAGTTCCCGCCTTAATCGCCACATCGTCGTCGCCGTCGCTGATCCAGGAATGCACGATGGCAACGTTGGCCGAGGAAGCAGGGTCGATGCCGTCGGTGTTGCGCGCCGTGCGCGGCGTGCTGATCTTCACGCCCCAGACGGTAAAACCATCGGACTGCTCCACCAGCACGTGGAAGCTGGGCGAGTTGCGCAGCCGGATGCGGTGGAGCACGAAATTATCGGAGCGATCCACCACCACCAGCCGGAAGCAGCTCTGCTGCAGGTTGCGCACCTGGGCGATGTGTGCCAGATCCCACCAGCTCAGCTTCCGGCCCGGCAGCCTCGCGCCGCCGCGGCCGTCGATTGCGCCGTCCTCCATGATGCCGCTGCCTGGCGCCTGTTCGGCGAGGATGAGCGGCTTGCAGCCGTGCCCCCGCTGATCCACGACGCCACAACTGCCGGGTGCGAGGTCGCAGAGGCGTGGTTCGCGCGAGGCCATGAGAATCGCGTTCCTGTCCACCAGCAGCGTGACGCCGGCGCGCAGCTGGAGCGGGCCGGTCAGGAAGATGTTGCCCGAGCGCGAAGCGCGCAGCTCGACAGCATGATCGGGAGCGCAGGCGTCGATGGCCGCCTGAATCCGGGCGGTGTCGAGGCGCTTCTCGGCAGCGGCGGGCAGGCTTCCGTCCGGGGCGGAAAGCCGCGCGTCGAGGACCGCGCACGGAGCTGGAAATTTTGGCTCGGCCACGGAGCGCGTGTCCTGGGCGAAGAGAGATGGGGCCAGCAGCAGCGGGGCCAGCACTGCGGCCGGAACGAGCCGGATCAGGGGGCAAAGACGCACAAAATGAACCTCTTAAATCGTTGTACTACTTGCCAATGGAGGACCTGCCGCAGTCGCCACAGGCTGGCCAGGTGGTCCGACCTCATGATATCGATTTCCGGCGTCGCCGCGGCGCGCGCGAAGGGTCGCTCCGAAGGCCGGGTAAAAATTTCGTTATGCATCCGGACGCTGCTTCTTGACAGGCGAACCTCCGGATGTGGACAATTCAGAACGCAACAGCTTCATTCCCAGGATCGTTCAAAAAAGGAAAAGACAGGTTATGACGACATCTGAGGGGTTTGTGACATGCGTGGTTAGACCACTGAGAGAAACCGCAAACCATGCGGTCCGGTATCATGGAAGCGAACCCGCGTGGCCGAGGACCCGCTTCGCCGGGGCCGCGAGCCGGCTGACCCTGCTGGTAATCGCGGGCCTGTGCGTGCTGTTTCTGGCGCCGCAGCAGGCGCGCGCGCAGGAGTTCCGCGCCACCATTTCCGGCACGGTGACCGATCCATCCGGCGCGGTGGTGGCGGGTGCGCAGGTGACGGTGCGGGAGACAAACACCGGTGCCCTGGCCAGGGCCATCAGCGACAGCTCCGGGCAATACGTGGTGCCTTTTCTCCTGCCGGGCGACTATACGATCACGGTAAAGGCGACGGGATTCAAAACGCTGGTGCGCACGGGCATCGGCCTGCAGGCGCAGGAGCACCCGGAGATTAACCTGAACCTCTCCGTCGGCCAGGCCACGCAGACGGTTACGGTGACGGCGGCGGCGCCGCTGCTGGACCAGGAGAATGGGTCGATCAGCACGGATATTTCCACCAGGTCTGTGGCGGATCTTCCGCTGAACGGCCGGGCGCCGGCCATGCTGACCGAACTTTCCGTCGGCGTGATCACGGAGGCCGCGCCACAGATCTCGCATCCTTTCGACAACAACAACATGAACTCGTGGAGCATCGGCGGCACTCCGCTGCAGAGCAGCGAAGTGCTGCTGGACGGCGCGCCGGACGAAACCCTGCTCGGGTCGCTGGCCTTCAGCCCATCGGAAGACTCGGTGAAGGAGGTGTCGGTACAGCCCTTCGCGACCGACGCTTCCTTCGGCCACACTATCGGCGGCGTGCTCAACCAGGTGACCAAGAGCGGAACGAACCATCTGCACGGAACGCTGTACGAATTCAGCCAGGCGTCGGCCCTGGATTCGAACACCTATTTCGACGACCGCAGCATTCCGGTAACGAAGCTGCCGGTGACCCATTTCAACCAGTACGGGTTGACGGTGGGCGGACCGGTCTGGGTTCCCAAAGTGTATAACGGCAGGAACAGGCTGTTCTTCTTCTTTGCCTGGGAAGGCCTGAAGGATTCTGCGCCCAGTACCACCACCCTGACTGTGCCGACGCCTGCGGAAAGAGAAGGAGATTTCTCGTCGCTGCTGGCGCTGGGCTCCAGCTATCAGCTCTATGAACCGAATACCGGAACCTATTCGAGCGGCCAGGTCTCGGGCCGCACCATGGTTCCCAATAACTGCCTCACCGGCGAGTCCACCTATTGTTCAGGAGTGCCGAACGCGGGTTATGCGCTGAATCCGATCGCGCTGAATTACCTCAAGCTGTATCCGGCGCCGAACACCCTTTCCACAGAGGCTGACGGCGGGGACAATTACATCAGCAACGCGCCGAGCGTGGACGATTACAGCGAGGAATTCGGACGCATGGATTACGACGCGAGCACGCGGGATCACGTATTCTTCGACTTCCGCCACAACTACCGCTCGCAGGTGAAGGAGGATTATTTCTACAACAACACGAACGGCTCGACGCTGGTGCGCGAAAACTGGGGAAGTATGCTGGACAACGTCTATACGCTGAACCCCACCACGGTTTTCGACACCCGCCTGAACTGGACCTTCTTCTACGAGGCGCACGACTCGCCCGCAGCAACCTACACGCCCACCCAGATGGGCTTCCCCGGCAGCGTGGAGAGCGCCAGCCCCTATGTCGAGCTGCCGGTGATCAAATTCAACGGCGGCAGCTTCGAGAACTTCAACAGTACCGCCTCGCCTGGTTACGATCCGACGACCAGCTATCAGCTCTTCGCCGACATGACGAAACTGATCGGCAGGCAAACGCTGAAGGTGGGTTTCGATGGCCGGCAGTACCGGATGCGGATCCGCAACTACAATTCGTCGGGCAGTCCCTCGGGGTTGTTCAATTTCGGGAACGACTGGATGACCAGCGGGACCAGCGGCACGGCTCAGCCGTTCGGAGGCGATCTGGCGTCGTTCGAGCTGGGTCTGGCGACGACCGGGGACGACAGCTTCGATCTGGAGTCGGAAGCCGATTACCGCACCTACTATGTAGGCGCGTTTGTGCAGGACGACTGGCGGTTGAATCCGCGCCTGGTGCTGAACCTGGGCGTGCGCTACGACCTAGATACGCCGTTTGCGGAGAAATTCGGACGCACGGAAAGCGGATTCAACCCCGCGGCCATGAACTCGGCCTCCGTCGCCACGTATGATTCGGCCGACACAGCAACGGTCAACAACACGACCCTGACAGTTAACTCATCGACATTCAATACCCTTGGGGGCCTGACGTTCCCGAACAAAAACGGGGGCGCGCCTTACCAGATTGCGGACAGCGCAGGATTCTGGAGCCCGCGCCTCGGCTTCTCCTGGAATCCGTCGTGGCTGAACGGCAGTACCGTGGTGCGCGGCGGCTTCGGGGTCTTCGTGCAGCCGCAGACGCTGCTGAGCCTGGGCGCTTCGGATAATCCCTCCTCCAACGCCCTTACGTTCGCCGCCGGCTACAGCGCGCAGACTCCCTATACCTCGAGCACCAACAGCTACTACAACGACTGCGGCGATGGCGAGACGGCCACCGCTGCCTGCCCGGCAGGGGATACGGCGTTTTCGCTGGGCAATCCGTATCCGGGGGGGCTTCTTTCTCCGGCAGGATCCTCCGCGGGGGCGAGCACGGACCTGGGCCAGTCGATCGGCTTCCTGTCGCCGGTGCAGCACGACATGTACTCCGAGCGCTGGGATCTGGATGTGCAGCACGAGCTCACCCACAACACGATGGTGGAAGCCATCTACATGGGCAACCACGCGCTGCATCTGGATGTGACGGAACAGAACATCAACGCCATCCAGAAGCAGTACCTGAACACGCATCCGTATCTCAATGAGAACCTGGCGACAGCGATGGGCACGAACGTGCCCAATCCTTTTGCGGGTCTGTTGCCGCTCAACAAGAGCTTCAACGGGTCCACCACCCCGTTGACCGCGCTGGTCACACCATACCCGCAGTTCGGCAGCGAAGCGATCGACGAATATAACGAAACCATCGGGCAGTCGTGGTTCCAGAGCGGGATGCTGCACCTGGAGCAGCGCGCCAGCCACGGGCTCACGCTGACGGCGAACTACGCTTTCTCCAGGCTGATCGAGCAGGACACGCGGCTGAACGACCAGGATAACTTCCTAGAGCGGCGCATTTCCCCCTTCGACCACACCCATCACTTCACGGCAGGCGGAACCTACAATCTGCCGTTCGGCAAAGGCGAGCACTTCGACTTCGGCGGCAACCGGCTGTGGGACGAGATCCTGGGCGGGTATGTGATCAACGGGATTTATCAGTTCGAGAGCGGAGCCCCCATGTATTTCTCCGGTGATATCCCGCTGCAACCCGGAGTGACGCTGCGGGATATCAAGCTCGAACCGCGCAATACCAGTCCGGTGGGCTCAACCACCCCGGCGCTGGTGAACGCTTCCGGCGTGTTTGTCACGGGATCCGGTAAAAGCTGCACCGTCAGCGCGGGGCAACCGTGCGACGGCACGGCGTTCTTCAACGGCCAGTATGCCTATCACTACCGCACGCTGCCGCAGACGCTGTCCTGGGTGCGGGAGGATGGGTACAACAATCTGGACGCGTCGATCCTGAAAAACTTCCACTTCACTGAGACATCGTACTTCCAGCTGCGCTTCGAGACGTTCAATACGCTCAATCATCCGATCTTCGCGCCCCCGAATCTGACGCCGACCTCGAGCAATTTCGGATACATCACGTCCACCACGTCCAACAGCCAGCCGCGCCAGGTGCAGCTCGGCGGCCGACTCGTCTTCTGAGTCCTCCTGAAGTCCTTCCCGGGCGCGAGCCCTTCCCGGCTCGCGCCCTCTGTGTTGGTGGGGGGGCATCGGGTCCCTTCGCTGCCCGGCTCGTTTTTCCTCCATACTGATCAGCATGTGTAAACCCCCGGATACAGAGCCGCTCGGCTCCGCCAGGGCACCGCGCCGCGGTCTCCTGGTGCTGGGCTATCAGGGAACCCTGAAACCGGACCCTGAGCGCCTGGCCCGGGCGAGGGGCGCAGCAGAGGAGATGTCCCGGGCCCCGAAGTTCTTTCTGGAGCCCTTGATCGCGAGCGCCCTGCAGGACCTCAATTGCCGCATCTCTGCCGAGCAGCGCGGGTTGGGAGGAGAACCCATCGACTGCGGCCCACTGGTCGAGGCGCTCAGGGAGCGGCTCACTGGAATTCTGACTCAGGCGCTTGATCTCGATCCGGATGCGACCGAAGACAAGCTCGCTCGCCAGTTCCCTGCCCTCCCTGCACTTCTGAACGGCGCGGCGGCCGAATGGGTGGACGCGGTCGCTGTTTTCCATAGCAGACTCCACCGCGATCGATCGCGGCTGGCCGCGTGGCTGGGTGAAGCTAAGCTGCCCGGCCTCGCATCGCTGACCGCGGCCAGGTCCGACGCGCACGCCGGCGGACACATCGTGCTGCGGCTTCTCTTGCGCGATGGGCGCTCTGTCTGCTACAAGCCCCGCCCGGTCACCGGAGAGTGGCTCTGGGACCGGCTCATCCACGCCGTGAACGCCCATTCCTCCCTGCGGTTACCCTCCGCCGCAGCTCTGGCCGGAGCCAATGGCCGATACGGGTGGGTCGCGTCGCTGCTGCCGCACACCGGGCTGCAGGACCGGCAGAAAGGCTCCGCCCACGCCGCCACATACTGGCATGGCGCCGGCGCCACGCTCTGCCTCGCCGCGCATGTCAGGATGACGGACCTGCACATGGCCAATGTGATGGCCACCTGCCAGGGTCCCGCGCTGGTCGATGCTGAGTCCCTGGGGACCCCGCAAACCGTCGCCGCAACACTCACCAGACGCGAACCCGAACCGGCAATCGCTGCAATCCTCGACGATCTGCTGGAGACCGGCCTGTTGCCTGATCATTCCGCAGGCGATCTGCCGGACGTATCGGGTCTGTTCGGGAGGGCAGCGGCGGTGCCGGGGATCCTGGTGCCGTGCTGGTCCGCCGGTCCTGGCGGTGCGCGCCGCTTGCAGCTGGCTCCATCGGCTCTGCTGGATCACGGCAACGCGCCGCCTGGCGTCTCGCCCCTGGAGGTGCTGCCGCTGCTGGTGGACGGCTACCGGGAAGCTGCAGCCGCGCTCCTGCGCTGCCGCGACACCCTGGCCTCACCCGCATCCGAATGGCGCCGGACGCTGGAGCATCTCCATGCACCGCGCATCGTCCTGCGCGACACCCTCACCTATGGGCTTCTTCTGAGCGAATCCCTCGCGCCTGACCAGCTTCAATCCGTCCGGCATCGCCGGTGCGCCCTGCACAGGGCGCTGCGCAGCCGCAGTCAGGACACGCTTCCGGAAGCTGTGCTGCGCACAGAAGCCCGCAGCCTGCTGGAATTACATATTCCCCGCTTTATGGCGCTCCCCGGTTCGCGGAGGTTAGCCGGCAATTCGGGCCGCGCCCTGGCTCAGCGGTTCCTCTCGTGTTCGCCGGCTGAGGCAGTCCTCGGCGGCATCGGCGAACTGTCCCCGCAGCGGATCAGCGATGTTCACGTTCCCGGTCTGCTGCTGGCCGTCCTGGGACAGCGCGACAGAGACTGACGCGGGGCGCTGTTTGTTGGAAACCCCGCGATTTGGCGTGCTAGAATCGTCCACACTTCGCATTCCCCCATCCCGTCACCCGATCCGCATCCCCAAAGGAGAAAGGCAACGATGAACAATCTCCAGCGCCTGCAGTCCGCCGGGCTGATTGAAGTTAAACACTCCCTCACACCCGATGAGATCAACAGCATCAATCAGCTGAGCTCGGCGGAAGTCGACGCGCTGATCTCGGTGCGCGCGAAACTGGGCGATAATTTCTTCAATCACAAGGTGCCTGTCGGTGATTCTCACCGCATGGGAACCATGATTCTGTAAGCAGGGTCTCGTGAACAGCCGCGCCCCAGTCGACCAGGCGAATGGGTCCGTCACGCCCAGCCGAAGCCGTCGGCTGCGCGCGGCGTTGTCTTTAACGCGCGCCCGGCTGACGGAACTGATCTCCCGGGTCTGGTTTCACCCGCGGCTGGCAGAGCTGTATCCGGAATTCCTGTTCGCCAGTTATGGCGTCACGATGGCCTCGGCTCCCGCGATGGTCCTGGCCGCCCGCCAGTGCGAAAAGCTCAGCGACGATCCTCTCCGCGAGCCGCTGCGCGCCTATTACCTGGAGCATGCCGAGGAAGAGCGCGAGCACGGAGAGTGGCTGCTTGCGGATCTCGCTTCGCTCGGCGTCGATCGCGGTCGTGTGCTCGGCCGTCTGGCTTATCCCGGAGCCGCGGCGCTGGTCGGCTCGCAGTATTACTGGATCCGCCACGTTCACCCCGTAGCCTATCTCGGCTATATTGCTGTCCTGGAATCGCCGACCGACGCGGACTTCCTGCGGGAAGTCCACGAGCGCACCGGGATACCGCTCTCGTCCATGTCCTGCCACATGAGCCATGCTGAGCTCGACCCGGGCCATGTGGCCGAATTCGATGCTGCGCTGGATGTCTTCCCGCTCTCGAAGGAGCAGGAAGAACTGATCGTGGTCAGCGCCGTTTCCACCGTTGGGCACCTCGAACGGCTCTTCACCGAACTCCTGGAGCATTTCGTGCGCATCGGGAATCCGGCCCTCCGTAACACCATTTTCACCGCCAGTGAATCGGCGGCTCTTGCTGCAACTCATCTGTAGTTGGGTTTTCTCGATGTCCACAGCGACCAGTCCGGGCGATCTGCTCCTTCATTACCGCGTGGTCCGAAAGCTTGGCGAAGGAGGCATGGGGGTCGTCTTCGAGGCCGAAGATACGCGGCTGGGCCGCACTGTGGCCATTAAGTTGTTGCAGCAATCCATTTCGAACCACCCCGACAGCCGGGCTCGCTTCCTCAGAGAGGCGCGCGCGGCCTCGGCGCTCGATCACCCCAATCTCTGCACCATCTATACCGTCGAAGAAGCTCCGGATGGCGCGCTGCTGCTGGTCATGGCCTGTTACCGCGGCCAGACCCTTGCCGAACTCCTCGCGAAGAACGGGGCTCTGGAGACCAATCGCATCCGCGATATTGGCCGCCAGATCGCCACCGGCCTCCATGCTGCTCACATGGCCGGGATTCTGCATCGCGACATCAAGCCCGGCAACGTCTTCCTGGTTCAGTCCGGCGGGGTCAGGATTCTCGACTTCGGGCTCTCCCGGATCGTCCATGAGACCCGGCTGACGGAACCCCATCAGATCCTGGGCACCCTCGCGTACATGTCGCCGGAACAGCTGGCCGGGGAGTCCCTCGATCATCGCTCCGATATCTGGTCGCTGGGAGCGGTTCTCTACGAGATGGCCGCAGGGCATGGGCCCTTCCGGCACTCGACCCCAGGCGCCACCTGCGGTGCCATTGCCCGCGCCGATTACATGTCCCTCGATGAGGTTCGTCCTGGTCTGCCGGATTCTTTGCTCACCGCCGTGGATCGTTGTCTGCGGGTGCACCCGCACGAGCGCCACAGTTCCGCGGCCGAAGTCGCGCGCCTCCTCAGTCTGGAAGCCAGCGCACCGGCCCCTGGGGAGACCGTTGCTCAGCCCCTTGGCGACTCCACCGCTGAATTTGCTGCTGAAGCGCTGCCCCGTCGCATTCGCGCGGAGCCCCTGCCCGCCAGGTCGAGCGACTCAGCCTCAGGATCGCGTCGCGCCGGATCATTCGACAGCGACCTGGACACGGAACCCTCCATCGCGGTTCTGCCCATGCGCAATCTCAGTTCGGAGCCGGACAGCGAATACTTCAGTGATGGACTCACGGAGGAGCTGATCTCCTCACTGGGCACCATCCCCGGCCTGCGCGTCGTCTCTCGAACCTCCGCTTTCGCCTTCAAGGGAGCAACGAAGGATATCCGTGAAATCGGCGAGGCGCTGCATGCCAAAGTCATCCTGGAAGGCAGCGTGCGGCGCTCGGGATCTCGCGTGCGCGTCAACGCGCAGCTCACGCACGTGCGCAGAGGGTTTCAGCTCTGGTCGTCGCGCTTCGACCGCGAGCTTTCGGATGTCTTCGAGCTGCAGGATGAAATCGCGTCTTCCGTAGTGGCCGCGCTGCGCGACACCGTTGCCCAGCATCTCAGCCTCTCCGCCCCGGAACCGGCGACGCCGATGCGCGCTGAAGCGTATGAGGTCTACCTGAAGGGACGCTACCACTGGAATCGCAAGACCATCGAGGACATCCACCTGGCCGGCCGTTACTTCGAGCGGGCACTGGAACTCGACGAACGCTCCGCGGCTGCCCATGCCGGCGTCGCGGACTTCTATTGCATTCAGGGGAGTCTTGGCCTGATGCCGCCCCACGAAGCGTGGGGGCTGGCGCGCTCCTCGGCCCTGAAGGCCATCAGCCTCGACCCCAGCCTGCCCGAGGGGCACATCGCGCTGGCCTCGGTGCTGGAATACTACGACTGGAACTGGGAAGACGCCCGCCAGCACCTGAAGAAAGCCATCGAACTCCGCCCCCAGCGCGGCGAATCGTACTACCTCTATGCCGCCTGTCTCATGATTCACGGCCTGCTGGAAGAAGCGCTGGAGCAGCTCCACGTCGGCCTGAGTTACGATCCCCTCTCTGCCACGCTTCTCGGAGCCGAGGCGATCTGCCGCTCCTACCTCGGCGATCACGACACCAGCATCCTTCTCGCGCAGAGCGCCCTCCAGTCCTCGCCTCATTATTTCGAGCTCTATTACGGGCTCGGTACCGCGCAGGCCCACAGCGGGCGTGCTCAGGAGGCCGTCCGCACATTTGAGTCAGGAATCACCAACAGCCGCATGCCCGTGCTGCTGGGCTGGCTGGCCGAAGCGCACGTGAAGAACGGCGATCCGGAGAAAGCCCGTCTCGCCCTCAGTCAGCTCCTTGAATATGAGAAGAACGGCACGGTTCTGCCCGTGGCCATCACAGTGGCCGCCGCCGCCCTCGGAGAAACCGACCTGGCCTTCAGCTGGCTTGAGAAGGCGGCCGAGCGCCGGGATATCTTCCTCGCCTATATCACCGTGTTTCCCAGCCTCAGGCCGCTGCACGACGATCCGCGCTATCATCGGCTTCTTCAGAAAATGAATCTCAAACATCCCTCGACGCACAGGAGGCGCGATGCTGCTGGGTAGGATTCAATCCACAGCGGATCCGCGTACGGTTCGCCTGAAAAACTACGTCAACCTGAAGACCCTCCCGGTTCCCCCTTCTCAGGAGATGGTGGAATCGACGCCGGTGTGGCCCATGCTGGCGAATGACCGCTTCAACTGCTGCACGTCGACCGCCGCCGGCCACATGATCCACCACTGGACCGCGGCCAACCAGCACGGCATTTTTCTCACCGACGACGACATCATTCAGGCGCACGCGCGGCTTACCCGCGATCATCTCATGGAGTGTGTCTCCATGCTGAATGCTCTCAAGTTCTGGCGCAACACGGGCATCGGCGGCCACCAGATCCACTCCTTCGTCGGCGCTGATAAAGCCAGCGCCCAGCAGTTGCGTTGTGTCATCCACCTGTTCGGCAGCGGCTACGTGGGGCTCGACCTTCCCGGCTTCGCCTGTGCCGGCCCTCCTGCCGGCTGGCCCGACATTCCCTGGGCGATTCCTCCGTCGATCCCGGCAGACGCCGCGGCTCCCAATCCGAGTAGGGGACACTGCGTGGCCGCCGTTGGCTATGACCAGCAGTCGATCTACTGCGTCACGTGGGGGCGCCTGAAATCGATGAGCTGGGAATTCTTCGAGCGCTACGCCGAGGAAGTCTATGCGGTCCTCAGCACGGACTGGGTAGCCAAGAATGCGAAATGCCCGACCGGATTCGACACTGTGATGCTGGAACGCGATCTGTCTCTCGTGCATGCGCGGAAACCCACCGCCCCTGCCCCCGCTGCGCCTTAGATCGGGGCGGCTGCCCGCACTGGCCGGGAGCAGCCGCCATCACGCCGCATGCCGCTGCTCCCCGCGGGAACTGATCGCCTCCGCCGGACCGTCGCCCCGGTGCGGGCCGGCGAACCGTCGTCGCGCTGATTTGCCGGTGAAGGCGGAAAACTTCCCGGTACTCAGCGGATCAGGATTGCCGGGCACGGGATGTCCGGACCTGTGCAAAGCGGCAGGCCTGGTCGTCGCTCAGCAAATCCGCGGCAGCTGCTCGCCGAACAGGACATCCACCACGCGCGTGCCGCCGACGCCGGTCCGCATCAGGACCATGCCGGCCGGCCGCTCCGTGACCTCCCCGATGACCCGGCTGTCGGCGCCCAGCGGATGGGCCTGCATCGCCGCCAGCACCCGGTCGGCAATCCTCGGCGCGACCACGGCAACGAGTTTGCCCTCGTTGGCGACGTAGAGCGGGTCGAGCCCCAGCAGCTCGCAGGCCCCCCGCACCTCATCGCGCACCGGAATGAGACTTTCCCGCAGCAGCATCCCTGCCCGCGAGCGGCCGGCAATCTCATTGACCACGGTGGCCACGCCGCCGCGGGTCGGATCGCGCATCACCCTCACGCCCTGCACGTCGCCTGCCGCCTCGGCCGCATCGAGCATCGCCGCCACCAGCCCATCAAGCGACGCGCAGTCGCTTTCCAGCGCGCCCTCAAACTCCAGCCCCTCGCGCTGCGACAGGATCGTGATCCCGTGATCGCCGATATACCCGCTCAGCAGAATCCTGTCTCCAGGCCGCGCCCGATCCGCCGAGAGCTGCGTCTCCCGTTCCACCACGCCGATCCCGCTCGTCGTGATGAACACCTGGTCGCCCTTCCCGCGGTTCACCACTTTGGTATCGCCGGTCACCAGCTGCACGCCGGCGTTCTGCGCCGCCGCGGCCATCGAATCCACCACCCGCGAGAGATCCGCCGCCGCCAGCCCTTCTTCGAGGATGAACGCTGCTGACAGATACAGCGGCCTGGCGCCGCCCACCGCCAGATCGTTGACCGTGCCGTTGACCGCCAGCGATCCGATGTCGCCGCCGGGGAAAAAGATCGGCGTCACCACAAACGAGTCCGTCGTGAACGCCAGCCGCGCGCCGCCAATCTCCAGCAGCGCCTGGTCATCCATCTTCTCCAGGGTGGGATTTCGGAACCGCGCAACGAAGACCTTCTCAATCAGCTCCGCCGACAGCCTGCCGCCGCTGCCGTGCCCCAGCACAATCTGCGGATGTTCGAAGATCGGCAGCGGGCACTCACCGAATGGCCCCGGCTTCGTCTGCTCGCTCTCGTCCATCCTGCCTGTGGTCATCCGCGCGCGCCTCCCAGCGTGACAAGATCCGCGTCCTTCAGGTGGCGCCCATATGTGTAATACGCCGCGCAGGCGCCCTCGGCCGAAACCATCGTCGCCCCCAGCGGATGCTGTGGCGTGCACTGCGTCCCAAAAGCCGGACAGTCATGCGGCTTTTTAATTCCCTGCAGAATCTGTCCCGCGATGCACACCTCCGACTCCATGGTGTCAATCGTCTGCACGCTGAACCGCTCCTCCGCGTCCAGATCCCGAAACTCCGCCCGCAGATGAAACCCGCTCCGCGGAATCATGCCTACCCCGCGCCATTTGCGGTCGTTCACCTCAAACACTTTCGCGATCAGCTCCTGCGCCGGACGATTCCCCTCCCGCGCCAGCACCCGCGAATACTGGTTCTCGACCTGCGCGCGTCCCTGCTCCAGTTGTTCGATCACCATCAGCACGCCTTCCAGAATGTCCAGCGGCTCAAACCCGGTCACCACGATCGGCACATGAAACCGCTGTGCCAGAGGCTCGTACTCCGTATAGCCCACCACCGCGCACACATGGCCCGGTCCAAGGAATCCCTGCACGCGATTCTGCGCAGAGCTCAGCACCGCTTCAATGGCCGGCGGCACCAGCACGTGCGACACCAGCAGCGAGATGTTCTTCAGCTCCATCCGTCGAGCCTGCCACGCCAGCATGGCATTCGCCGGCGCCGTCGTCTCGAATCCAATGGCGAAGAACACCACCTGCTTCTCCGGATTGGCCCTGGCAATTTTCAGGCAGTCGATCGGCGAATACACCACCCGCACATCGCCGCCGCGCGACCTGATGCTGAACAGATCGCCGTCGGAGCCGGGCACGCGCAGCATGTCGCCAAAGGAGCAGAAGATGACCTCGGGACGGCGCGCAATGGCATGCGCCTTGTCGATCATCTCCAGCGGCGTGACGCATACCGGGCATCCAGGCCCGTGCACCAGTTCGACGCCCTTTGGCAGCAGGTGATCGATCCCGTTCTTCACGATCGAGTGGGTCTGCCCGCCGCAGACTTCCATGATCACCCACGGCCTGGTCCGGACTTTGTGAATCCGCTCCACCAGCTTCGCGGCGATATCGCCATCGCGATATTCATCCAGGTACTTCATGCGGCGCCTCCCGCGGGTTCCTTCACCTCAGGAATCTCCAGCTCCCCAGGCAGATCCAGCTCGGCCAGCGCCTCGTACGTCCGCCGCGCTTCCTCCTCGTCCACGCGGCTGATCGCGAAGCCGACATGCACCAGCACGTAATCGCCCACCCGGGTGTCCGGAACGTAGTCCAGACACGCCTCGCGCGTCACGCCGCCAAACTGGACGCGGGCCAGGTGCAGGCCCTCATGCGTGAAGACCTCCGCCACCCTGCCGGGAATCGCCAGACACACAGGAAACTCTCCTTGCCGGTTCGCTCAAGCAGTCAGGTGCCATCCGCCGGGGCTCGTGTCACCGGCTGGCTCCACGCCCCGCACAAAAACACTGCACGTTCTCTTATGAGACGCTAAAACCTGCCCGATCCGCCAGATGCCTTCCGGGAGCGCGCTCAGGGCTCCGCCATGCAGAGGAACGAATGCTCCGCTCGGAAGGACGTCGGATCTCCAGGAGCTCAGTTCTAGACCTTGCTGAATTGGACTGTCAAACCAGCCGCATTCCACCCTCGAGCCAGCCCGTCCCGTGCGCGCCCGATCGTCACGAAACCAAAGCGTTCGGATTTCGCAGTTGAGGCAAACCGGCCCATCAATTCAGGTGCTGCAAAGCACGGCGCCTTCGATCACATCCATCAGGCAAATTCATCAGGCCGGTGTTTTCCGGATGCGCATGGAATCTACTGCTGCCAGCCTCCACCGAGCGCGTTATACAGCTGAACCAGTGCGAGCCGCTCGTTCAGTTCCGCCTGCGCCAGGGTCAGTTCCGCGGCAAAGTAGTTCGTTTCGCTGGTCAGCACCTGAAGATAACTCGCCCCGCCATGGCGATACAGAATCTTCGAGAGCCGGTCAGCGTCGGCGGCCGCGAAGGTCAGCTTCTCCTGCTGCTCGCGGAATTCCCGATCCTTCTGAAAGGCGACGAGGGCGTCAGAAACCTGCTGAAACGCGTCGATGATCGTTTGTTTATAGGTCAGCAGCATCTGCTCCTCCTGCGCCCGAACCAGCCGCATTCCCGAACGCAGCACGCCGGCTTCAAAGACGGGCTGCGTCACCGAGGCCACACCGTTCCAGAGACCGGCGTTTGTGGTGAACAGGCTGTTCAGCGCGTAGCTTTCGAGGCCTGCGGTGCCGGTCAGGGAAATGTCGGGGAAAAAGTCGGCCCTGGCAACCCCTATGTCCGCATTGGCGGCCATCAGACTGGCCTCGGCCTGCCGGACATCGGGGCGTCGGTCGAGAAGCTCAGAGGGCAGACCGGCAGGCACCGCGGCCGGAAGCGGCTCCGCGGTCAGGGTCAGGCCGCGAGCGACTGGTCCGGGATTCTCTCCCAATAAAACGCTGATCGCATTCTCCTCCTGCTGAATCTGCCGTTGCAGGTCCGGGATCTGCTCCGCTGCCGTGTCGACCAGTTCTTCGGCCTGGCGCAGATCGAGCATTGAGGCCGAGCCATGAACCTCCAGCACATGAGTGAGACGGAGGGAGTCCTGTCGGGAGGCCAGGGTGCGCTTCGAAATGGCAAGCGCCAGATCGAGTTCGCGAAGCTGGAAGTAATCGGCAGCCACACTGGATACGACGGAAGCAATCACGGACTGACGGCCCCATTCCGTCGCCAGAAGCTGATCGCGGGCAGCCTGCGTCTCTCTTCGGTATTTCCCCCAGAAGTCGAGATTCCAGATCGCGGACAGATCGACTTCGCCGGCGTTCACCTCATACGCCGGGAAGGCGCTGCTGATTTTGGGATTATTCTGGCTGAGCGCCTGAACGCCGGCGGACACCATCGGAAACCCGTTCGCCCGCGTGATGCCGACTTCGGCTTGCGCCTGGAGCACACGGGTTGCGGCGATCCGCACGTCGTAATTCTGCTGCAGGGCCGTGCGAATGAGTTGCTGCAGTACAGGATCGTGAAATACCGCCCACCACTTCTGGTTGCCCAGAGACGCGGTGCCCGGCTGTGGCGAAGAAGTTGTGGACCGGCCGCGATAAGCCGGGGGAACCGCGACGGCAGGGCGATGATACTGCGGGCCCACCATACACCCGGCCGGCAACCCGCACGCCGCCAAAGTGAGGAGAAAGCGAGAATAACGCATCATTCGCCTCCTCCCGGTGAGGTCTGCGTCCTGTGGGCGCCAGCTGCTTTTTCAACGACGCAGAAAATAACCGGAACGAAAAAGATGCCGATGAGACTTGCTCCGATCATGCCGCCAATGACGGTGGTACCCATAATCTGCCGCGAAACGGCCCCGGCCCCGGAGGCTACCCAGAGCGGCGCGACCCCGAGGATGAATGCGAACGACGTCATCAGAATCGGCCGCAGCCGCAACCGCGCTCCTTCGAGGGCGGCCTCCGCCAGTGGCCGCCCCTTGTCATACTGCCCTTTGGCGAAGGCGACGATCAGAATGGCATTCTTGGCTGCGAGTCCGATCAGCATAACCAGGCCGATCTGCGCATAAACGTCGTTTTCAAGGCCGACCATGTACGGGGGCATGATCGCCATGTCCACCAGGCGCCGCAAATACAACATGCCGAACGCGCCCAGGACGGCAATGGGCGTCGAAAGCAGCACGCTGAAGGGCAGCGACCAGCTTTCATAGAGCGCGGCCAGGATCAGGAAGACGAACAGGAAGGACATCGCAAAGATGGTCATCGGCGAAACGCCGTTCTGCGCTTTCTGTTCCTGGTATGACATGTCCATCCAGTCGTACCCCATACCCTGCGGCATGGACTCTCTGAAGACCCGTTCCAGAGTCGCCATGGCCTGCATGGAGCTGTAACCGGGCGCCGCGCTGGCATTCAGCTCGGCAGCATTGTATTCGTCGAAATGCATGATGAATTCCGGCCCATAGCGCGGCTCGAACCGGGCCAGCGCCGATAACGGGACCATTTGTCCGAGGTCGTTGCGCACGTAATACCGGTTCAGATCGGCGGTGCTGGTCCGGTAAGGTCCCGCGCCTTCCACATAGACCTGCCACTGCCGGCCGAAGCGGTTGAAGTAGTTCACGAAATAACCGCCCATGAAGGTCTGGATGGTCTGGTAGATGTCGGCAATCGGAACGCCGAGTTTCATCGCCCTGTCGCGGTCTACGTCCACAAATTCCTGCGGCACGCTGGGATTGAAAGAGGTGCTGATGCTGGCGATTTCCGGACGCTTGCGAGCGGCAGCCAGGAACCTGTTCACGTTGTCTGCCAGCCAGGGAATGCCCCGGCCGCTGCGATCTTCGAGGACCATGGTGACGCCGCCGGAAGTGCCCACACCGGGAATGGCCGGCGGGGAGAATGCGAAGACGGTGCCCTGCGGAAGCCGCGGGAGCACTTCGTTTAGGTGGTGGACGATGACCTGATATTGCTCGTCCGGTTTCGTTCGCTGGTTCCACGGCTTTTCGACCACAAAGAAGAAGGCATTGTAAGTGGTCTGAACGTAGCTCAGCAGGCTGAAGCCGATCACGCTGGTGACATACCGGATGCCGGGCGTCCGGGCAAGGATCTGCTCTACCACGCGCGCATCCGCGCTGGTTTCCTGGAGGGAAGCGTCCTGCGGGAGCTGCATGTTCACGAAAACATAGCCCTCGTCCTCAATGGGCAAAAAGCCCGAGGGCATTCGCTGCCAGAAGAAAACCGCGCCCAGCACGCACAGCGCCAGCAGCACCATGGCGAGCACGCTTTTACGAATCAATTGTCGCGACACGCGAATGTAGAAATCCCGCCCGCTCGTAAACGCCCGATCAAAGCGATCGAAGAACCAGCCCAGAGGGCCGCGTGACTTGTGCGGCCGCAGCAGCATCGCGGCCAGAGCAGGGCTCAGACTCAGCGCGTTAAAGGCCGAGATGATCACAGATACCGCAATCGTCAGAGCGAACTGCTTGTAGAGCTGCCCGGTGATTCCGGGAACAAATATCGTGGGGATAAAGACGGAGGAGAGAACGAGCGCGATGCCGATCACCGGACCGGAGATTTCTTCCATCGCCTTCAGAGCGGCATCCCTGGGCGCCAGGCCTTCTTCAATGTGGCGCTCCACGACTTCGACCACCACGATGGCGTCGTCCACCACCAGACCGATGGCCAGCACCAGACCGAACATGGTGAGGGTGTTGATGGAATAGCCGAAGACCGGGAACAGGATGAAGGTGCCAATCAGGGAGACCGGCACGGCGAGAAGCGGAATGAGCGTGGCGCGCCAGCCCTGCAGGAAGACATAGACCACCAGAATCACCAGGGCGATGGCGAGCACAAGCGTGATAACGATTTCCCTGATGCCTTCGGTGACGGCCCTGGTCGTGTCGAGCGATACCGCATAGGCCATGTCCTGAGGGAAGCGCGCTTTCCATTGGGACATCAGCGCCCTGACGCCGTTGGCCGTATCGATCGCGTTCGCGCCGGGCAACGGGAATACGGCGATGACCGCGCTCGGCTTTCCGTTCAGGCGGCCCATGAGCGTGTAATACTGCGTTCCCAGCTCGGTCTTCCCCACATCGCTGAGGCGCACCACGCCGCCGTTGGGATTTTCGCGCACGATAATGTTGCCGAACTGTTCGGCGGTCACCAGGCGTCCCTGCGCGAGGACGGGATACGTATATTGCTGACCGGGCGGCACGGGCTCGCCGCCGATCTGCCCGGCCGGATTCACCGTATTCTGCGACTCCACCGCGTTGATGACATCGGAAGCTGTGATTCCCAGCCTGGCCAGCTTTTCGGGGTCCAGCCAGACCCTCATCGCATACTGGCCGGCCCCAAAAACCTGAACGTTGGCCACGCCGGGCACGCGCGAGATGGGATCGTCGAGGTTGATGTAAGCGTAGTTCGCCAGAAACTGTGCGTCATGCGTGCCCTTCGGGGAATACAGGGCAAGGAGCATCAGCGGGTTATGGGTGGATTTCTGGATGGTCACGCCATATTGGGCCACCTGCGCCGGCAATTCAGCGGCAGCCTCGGTCTCGCGCTCCTGCGTCAGGATCAAATCGGTGTTCGGATCCGTACCGACGGCGAAGTCCACGGTCATCGTCGTCTGACCATTGGAGGTCGCGTTGACGGACCACATGTAGTTCATGTTGTCCACGCCGCTGATCTGCTCCTCAATCGGCGTAGCCACCGACTCGGCGAGCGTTTGGGCGTCGGCGCCGGTGAAGGTGGCCTGGATCTTGACCTCAGGAGGGGTGATATCAGGAAACTGCGCAACCGGGAGACGAAGGACCGTAATGATGCCCAGAATCACCGTCAGAACAGAAATCACAATGGCGACGATCGGGCGATTGATGAAGAATCTGGACATCGATCAGTTTTCCCCCGCCGCTGCACGGTAGGGCACAGGCTTGACCACCATTCCCGCCTTCACCTTCTCCGCACCCACCGCAACCACGCGGTCACCGCCTTCGAGCCCATGGGTGATCACCCACAGGGTTCCCACCTGCGGCCCCACCTGAACGCTGCGAATGCCGATGCGATTGTCGGGGCCCACCACTGCGACCAGATAGCTCCCCTGCAGCTGCATCACCGCAGGCTGGGGAACCAGAAGAGCATGCTGCTCCACTTCGGTGATCGCGCGAAGTGTGGCTGGCTCCTGCGGCCGGAGAATGCGCTGAGGGTTGGGAAATGCCCCGACGATCTCGAGCGTTCCCGTTTGCAGATTCATGGCCCGGTCGGCAAAGAGAATCCTCCCCGGATAGCGGTAGGTCTGTCCGTTGGGCAGGATCAGCGTAAGGGGGATGGACTGCGCGCGGGAGGAATTCAGGTCGCCCGAGCCGATTCTTCCCGCCATCCGCAACCAGTCATCCTCGTTGATCTCGAAATACGCCTTGATTGGGTTCACCTGGGAAACGCCGGTGAGAACCGTCGTCGGGGAGACCAGGTTGCCCACCTGGACCTGAGCAATGCCGGCGATCCCGCCGATCAGGGAGCGAACCCTGGTGTAACCGAGATTCAGTTGCGCCTGTTCGACAGCAGCCTCAGCGGCTTTCACCGTTGCTTCCGCTCCCAGCTTCTGTTGCCGGTCCGTCTCGAGCTGCATTTGCGGAATCGCGTGAGCCTCTGCTTCGGGAATGTCCCGGTTCACGTTCAGCGTGGCTTCGCCAACCGCAGCCTGGGCCTCGGCGAGTTGCGCTTTCGCCTGATCGAGGGTCGCCTGAAACGGGCGCGGATCGATCTCAAACAGAACCTGATCCTGATGAACGTAAGACCCCTCGCGATAGTCCTGCCGGATGATGTAGCCGGTGACCTGGGGCTGAATCTGAGCGTTGACGTAGCCCTCCAGCGTCCCCACCCATTCGCTGGAAACAGGAACATTTTTCTCGACGACGCTCGCCACCTGAACGGTGAGCGGCGGAGGCGGCGCTTTGGATGCAGACGTCCTTGCGCAGCCGACGCACGAGAGGCTCCCGAAGATGCCGAACAGGAGGCCAGCCGTTTTCCATGGGCCGAGGTACGTGTCGCTCAATCCGTTCTCCCTTCCGTTCCGGCGCAGTGCGATGTTGAGGATCCCGCATGGCCGGGCCGGGTCCAAATCTTCATGCCTTCAGTTTGGGCACCAGATAGCCTGTCAAAACCAGTTTGAATTCCCTGATGATCGCGATTCTCTCGCTGCCGCAGGCCTTCCCATACAGGCTGAGCATCCCTCGGCTGATCTGCTGGACGATGGAGGCAATGCGCAGCGCCGTAGTCCTCGACATCCGAGGCTGATGTTCAGTCAGCACCTCGGCAATTCGGGTTCGAATCAGTTCGCGCCGCGCATGGGAAATCGGAGGTATGTCCAGCAGTGTGAGCAGGACAGGATGATTCTTCATGATTTCAACCTGCAATTCCACCAGCCGAGAGGTGAGGCCGGTGGCATTCATGGCCGCAGCCTGGCGGCTAAGCGCTATCCAGGATTGCTCAATGTTCCGGATGTACTGATTTCGCAGAGCTTCCGCCAGGGACAGCTTGTTGGGGAAGAACTGATACAGCGAACCTACGGAGGAATGCGCGCGCGCGGCAATCGCCGTCATGGTGGCGCGCTCAAATCCCGTCTCGGCCATTACCAATGATGCAGCGCGCAGAAAGCCACTGACGCGGCGCTCGCCGCGTTTCTGCTGCGGGATCCGCCGCGGTGCAATAGATGAATATGAGGTCATATTCACGTTCCCGCAGTATACGCCGCCGATGTTGAATCCTGCGTCGTGGCCGCTCCGAGCAGCAGCAGTCAATGATCGCCCGTCAGGCCACCGTTCTGACCGCCTTTCAGGAAGTCCATGATGCCCTGATTGCTTATCAGCGTTCAGCAGTGCGGCGACTCCGAAATACAGGCGGGTGAGGGTTCTCCGCTGTTGCGCAGCAGTTCGAAATCCGGATTCCGGATTCACTCGACCCGGAGCGCGTCCATCGGATCCACTCGAGCCGCGCGGCGCGCCGGCAGAAAACTCGCCAGCAGCGCGAAGCTCCCCAGCACCGCCGACACTCCCGCCAGCGTCCAAAAATCCCACGGCTCCACCCCAAACAGCAGACTCCGCATCAGTGCCGCAGCCCCAACGGCGCACACCACCCCCGCCGTTAGTCCCAGTGCTGTCAGCCGCGCCGCCTCCCGGAGCACCATCCACTGCACACTGCCGCGCTCTGCGCCCAGCGCCATTCTCACGCCAATCTCCCGCGTCCTCTGGCTCACCGTATACGAGATCACCCCGTACAGCCCCACCACCCCCAGCACCAGCGCCAGCGCTGCGAACCCTCCCACCAGGTACGCCGCGGAACGGTGCAGATAAGCCGCCGGTGAATCATGAATCCGTTCTCGCATCGTGCTCGGATCGTACGTCGCCAATCCCGGATCAATCCTGTGCACCGTCGCCGTCATCATCGGGAGCATCGCATCCGCGTCCTGCCGCGTGCGCACAACTACTGCAAAGTCCTTCGATGGGTTCTGCCTGAAGGGCAGATAGACAGCCGGTCCTGGAGCAGCGTTCAGCTGCCCTTCCTGGATATCGTTCACCACTCCGACGATTTCGATGTGCTGCTTTTCATCTCCCTGCTCGTAAATCTGCTGACCCAGGGGATCCTCCCCCGGAAAATACCGCTGCGCCATTCGCTCATTGATGATCGCCACCAGGGGCTTTGATTCATCCTCGTCCTCGCGGAAGTAGCGGCCCCGCAGCAATTGGGCCTCGACTGTGGAAAAGTAGTCGTAGCTGACCTCGCGGTCGAGAATCTCGTTCTGTTCGCCGTGATAGGGCCGGCCGACGATCCAATAGTTCTCAGCGTTGTCTCCGTCCCCCAGCGGCAGCGTGCTTGTCAACGCCACCGACCGCACGCCGGGCAGTTCCGAGATTCTCTGCTGAATCTCCCGTTCCAGCGCAATCACCTGCGCATCCTTCGCATAAGCCGCGCCCTGTGCGCTCACCTGCAACGTAGCCAGACGATCGGGCTGCAGCCCGATTTCGCTGTGCAGCAACTGGTAGAAGCTCTTACCCAGCAGGCCCGCACTCACCAGCAGCACGACGGCGACGGTCAGTTCCACGACCACAAGATTCCGGCCGAGGCGCCGCCACGCAACGCCCGCAAAGCTGCGACTGCCGCCGGTCAGCCCTTCGCGTAAATCGCCCGGGGAAAGACGCAGCGCAGGCGTCAGTGAAAAGATCGTCCCCGTTCCCAGCAAAATCCCGCCGACAAAAACAACGATATGCAGATTCAGCCCCAGTCCCTGCAGGTAAGGCATCCTGGCAAGGAGGTCCTTCGGAATCAGGCGCACGGGTAATTGCATGACTCCCCAGGCTCCCGCCACACCGAGGACGCTCGAAAGGGCAACCAGCGTCAGGCCCTCGGCAACAAACTGGCGCACCAGGCGCGCGGGAGACGCTCCCAGCGCTCCGCGCACGGCCGTCTCCCGTCTGCGGCTCTCCGACCGCACCAGCAACAAGCTGGCCACGTTCACCGTCGCAATCAACAGAAGCAGCGCGGCCCCGCTGAGAAGCGCCAGCAGAATTGGCCGGGTGTTGCCTACGACCACATCCGTCAGCGTCATCATGTACGCGCCTCGATTCAGGTCATCTGTCGGATATTGGCGTGCCAATCGTGCGGCAATCGTCCGGATGTCGGCAAATGCAGCCTGCAATGAAACCCCCGGCTTCAATCGAGCCACTCCGATGAGATTGTGGCAGTCCCGAAGCTGCTCGCATTCGTTGGAAGCACGCTCTGTCGTCCAGAACTCCGAAGGCGCCGCCGGAGCAAAATGAAAGCTTTTCGGCAGCACGCCGATAATCTCGTTCGGACTGCCATCCAGAACGACCGTTTGTCCGAGTACGTCCTTTCGTCGGCCATACCGCGTCTGCCATGTCGAATAACTCAGGACAGCCACCCGAGCCGCGGAAGTCTGATCCTCGCCCGGCCGAAAATCGCGTCCGAGCACGGGAACGACCCCAAGGTCGCGGAAGAAATCGGTGCTGACGCGGGTTCCGCTTACCGCCTCGAGCCCCTCCGGCGTCTTCAGCGTAAACCCGTACGGCGCGTAAACATCCAGCGACTGGAAAACAGTATTTTCCCGCTTCCAGTCCAGGTAATCCAGATAGGAAAGGTGGTACCGCTTCCCCATCGTCGTGGTCTCATAAAGCACCACCAGCCGGTTCGGCTGCGTATACGGAAGCGGACGGATCAGCGCCGCATCCACAAATCCAAAAATGGCAGCGCTCGCCCCGATCCCCAGCGCCAGGACCAAAACCGCCGTTACCGCGAATCCGGAATTCCTCTTCATCTGCCGCAGTGCGAAGCGCACATCCTGCACCACCGTTTCCATGCCCAGGTCCATCAGCTCGTGACTCCGCTCCTTCATCCGCGTGGTATTGCCAAACTGGCGTATGGCCGCGTAGTGCGCTTCTTGAGCGTTCATCCCCCGTTCGCGCAGCTCCTCTTCGATCTGCCCCTGATGGAATGCCATCTCCTCGTCCAGCTCCCCATCGAACTGCGTCCGCCCCATCAGGGTCGCCAGCTTCTTCAGCAATCTCCGCGGCACGTTCATCCCATCTCCCCGGCGTCTTCCAGCACGCGGCCGATCGCCGCCATCATCTGCCGGAACTGCGACACCTCCAGCCCCAGTTGCTTTCTCCCCGCTGCCGTGAGCCGGTAGAACCGGGCCCTCCGATTGGTCTCCGTCTTCCTCCACTCTGCTTTGACCCAGCCGCGCAGCAGCAGCCGCTGCAGCGCCGGATAGAGCGAGCCTTCTTCCACGGTCAGCACATCATCCGAAATCCTTCTGATCGACTGCGCGATCGCATAACCGTGCAGAGGGGTCCGTTTCAGCGTCGTCAGGATCAACATGTCGAGAGTTCCCGGTATCAGTTCTGCTTTGCCCATGGCATCCCACCATAGAGTGTCTATGCATTGGCTGTCAATGGTTAGGGGAGCTGGTGAGACCCTGGTTCCATTCCAGCTCCACGCTCACGAGCGCCAAGTCTACAGCACCGCATCGAAGGTGCTCGGGGTGCAGAGATGTGCGGTTGCCGGACTTCCGGCTGGGAGCAGTGTCGATACGGCGATTTGGACTAAACCGGGCGGGGATTTGGCGAGGCAGTTGCTTTATGGAGATTCATTGCAGTGGAGCAATCTGGTGTCGGCTTCGACGTCGACCCGCGCAGAAAAGTTCCGATCGCCGCGCTGGCTCTGATGGCGTGCAGCATGCAAATCGCGCTGCCGGATCACACTTCTTCGCACCTGCCCGCGAAGCGCGGTTTAGTCCAAATCTCTGAGGTGCTCGTCAGGATTCGAAAGCGCCCGGGAAAACCGAGACACCCATGCAGCGGTCCGGAAATTCCGGTTTGGCCGCTGTCCAGCGCATCAAGAAAGCGTCTGGCAGCGCTTTCCCATTGGGGGGATGGCTGCGTGGAATTCCTGCCCCCGAGGTTTGCTGAAATACCCGGGCTGAAACGGATTTCCGCCCAGGGCGGCGAGGAGATACCAGCCCGTGGCTCCGACGTGGAGCAATGGGCCGTAGGTGTATCCGAACCCCGTGTCCATAAGGCTGGTTGAGGCGAGGAGTCCCTCGCCTTGCGCAATGGGCTCGCCGTTCACGGTCTGGCCCGCTCCGAGTTCCGACTGAGCGGCACGGCAGTTGGCGAGGAAAGCAGGGGATTGCCGGATGTCATGGAAGCGCGCGGCGACGTTCTCGTTCCCGGCCGAGGCACGGGCAATCAGGGCAGCAATGGTGTGGGCTGTGCCTTCGAGCCACACGGCATGGGGATCGCAGCCGGCGATGCCGGGGGAGAGGCTGGCGGTATCGAAGACCATTCCGGTGATCGTTTCACTGCCTGTGAGATCGCTGTTCGCTGAGGATGGGGTGTCGGTGGTCCGGAGATTGGCCAGCGCCCAGTCGATGGTCTGCCTGTAGCGGTTGTCGAGTAATGCAAGGTAGGACCAGCTCTGGCAATCTTCGGGGATGGGAGTGGGCGTGACCGGACCCCCAGTGCTGTCGGTTCCGGTGTAGAAGTAACCGCCAGCGGAGTTGTACATGGCCAGGACGAAGCTCAGGGCATGCCGGGCGAGACTGGCCCAGGAGGATCCGTTATTGGCTTTTCCGTGATTCGTGAGCTCGTCGAGCATGGTGAAGAATGCGCAGGTGTCGATGTTGTGCTCGGTGGATTGGCCGTCGGGGGACGGCTCCGACTGGTTGTACTGATCGATGATGGTTCCGAAGGAATATCCCCCGAATCCCGCGGTATTGTAGGTATTGACGACGATCCAGTTGGCAACGAGCAGAGCGGAGTTGAGGTATTTGCGCTGTCCGGTGCGGCGATAGAGCTGGGCCAGTGCCATTCCTGCCCATGCCTGATCGCCTGCGGCGCTGGTATAGAAGCAGAAGGGTGCAGCAGCGGGAGTGATGTAGGCGCCACTGGAAGACGGTGAGTTCACGAAATTGCCCTGCGCGAAGCGGCCGTCGGCGAACGGGAAATTATTGGCCCGGGCGTACAGGAGTCCGTTGCCGAGAACTTCGGCGCGGGCAAGGTCGTCTTCCTGCCCGCGCAGGAGACAGGCGTGGATCGAGACGGCGTTGTCACAGGTCATCGCCGTGGGAAGCAGGCCGGACTGATCCGAATAGCTCTGGATGAGGCGCAGGGTATCGCCAGTGGCGTAAGCGTCCATCATGGTGTTCTGAAAGGTGAAGGCGTTCTCGATGGAGCTTTGGTAATCGTGCGTCTCGTGAGGCGCGGAATCCGAACCGCTGGCGTACGCCTCTTTTGCGAATGTCATCTGAGAGAATCCGGCTGCCGCCGCCGCGCCGATTCCCCTTCCGAAGAAATTGCGCCGTGACATTTGCATGAGCGGGCCTCTTCTGACTGCGTCCTGTGTTTTCAGTGCCCCTGGGGCACGGCAAGCAATTTAAGCGCGCCGAGGCAGGGCGCGCAGGTGGGAAGGTCAACGAGGGTCTTAAGGCGCTCTGCGCCTCTCAACGGGGCGCTGAAGTCTGCCAATCCTGAAGTTTGAGCAACGCACTCCCGGGAAATGCCGCGCCGCGAAAGCGCAATACATCAGGGCCCGCTTCCGTCGGAAGGGGATATGCCGTAAGCGCGCTGCTGCCGGAGACGTCTGTCAGGTGCACGCCGGCTAACAATGAATATCACGCCGCGACATGGGTGTTCTGCTCTCCCGCAGGAGCCAGCTGTGGCCGCGACGGCATCACCTTCACCTCACCGGCCTGCGCCGCCTTCATCCGCCGCACTTCCCGTGGCGTCAGTGGTCGCATCTCCTGCGCGGAATAATAGATCTGTTTCCCGCAGTCCAGGCACACTTCATAGGTTTCATCGTCGAGAGTAAACGGGCGCGTCAGCCTCGAATGACTGCAGCCGAACAGAATCTCCGCAAAGAAATTGAGAACAGCGCGCAGGCAGGCAGTAAGCACTTTCATGGGGAATTGCGTTCCTTTCCACAACATCGAACTCAGGGTTTTTATTTACCGCTTCACGGCTATCGACTCGTAATTTCCTGTTTGCGGCGAAAAGTTGAGAGTAGTTGGAAGCCGCAGTCAATCCAATAGCCCGGCAGTACGATTGCCATAGAACTGCGCAGTTCCAGCTGCATAGTACTTTCGTGCATTACGTATGTAACTGCACCGCTGTCCAGATTGGCGATGCGCATCGCGCTGGGCTGGCAGCACGGGAACATCGTGCGTCTGGTGCTGATCTCCGGAGCGAAGCAGGAGCGGCCATCGAGTTGGTGGGAGCCGCGTTCGCGGCGGATTTTGTGCGCAGCGTTCCCCCTCCAGGTGAGCCCGTCTGATCCCGCCGTGCTGGTACCGTCGGCGCCTGGCGTCTTTGCGCTCGCGCTCCTCGCTGCTGTGATGCCGGCGCGGAGGACTGCAGCGGTCGACCCGACAGGAGCATCGCGGGGCAAGCAGATGTGCCTCCGCGCGCAGGAAATTCTCTTTGCTGCGGACGAAGAACCCCGGCGAGATGCCCGTTTGCCGACATCTATCTCGTTGGCCGTCCGTTCGATCTGGCTGCCCCGCCATCCCGTTTGACACTCTCGTATGCCCAGTGATACACCCTCCTTGGCAGACAAGTTCGCCATCAGTAAACCGATTGATACCGGCGTTTACACCAACTCTCCAACTCACTGGACGACAAGGCCATGCGGTTCCGGTCCTGCCTCGTGCAGTTCGGGACCAGTCACTTTCACCCCCGAAAGGAGACACGCCATGTTCTTCATCTGTTCGTCTGTCCGCCAGTTGCGCATCCGCCTTTTCGGTCGCGAACTCTGGCTCATCCTCCTCCCGCTTATCCTGATGCTCGGTGCGTCCCGTTCACTCGTCGCGCAGACCTCCGAGACGTACCGATTCCAGCCCGTCACCATCGTCGCCGGTGGCTACGTTCCCGGCCTGGTCGCCAGTTCCGCCGAACCCGGCCTCATCTACGCCCGTACGGACATCGGCAGCGTCTACCGCTGGAACGCCTCGAACCAGACCTGGATGCCCCTTACCGACTTCCATTCGCCCGACCAGTACAATCTCAACGGACCCGAAAGCATTGCCCTCGATCCCACCAATCCCAGCCGCCTGTACATCGCGGCCGGCATGTACGAGTACCCCAACTGCTGCGCCTTCCTCGTCTCCAGTGACCGCGGGGCCACTTTCCAGACTTATTCCGCGCCTTTTGAAATGTGTTCCAACTGCGATGGTCGCGCCGCCGGTGAACGCCTCGCCGTCAACCCTTTCAGGCCGAACGAGCTGTTCATGGGCACCCGCCTGAACGGTCTCTGGGTCAGCGAAAATTACGCTCGGACCTGGACCCAGGTCGCGAGCTTCCCCGTGACTTCCTCCCCGGATAACTTCGGCGTTCAGTGGGTCCTGTTTGACCCGCACCACGCCGGCACGCTCTACGTCGGCGTCTACACCACATCCACTGTCTACGTCAGCACCAACGACGGATCCACCTGGTCCGCGCTGGCCGGTCAGCCTCTCGCCTGGCCTTTCTCCGTCCGTGCCGGAACCCACGCGCCCGCACCCGAGCGTGCTGTCATCAATCCCGACGGGGACCTCTACGTCAATTTCGACGACCAGCCCGGACCTGACGTGATGAACTACGGCATCGTCGAGAAATATGACCCCTCCAGCAAATCCTGGACCAACATCACCCCGCCCATCGACGCGCCCTTCCAGTCCGGTCCCCTCGGCGGATTTGCCGGCCTCACGCAGGATCCCAATTCTTCCGGCACCATCGCGGTCAGCACCATGGATCGCTGGTATCCCGTCGACACCGTCTACCTCTCGCAGGATGGCGGCAGCACCTGGACCAACCTCGGCCTCGTCACGTCGAACACCGGAGACGACGGCCCGCCCTACGGCAATTACTACTTCAGCCCCAGCGTCTACACCCCCACCTCGCCGTACCTCACCTTCGGCAACACGAGTTACCCCAACTCGCCCTACCCCTCCGCCAAATTCGGCTGGTGGATGTCGGCCCTGCTCATCGATCCCTTCAATCCGCACCATTTGATGTATGGCACCGGCGCCACCATTTATGGCACGTATAACGTTGATGCCGCCCTCACAGGAACCTCGCCCACCTGGAGCGTCGAGGCCAGAGGCATTGAGGAAACCGCCGTCCTCGCCCTGATCAGCCCATCCTCCGGAGCCCATCTGCTCAGCGGCGTCGGGGACATCGGCGGATTCCGCCACGTTGGTCTCAACGTCTCCCCGCAGGCCGGCATGTATACCAACCCGGTTGCCACAAGCGTCGGCAGTCTGGACTGGGCCGGACAAGCTCCGAACTTTATCGTCCGCGCCCAGTCGCCCGCCTCTGCCTCCACGGTCCCGTGCACGTACGGGGCTTATTCCACGAACAACGGAGCAAGCTGGATGCCATTCCCAACCTGCGCCAGCGGTGCGAGCAACGCGAGCAATGGTGGTATTGTCGCGGCGGATGCCAGCGGAACCACAGTCATGTGGAGCGATTTCCGGAATTCGGCAGCGCAGTTCTCCGTCGATGACGGCACAACCTGGATCGCCTCGACCGGCTTGCCCCGGTCCGTACCCGTTTATGCGGACAAAGTCGCTCCGCAGGTCTTCTATGCCTACGCCAGTGGCAGCTCCGGCGGCTCCTTCTACAGCACTACCGTCGACCCCACCCACGGCATCGCTGTTTTTACGCAGGTCAGCAACACCGCTTTGCCTTCCAGCGCCGGCTGCTACGGTTCCGGCTGCGGCGTTGTCGACGTGAACTTCGCCAAAGCCGGAGATGTCTGGCTGCCGCTCGGCAGCAATGGTCTCTGGCACTCTGCCAACGGCGGCATCACCTGGACACAGCTTGCTAATGTACCTTATGCGAACTCTGTTGCGGTCGGTGCGGCCCCGCCCCGGAGCCATACGCAGTCCGTATTCCTCTACGGAGAAGCCTCGCCAACGGACGCCATGGCCATCTACCGCTCCGACGACAACGGCAAATCCTGGATCCGCATTAACGACGCTCTGCACCAGTACGGGGGACCCACCCTCATTCAGGCCGACCCTCGCGTTTACGGACGCGTCTATCTTGGCATGAACGGCCGCGGCATCATCTGCGGCGATCCCGTCTTCAACGACAGCCCGGGAGGGCAGCCAATCAAATAGGCCAGAACCCGCCGTTATTCAATTCGCCGCAGTGGGCATCCGAAACAAAGATCCCGCTGCGGTCCTCATTCTGACTTTTTGACCTGCTCTCATTGCATCGCTCGGAGCCAGCCGCTTCCTGGAGTAGTGCGGGCATGAGCGAGGAATCGGACTCCCTGAAGGCGGAGACCTCCTGGCAAGTCGGTCAGTCGCCGCCGGCGCTGCTCCAAAAGGGTCGCCGCTGCTGGCCTGATAAACCCAGCAGAATCAGGAGCTGAATCGGCCCGATTCGGCTGTTCCGAAAGGTATGGGTTCGGAATCTCCCAGGCGGAGATCTGAGCTTTACGAAGCCCCTTGTGGTCAGCTCCGCATCGACGGACTCCGGAGAGCGTTCTCGCACCTCAACCTGAAGAGCCTTCGCTCCCATTCCGCCCGAGAAACGGCAATCGAGCACGATGAGCCGTCGACGGCACTGAATACGCGCGCACCACTCACCAAGGGCCGTCAGCGAAATTGTTGCCCCTTTGAGACCGTACGGATCGGTATCGTACGTAACGATCTGGTGTGTCTCCGAACCGTGGCCTGAAAAGGCGATCACGACAACGTCATCGGGAGACGCGGCCTCAAGCTTGCGGAATTCCTCCCGGATCGCCGCCGAGTTCGCCTGGTCATCGGTGAGCAGCACAGTCTCCCCGCCCATCGAATCAGTAAGGAGACCGTGCAGTGCCATGGCGTCCCGGCGCGCGAGGTTAGCCAACTGACGCCAGGGGAAGCATGCCGATCGACACCTGTAAAGAGGCCCTTGAACGACAATCCCTTACCCCTTGTGGGTTCCGGAAATTCTGGCACGCTAATTCCGGAAATTCTGGCGCGGTTTGCGTTGGCTGACAATGTCTGTTCCAGGTTCTGGCAATTGACGGCCTCCGGTGGTTGCGTCTGTTCGTCTTCAGGAAGCGAGCAGGTAGAACACGAACGAGCCGGCAGCAAGCGCCAGCCACGTGAGCGGAAAGGGCAGATTCGCGTACCAGCGAGCACGCAGAACGGTGATCATGGCACCAATAAAATACACAACGAGCCCGGCTGCAGCAGCAACGCCAATCTGCGGAACGCCGATGCCGGCGAGCAGTCCAACCCCGCCAAGGATCTTCAGTACGCCCAGTGTCGGAAGCCACCGCTCCCCAACCTCCAGCCTCCTGATATTGGAGAGGAGCCATTTCGGATGCGTGAAGTCGCATATGCCGGCATAAATGTTCGCCGCGGCGGCCACGACGACGACAATGAGATAAGCGGAATGCATGGTGGAACCTCCCCTGCTGCGAATTCGCTGTGAGCCCCTGTCACGAAGACAGGCTCTCGCGTGTCACCACAGTGACACGGGACGAGCGGAGTATGTGACCGATGAGCGGCAATGAGTGGCTGGCCGAGAAATTCGAAGCGAGCCGAGCGCATTTGAGGGCGGTTGCGTATCGCATGCTCGGCTCGACCGCAGAGGCGGACGATGCCGTCCAGGAATGCTGGCTGCGGGTGAGCCGCGCGGATACCGGTGCTGTCGAGAATCCGGAAGGATGGCTGACGACTGTCCTCGCGCGAATCTGTCTGAACACCCTGCGCTCCCGAAAGTCGCGGCACGAGCAATCGCTGGAAGAGGACGCAGCCCGTCCTGCCACACCGTACCGTGTCCACGGCGATCCTCAGGATGAGGCGCTGCTGGCGGAATCCGCAGGCCTCGCGCTGCTGGTAGTTCTCGAAAGGCTCACCCCTCCCGAACGCGTCGCGTTCGTGCTTCACGACGTCTTCGGGGTGTCCTTCGACGAGATTGCTTCGATTGTGGAACGCACCCCCGTGGCCGCTCGGCAGCTCGCGAGCCGCGCTCGTCGCCGCGTACGCGGAGGCCGCGCGCCGTATGCCGCGAATCTCTCCCGGCAGCGTCAGGTCGTTGACGCGTTCCTCAGCGCCTTGCGCGCAGGCGACATCCAGGGGCTTCTTGCCGTTCTGGATCCCGATGTGGTGCGCCGGGCCGATAAGGTTGGCGTGCCTCAGGGCGCAGCCAGAGAGTTGCGCGGCGCCTCGGCCGTAGCCACGGAAGCATTAACGTACACGCGTGTTGCGCACATCGCGCGGCCGGCACTTTTCGATCGCTCCGTGGGCTTCATCGTCGCCCCCCACGGCCGACTCCGAATTGCCATCCGCTGCACGGTCAGGACAGGAAAAATCGCCGCAATGGATGTAGTCGCCGATCCCGTTCGTTTGCGCAGGCTGAAGCTGTCCGTTCTGTCCGGATGAGGGACAGACCTCGCCTGTGCAATCTGCCACGTTCGCGGCTGCCATCCTGTTGTCACGTACAGGTCAAACCGCTCTTCGTCCCGTTCGGGTCGAAAAGTCCGCATTCCGGCAATTTGGCAGCCCAGGGTCATCGGATCGGGCCCAGACCCCGAATGTTCCGGGAAGCCGGTTAATCCGTCCAGAACGCGGGCGTCGATGAGTGATTTGGCAACAGTTGAGCTGCAAGCTGGAAATATCTCTTTCAATCGGGTCGTCCGTCGCGCAGTGACTCTGACATAGGCGTCGGGAACCATCATCGGAGAAGCGATTCTCTCTGGAAGTCGGACAGCCCTGCAGGGACCCTAAAGAACAGCAGATACTTCGGCTTCAGATCCGCTTCGTTCGCCAACGCCCCTGGCGGAAGACCAACAAGCCGGCTAAAGCGATGGAGCATCCAGCCGCCGATGTCACTTCTTCTTCCACTCGATGGCTTTCTCGGGCTTACCCGAAGCCCGGTAGAGCTCGACAATCCATTCGCGGGCGCGGTCCAGTTCGCGCAAGTCAGGGACGGCAAGCATCCGGGCCTTCCGCGTCACCATTCCCTGATAGCCTTCGAGCAGCAGAGGTTCTGCTTCGGCGTATTTCTTCTCTCCGGTGAGGCAGGCGCCCAGCATGCTCTCGGCGAAGAACCGTTCCACGTCGTCTGGCTGAACTTTCTTGTCCTTCTCCAGAACTTCTCGAGCCAGCGGTTCGGCTTGTGTACAATCGCCCAGCGAAACGTCATCCAGCGCCAGGTCGGCCTCGGCAGTGAGCGTCTCCGGGTACTCCGGGCGCTGAACGCGCCGCAGCCCTGCGAGAGCCTGCGCTTCATAGGTCCGTGCCAAGTCGTACTTGCCCAGACCCTCGTAGGCTTCCCCCAGGTTAACCGTCTCCCACAGCGTGTCTATATCTTCAGGGCCCAACACGCGGCGCATGGTTCCCTCGATTTGTCTGAAGAGCGGCTCAGCCTGGGCGTAGTGGCCTTGATTGTCCAAGGCAACAGCAAGACCGCTCAAGGCAAGCAATGTGCTGATATGTTCGGGGCCGAAGGCAAGGCGCCGTGTCTCATAGACCTGACGGAAAAGCGGCTCGGCCTGGGCGTATTTTCCCTGGTCGAGGTAGGCGTTGGCCAAATCAAACATGGAATTCACGGTGTCGGGATGTTCAGGACCGAGGGTACGACGCCGTGCCTCAATGTTCCGGCTCAGGAGCGCCTCGCCCTCGACATACTTGCCCTCCGCAACGTAGACGTTGGCCAGGTTATTGACCGCGAGGAGCGTATCGGGATGGTCCGGTCCCAGCACCCGACTGTGTGCGTCCGCGACCTGGCTGAACAGCGTCTCAGCCTCGGCATTCTTCCCCTCAGCGCTGTAGTCGGCGGCAAGATTATTCATGGCCATCAGCGTATCGGGATTCTCGGGGCCGAGTACCCGGCGCCTGCTTTGCAGCACCCGGTTGTAAAGCGGCTGGGCCAGAGCGAATTTGCCTTGATGGAAGTAGGCGTTTGCCAAGCCCTTCGCGGCGTTCAGCGTGTCGGCGTTGTCAGGACCAAGGACCCGGTTCGCGGTCGCAAGAGTTTGTTTGAAGACCGCCTCGGCCTCCGAGAAATTACTCACACGGTCGGCAACGTCGCCGAGGTGAATCATGGTTTCAATGGTTCCTGGATCCTCCGGCCCCAGTGTGCGGCGTTCCAATGCGAGTGCGCGCTCCAACTGCCTTTGCGCCTCCGGGTATAGCCCCATGTCGAGGTAGGTCCGGCCGATGGTGTCGCGGATCGCTGCCTCCACCGCCGGCTGGTTGTTGAATTTGCCCTGAATGTTTTGCGCCGCGCGGTCGAGCACTGTCCGCACCGTGATGTTGGGATCGGGTTTCGATTGGTTGTATGCGCTGGCCTGGGCCAGCAGATCGTGCTGCAGGAAGTCGTTGACGGCATGGGCGATGGCGGTTTCCTGCAGGGCCTTTTTTTCCGCGCGCCGGGCCTGCACCGCTTCCCAGGTGCTGGCGACCACCCCACCCACCAACACCACGAACACCGCGGCGACGCCGGTGACGAGCGCTTTGTTGCGGCGCGCGAATTTCCGCAGCTGATACGCGGTCGAAGGTGGCCGCGCCATAATCGGCTCATCGTGCAGGTAACGGCGGACGTCCGCCGCCAGCTCCGCCGCCGACCCGTACCGCCGCGTCTTGTCCTTTTCGAGGGCCCGGGCGACGATGGTTTCGACATCGCCGCGGAATGCCCGGTTGATCGTCCGCAGGGCGCTGGGCTCCTTCTCGCGGATGGTGCTGATCGCCTCGTGAATTCGCCTGCCGGTTTCGTAGGGAAGTCTGCCGGCGAGCAGCTCGTACAGAATTACCCCCAGCGTGTAGACGTCGCTGCGCGTATCGATCTCGTCCACTTCGCCCGTGACCTGTTCCGGGCTCATGTAGGCCAGTGTGCCGATAATCTGGCCCATGCTGGTCTGGCGCGTCGCCTGAGCGTCGGAATCGGTCAGGCGCGCAGTCCCAAAGTCCAGAATCTTCGGCTGACCGTCATCGCTCACCAGGATGTTCGCTGGTTTCAAGTCGCGATGGATCAGTCCTCGCTGGTGCGCATGCTGAACCGCATCGCAAATCTTCGCAAACAGATCCAGCCGTTTTCGCACTTTCAGTTTGTGCTGGTCGCAGTACGCGAGCAGCGTCTCTCCGTGAACCAGTTCCATCGCAATGTAGGGCTGCCGTCCCCTTGGAGTCTCCTCTGTGCCCGCGTCGTAGATTTGCGCGATTCCGGGATGCTGCAATCTTCCCAGCGCCTGCGTCTCTGTTTCGAAGCGGCGCAGCATTTCGGCATTGGCGTACCCGGTACGGATGATCTTGAGCGCTACAGTACGATGCGGAGTTTCCTGCTCCGCCTCGTAAACGGCGCCCATGCCACCCTCGCCGAGCAGTCGCAGTATGCGATAGCGTCCGATGGCGGAGGGCATCGACGGCGCCTCGCCGGCAGGCGCACCGGAGGGTGGCGGCGGCACGAGGGAGTTCGCGCGGGCGTCGGACTGCGAATCGGGAACCACGTTGGTAGGGTCAGAATCAGGCACCGCGGAACTCTCCAGTTCGCAAATTCTGACGGGTGAGGGTACGGATGAGCATAGAGGGGCCCCGACGCCTCGTCAACGACCACCTTCAGAACGACCACCTTCAGAACGCCCTTCGTCCGGATGGATCCGATCACGACCGTTGCGTGGAATGAAATTCGCCTGTTCAACGCAGTGCGACCGGGGAGTTGCTGCGGGGCGAGCCGCCCATTGAGCGCCGGGTACGCACACTTTTCAGGATTGCTCCCCGTAAAACAGGCTTCGCGAAAGTGCAGACGAGGAACTTGGCGGCGGGAAGAGGCGGCCTCATAAACAAACTCCTAAGAATTGAAGGCTTCTCAGGATAACAATCTGCGCGTGCAAATCAAGCAAAAACGGCAGAGCTGACCACAGGAACTGGAGGGCTGATGGGGCGCGACCGTGGCGGGATAACTTCCGGATTCCGCAGGTGTCCCCAATCGAAATCTGCGAACCAGAGCGTGCATAAACCGAACGAAATCCGCTCGCACTGCGTCGCGCTGAGGATAGCTTCGCCAGTTCGGTGGCCCATGCTGCTTCGGAGTCATTGCAGTTCGGATGAAATATCCCTTCGGCAAGCCAGCAAAGATAACCGGGTCGAAGGCTGCAACCCGGAGTTCTGAGTGTAAAGTCGGCATCCCGGACCTTTGCCGGTTGTTCGCCTTCTGGTCGCTGATCCGGGTCAACGCTGGGCGCTCCTTCGGCAAACTTCCCGTATGCCGGTATTGCGGGCCAGAACTCTGACGCTTAGCTATCTCCGGATCGCCGTCCCGAAAATGAATCCGGGCGTCCGTCGGCGCAGCAGGTATGGGTGAGGTCTGCAAGGCGCGCGACCCGCATAGGGACAGAATTCCAGACGGTGCTGCTGCAGCAGACGATTGCAGCCGCGCGCGTTCACTGCGCGTAGCGGTAGAGCGTAATCCGTTCGATGCTCTCGCCAGCCGGTGAGAATTGCCAGTGCGCGCCCTGATCGTTTTCGTCGCCGTTCAGACGGCGCCCGGGAATCCATTGGCCGTTCTCGTACTTTCCTTCCGTGATCGCGGCGATGCCGATCTGCGGACCGCTCTCGGGCTGCTGCGTGAAGGTGACCATGAACCCCTCGCCCGCGCCCAGGAACTCATCCTTGCCCATGGCCATAATGAGCCCGAAACCGGATTCGGTCTGCCTGCCGAAGCTTCTTTCGAGACTGACATGCAGCGTGGTGCCGTTCATGGTGAAGTCAACGGTGGAATGGTCGCGATCCAACACGAAACCATGCACGTCTCCCGTGCTTTGGTGTGCAAGCAGCAGAGGCTCGATTTCCGCGATCAGATGATAGCTGTTTCCGAGCGGATCGGTATCGCTCGCCTCGGATTCGATCCCAAACGGCGAAAAGCTGATGCCCGCCTCCTCGCCCAGCGCGTAAAACACGTTGGCTGCACCCGCTGCGCGGCCGCGCGTCTCCGCCAGGAACAGCGGATTGCCATGGCGATGAAACCGCTGTGACCAGTCGATAAAATCCGGCGCATAGAGATCGGGAGCGTAGATGTCGATGCTCGAACCGGCGGCTCTCCATATATCGATCACCCGTGGTTCGGGACAGCCGCTCGGATATTGGCCGGGTGGCGTTGTTTCGCCTTCGAGCCACGTGTTCACGTACATGGGAATGTCGTACGCCGTCTTGCCGGCGGCTGTGACCGACTGAATATAACTGGCGTACTGCCAGGCCATGAAGATTTCGTCGGCGCGCTGGGTATTCCCGAAGACCTCGCTCCACGTGCCGGAGGTTTTGTCGCCGTTGGCATCCCACAGCTCACGCATGGACTGATCGAGAGTGGCGTGGTGTGCCACCAAATAGGCAGTGAGCTTTGGGGGCACTGCGCCGGCAAAAGCGACATTCGCCGCAGGCGAGTGGTCGCGTGAGTCGCCCAGCACGCCCACTTCGTTCTCCACCTGCATCATCAACACCGTATGCTCGCTCCCGTCAACCTGTCTGATGTGACGCATGAGCGCGGTGAAGGCGCGCTCATCGGCCGCTTCCGTGGCTTTGCTCAGCGGGCTCAGAATTTCCACCTCTTTACCTAACTCCATTACGCGCGGAAAGCGCTTTGTATTCTCTTTTACCCAAACCGGCGCATAACTCGACATACCGTTCTTCCACGACGCAAACCAGAGAAAAACGATGTGCTCATGCGCTGCGCGCGCCCGATCGATGAGCCCATCGACCAGCGAGAAATCGTAATTGCCTTCCGTGGGCTCGACTAGCTCCCAACTCACCGGCGTGAAGATGGTATTCAGGCCCATCGCCTCGAGCTTCGGCCAAATTGGCTTCATGTACTCGAGGCTGGACGACGAAGAGTTGTGCAGCTCTCCGCCCAGCATCAGGAACGGCTTGCCATCAACAATCAGTTGCGTGGCGTGGCCGCGCATTTCCAGATGTGGCAGACTCGTCTCCTGTGCCTGGACGCGGCCCAGTTGAACCGCGATCAGGAGCAGAAGCAGAATGGGCAGCCAGTCAATTCGGGTTCTCATAACGCCACGGAGTCTAGCACAGGAAACCCATCTGCCGGCCAACGCAAGACCCAGGCAGGAATTCGCGGAACCTGCTGCGACAACTGCCGTCGTGCCCGTTCGCTCCGTGACCGGCAGAATGACCGCCACTCCGGCCGGCCATCCGCTTCTGCCGGTCCCGGCGGGCCTCCACACCGCGAATGTTCCGCAAATGCCGGTGATCCGGCAATCAGGATGCAGATTCAGCAGTGGCCGAAGCGCAGATAACCCTCTGCAGCACCCCGGCGTCTAACCCAGCGCTTCTATGTTGAATCCCGTATACCCCGGAGCCCTGGCACTGCTGCTGCTGTTGCTGCGAGGATGCGCCGGGCCGCCGCCGGGACATCTCCAGTATCAGGCGCCCAGCAACGAGCCGGAGCTATTGGCCGTCTACGAAGGATGGTTCGGCTTGCCGAACCACATCCGGGTGGGCTACTCGTCGCACGATACGGATGTGGTGCGCCAGCAGATCCAGCGGGCGCAGGCGCTCGGCATCTCCGGGTTCGTGGTGGACTGGTATGCGAACCGGGTACCCTACCTGGACAAATCGTATGCCATCGTGCAAAAGGAAGCCGCGCAGCAGGGCTTCCAGGTGGCGATGATGCTGGACCAGCCGGAGCGCGGAGAGGACGCGGAGCAGACCATCGCCGAGCTGACGCAATTTCGCAACAAGTATCTGGCGCCAGACGCTCAAGGGCAGAGCGCGTATGTCACCTGGAACGGCCGTCCCCTGATCTTCATCTTTCCGCACGGGACAACGGACTGGGGTCGGGTGCACGCGGCCCTGCAGAACTGGAATCCGCAGCCGCTGCTGATCATGGAGAACCTGCCCGGACCAGACGCGCCGAATGCGAAGGATTTCGACGGATTCTATGCGTGGATCAAGGCGGGGCCGGTGGGCGGCCAGCTGTGGGGCGAGGAACATCTCAGGATTTTCTATCAAACGATGGTCCAGCAGTATCCGAACAAGATGATCGTCGGCGGCGCGTGGGCAAGGTTTGACGACAGCCGCGCCTCGTGGGGAAAAGGCCGGTTCATCGACGCGCACTGCGGCCAGACCTTTCGCGCCACGTTCAACCTGTGGCGCGCCTATGTGCCCGCGGGTCAGACGATCCCCTTCATGCTGATCGAAACCTGGAACGACTACGAAGAGGGAACGGAGATTGAAACCGGGCTGCCGACGTGCAACGGACAGCCGCCGCCGGCATCGCTGAAAGACGAAGAGATCCGATAGGGCAGAATCCGTCATCCCTGTGCCGGTCCGGAGATCCCGCGAAAGTTCCGGTTCGCCGGCCTTACGGTCACCCGCGCCGGAGACGCAACGCTGATTAGCCCAGCGCTTCCGTGCTGGGGGCGCGGAAATCCCGCGGAGTCGTGGAAGGACGGCGCTGCGAGATTTACGTAATGCCGGTCATCGGCTCAAAACGCTCTCAAGCATCAGTTCCGAGCCTGTGAGAAACCCTTCTGCGCACGATTGCCGAAGGCCCATTGCATCGTGCAATGCCTTGACCAGATCGACTGAGAAGGTGTGTCGCACTCACCATGTCATGTGATCCGTATCACAGTACGCGTCTCCAGCTTCCGTTAGGCTGTGCCGAACAGTGTAGTTGTCCCGACCTCCACCGGAGAGGGGTCTTACGTGGTGAACCGGCTCAGTCCCCTGCTGTGGCAATCGGTGGTCCTGCTTTGGACTGTCTTCACCGTGGTGACCTTGGCTGTTATCTCCGTGCTGATTCTTCGAGTGCCTCATTTTCCGCTTGGCATCACATTTGTCAGCACGCGAGGGATCGCGGGTCTATGGATCACAGTTCCCGCTTTCTTATCAGGAATTGCTGGCCTGATCCTGATGCTGTTTCGCCGCATCAGCGGAGCACGCTGCCTGCTCCTGTATTCCGCTTTTTGGACTGCTTCTACCTCATACGGGGTCTTCGAAAATCTGTACACCGTCGTTCGCCAGCCTCTCCACGTCTGCCTCACCGGCACCTGCGCCACCCTGCCCGTTACTCTCGCCATCCTGGTTGCTTTCGTACTCAGCCTCGTTTGGTTCTGGCGCAAATCCTTCGCCAGAGTCGCTTAAGCTCCACATCAGGCTTGTTCCCCCTCCCGGAGGACAGCAGCAGATTCTGAGCGAATTGCCGACATACTGAAATAACGACTATGACAACACTTGGGCTCGGTGTTTACTGACGCGTTATTTCTGCAATGCCAGTGATTCGCCCACAACTCGGAGCGCGGCTGGATCGCCACAGTGAGAACCCCATAATCGCATCGATGATAGGACTGTTTGGCGAATGATGAGCAAACCTATCAGCGGGATGGAGTGCTCACTGAGACGTCGATAGGCAATCGGACTGCTCGACATGTTCTGGGGTTCTCGGGATGCCAGCTGGAGCCGTCACAGGTCTGAAGAACGCTTTCTTTGCAGCCGTGATCTGCCTCCTAATTCCGTTCCGCGTTACTCTTGTAGTTGAATTTGACCGCGAGTCACGCGTGAGTACTTTTTCCGTCACTTCAAAGAGACGTTCGGTTCTTTGGCGGCTCGCATTCAAGGCGAGCTGACGCTGGTGTTCGTCGGGTTGGTGGTTTTTGCCATCCTGACCTCGATCAACCAGCAGGTTTCCCTGGTCGTCATCATCATTGCCAGCCTCGCGGTGGGCAACCTTCTCATTCCTCTCCAAGTCGCCTGCCGCCGCGTGTGCGTGGCGCGCCCGTTCCCGTGGAACTGGGTCGTGTTTTTCCCGGCCCAGCTCGTGTTCGGGGTGATTTGCGCCGTAGCCGCGATTCTCTTCCTGCAGTTGACCAAAGTGGATCGCGAGTCGTTCTCGTTGCTCTTTGCCAGGATCGGTTACTTCGTTATTGTCGTCGCGGTGGTCTCCAACGTTCTTCTGTTTGGCGCGGAAGAACTGCAGCGAAAGCTGAGGGAACGCAATCAACAGCTGGAGCAGACTGTCGAGAAAGGGACCATCGCGAGGCAGCAGCAGGAGGAAGAACTCAGGCGAGCGCGCGAGATTCAGTAAATGCTGCTGCCCAGCACCTTGCCGCAGCTTGCCGGAGTTCAGATCGCCGGAGCCTGGCAGCCTGCGCGTGAAGTCGGCGGCGACTACTTCGACGTGATTCAACTGGACAAAGATCGCCTCGGCATTTGCGTGGGTGATGTCGCCGGAAAAGGAATCACCGCCGCGTTGCTCATGGCGAATCTCCAGGCGTCCTGCCGCGCCTTCGCCACCACCGAGGCATCGCCTCAGGTCGTCTGTACCAAACTGAACAGGTTCCTTTGTGCAAACATCGCTTCGGGAAAGTTTGTAACTTTCTTCTACGCGGTGCTCGACGCCGGCACACGCACGCTCACTTACGAGAATGCCGGACACTCACCCGGACTTCTGTTGCGGAGCAACGGCACAACGGAAACTTTGCAGGGAGGAGGAGCGGTGCTCGGTGCGCTGCCGGACTGGACCTACCAGGACTACACCGCGCAACTTCAACCGGGTGACCAACTGCTGCTCTCAACGGACGGCATCACGGAAGCCGAGAACGCCAAACTCGAAGAGTTCGGCGACCTGCGCCTGCTGGCCGCCGCTCGCGCAAGCCACGGAAGTGCGCCCGACGTACAACGCGCCATCATGCAGCAGGTCACGGCGTTCTGCGGTGGGAATTTCCGCGACGACGCAACCTTACTTGTTCTGCGAATCTCCTGAGCGGCGCCGGGAACCCACGCTCCCATACTTCCCCGCGGGAGCATACAGAGTTTCGGGGTATCAAGCGGCTGCTGCCTGACCGGACAAGTCAGCCTGGCCTGGCGTTCGAACTGGTTGAAATGTTGTTTCGATGCACAGCCCGGAGCCGCATCGACCCTCAGTAGCCGGTTTGTGTCCATCGAAACCCTGTCGATCAACGTCAGTTGATGCATTCAGGGCCAATGATCTCCTTGATCCGTCCTGGGCGAAATGTCGTCATTGCGGCATGTATGGTCCGCCGCCGCATTGCAAGCGAATAATAAAGCTGGCGGGAAAGGTCTGCGCGAATGTATCCGGCCATTGTTGAAGTAGCGAGCTCCTGGCCTGAATGGGAATGCGCTGCGCCCTCGTCCTTTTTACTTTGGCTGCCTCAGCAGGCAGTTCCGGGATTCAGGTTTCGAGAGCGCCGGGTTCGACCGTTGTGCCATTTCACCGTTCGCCTGCAAACCTGGCAGGAATCTTCATTTCCGATTCGTCGTCGCTGGGCTGCGGATGTGGGAATCGCGTGAGCGATTTCCAGGCCAGGCGTCATCGGCAGGCCATCAGACTGCAACTGGTTGTGGTGAGAGCGGCGGGCGATATTCCTCACCCCTGAACAGAACCGCCCAGACCATGCGTGCCCTCTTATTGGCTACTGCCACGACTGCCACCTGGGTGCGCTTGCGTGCTAACAGACGGGCCAGCCCTGTACTCAGGGCCGCCGACTGCTTCGTCCGCCTCTGCAGCACGGTATGGGCTCCCAGCACGAAGAGCTTGCGCAGGTATTTGTTGCCGCGCCTGCTGGTACCGATCAGATGTTGCCTGCCCCGGGTGGAGTATTCGCCGGGCACCACACCGAGCCAGGCAGCAAAATCGCTGCCCTTTCTGAAGGCTGCCGCGTTGCCGATGGCGGCAATGGTGGCTGTTGCGATGGTGGGTCCGATTCCAGGAATCGCCACCAGACGCCTGCAGGCAATGCCCTGACCGTGGCAGGGTTCGAAGAGCAGGGTTCTGAGGATCAGGAGATCGAGGGTTCCCTGCAGCAGGGCGATGCGTTCGCTGTCATTATGGGTCGGCATACGACCCTATGTATTCTCTCTCCTGGGTCGGATGTCAACACCACCCGACAGGGGTCCGGCGCCAAACAGCAGCGATTGGTGACTCCGACTGACTGACGGCAGACGCACGACCGGGATCCGTTCTTATCGAGAGCGAGGCCCGTCTGCGCCCCCGCCTCGATCAGTGACACTGAGCCGGTGCGTTTCAGTTCAGATTCAGTGCCGAGAGTTTGTCCAGATCCGCCAGGTCCGATGCGATGGCCTGCGCCAATCCGGGTAGAGACGGATCGACTTCGGTCAGGAATTCGAAGAGCGCCCGGGCTTCGTCAGCCGAGGTATAACCCGGAGGCGAATGACGCCAGTGGTCCGCCAGGATCTCGCGCGTTCGGGACGTGCCGAAGTGCCGCAACAGTTCTCGCGTGGTGTGAGGTGCGGCCGAAGCGACGGCACTCGCGCGACCTTCGCGCACCAGCAATCGGTAAATATCGAGGGCTGGAGTACAGTCGCGCCACCACGCGACTGTCTCGTCGCTGATGGCGGGTTCCGGAAGCCCGTTGATCGCGCAGCCGAGCAGAGTCTCCCAGGCCGCCGGGTCATTCAGCGTCGGCTCGCTCTGCGGCCACGCCGGAAGGGGAATGTCCTGCGGCTCAGGATTGGCAGCGCGGCGGTTCCACAGATCTCTCATGCGGCAAAGCTGAGCTGCGATGGCCGCAAGTCCGACCTCAGCCACACGCTCGGGCATAATCTCGAAATTGATCGCTCGCAGGTTCGGCAGTCTCGGGACCAGATCGGCGGCAATCTCCATCAGTTCCGGTTCCACCAGTCCGGCGTGTGCGTCCAGAAAGAGTCCTCCTTCGCTCTCGCCGCCGGCGAGGTGGATTTCCCATACCCGCTCAAGGGGCAGGGCATCGCAGAATGCGGCCGCACTCTGTCGTCCGTTGCGAGCGTTGCAGAGCACATTGTGGAGATCAAGCAGAATGGCGCAATCGGCGGCTTCGGCTGTCGCTGCAATATAAACGCCGTCGGGCCATTCGCCACGCGCGGGTGGAAGGTAATTGACCGGAGTCTCAACGGCGAGGGGAATGCCGCCGAGCGCGGCTCGACGCCGGCGGATGTTTGCTGCCCCCAGGAAAACGCCTGCCCGGGACTGTAACGGAGGCAACATGAACCCCGCGGAGGCGGGAGACCGGTCGGGGGTGGGTCGAAAGCGCGTGATGCTGAGGTGCTCGCTCACATATTCCGGTCGCAGCGCGGCAATGTCTGCCAACAACGCCGACAGATGTCCATCGGGCGGCGGGCAGGTCCCGCCCACCGGCGCACCTACGCCATGCAGCAGTTTGGGTTGCGGCAGATGGCTCAGGGCTTCGGCGAGAAGCGAGTGAAAGCCTCCGGCCTTCGGCAGCCAGAATGTCTCCGGCTCGGCTTCGATGACATCGACTAAGCCCTCCCCCTGACGGCAGAGGTCATCGAGGATAGGCCACCATACGACGCCCACGCCGAGACCGGCCGGATGCTCGCAGTTCTGTGCCATACTGATCTCCCGCGCCGAATGCTCGCTGCGCCGTGACCGTCGTTCAGCCGTCCGCGCGACGACGTGCAGTGGCTGGACATACCATAGAAGCCGTATCCAGCCCGATCCGGCAGACCGGACTCCTCGTGAGAAGAAATCCGGCTGGTCCTCGTCGAGGCGGGATACGGTGCCAGGATTCCGTTGCAGAGGACGCCTATTCGATGACGAACTCTGTCTCCTCCTGCTGAAAGAGGATCTGGCGTCCGGAACAGCACATAGGACAGCCGGTGCGCCCGAGAATGCTGCCAAGCAGGTTCTGGGTTGCGTTCAGGTTATAGAGTGTTTCCGCACTCGTGTAGACATTGACGTTTCCGTTCGGTTGAACGACGACACGCGCTTTCTGTTGACCTGCCATCACAATCTCCTTGAAACGGCGATAAGGGAATGGGAGGGAGCGCCGCATAGCCCGCAGGTTTGAGCGGGATCTGACATTCCAGGAATAGACCTGAGGGAGCGGCTTCCTCCGCAGCTAATAGTGGCTGGATGTGCGGGATCGTTTCAGAGCCGGGGCAGAAGTTGGGTCAGTCTGGTGGCCGGCAAGTGGAAAGTCGCGGGCCGGTCCTGGCCATGCGGAAATGCACAATCTCTGTGGCCAGGCCACCCATCGGCCGACCACCCAGTCGGAGCGCATCGTCGTCGCAGGGCGATCAATGTCACACCCTGCTCCGTTCAGCCTCAGTCATCGCTCGTTCGCCAGCGATACCTCTGCGTCGACGCCCCTGACCCCGAGCTGGGCGCGGGCCGTTCTTTCGATGAAGGCGGCCACCCCTGGTAGTGTTCCGGCACCGGAGGAACAGGGACTACATGAGTATCGACGTCGCAGCCTCGGCCCATGTTCAGCGGAAAGCAAACCTCGCCGCCTGTCTCGCCAAACCCAACCGGACATTGAAGCCGCCTGAAGTGGCTGCGGACGACAAATGTGTTCCGGGCCAGTGGCTCGACGGCGAAGGCAGGATCCATGCGGGAAAGAAAGAGTGCGCAGAGGTGGTCCAAAAGCACGCACAATTCCACAAAGCCACGGCTGAGGTCGTGCGCAGGGCGAATGCCGGGGAAGCAGCGAGCGAAGAGGTCGCTCTTGGTGCCAAAAGTGAATTTGCACAGGCATCCGGTGCGGTGGCGCTGGCCCCTGGTAACTCCCCGGAGATTCCTCAACAAACACCGGTATTCAATAACGCTGAGGCAGCAGATTATACCGCTTCCCTCAAAATTCCCGAACTGTCAGCAACAGGAAAGATTCGGGCTTCGGACTGCCGCTGGGTCAAAAGCTGCAAGTGGCCGGTAACGCGTCCAGACCAACAGAACCGCTTCAGCGGACCTGAACACTGCTCCACTGACCTGATCGCAGCTGCGCGATCCGTGTGTGGTAAAGCTCCGCCGCGTCGCGCAGCGGGATCAGCGTTCGCAGAGAAATGACGCATCTCCTGATCTTTCCCGTTGTCTTCATTCCATCGAGCCACACCCGAAACTGGAGGAGTTGAGGAGAGGTGGAGAGAGAATACCTGCGGAAGGTTCCTGTTGTTTCTGACCCGTGGAAATGGAGAGGGCCTGCGGAAAAAGGTGGTCCACCAGAGTCCAGTCCGCGCTCGCTCGCGAACAGGTCGCTTCACGGGCGAATAATGTCACATCGAAACGCGTGGGAATATCCCAGCGTGCACTCACGGGTCCCTCATCCACGAGAACGGCGGTCTCATTTCCCTGCGTCTCGGTGACCCGGAAGATGAGGTTGGCGCCGCAATCCTCCCACGGTGACCATTCCGACCAGGGCCAGACGGGAAGGGGAAATCGCCGGGGAAGGATTTCGACGAGCCGTTCGCGAATCGGCTCGAGCGCAGCCGGATCGATGGTTTTGCCGGCCTGGGAAAGAGTCGCAGCAATCCTGGGAGGCAGCGGGCGAGTTCTTGAGGTCAGCAGTGGCTGGAAGATTTCGAGACTCGGCGCATAGTTGGCATCGGCCGCCGGCAGGCTCAGTTCGGGATACTGGTACACAAAGCTTGTGATCTTTTCCATCAGTTCGGCATCCACCTGCCAGTCGCGCGTCGCCCACCACCACGAGGGCCGCCATCCGCAACAGCGGGCGAACTCAATGAAAAAGCTGCCGTCGCTCTCGGTAACAGCGCTTCCCACCTGCTCCCGAGTGGTCCAGCACCACCAGGCGTCGACGTCGAATGCGGAAACCGCTGCACCGGCGACGGGACGGCCGTATTCGTTGACCACGCGGCCAGTGACGTTGAAGCTCTGGCGCCAGTGCTGCCACCACCACCAGTCCCAGATGGAAACCCGGATAGCCGGAAGCTCGACTTCCGCGGACGCCTGCCAGGCGGAGGGCGGAACAATGACGAAAGGAGTCTGGAGATTCCGGAGGTCAGACGGTGTCGCGGTCCCCGGTCCAATCAGCACCCGTAAGGATTCCGGCACCTGTTCCAGCTGAAAGGTAACGGTCACGTTATCTTGTGTCTCAAAGGTGACCAGCCGGTGCTCGTGATAGCCCTGGCGGCTCCGCGCCAGGACGCTGATCCGCTGACCCGGAGTGAAATCGGGCACCTGCGATACATCGATGGGTACGCGAAGCACGAACGGGCTTTCTGCAATCATGCAACTCCTCCAGAAGGGTCTTCCTGGATGAGGCGATCCGGATCGCGATTCAGGGCTGCGTGCACGTCTCGCGATGTGCGCCTTTTCACAGTTCTGGAAGGTAGTGAGGAAAGTACAACTTTCGTATCAGAGGCCGCGAAGAAAATCCTTGACGGCAAGGCGGAGCCGGGAAGAGCGGCTAACTTCCCGTGTAAAGCTGGAAAGGTGCCCAGAAAAACGGACGATGAAACGGGCCGTGCAGGAGCGATAGTTTCGCACGGCGCAGGGCAGCTCTCGGCGCGAGACCCTCCTCGATTCCCCGATAGGCCGTATCCATAAGGAGGGGCGTCGATGCGTCGCTGACTTCCCAGAGCGCACCGATGACACTGTGCGCGCCGGCGTACAGAAATGCCCAGGAAAGGCCGACCAGCCCTTCTCCCGCATAGGCGCGCGTACCGCCGCTGTAGCAGGCGGCAATCGTCACCAGGCGGGCATGGATGGGGTGTTGCATGATGTCGCGGGCATGGAGACGGAAGGAATCCTCGCTTCCCGGCACACGGGACAGGATGATGGCCGAATTCAGCGGGTCCGTGCGGCTGGCAACGCCGTGGGCGACAAAGTCGATATAGGTGTATCGCTGTGGGGCAGATTGCAGATAAGAGCGGGGGTTCGCGCGCCGACCTTCGAAGATGGTCTCTTCCTGAGGCGAAAAATGCCTGCGGATTTGCCGCATTTCGAGCCTGGCATTCGACAGTTGGGGATAATCCGCGCCAGGAGGTATGGCGTCTCCGATCAGGAGAAGGTTGCGGGTCCCGCTTTTTACCGGCTGCGAAGAGGCGAGCAGCAGGAGCGACGGAGCAGAGACGATATTCGCGTCCTCAATCCAGTAATGCGGGGATGGCTGGGGAACAATGAGGGTTTCGAAATTGATCTCGCTGAGCACTCCGTCGCAAAGAATGTCGACATTTCCGCCAGGAGGCAGCCAGGCCCGAGCGGGCGCGATGAGGGTGCGGTAGAGAGCCACGCCGTCCTGATTGGCGGGCATGAGGGGATCGTCGGGCGCCTGCAGGGCCTGGCGATAGCGCACGACCCGGCGCGCGATTTCTGCCGCCGGGGGCAGCTGGAAGACCGTTGTCTTCCCCGGCGTAATTGCCCACAGCCAGGACTGCCGTTCACCGAGCCAGTAAAACAGCAGAGTTGCCCGGGCGCGGGCGGCGATGGCACCGGGGTGAAATGAGGCAGCGTGAAAAGCGGGACGAGCGGGATTCAGACCAAGGCCCTGCGCGAGGGTGCGGGCACGGCTTTGGTCGGCGGCGGCGAGGGCCTCTTCGGTTTTCCCCTGGGAAATGAGGAGGCGGATGTCGTCGTCGTAGATGGGCGTGGCGTTGGCGAAGTAGGGAAGCTTCGAGTCTTCGTTCTTGATCTGCGCGCGTGCCGATTCAAAGGTGGCGAGTGCAGTGGCGTACATTTTCAGCGCGTCGTCGATGTGGCCCTCGGATTCGAAAAGGCGGGCCAGTTCGTGCTCGGCGCCGAGGCGCATAGTGATCTGGCTGGCCGGATCGGTTTCGACCTGGCGGAAGAGCGCTTCGGCCTGCGGGTTCTGCCGGCGAGCGGCGGCGATCCGGCCACGGGCGAGCGTGACATCGAGGATGTCGAGACGATTGCCGCTGGCAGTGGCGAGGGGATCGACCTTGCGAAGGTAGGCGTCGGCATCTCTGAGCTGGCCAAGCTGGATGGAGATGTGGGCAAGGCCTTCGAGGCAGTTAACGATGTCATCGGTGCTGTTGATCTGCGCTGCTAACAGCAGTGCGCGACTGTACGACTCTTTTGCGCCCGCCCATTCGCCAGACTCCCGGAGGGCATAGCCGCTGGTAGTGAGCCAGAGGATGGTTCCCTGGGTGTCGCCCAGCGCGGCGGCTCGCCGCTCCGCATCCTGGAAAAGACTGAAGGCGCGCTCGCGATCGCCGAGGCTGTAGTAAGCCCAGCCCAGATTTCCCGTATTCATCAGAAGGATGTCTTCTGCATCCAGGGACTGCGCGATTCCGTTGGAGGCGTCCAGCCAGTCGATGGCTTCGTCATAGCGCTGCTGATAGAGACATGTATTCGCGAGGTTCATCAAAGCGGCTGCTTCTTCGAACGCATCACGGTAACCTCGGGCGAGACTGAGATTCTTCAGGGCGAAGCCATAGGCTTCCTTGTAGCGACCCTGTTCGATTGCGAGGGTCCAGTGAGCATTCATCACGTGTGCGCAAACCGCTTGCTTCGCGGCGGAGCAGAGCCGGTCCGCCCGGACGAGGTATTTGCGGGCTTCGGGAAAGCGGTGGAGATGAGCCTCTGCAGCGGCGAGCAAAGACAGCATTCGGATTTGGAGATCCGCATCCGATGGAGAAAAGGTGAGTATGCGCAGGACCTCGGGACTCATGCCACGCCACGCGGCGGATTGCGCTTCCAGAACCCTGAATCTTGCGGACCATCCAGGATCTGTGCCTCGATATCGTTCCGCGAGCGAGGCAGCTGTGTTCTCGCTCTGCGCCAAATCGCCGTGCCGGAAAATGCTCTCTACCTGTCGATATTCGTCCTCCGGAGATAGCGTGCGATCGCCAATACACATGACGAGCAGCGCCAGCCAGACAGCGCCCCAGACTATCCGGTTCCCTTTCCTCCACCATTGATGATCGTGTTGCCCCCCGAGACTGAGCCGTTGGCGATGCAACCCATCTTCGCTTCGATCATCGTCAGGCGGAACAGCGTGCTGACGGTTCCCGTTACCTGGTCGGGAGTTTCCACCAGGCGTACGGTCGCGAGATAGACCCTGCCAAAGTGAGGAATGTCGATCACGTGGCCAAAGGTCCGCCCAGGGTAAGAACCTTCCGCGCGTTGGACCAGTGAGCATTCGATCGACTCCTGGGGACCTGGATTCGACAGAAGTCGATTGTATCGTTCGGCAATCTCTTCGGGAAGATTCGACTGGCGGAGGATGTGGTCGACCTGGGCGGTGACGCGCTCGCGCAGGCCCCCTTTTTTCGACCAGGGATCGTCATTCTCGGGCTTCGCTCCGAAGACCTCCAGGTCGAGGTCGAGGCGTACGGGATGGCCGGCGATGCGGAGGTTGTCGAAACGCGTACCGAGAAAGGTGATGCCGGGGATGAATCCGTTGAGCGGGTGCTCGATGGAAACCTGGGCGACGACGCGATCCGCTGTGACCACGTCAAGGATGTTGAAGTCCTCAAGAACCGCGGTGGCGAGGGTCACATAGCCGTGGTCCGGCTTCCGGTCGAGATTACCGGCGACCTGGGTGTAAGCGTCGCGGAAGGAAATGATGCCTTCCAGGCGGTACGCGCACGCGTGCTGCGACAGATAGCCGCCGATTTTGGGGAGATCGACATTGGCCTGGGGTTTGATTTCAGCGCGGAGAGGCAGCTGCAGATTGCCTTCGAGGGCGAAGGCCCGCGCATCGTAGAGGTGTTCTCGGGGGGGGCGATCACCAGGCATGGCCGTGGGCTCACTTTCCGGGGAGAGTCGTACTAATCATCGAAGCGAACATCCAAAACGCGCCGGTCCAGCTGGGTCCGGCTGCCCTGTGCGGTGATGCCGGAGATAGTAAGCGTATAGGAACCCGGCTGCAAGCCTATTCCCGGAACGAGAAGAGAGAGCGGCTCCGGACCGTTTTGCGCCGCGGATGCCTGGATGGTTTCCGACCAGAACTGCTTTCCCTGCGGATCCTGAAGAGCGAAGGCAAAGGAAGAGTACGTCGCCGTGTCGGGAACATCAATCAGGAGGACGGCTCCGGATTTGTGATCGGCCATGACCGGCAGAGGCGCACCATCCCTGGTTCCGACGTGCAGAGTGGCCCAGGGGGCAAGTCGCGGCTGACGGGCGGCGGAGCGAAGAGATGGAATAGTCGCGAAATTCTGGTAACCGACGACCAGCAGAAGGGCTGCAAATGCCGGTACGGCAACGGCGGGTCTCAGCCAGGAGAACCAGTCTCGCCGCGGCGTGGATTTCGGAGGAGCAACTGCGGGAGTGGGGACTGGGGCGTCCAGCTGATGCTTCGCTTCATCGATGAGGGCGGCGCCGGCGCGGAGGTCGAGGGCGCACTCCTGGCACTCGAAGAAGTGCTCCTCAAAGGCTTCTCGCATCTCAGGGGACAGCTCGCCCAGAAGGTATCGTTCGGTCGCCATCAACCGGAGTGCTTCGCTATGATCCATCGGCCGGCCTCCTGTGCCCTCCTGTGCAGGATAGTGATTCTTCCCCCCCGCACCGTTTCAGGCCTTTGCTCTGCTCATTCGCCTCAGATACTCGCTCTTGAAGCTTTGTTTCGCGCGGAACAGAAGAACCCGCAGGTACTCTCCATCGACGCCCAGCTGCCGGCACACTTCTTCCCGATCCCTCTCCTCGAGAAAGATCGCCTGCAGCAGAGAACGGTCGCGCGCGGACAGGTCGCTGAGGATCTCGCTCACTTTGTCTTTGAGCTGTCTTGCAGCGACGACATCTTCCACGCCGGCACCCGCAGCCGGGAGTTCCGGCTGATCCTCGGCATCGAGCGACTGCTGGCGTGAGGAAAAGCGGTAATGCTCAAGAAGCACGTTGTTACAGACTGTGTTCACAAACGCTCCCAGCCGTTCGGGCTGGCGCAGACCCTTCTCTTTGCGAAGCGTCGTTAAGACGCGCGCAAAGGTCTCCTGACGCACATCCTCCCGGGCCTGCGGCGACGGCAGCCGAGAGCGGACTTTGAGACGGATCAGTTCCGTGAAGTAGCCGACGAAGTGTTCCTGGACGCGAAGGTCCCCAGCGCAAAGCGCTTCAATGTAACCGGCATCGAACCTCTGAAAGTGCAAGCGGGTCCCTGCCCCTGACAGAGGACACAAGTATAGCATCGGGTTCGTGCGCGCCGAATGCAAACCGTGGTCGATGGAGGCGGGGCGCGGACGCTTTGGCTCAGAATGATTCCGCGGAAGAGAGGATGTTCTGCGATTGCCGAAGCTCATGACGTTTTCCGGGATGGCCGCAGCCAGCGAAGCACTCTTTCCAGCAACCACGCCCCGCCCGCCGCAACCTGACAGTGGAGGAGCAAACCGAACCAGCCGCTGGTGCCCCAGATGGACCAGGGAAGGGAGAGAGCCAGGCAGAAGTAGCAAAAGCAGTGCGTCAGGCGCATCGGACTGTCGCAAACGGAGCCCGCGGTTACGGAACTCGATTTCATCGCCTTTCCTTCCTGAGAAGGGGATGTTGCAGGAAACCATCTGCAGCCATAGTGCGGAGGCAGCGAGCGGCGTTTCATCCATGGGTGACAATTGCAGCGAGTGCGGCGGAGCAACACTGGCCGGCAGGGCGGCGGGGACCCGCATGAGCTGATACGGATCCCCGTGTTCAGGAGGGAAGTTATCGTTCGTTGTCGCGGCCGTGTCGCGCAGCGACCGGTTAGTCACTGCGCGCACCGTCTTCGCACCAGAATCACCGGAACAGAACAACTGTGCCGCATGAGAACAAGCGTGGATCAGGGGCGCTGCAGACGGTAACGCCCGGTAATCGGCCCACGGAAGCGAAGACCGGAAGTCTGCGGCGGGAGTCGGGGTTTCGCAGAAGTTCGTACGAACGAAAGCCGGTGGTTTCCCGATGCGATTCCCGGTGTCGCGTTGGCAGGCGTCTGGTTCCTGGGAAGGGTGATGCGCTCTTCTCCGCAACACATGAAGTGTACCCTCAGCGATGGTTGAGTTGACCTGCGACTGAACGCCGAGCCGAGGTGTCCCGGCCCGGCGCGTTGCGTGTTCAGGCTAACTTCCTGCGATCAGACAGAAGCCGACCGAGGCGGAGCTGTTATTCCAGTTACCCGGTGCGCTGTTGATGATGGTGTTGTCCGAGACATCGAGGTCCACCACATAGCCGCAGGGGTTCATTCCCGCCAGCGACAGCGTCCAGGGCTGACCCGGCGCCGGTCCGGTGTCGAAGATGCCGCCTGGCGGTGACGGGGCATTGCCGCTGGGCTGGGTCCCGAGATCGTAGTGGCCGATCTGTCCGAGAGTCCCAGTGCCCGATTCGGTCGCCACATAATGGCCGTCGAGCGGGCTCTGCGCCGCTGTGAACTGCTTGCAGTCGCCGCCGCTGTCGATATGAATGGCCGCGATCGGCGCCGTGTTCACAAGCTGGATCAGATAATTCGGCGTTCGACTCAGAATGGTACCCGAAGAATCGGCAATCTCCAGCCACAGGTTATAGAGGTCGTTGCCGGAAGATTCCCAGTACGCGAGGTTGTCGTCGATGTTCTGGGTGTTCGGCAGGTAGGTGAAGAACCCCTGTGGATCGGGGAATTGCACCATTGAATTGCCGGATGTATCGGTGGTTACGATGGAATGCGTCAGCGGAATCGGCAGCGGCGAGCTGACGTCCTGCACCCACACGCGATACTTGTAGCCCTGCGACGGCGCACCCTGCACAACAATCTGACCTCCGAAGGGACACTGCCGCGCGCTGTCGTAAGGGTCGGCGGGCGTTCCCTGCAGAGCGAAGACCGCTCCCGGCAATGTCGCTCCCGGCAGCGCGGTGACTCCGGTCGTATCGATCTGAGCCACGCCAATTCCACCGATGATCGCAATGTCCGGTACTCCGACCTGAATCGGCTGGCCTGACGGAATCTGCACCAGTGCGTCTTCCTGATTGCCCCACACGGGAACGTAGTTCGGATCGTTCGTGGGCGGAGGCGTTTGCCACGACAGAATCGCCCGCACCTTTGCCGTTTGCGCCCCGCTGGTGCAGGGCTGCAGGTGACTGGCCAGGTCCACGGGCAGCACCACAGCGTATTCCAGCCCACCGGAAGGAAGCGAGGAAATATCGTGGGTGTTGATCGTGGCCGTGCCGGCATACTGATAGCCGCCTCCCCAATCTATCCAGAAGGCGACGTACTCCGTGCTGCCCGCCGTGCAGAGTCCACCGTTGAAGCCGTAAGGCAGCCTGATGTTCACCACCCCCACCAGCGTGCTGCGGTTCGGATCGAGGCCGACGCAATCCAGTTCCTCGTAATCTGTGTTCCCGCTCGTGGAGAGAATGGTCGCAATGGTTTCTCCGAGGTCCACGTTGGCGATGGCTGGAGCGCTGCCGCCTGCTGATGCAGCGGCCGTCGTGAATGCGGCGACGTTTTGCGTCTCCGACAGTCGGGTGATTTCGGGATACAGGAATCGCGCTGCGGAAACCGGCTTCCCCTGATACAGCGTCTTCAGCTCCGCCGCACTCAGCGACTTCTTTGGTGCGGCCGGGATCTTCTGGGTCAGATCCAGAGCCTGTTCGAGGTTCGAAGGCAGCTCGACCTTCGCCAGCGACAGCACTTTGTCCAGAACGATGAATTCAGACGCAGGGCTCTGGATCGTAACATCCGCCACGTTGCCCCACACCGGCGTATAGCCCGGAGTATTGGCCGGCGGAATGTAGTTCCACGAGAGAATGGCCCTTGCCTGCGGCAGATTGTCGAAAAAGCAAAGTTTCTCCGGCAGAGTAACCGGAAGCGCCACGCTGTATTCCAGCGGCTTTGGTCCAGGAATGTCATAGACTGTGAAGCCCGCGACACCCTGATCCTGCCAGGTCGACCCGCCGTCGAACGACAGGTAGAACCGCACATACTCCTGCGATCCAGAGCTGCATACGCCACCGTCGTATCCGGTCGTTTGCTTAATGGAAACCACCGCCTCCAGTCGGCTCAGCGAGAGCGACAGGCCGACGCAGCCCAGATCCTCGTAGCTCGTGTCGCCGCTGATGTTCAACACCGGCGTCAACCCGCTCTCCGCGACATTTCCGAAGTAGTTTGGGTTGGCCAGCAGCAGCATGCGCAGGCTGGCGCGCGCCTGCTCGATGGGCAGTTGACTGATGGACAGCTTGCCGGCGTTTACGGTTGCTCCGCCGCCAGACGCAGAACCCTGCTTCGTATTCATCGCTTTTCGCTCCTAGCACAAATTCCTGGCCCGATGTACGTTCCCACGTTCGCCGGCAAAGCTGCCGGTTAAACAGCCCTGACCGATCCGCCTGCACATCCGCAAGAACGCACGCCGCAAACCGGTGCCGCGCTGCAGATCTTTCTCTATCCCAGCGCCAAGGAGGATGAGAATTCGCAACGCGACTTACGGCCGCGGTGCCTAGTAGTGATTGCCCGGCACTGAACGTTTCAGCAATTTCCCATGACGCGAGTTTCTCTTCAGAGGAGTGGGGTTTGGGGCGAGATAGTCCCTGACAGGATCCGGCAGAGGTTGCCAGCTGGAGCGAAGTTTGGCCAGGAACGGGTTGGAGTGGCAGGGTATGGCCGGCGGAACGCAAGAGTGGCCAGAATCCTTCCCGAACACGTCCCTAACCCTGGTGCAGGTTCTCAGGGAGTGCAGCGGAACAGGCCTTTCGTGAGCAACTGGCGTACTACGCGGGCGCGGTGTGCGCCGAGGGCGTCGGCCGACGGCGAGTTGGCGTCCGCGCCGTGGAGCGGGCGAGCGGGAGGTTGGCGACGCTGGCGGCCAGCTGCTGCCGAATTTTGCTCGCTGAGATCGCACCGCTTTGCCCTTATCCCGTTGTGGTTCACAAATGGCAGGTCATGGTTGAAGCGCCACCTTTCTTTGGCCTGTCATAGCCACCCGAGCGACACCTCCGGTAGACGGCCCCCCCAACCTGTTCGATCGGTTCCCAGGGACCTGCTCGATTTCGGGATTCGCAATCAGCTCCTGAACTATAGACTGCTCAAGGCTAAAGGGCTGGACAGCGTCCACGCAGACCCATCGCCCCTGATCCAGTCGGAACGACGACGGCGGTTTCGTACCCCTCCGGTCGAATGCAGCAGTCGGTGCCCGCCCCGGCCTGGACCGAGAGGTCAGGCTGCGATGTGCCGCCAGCGTGGTCTCGATGCCCTCCGATTTCGTGGTTGGCATCTCTTCTTATCCTGCCGGGTAACGAACTATACTGCCGGGTAACGAACGGTAGCGGAGACGGCGTGCGCGGTCTTCTCTGGTCACCATTTTGGCGGGAAATCTCAGAGTACAGGCTTTCGAGTAACCGGACCTGAAGAGGAAGAACTGCAGAGTAGAACTGGGAAACCAGGACTGTACGCATGAGTGATGGAAAGATCGGCGCGGTGGCCATGCTGAAGACCTTCGCAACCTGGCCGGAGCGGAAATGAAGTATATAGCGTTAGAACAAGCTGCAGGCGAGGCGAGGGCTGGAATAAAGGAGATCGATGCGGAGATTGATCGGCTGGAAGCGCAGAGAGAACTGTTGGAAGTGTTCGAGATGCTTGTATGCCGGGTCCTAACGGTTCTGCCCATGGGCGCCGAGACGAATTCGGCTTGCAGACGTAACAGCCCAGGCACGAAATCAGTCGCATCAGTCGCCGAGAAGCCCGCCTTCGCGGACAGCCCACCCGAGGGGAACTCTGATCTGCGGCGCAGGCAAGAACGGCCAGGCATGTCGGCCTGTGAACGAAACATCTGGGTCTTCGGGCTGGGATTTGTGATCGTCTGCTCCTGGAGAGCGCTCGGGTCATGTTTTCGAAGATGAGGGGTCCTCCAAAGTTCCGCGTTCCCGGCGATTCGACCGTTATGTCCCTGCCGCCCCGCGACTATCCGGTGATTGAGGCTGCCCCAGCTGTCTCTGTTTATCCAGGCACCCAGCGCAGGCGATCGGGTTCACCACGATCTGCACCGCGGCGGCGGCCGTTATGTAATCGGCGGTATCAGACGGAGTGAAAACGGTGGACAGCGTCTGCCTCGCGACAGGAAGCACGGTTCCGGCCGGGGGAGTGTAACGCATTGGCGATTTCTACTGCAAGGTCCAAAGGGGCAGGCAGGATGCCATGAGAATAACCCATAAGGACTACGCTCAGGCTTGCCACCGTACCGGCATCCCGGACATATCGGAGGCCCGGAACCCTCCCCCGTGATGACCGTTCCAAGTTCGTGCAGTGATTGGGCGCTCACCGGCAATACGGAATAACCGGGCGCCGCCCCCCACACGCCCGTCCTGTCGCCCATTCGACTCGGCCGTTCGCTCCGGCGCTTAGGGCAGGCCCCGGCGCAACAAGGGACGCCCGGCCGTTGACGGCGAGCAGACCGGATTGTCTATGATGGCACTTGGTTCGTGGCGCGTTGCCGCGGGAGGTTGAGACATGAGGGTTTCCGGATGGATTGTCGTGGCAGTCCTGGCGACCGTGTCCGTCTCCGCCACGGCAAAATCGAAAAAGAAGAGTGAGCCGGTGTCGAAGCTGTTCTGCCCGCTGTCTCATCGATTCGCAGGCCGTCTCGATTCAGGCAGGAGCCCGCCAGATCATACGACCTCTGGAGTCCGGAACTGTCAGATGACTTTCCTGTAGGCACTGGCAACCTTATTGCCCGCTAATCGGATCGCAGCCGCAGCCGCCCCTCCTGCCGCAAGCGTATGCTTCAGCGCCGACTTGCCCCGTGCTCCGGGTTGCTCTGCTGAGCCAATCTCAATTCCACCGCCGAAAATCGTATGCGCTTCCTCCAGCCGGTCGATAGCCGAACTCAACTCCGCGGCAACGGAATCGGCTTCCTCCGCGAAGACGGCCAATTCCACGTTGATTTTCCTGTAAATCATGCGGTTCCACTCCTTGCGCGATTCTACCGCACATGCTTCTCCGTGCCCGGTGGTTATCCGACGCCGATGCCGGCGAACATGGCCGACAACCTGGGCCAGCAGTTTGTCCGGCTTCCGCCGCCCAGAGGCAGGTATGGTCGCGCGCCCGGACTGGGTTACTGCTTCGCGCTCCTGCAGGAGATCGTGTCAGGGCGATGGCATCGACCATCTGTCCTTGCAGCCGCTGCGCGGATGGGGCGACACTGTCCTTAGCTTCTCAATCAGCGGAGAATCGGGCTCACTGAAAGTGGACGAGAGTTGTCCCGGAAACGTCGCACCGGACGGGCGCGAAAGCAATATCCGAGGAACTCGAACTGCACGTTCGGGTATTTGCCGGTATCGAAGGGAGATCGCAGAACAGCATCGGCTCCACGAGCGACGCCGCCGGAGGACGGGCCTGTTTCTCGGTATAGTCAGTCGCGCAGCTCACAACCAGTACCTTCCGGAGCCATTTGGGGAACGGTCTCGGTTAGAGAACATGCCAGACATCCGAACTGCCGACCATGCCCGCTCCCTGTGAAGGTGCATCGAAACGTTCCATGTGGCGTTGGTCGTGCTCGCGACGGACGGTGAAGAGCGGCTTCCTAAGAGCGGGTTCGTTTCCTCTTTTTACTCTTGCCCCCTGCTCTGCGGGAAGAGGACGTTTTAGGCGAAAGACCGGACACAAGCTTCTCCAGATCTGCAACTCGCCGCTTTAGTTCGTTGACGCCCTCCTCGTTCGAGCCTCCGCGTTCGCCAGCAGGACCGGCTGGAGGGGCAGCGGGCTGACCGGGCACGACAGAGCCGGCGCCGCCCTCTCGGAAAAGCTCAAACGGATTGACCGCCGGCGACATTGCCCGGTAAGTGTCCTGATAGATATCGAGCATGGTCTTCATATAACGAAGTGCGGTTTCCTGGCTGGCCTTGCCTGAGGAGATGATCATCTGGCGCAGGAGGTCGACGGGGAAAGCCGAATCCGGCGCCTTGGCGTCTTCGACAATAATCTGCGTGAGAATAAGGCGCGTAATGTTCTTACCGGAGGCGGCGTCGACTACCCGCACGTCCCAGCCGTCCTTCAGCATCTGAGCCACCTCGTCAAGATTCACGTAGCGGCTGTTCGTGGAGTCGTAGAGACGCCGGTTTTCATATTTCCTGATCAGAACGCTTTTCTGAGCCATGCTGGGCTTTCATTTTACCCCTTGACATTCGCTCGGCTCGATGTAGTATTGAGCTATGCTGCACTGCAGCACCAGAATGCAGCATAGAAAGTCAGAGGTCCCGATATGAGCCCGACGAAAAGAGGGCACAGCGATTCGGCGGCAGCCGAGACTCCGGAAAAAACGGCTTTCGGAGAGCAACTGACCAAACAGTTCACCACCGGCGTGGAGCGTATCGCAGAAGCGGAGAAGAAGGCCGTCGATGTTGCGATGCAGCAAAGCGTCGAAGCGATTGATCTATGGAAGAAGGCTGTTCAGAAGATTCCCGGTACCCCTGGTTTCTTCCTGCTGGAACTCGCAGGAAGCGGATTCGAGCGGTTGGCTGAAACGCAGAAGAGCTTGATCGACCTGGTTGTGGAGCAGAGCCGTGCGGCGGCAGAGCTTATGAGGGAGCGAACGACGACAGCGGCGAAGGTGACCGAGGGCGCTGTGGCCTTTGCGCGGGAAGCGGTGGGGCGAGCCGTGGCTACAGAGAAAAAGGCGCTCGAGCATTCCGCGGCACAGACTCGGGAGGTCTTAGAGACCGCGAAGAGGCCGTTTGGATTCGATGGAGGTGCGGTGGAAGCCGCGGCCGACTCGATTCAGCGGGGAGTGAATGCCATTACCGACGTGCAGAAAGATCTGCTGGAGATGGCAATCCGCTGAGAGATAAAGGGTCGCTGAGCAGCGGGGATTCACTGTTACTGTCCGCACGGTAACCGCGCGAATTGTACGCGACGACACCGTCCCGCTGCTCTCGCCGGGTATATGCTTCGTGTGTTCAGGGGGAACTCATGAGCGAAGGTCAGCAAAACCAACCCAAGTCAACCGATCCCTTTGAGCCTTTCCGCGCCCTGCGTGATGCGTATCTCGACGCGATGGCGAAGACCATGGTGGAGGCGGTCAACACGGAGGCTTACGCGCAGGCGACGGGGGCGATGCTGGAGGGAAGCCTCATAGCTGCTGCGCCGTTGCGCGAGGCGCTGGAAAAGTCCATGACCCAGGCACTCCAACAGATGTCGCTGCCCTCGCGGCAGGAAGTGGCTGTTCTGGCGGAGCGATTCACCCTGGTGGAGATGCGTCTCGACGATATGGACGCCAAACTGGACCGGATCGAGAAGATCCTGGGCCGCCGGAGTTCAGCGCCAGAGCCACCCGCAGCAGGCGCGTCGAGCGCAGGTGTTACAGAGAAAGCGACAAAACCGGGCGAGGCGGGGGCTGCCTCATCCGCAGGCAGAACAAAGGCCCGGCGCCCTCTTATTCGACCCAGGAGCGCACGGACGAAAGGGAAATAATATGGACCCGGCTGTCACTGGTGCCGAGCCTCTTCGTCTTCTGGAAGCGCGGCTGCAGATGCTGGCCCGCGTGATGACGACGAAAGCCGTTATCGGCCAGACCCCGAAAGAGCTGATCTGGGCGCTGAACAAGGCGAAACTCTATCGCTACACCCCTGTGGTGGCCGCGGAAAAACGGTATCCGATTCCGCTGCTTCTGATTTTTGCGATCATGAATCGGCCCTCGATTCTCGACTTACGTCCGGGACACAGTTTCGTCGAGTTCATGGTCAGTCAGGGCTACGACGTGTATCTGCTGGACTGGGGCGTGCCGGGGCTCGAGGACCGGCGTCTGAAACTGGACGACTATGCGCTCGAATATCTCCCGCGCGCGATTCGCAAGGTCAAGACGGTTGCGGGCGTCGAAGAATTCAGCATGCTGGGCTGGTGCATCGGGGCTCTCCTGATCACGATTTATGCTGCGATGCGACCCCACGAAGGATTACGTAATCTGCTGCTGCTGACGGCGCCTCTGGACTTCTCGAACCGTAACGGGCTGACCTTCGCAAGGTGGACCGACGAGAAGTACTTCGACGTGGATAAGGTGCTGGAAGCGTTCGGCAATATGCCAGGCGAGATGATCGATTACGGCGCCAGGGCACTGAAGCCGGTGGAGAACTACCTCGCAAATTACTGCAAGCTGTGGGACAACCTCGACGATCCGCGCGCGGTGGAATCGTGGCACGCCATGAACACGTGGGTGACGGACAACATTCCGATGGCCGGGGCCGCCTATCGTCAGCTGATTGTGGAGCTCTATCGCAACAATCGTCTGATCAGGAACGAATTGATCGTTCGCGGAGAGAGGGCCGATTTAGGAAAGATTCGCGCCAATCTGCTGACCGTGATTGCAGAGGGGGATCACATCACCCCTCCGTGCCAGTCGGAGACCATCCTTGCAAAGGTCGGGAGCCATGATAAAGAGCTGTATCGAATCCCCGGAGGTCATATCGGGATTATGGCCGGGAGCGCAGCGAACCGGACCACCTGGCCTCACATCGAAGCGTGGCTGAGCGCCCGCTCCCGGTAAGCCGTGCAGGGTTACATGTAGATGCCTCCGTTGATATTGATTTGCTGGCCGGTAATGTAGTCGCCGTCACAAATCAGGAAGGCGGCTGCTTTGGCGATTTCTTCCGGTTGCGCAAAGCGCCGGAGCGGGATCCGGTCCCTGATCGAATCGAGGAGATCCGCGGGGACCGCGGCCAGCATATCGGTTGAGGTGAAGCCAGGCGCGATGACGTTGGCGGTGATGTTGTACTTCGCCAGCTCCAGAGCAAGGACTTTGGTGAACGCAATAATGCCGCCTTTGCTGGCAGCGTAATTCGCCTGGCCGAAGTTGCCGGCCTGACCAGAGAAAGACGCGATATTCACGATGCGGCCAAACTTCCGCTCGATCATCGCGGGCAGCGCGGCGCTGGTGCAGTAAAAAATGCTGTTGAGATTCGTGGCAATTACTTCTGACCAGTCCTCGTCCGTCATTTTCCGGATGGACCGGTCGCGGGTGATGCCGGCATTGTTCACGAGTATATCGAGCCGGCCATAAAGTTCGAGAAGTTTCTGAGTGATGCGTCGGGATTCGTGACGATCAGAAATATCTCCCTGCAGGAGACAGGTCTCGCCTCCGCCGCTCTGGATCTCGTCTCTGAGTTCCTGAGCGCGGCCGATGCTGGCGAAGAAATTAATGGCGACGACGGCTCCGCGGTTGGAAAGCTCTCTGGCAATCGCGCGGCCGATGCCGCGGGAAGCGCCTGTCACGAGAGCAACCTTGCCTTCCAGCGGTCTGAGAAATGGAATATTCAACTCCTCCAAAAGCTGAGTTGCCATAACACACCTTCTTTCCAGCGGTCCTCAGTTCATCGATTCGAAGATGGCAGCGATGCCCTGTCCGCCACCGATGCACATGGTGACCAACGCGTATTTTCCGTGGATCCGGCCCAGTTCGTGCAGGGCCTTGACGGTGACAACGGCGCCCGTTGCACCGATAGGATGGCCGAGCGAAATCCCACTGCCATTTGGATTGGTGTTGCCGGGGGGAAATTCGAGTTCGCGCCGCACTGCGAGTAGCTGAGCGGCGAAGGCTTCGTTGAGTTCGATCACGTCCATCTGCTCTTTGCTGAGCCCGGTTCGCTCGAAGAGCCTGCGGACTGCGGAGACGGGGCCGATGCCCATGACCTTCGGCTCCACGCCAGTGACAACATAGTCCACCAGCGCGGCCATCGGTTTGAGGCCACGCTTTTCCGCGGCGCGGCGCTCCATCAGCACCACCGCGGCGGCGCCGTCGTTGATGCTGGAAGCGTTGCCCGCAGTCACCGTGCCATCGGGATCGAAGGCCGGTTTCAGACGAGCCAGGTTTTCCATCGTCGCGTCGGACCTCGGCTGCTCGTCGATCATGAACATGACGGGCCCGTTCCTGCTTTTCAGTTCGACCGGCACAATCTGCGACCTGAATTTCCCCGTTTCGATTGCGCTTATCGCCCGGCGATGACTCTCCACCGCGAGCTCGTCCTGGTCCTGCCGAGAGATGCCCCATTTTCGCGCCACATTTTCAGCGGTGACGCCCATGTGCACCTGGTCGAAGGGATCAGTGACGGCTGCCACGAGGGCATCGACCGCCGTCGCATCGTTGAGTCGCGCGCCCCAGCGCATGGAGGGCAGCCAGTACGGCGCGCGGCTCATCGACTCAGCGCCGCCCCCGATTGCGGCATCGGTATCGCCGTGAATGATGGCGTCGCCAGCGGTAAGAATCGCCTGCAGACCGCTGCCGCACAGGCGATTGAGCGTGAGGGCCGCCGTTTCCACGGGTACTCCGCCGCGCAGAGCGGCGACGCGGGCAAGATACATGTCTTTCTGGTCGGTATGGATGACATTTCCGAAAACGACATGGCCGATATCGCTCGGGGACAAGCCCGAACGCTGCAGACTCTGGCACACAACTTTGGCTGCCAGTTCGGTTGGCGGGATGTCTTTCAACGCTCCCCCGAACCTGCCAATGGCGGTCCGCACGGCGCTAAGGACGACAACTTCCCGATTGGTCACAGGCCGGCTCCTTTCCATGGTTCGTGAGGTGTGGGTGCTGACTGATTCACTGGAACGCAGTCGGACCCGGCAGTAAACCTGACTCTGCAGTTCCGGTATACGGAGTGAACACATACGCGCATGGTGGCGTCACCAACGATGAGTGCGATCGAGCGACAAGGCGTGAGGTTTACCTCCAGCCGCCCCAGGGCCTTTCTTCACATCCGCCGTTGCCGGAGCATTGAGTGCGAGAAGGGACGCTGATCAACCAGCGCATCGGAACTGCGGACACCTGGTACTGTAGTCCCGCACAGAGAAAATCGAAGTGTCGAAGGCGGTTTGGCGTCACGAATATTGATGGTGTCAAAACGAACCTTTGACCGAGCCGCGCCCGGCTATTGGGCGTGACTTGCGTCACAGCGGAGGCCGCACCTCTCGTGCTTATCTTCTCTCACTCCCACTCCAGAGCAGCAAACCGGAGGCGATTATGCCCACACTCCTCAAACCGGTCCTCCACATGCAGGGAAAGCCGCACCCCATATCGCACGATTCCGGTCAGGAACACAGCCTGGACCATTGGCTGGAAGTCCACTGGCTGGTCGAAGAAGACTACCTTTTCGCCAGGGACGCCGACAGCGAGCCGCGCATGATCGAATCCCGGCCCCTCAGGCAACCCGCGAAAAGTGAGCACTCCGCTAGAAGTGCAGACCACCACCGCAGATCAGCACCTCACCGGTAACGTAGTCCGATAACGGCGAGCAGAAGAACAATACCGCGCCCGCGGCCTCTTCCGGCGTGCCCAGCCGACCCAGCGGGCATGCGGTCTTCACAGATTCAAGCAGGCTGGGCTGCACCCCCAGACGGATGTGATGGCCGTGCATTTCCATCCCTGCCCCTGGAGCATTCAGGTCCTGCACCAGCCGTGTCTGAATCAGGCCGAATCCAACCGCGTTGACGTTTACGTTGTAGCGGCCCCATTCCTTCGCCAGAGTTTTTGTCAGGCCAATGACACCCGCCTTCCCGGACGAATAGCCGACCTGGCCAGGATTGCCGTCAGTGCCTGCGATGGAAGTAATGTTGACCACCTTGCGCATCACGCGCTGGCCTGCGGCAATCTCGCGTTTGGCCGTTTCACGAATGAAAGCGGAGGCCGCGCGAAGCAGCCGGAATGGCGTCACCAGGTGGATCTCCAGCATGGCCTGAAACTGCTCGTCGGTGGTTTTCTGGATGACGTTATCCCAGCTGTAACCTGCATTGTTCACGATGATGTCAATCGATCCAAAGGCGGAGAGGGTGGCCTGCACCACGACTTCGGGAGTCGCGGGATCGGTGAGATCACCGCAGATATGCTGCACGCGCTCAGGAGCCGGGAATTCGGTTTCGGACTTGCGCAGCATCGCTTCGTCCAGATCGTTGACCATCACGCGGGCACCGGCTGCGGCCAGCTTCATCGCAATGGCTTTGCCGATGCCGCGTCCTGCTCCTGTGACCAGCGCGGTCTTGCCTTCGAGCGTGAACGGTGTTTCGGCTGTCGCCTTTGGCTGTTCCTGCAGAGCGATCGATTCCATGACGTCTCCCCGGACCAGAGGGATTTATGCACCGCAGCAAGAATACATGCTGCAGTGCAAATATTGCCATCACCGAAGCGGGGCATTTTTCGGGTGAGCCGGACCAGGACCAGAACTGGTCCGCTGTGCGGAAACTCCGATCGTTATCTCCAGGTGGGTGAGAACCAGCCGTGAAGCGCCTGGTCAGGGCAGCGAACGCCAGGCTCCGTGACCACTGCCGTGGTTCACGAGGTGACGGCGACCTCACGCCATCCCCGGTCTCAAGGACTCCCAGGTCCGCCGGCAACCGCTCAACTTCCGGGCCCGAGAGCTTGACGCCCTCAATTCGGGTTATGGATCGCAACACCCGGGACACAGTCATTTACCCCACCCGGCAACGGCACTCCTCAGATAACCCACTGACGCCCGATTGGCATGTTCTCAAACTCATGCCTTTTGAGACGGCCGGATCGGGAGATCCGGTCGTTGATTTTGCGGGTTTTACGAGGGTTGTTTTCCGAGGGTTTGTGAGGCACCGCGGACCAGCCGGTGGTCCTCGCTGACGACGGGGCGACCGCTACTCCTCGCGCAGCAGGATCATCGGATCGACGCCGAGAGCGCGCTTCGCGGGAATCCATGTCGCTGCCAGCCCCAGCGCCAGCATGGTCACCACCACCCCGCCCAGCACCACCGGATCCTTCGGTGTCGCCTGATACACGATGGCCGACAGTACCTTCGTCGCCAGCACTCCCAGCAGAATCCCCGCCACCGACCCAAGCGCCAGCAGCCGAAACGCCCGCCCCAGCGCGGCCCGCAACACCTCCTGCTGTCCCGCGCCCAATGCCACGCGAATCCCCAGCTCCCGCAGCCGCTTGCCCACCACATACGACGCCATGCCGAAAATGCCTGTGACCGCCAGCATCGCGCCCAGCAGCCCCAGCACACCCAGGGCGACCGTCGCCACACGCGACGAAAAGAGCGCGGAGTCCAGTTTCTGGTTCCAGGCAGTGATGGTGAAGGGCAGCCCCGGATCGAGCCCGCGCAGGGTGCGCTCCAGCGCGGCGGCAAGCTCCTGAGGATCGCGATTCGAGCGCACCACCAGCGTGGTTTGCGCATTGCTCTGCTGCGTGACCGGGAAGAACATGGCCGGCTGCTGATCTTCCGTGAGCGACCTGTATTTACCGTTTTCCACCACTCCGACCACTTCCACCCGCGTTCCGCTCCAGACCTTGAAGTCGCTGCCGATCGCCTTTTCCACCGAACCGAAGACTTTGCGGGCGAACTCCTCATTCACCACCGCGACCATCGGCGCCTTGCTGTCGTCGTGCCAGGTCACGTCTCTGCCCACCAGCAGGGTGGTGCCGGCTGCCCGGAAATACCCCGGGGAGATGTCGTAAGCCATGGCGTCCGCAACAGTGTTGGTAAACCGATAGTCGGTCGTGCTGTCGCGGAAGACGGACTGGTCGCTGCCATTGCCTAACTCCAGCGGGGGACTGCTCACGTAACCGGCCGCAGTGACGCCGGGAATCGCGGAAACCGCGTTCAGCATCTTCTTCTGCATCACCGCGGACGAAGCGTCGGTATACCCTGCCATGCTCAGCTCTGTCTGCGCCAGCATCGCATGGTTCGGCTCGAATCCGAAATTGCTGTGCAGTGCGCGCGTCAGCCCGCGCACCGCCACCAGCGACGCGGTCACCAGCACCGCGCAGATGGCAATTTGGCCCACCAGCAGCAGATCGCGCAGGCTTAACCGCCGCAGGTTACCCATTCCCGTCGCTCCCGAACGAATGATCTGGTATGGATCGGCGCGCAGCACCTGGCGTACGGGAACCAGACCAAAGAGGAAACCGCTGAGCAGCGCCAGCAGCAGCGCGACCAGGTATGTGCGCGCATCAGGATTGACCGGCACATTGATGGGGATGTCCGGGATCGGCCGCCACGCGCTCAGCCAGCGCAGGATCGCCATGCCGCCCAGCAGACCGGCCGCCCCCCCGGCGAGCGAAATCAGAATCGCCTCCGTGAGCAGTTGCCGCACAATCAGCCTGCGGCGCGAGCCCAGCGCCATCCGCAACGCGATTTCCCGCGATCGATCCGCGGCGCGGGCCGCAAACAGGCTGCCGAGGTTGGCGCACGCCGCCAGCAGAATCAAACCCGCGAGCAGCATCATGCCGGCCATGAAGGCCCGAGCCGGCCGTCCGAAATAGTCTCCCACCAGGCCCGGCCGCGCCAGCGAGAAGGCAAGCCCGTCGTCGTCCTTCGGATAGCTCTTTGCCAGCGAGGCCGCGATCGTATTCAGGTCCGCCGTCGCCTGCCCCGGCGTCACACCGGGCTTCAGGTGACCGACGACCTCTATGAAACCAGCCCCGCGCGCATCCAGCCCGTTCCATCCCTCAATCTGCGGCTGGTCGACCATCGGCAGCCACAGGTCCGGCGCGAAGAACAGTTCTGTGCCGCGAATTCCCGGCGGCGCGACGCCCAGAATCGTGTATGGATGCTTATTGATCTGCACCATCCGGCCGACGATTCCCCGGTCATCGTGGAAATAGCTGTGCCACAAGGCATAGCTCAGGACAACATAAGGAGCGCTGTTGGCCCCGTGCTCGTCGGAGGCATGAAGGAAGCGGCCCAGGTACGGATGAATGCCCAGGGCGTCGAAGTAATTGCCGCTGACCAGATACGGCCACACGACCGAGGGGTTCCCGGCGCCGGTGTCCAGCCCCGCCGAGCCCATGATCTGGTACGCCGCCAGGCTCCCGAAGCTCCGGTTGCGGTCGCGCAGATCCCGGTAATTCAGCCAGGACTGCGATGGGCTGACCACATTTCGGACCGGGCGCTGCACCATGTACAGGCTCTGCGACTGCGGCACGTTCAGCGGATGCAGCACCAGCGCGTTCAGCACGCTGAACACGATGGCATTGGCGCCAATACCCAGGGCCAGGGTCACCATCGCCGTCAGCGCAAACCCCGGCGACTTCTTCAGCTTTCTTATCCCGAATCGCAGGTCCTGGCACATGCCTGCCAGCCAGACCCCGCGTTGTCTCAGGCGGAAACGTTCCTGCGCTGCTGTTACATTTCCGAAGACGACGCGTGCGTTCCTTTCGGCTTCCTGCCTGGACATGCCTTCGGCTTCGAGCTCATCCGCTTCGAGTTCAAGGTGGGAACGGATCTCCTCCGCAAAATCGCTGTCCGCGCGCGTCTTCCGGAACATCGCTCATACCTCCTCGCCCTGACTTTCCAGGATCAGACTCATCGCTCGCGTCAGACGGTTCCATTGATCCTGCTTTGCCGCCAAATGAGCCCGGCCCCTGGCCGTCAGCGTGTAGAACCTCGCTTTGCGGTTGTTCTCCGAAGTGCCCCACCTTGCGCTGATCAGTTTGCCGTCCTCGAGCCGCTGCAAAGCCAGGTACAGCGAACCGTGATCCACAACAAGGACTTCTTCTGACTGCCGCTGAATGGTGCGGGCAATGCCCTGACCGTGGCAGGGTCCGAAGAGCAGGGTTCTGAGGATCAGGAGATCGAGGGTCCCCTGCAGCAGGGCGATGCGTTCGCTGTCATTATGGGTCGGCATACGACCCTAAGTATTCTCTCTCCTGGGTCGGATGTCAACACCACCCGACAGGGGCCCGGCGCCAAACAGCAGCAATTGGTGACGCCGACCTGCCCCGGGGGCGGACGCACGACCCGCATTCGTTCTGCTCCGATTCAGGCGCCCCCGGGATTCTTTAAGCCAAGCCGTTCTCCATTCGCGTGCGCTCAGTGAATCGGCGGCCGACAGATCAGATGACTCGATCCCACGGAGTTTGCTGATTCCAGCGGCACAACACCCTCGCCGGAAACCGGCCGGCGAGGGGTAGGTGCGTTCCCGCATTGGAAGAGTGCGCGGCAATCCTACGCCGTCTTCGCGTGCTGCTCCTTCAGGTTTTGCAGCAGCGCGTCGATCTGGTCCTCGCGCTCCAGCGCGGCAAAGCGGTCCTCCAGAGAGCCTTCGTCCGTCAGTTCCCGCGACGCCTGATTGCGCGCGTCGGCTCCGCCGATGCGCGCCTTCATGCGCTGGAGATCGGCCGAGCGGTCTTTCGTCCCGATGATTTCGCGGGCTCTCTGGGCGCGTCCGACAGCGCGGACGCGGCGATGCTCGGCAATCATCAGATCGCACCGGCTGCGCGTTTCCTGGAGTTTCTGCTCGAGGTGACGCAGCGCGGTTTTCAGCGTCTCGACTTCCGCTTTCTGGTCTTCCATCTGCTGGGCAAAACCGGTGGCCATGGACCGGGCGCTCAGGGAGCGCTCCAGCGCTGCGCGGGCCAGCGCGTCGTCGCCCTTGCGCACCGCCATCTCGGCTTTGCGCTTCCATTCGGCCTCGGAGGTCTCGTGCTCCTGGTGCTTCTTCTCGAGCAGATGCTCGTCGGCCAGGGCGATGGCGACCTGGGTTTTCACCTGCATAAGCTGGTTCTCCATGTCGAGGACAAGTTGTTTGAGGAGTTTTTCGGGGTCTTCGGCCTTTTCAATCAGGTCGTTGAGATTGGCCCGAAGCAGTGTGCCTACGCGTTCGAGGAGTGCCATGTCTTTTCCCTCCCTGGAAAAGGGTTGCGGGCGGAGGGCGTGCGCCTCCGCCCCGTTGCGTTACCTGCCGTCCGCGAGCGGAGCGACGGGAACAGCGGGAACCACGGGTGTGTTGCCATTGCCTTCGCCACGGCGACGGATGCCCTGGACGTTCGACATCAGTTCCCGCATATCCATCCCGGAAAGCGCCTCGAAGAGCGCCGGCACCTGCGCGGCAATCTTCGCCATGTCGCCGGTGAGCTTGTGCGCCCCGGCCGCGTCTCCACCCGTGGATACGATGGTGACCCTGTCCACTTTGGCCAGCGGCTCCGACATGGCGCGCACCACATCCGCCATGGTGGAGATGAGCCGGTCGACCACCGCGGCCTGGTTGAACTCCTGATAGGCCTGGGCCTTGACGTTCATGGCCTTCGCCTCGGCCTCGCCCTTCTGGAAGATGACAGCGGCCTCAGCCTCGCCCTGGGCGCGGATTGCGGCTGCCGTGCCATCGGCCTCCGTAGTCAGCTTGGTGCGCTGCGCCCCGGCCAGGGTCTCGATGCGCTGGCGCTCGATCTCGGCAGCCTTCAGCACCGTCGAGATCAGTTCCTTCTCGTGGCGCTGGATCTCGGCTTCCTGTACCTTGATCTGCTGTTCCTTCTCCACCTGCTGTACCTTCACCTGCTCGGCGACCACCTGCTGCTGCATGATGTTGGTCTGCAGCTCATAGGACTTGTCGGCCTGCGCCTGCTGCCGTTTGCTTTGTTCGGTGAACTGGGCTTTCTGGATGTCGAGGTCCCGCTGCGCCTCGGCCTGCCGGGTCAGCGACGCCGTCTCCGCAATCACCCGCTCCTGGTCGGCCGCGGCTTTGGCCACCGCAGCTTCGCGGGTGGCGTTGGCGCGGCGAATCTCCGTGTCGCGCTCCGCCTCAGCGGCGGCGATTTCGGCATCGCGGCGGATGCGCACGATGTCCGGTCGGCCCATGTTCGTGATGTATTCGTTCTTGTCGCGGACTTCCTTGATCGTGAACGAGACCACTTCCAGCCCCATCTTGCTCATATCGTCGGCGCAGGTCCCGCGCATCCGATCGGCCACCATCTCCGGCTCCTTCACGATCTGTTCCACCGTCAGCTGCCCGATGATGCCCCGCAAATGCCCTTCCATGACCAGCCGGATCAGCCCCTCCCTCTGCGCCGGCGTCTTCGTCAGAAACTGTTCCGCCGCTGTCAGGATCGACTCCTGATCGCTGCGTACCTTGATCTGCGCCACCGCCTCGACCGTCACCGCGACCCCCTGCTTCGTGTACAGATCCTGCTGCGGCGCCACGTCGAACGACATCAGCTCCAGCGACAGGTCCCGGCAGCTCTCCACCATGGGGAAGATGATGGTGCCGTGCCCTTTGATGACGCGCGGCCCGCGGAATCCGTAGACGATCACCGCCTCATTCGGTCCCGCCTTGCGAAACATCCTGGCCAGCATGCCGGCCAGCAGGATGAAAGCCAGCAGACAAAGCCCAACGATTACGATAACCATGTTTGTCATAGCACCTGATCCTTTCCATCAGGGACGCTGTTGCGGAGGGTGGAACTTCCGGCGCTCGTGGGTGCGTCCGACAGCTCTTCCCAGGGACGCACGTACGCAATGCCCTGCTCATAGCGCAGAACCACGACTTCGGTGCCTCGGGCCAGCGCTGCCCCTGTATCGCTGCGCGCCGGGGCAAAACAGCGGGTGCCGTTTTGGGAAAAATGGATCTCTCCTGTGCCGCCTTCGCGGGTCGGCGCGGTCACCAGCCCCAGCACGCCCACCGTCGCCGTCTCGTCCGCCGTCAGTTCCCGCTCGTGCGGCAGCAGCACCCGCACCAGGAACCAGAAGAGCAGCGCCATGCCTGTCAGCCCTGTCAGTACGGCCAGCAGCAGAATCACTGAACCGCCGAACAGGCCGGCGCGGGTCAGCAGATAACCGCATCCGCCGAACCAGCAAAGAAATGCGGCCAGAGTAAAACCGTTCACCGGGCCCACACCGTTCCTGCCGGCGCCGTGCGCGCCGGACACCTGGGCATGCCCCGCCGCGTGTCCGAACCCATGGGCCAGGCCGTGGCCCCCGTGCGTGTGGCCTATATGCAGGTGCGTAAAGGCTCCCAGCGCGGACAACACCGTCAGAGAAAGACCCAGCACGAAGCAGATGAGATAGAAGGTGCTCATCGGCCGCTCCTCCTGCTCGCTTTCGACGTCCGCGCACCATTCGCCGGTTTGCGGAATTCCGGTTCGACTTCGACTCCGCTGGCGCTCCGCTGCGGCGCATGCAGCACCTCGAACAGCCGGTCCACCAGACCCGGCGTCTCGATCACCGCGTTCAGCAGCAGCAGGCAGCGCCGCGAATTCTCATGGCGCGCAATGCCCAGCAGCGCGTGGCGCAGCGCCGGATCGCGGCGGAAGCGCTCCGCACCGCTCACCAGCCACAGGTCCAGCTTGTCATCCAGAGCCCGCGCGTCGCTCTGCAGCTCCACATGGTAGCCCTCGGGATCGTCCACGAGGTACCCCGGATGAACCTTAAAGAATTTCGCCAGCACCTGCCGCGTGGTGTTCGTCAGGTGGGGCCGCGCGCCGCTTTCGATCTGGGAAAGATAGCTCTGGCTGAGGGATCCGGCGGTTTCTCCGCGAATGGCGCGGACCAGCTCCTGCTGGGAGAGCGAGCGCCCCAGGCCGCGCAGGCTTCCTTCCACTTCCCGCAGGTACCGGAGTTTTTCACTGAGTTTCATCCGTTTATCGCAATCAGCAATAGTATTATTGCAAATCGCAATCTTGTCAAGTGCAAAAAAGCGACCCCTGAATCTGCCCGCCCCTGTCTCCTGTCGCGGCTCCCCACAGGAAACCAAGCGACCGAAGGGTTCATCCGGTCGATCCGCGCGGCAGGCCGGGCTCTACCGGCGCCGAGGAGCGGCGGCTTCCAGGGGAATTCCGGGTTTGCAATAGGGAACGGGCATGTGATCCGGGAAGGGTGGCATTTCAGTCCGACCTGCTCTCGCAGCAGCGTATTGTCTTACTCGATCCTCAGTGCCTCCACCGGATCCATCCCCGCCGCTCGTCGTGCCGGCAGATACGCCGCCAGCACTCCGCTCACGAACAGGACGGCCGCCGCGTCTGCCAGCGTCCATCCGTCGTGCGCTTTCACCCCGTACAGAAATCCTCGCACCAGCCGTCCCGCAGCCAGTGCCAGACCGCTGCCTGCTGCGACGCCAGCCAGCAGCATGAAACCGGCCTGTCGCATCACCAGCCACAGCACCCTGGTGCGGGGCGCGCCCAGCGCGATGCGCACCCCAAGTTCTCGCGTGCGCTGGTTCACCACGTAGGACAGCAGCCCGTATAGCCCCGCAATGCACAACAATAGCGCCGATCCCCCGAAAATCTCCAGCAGATGCGCCGCCAGGCGCTGGCTGCCGTAGGAGTCTTCGACGATCTGGTCCATGGTGGTAATCTTCGCGCCGACCAGTTCGGGGCTTGCCTGACGGAGCATGTCACGGATCTCCGGGATGACCTCGGCGACGGGGCGGCTGGTGCGCAGGGCGAGGTCCATGGAGTAGGTGTCCAGGATGTTGTAGAAGGTTGACTGGGGATTGTTCTGGGAGAGACAGATTTCGATTTCCGGTTGCGAAGCGATGGCGATACCGGATTGGTGATTGTCAGCAAGAACGCCCACGACCTGGACGGAGTCGGAATTCCTTGTGCCGCGGTCGCTGCCCATCAGTTTTGTACCCAGAATCGAGGCGGGATTGTGTGTATCAGGCGAATACGCGCGAGCGAACGCCTCGTTGACAACGATGACAGGCTGCGAGGCAGGCGTGTCGCCGGAGTCAAAATAGCGTCCGGCCGCCATGTGGAAGCCGAAGACGTTCTGAATCTCCGGAGTCGCGGCCTTGAGATAGGCAATGACTTTGCGTCCGTTCTGACGCAGGTTCATACCTATGTTGTAGGTGTCGCCGAGCGGCACCTCGGTCACAAGGCCGGCGCTCTCGACGCCATGCAAATGCTGGGCACGCTCCAGCAGCGGCTCGAAGAGGTCCGAGGTGAGATTGCGGTTTGCATAGCGGTAAGCGGGAATATCCAGCTGAGCCACCAGGATGTGGTCGGTGCGGAAGCCCAGAGGGACACTGCGCAGCGCGTAAAGGGTGCGCAACAGCAGGCCACATCCCATGAGCAGGGTGAGGGACAGGCCGATTTCAACGGCGACGAGCGCGCCACGCATGCGGTGATGACGGCGGCCTGCGCCGGTCTGCAGACCGCCCTGGCGAAGAGCCGAGTCAATGGGGGCGCGAGCGGACATGATCGCGGGCCATGCGGATGAGAGGAGTGCCGAGACGACGGTGAGGGTGAGAAGCGCGAAGAGAATCCAGGCGTTGGGCATGGCGGGGACGGGGAGCGGGAGGCGCTGCGTTAGCTCGTGTCCGAGGAGCCGGACTGATGCGATGGCGAGGCCGGCGCCGAGCAACCCCCCCGATATGCTCAGCACGAAGCCTTCGACGAGCATCTGCTGAACAATTCGCTGGCGGCTGGCTCCCAGCGCGCCGCGCATGGCGATTTCGCGCTGCCGAGCCGTGCTCCGGGCCAGGACCAGGTTGGCTGCGTTGAGGCCGGCGATCAGCCACAGCACGCCTGAGGCGGCGAGGAGAGCCAGGAGGGCCCTGCGCACGTCGGCATGCACCAGAGTGTTTTCGTAACGTTCCACCCGGACCCGGCTGTGACGCTCGCGTTGTTGGGCCGGCCATTCCTGGGCAACTCGGTTTTGGATGGCGGCCATTTCCGCGGATGCCGCCTGGACGCTGACGCCCGGGCGGAGCCGAGCCAGCGCTGAAAAGCTGTCTGCGTCGTAGCCGCGGGTCTGGTCAGCCTTACTCAGTTCGACCGGGGTCCATACCTGGGCATGGTTGTGGGATCCGAAAGGGTAGCCGACGGGGTAGTCAAAACCCGGCGGCATGACCCCGATCACCGTCCAGGATTTGTCGTTCATGAGGACCGTTTTGCCGAGAATGTCAGTCGTGCCGCCCAGAGCCTCCTTCCAGATGGCGTAGCTCAGCACGATGGTCCCGTCATTCTTGTCCGGCCCAAAGCTCGGCTTTTCCGGCAGAAATCCGCGGCCAAGTATGGGCCGTGCGCCGAGCATGGGGAACAGGTTCGGACTGACTTCTTCGGCGCTCACCTCCATCACGGAGCTGTGGACCACCAGGAAGTTGCGGCCGTTCACTTCGCTGGAAAAGGCAAGCTGCCGAAATGAATGGCTCTGCTGCTTCCACTGCTGGATGTCGAGCCAGGGCTGCGGCCAGACGTCCAGGCCGGAGGGATTGACCTCGGTGATCCGCACCAGACCGCTGGCGTTACGATAAGGCGTTGGCTGCAGGAGGACGTGATCGACGACAGTGAACATGGCGGCCGCCGCGCCGATGCCCAGTGCCACAGTCCCGATTACCGTTGCCGCAAACCCCGGCGATTTGCGCATCTGCCGCAGCGCGTATCGCAGGTCCCGCAACACGCTTTCGATCAGCCCGGTACCCCGCGCCTCTCGGCAGTCCTCCGCTGCCTGGCTCTGGCCGCCGAAAGCCAGACGTGCCTGCCTCCGCGCCTCTTCTTCCCTCAGACCCGCCCTGCGATGCTTCTCCACTTCCCTT
>Ga0335075_10000113_pt1 | contig 157062 bp, 133 predicted proteins | sample Lox_Sample_24_FD_206723 | JGI IMG/M metagenome (GOLD analysis project Ga0335075, IMG submission 206723) | Soil microbial communities from Loxahatchee National Wildlife Refuge, Florida, United States - Lox_Sample_2.4 | ecosystem: Environmental > Terrestrial > Soil > Wetlands | place: USA... | reverse complement strand
GTTACGCACCCGTTCGCCACGAATGTATTGCTACACTCGTTCGACTTGCATGTGTTAAGCACGCCGCCAGCGTTCGCTCTGAGCCAGGATCAAACTCTCATTTGAAACTGGTGTTACGGCCGTGAAGATTTACATCGACACGACCGGAACGAATTTTTGAATCGCTCGGTTTCTACTCAAAACCCAAAGACCTGCTTGCGCAGACCGATGGGCAAACCAAACGGGTTCTGGCTTGTATTAACCTGAATTGTCAAAGAGCTGGTACTTCCTGTCCGGCAGGAAGAGCTACAGACAATCACCGATTGTACGCTGCATGCCACGAATGTCAAGCCAAGAATCGAAGAAAATTATGTGAGCGAGAAGTCTTGTGAATGCAACGCGGAGCAATTTCCGGACATCGATGCGAAATTCATGGCGTCAAAAAACAGAACGACGTCGCGAAAAACTTGAACCAGAAACGTGGCGCTCGAACGCCGAGCACGCGCGCGCAAAATTTTGAAACTACTTTGCGCGCCGAACGGATTCTTAACGGTGCGCGGATTGCGACGAGTCTGAGTCAGGCTGCGAGTCGAGGAAGCGGCAGACGTTTTTCACACCGTTGCTGAGCAACACCGTCTCCGTGGCGAAAATGGTGTCGCCTCCGTGCTTGATAACCATCAGACGGTAATTGCCGCCCCAGCCCGCGTACAGCATGTAGTCGGAATGACGCGGATTGGTGGTGATCGTGACGTTGGGGCACTTCTGGCTGAGGTGCTTGATGATCTCGACGGGATCGACCGAGGATTGCCGAGCCATCACCAGTTTCACCGGTCGTGGATCCGATTTGGGGCGCGCCGCGGCGACGCCCGCGAAAAGCAGAACTGCCATTGCCAGTGCGACTCTTTTCATAACCGCACTCCTCGCGCGCTCTTCGGCCGGAGGTATCCGGCTGGCGCAGAATAGCTGACGCATTGGTTAGAACACGGCTGCGATGCGAAAGTTGCTTGCGCGATGGCGGATCAGCTCGTACTTGAGGCGCCTCTGGAGATTGGCTCGTTCGGCGAACTCTCGCTCTGATTTCAGTTTCGATCAGGACGTTCGGAGTAGGGCCGCCCCACGAGCTAGCGGCACGAGCCGGATGCCTGCTATTCTCGTTGGCAAAATTGAGCCGATGAGAGCTATCGACATCATTCGCAAAAAGCGCGACGGGCGAGAGCTGTCGCGTGAGGAGATCGATTTCGTGGTGCAAGGCGCCGGCCACGAGACGATTCCGGATTACCAGCTCGCGGCCTGGCTGATGACGGTGGTGTGGCGCGGCATGACCGGCGCGGAACTCGCGGCGTTGACCGAAGCGATGCTGCATTCGGGAGAGGTGCTCGATCTTTCGCGAATTTCTGGCGCGAAGGTGGACAAGCACTCGACCGGCGGCATCGGGGACAAAACGTCGCTGATTCTGGCGCCACTGGCGGCTGCAGGCGGGTTGCGAGTGCCGACGATTTCCGGGCGGGGGCTGGGTCACACGGGCGGCACACTCGACAAGCTCGAATCGATTCCCGGTTTCGACGTGAATCTTTCGCTCGCGCGATTTCGCCATGTGCTCGAAAAGTGCGGGTGCGCCATGATCGGCGCGACGCCGGAAATCGCCCCGGCGGATAAGCGTTTGTACGCGTTACGCGACGTGACCGCGACGGTGGAGAGTCCGTACCTGATTTGTGCGTCCATCATGTCGAAGAAAATGGCGGAGGGAATCGATGCGCTGGTGCTGGACGTGAAGACCGGCGATGGCGCGTTCATGAAAAGCCAGGAGGACGCGGAATACCTGGCGGAATTGATGGTGGCCACCGGCGAGCGAATGGGCAAGAAAGTGGTGGCGCTTATCACCGATATGGAACAGCCGCTCGGCCGCGCGATCGGAAACGCGCTGGAAGTGGAGGAATGCGTCGACGTGCTGCACGGGCGCGGTCCGGAGGATTTGCGCGAGTTGTCGGTAGAACTGGCGGCGTGGATGTTTGTGCTTGGTGAGCGCGTGGAATCTGTGGACGAGGGCCGGAAACTCGCGGCGGAGACAATCGCGTGTGGCGCGGCGCGTGAAAAATTTTGCGAGATGATCCGCTTGCAGGGCGGAGACGCGCGAATCGTGGATGAGCCTGAGCGGCTGCCTCATGCCGGCCGGCGGGAGGCGGTAACAGCGGAGCGGGCCGGTCACGTGACGCGGATTCGATGCGAGCAGATCGGGATGGCAAGCATGATGTTGGGAGGCGGGCGCGAGAAAATAGAGGATGCGATCGATCCGGCTGCGGGAATCGTACTGGAGAAGAAAGTGGGCGATGCGGTGCAAGCGGGCGAGACGCTGTGCACGGCCCATTTCAATCGCGATGCGCGTCATGCGGAAGCCATGGAGTTGCTGAGCGGATGCTTCGAAATTGGCGCGGAGGCCCCGGCAAGAAGGCCATTGCTGCGCGAGGTTATCCGATGGCCGCGCGGCGCTGCGAAAGACGCCGTTGCGGCTAGAGCGGAGGCGCGGCGATGAGCGGACGGCGCGCGGCGATGCGCGGTTCGGATTACGCGGCGGCAGGGAGGGCGGCGAAGTTCGTTCTGTCAAAGACGAAATTACGGCCGAAGATTGCGGTGGTGTTGGGGTCCGGGCTCGGCGCGTTTGCGGAGCGGCTGACGGGTGCGACGAAAACCGCTTACGAGAGGATTCCGGAATTCCCGCGCGCGACGGCGATCGGCCACGCCGGGAAACTCATCATCGGGAAATCGGGAAAGATTCCCGTGGCGGTGATGCAGGGGCGCGTGCATTTGTACGAAGGCCATAGCGCGCGCGATGTAGTGTTCCCGATGCGCGTGCTGCGGCGCATGGGAATCCGTTCGGTGATTCTGACGAATGCGGCGGGCGGAATTGGCGAGGGATTAGAACCCGGAGCGCTGGTGCTGATTCGCGATCACATCAATTTGCAGGGCGCGAATCCGCTGATGGGAGCGAATGACGAGAATTGGGGGCCGCGCTTTCCGGACATGACCTTTGCGTATGCGGAGAAATACCGAGAGATCGCAAAAGGGGAAGCGCGGAAACTCGGAATCGAGTTGCGTGAAGGCGTCTATGCCGCGCTGTCGGGGCCGAGCTACGAAACTCCTGCGGAGATACGTTACCTGAAGGCGATTGGAGCCGATCTGGTGGGCATGTCGACGGTGGCGGAGACAATCGCGGCGCGGCACGCGGGAATGAACGTGCTGGGAATTTCGTGCGTGACGAACATGGCCGCCGGGCTTGGCGGAAAGGTGCTGGACCATGCGGAGGTACTGGCGGTTGGGCAGCGCGTGCAGGAAGAATTGGGTGCGCTGCTAGGCGCCGTGATTCCGGATATCCTTGCGGCAGATGAAACGGTCTCGGCAGATGAAAGCGGGCGGAAACAGAAGCCGCGTGCGCGCCATGGAGCCGGGCTATGAATCCGAACGAACACGATACGCTGATCGCAGCGGCGCGGCGGGCGCGGGAAAACGCCCATGCCCCGTACTCAAATTTTCGGGTAGGCGCGGCTGTGCGCGCGAACTCCGGGAGGATCTACGGCGGCTGCAATGTGGAGAATGCCAGCTACGGGTTGACGTGCTGCGCCGAGCGAGTGGCGATTTTCAAGGCGGTCTCCGAAGGCGAGCGCGGATTCGATGCCATCGCGGTGGTAACGGACGCGGAGACGCTGACACCCCCGTGCGGAGCGTGCCGGCAGATTATCTGGGAATTCTGTGGCGACGTGCCGGTAATTCTGGCCGATCTCGCGGGGAATTCAGAGAAGATGAGCGCGGCCGAATTGCTGCCGCGAGCGTTCGATGGGAGCTCGATCAGCGAGCCGTGATCAACTGCCGGAGCCGCCCAGTTTGCGCTTGCGATGCAGTTTGACGGCCGACGAGCGCAGCGTTTCCGGGATGTTTTTATTGGCGCACAGCTTGGCGAGATCGGTGGAGGTGAGCCGCGGGAAGAGATGCAGCGACACGTCGAGAGGCGTCTTGGGATTGTTGGTCAAGTTGCGGACCACCGAATAGCTCTTCATAAACGTGCGCGTCATGGAGATGGCGCGCAGAGTTTCTCCGGGAAGACTGGTCATCGAGGAGAAGCTTTCCACTTCCGTATCGGTGAGGCGCGGCGACTGAAGCACGCAGCGCTGCACCAGCCTGTTGGGATCGCGAATCAAGAACATGCGCTCGGAACGCCCGCCCTTCAAAGCCAGGGTAAGGCGCTGGACCACGTTCATGTGCGCCATCTTTTGCTGCAAGGTTTCGCGCTTGCCTTTGTCCGGCTCGATTTCCGCGGCTGCCTCCTCGATCTCGTTCATGGAAATAGCGCCCTTTTGCATTTCGTTGAGCAGATCGCGCTGCTCGGCGGTGGGGGCCGTGGACTTGTTTACCGCCATCACCAGTTGCGGATCGCTGATGAAACGATCGAGATTATCGAGCAGCGCCTGGATACCTGCCGAGGTGAGGCACGCCGCCACGCGGGTGACGTCCGCGGTAGGGCACGCCGGATTTTTCGCCAATGCGTCGGCAATTCCGGGTTTGTCTCCCAGATTGTCGGAGCAATAGGCGCTGAGATGCGGATCGACTTCCGGCCGCGCCAGGGCTGCGAGGAAGTGTTGGACGGGCTGGGACAGGAGCACGCCCTGCGCGCGTTCGGCGACGCTGAGATCAGAGTCGAAAGCCAACACCGCAAGCAGTTCCACTTGCAATTCCGGCGCGAGCGGAATGCTGCCGGCGCAGAGCGCCAGCTTCTGTTCCGGTCGGGCATGGCCGGAGCAAATTTGCGCGCGCAATTCGTCGCTAATGAGGATCTCCCGTAGCAGAATTCAAATCGCTACGGGTGAGTGTAACCGATCCGGGCTGGCCCGGAGTGCCGATCGGAGGGACGGTTTGTCCATTTAGTTCCAGGAGGAGGGCGCTCGATTCACTGGAGGTAATCTGGAATTGATTGCCGGCCTGGAACTGCTTCACGTCGTTTACTTGCACCGGGCCGTCGAACAGCACCTTGCCATCCGCGATTACTTTCACGTTGGCGGGCTTGCCAGCTTCGAGTTTCAAGGTCAGCGGAGCGGCTGTGTTAGCCGCAACCGTGCTAGCCGGCGGAGCGAGGTTCGGGTGGGCCGACACATTTGCAGCGTGGGAATCAGTGGTTGCCAGCGCTGCGTGGCGTTTAGCTTCGATGCTGTGGATTTTCGCGACAAGAGCCGCAGCGCCGCGATGAAAGCCGCTGGGAATCTTTTTCCGGTAATGGAGGTACGAGAAGATGCCCGCTGCGATCAGCAGAGCGAGGATGACGATGGCGACGACGGCAGGGCGCCAGTTCCGCGGCATTTGCTGGATGGGAGCCGAAGATGCGGGGCGCGCGCTGGCGCCAGGGCTGCCGTTGCTTTTGGCGTCGAGGTCGTACTCGGCTACCAGTGCGTCTTCATCCATGCCGAGATAGCGCGCAACAGAACGAATAAAGCCGCGATTGAAGACGCCGCCGGGAAGCTGATCCCAGCGTTCGTTCTCGATGGCTTCGAGGAAACGCGTGTTGATGCGGGTGGCCGCAGCGATTTCCTCGAGGGAAACTCCGCGCATCTCACGTTCGCGCTTGAGGTGTTCGCCGAAGGCTGTGGAAGACATCCGTTTAGGGACCAGAAAAAATATAGGCGCGAGGGCTAGGTGTGTCAATGCTACACGAAGATTACACGAAAGTCGCTGGCGGCCCGATGATTGGCCTTTCGGCAATAGGGCGGGAAAGTCCATTGCAGGAGGCGAAAATGGTTCACTATAATCCGAACGTTGCCCTCCGAATCCCAAGACGCTAAACGGGTCGCTGCTGAGCCGGCGCGCCGCGCGACGGACGTTACGCAGTTTCCGGGTGTGGACCGTCGACGGCACATGCAAGTCCCTCCCGCAGTCACGGAAAAGAGCGAAGTCACCGTCTTTCACGAGCTGGGGAAGGCGTTGACCTCGTCCCTTCAGCTAGACCAGGTGCTGCGCACCATCATGGAAAAGATCAACGAGGTGCTGCGGCCGGATACGTGGTCGCTGCTGCTGATGGATGCGGAGAAGCAGGAGCTTTATTTCCAGATCGCCACGGGGCAGGGCGCCGACGCCCTCAAGGACGTGCGCATCAAGGTGGGCCAGGGACTAGCGGGCTGGGTGGCGCAATCGGGCGAGGCCGTCGTGGTTCCGGACACCAGCCAGGACTCGCGTTTTTTCGGCCAGGTTGATGAACGCACGCATCTGGCTACGCGATCGATTGTGGCCGTGCCAGTGCGGTTTCGCGATCAATGCCTGGGCGTGATCGAGCTGATCAACTGCATCGGTCCGGAGGGTTTCAGCCAGCGCGATTTGGCGCTGCTGGAAGCGCTGGCGGATTACGCGGCGATCGCCATCGAAAACGCGCGGCACGTGCAGCGCATCCATGAATTAACAATTACCGACGATTGCACCAGCCTTTACAACGCGCGGCATTTGAACTTCATGCTGGACACGGAAATCTACCGGTCGCACCGCTACGCGTTTGAATTTTCGCTGATCTTCATCGACCTCGATCACTTCAAGAGCGTCAACGACACGCACGGGCACTTGATGGGATCGAAGTTGCTGAACGAGATTGGCAGCGCAATCAAGGGGCATTGCCGATTGATCGATTTGGCGTTTCGCTACGGCGGAGACGAATTCGTGGTGCTGCTGCCGCAGACTTCGAAGGAGAACGCGCTGGCAGTGGCGCGGCGGTTGCACGATCTGATCGGCGAAACGGTTTGGCTGAAGGATGACAAACTAAACGTGCACCTGACGGCGAGCGTCGGCGTGGCTACGTATCCCACGGATTCGCGGACCAAGGCCGAACTGCTCCATCTGGCCGATGAAGCGATGTATTTGGTGAAGAACACGACGCGAGACAATGTGGCTGCTGCCGGCGAAGGGATCGTCCCGCCGGCGCGTTTGGAATAGTTGGCCTCAGTAGCGCCCCCATACCGAGCGAGAATCAGTTGGTCGTTTGAGACGACTGCCGCAGTTGTAGCCCGCAAACCAGTTCCTTATACTCGGCTTCTAACCAAGAGGAGGCGCGAACTTTGCGCAATCGCGAGGCGGCGCGCTACGCGCGCTGGTCGGCCATGACCGCCGGCTTGATCGTGCTGGCTGTGGCCGGGGTGTACGTCTATCGCGCGGCACAACGCGCTCGAGCGCGACGGGATATGCCGGCGGCGGTGCCGTCGAGCGTGGAGCGACAGTCCGCCGAGTTCACCTACAAATCGGTGGATCGGGGGCGAACGCTCTTCGTCCTGCGGGCTTCACAGGCGACGCAATACAAAGATCACGATCGCGCGCTGCTCGAAAACGTCTGGATCACCATTTACGGACGTGACGGGCAGCAGAACGACAATATCCATACGGGCGAATGCAGTTTCGATCCGCAGAGCGGCGGAGCACGCTGCGAAGGGGCCGTGCAGATTGATATCGGCGGCCCGAAAAGCGCCGCCAGTGGCGCCGCCAATTCTTCCGGCGGCCAGTCGTCGCGCGGGAGCGCTGGACAGTCCGGCGATCGGGCTGGCACACAAGCTGGACATCCAACACTGCAGCTGGTGACGAGCGATCTGAGTTTCAACCGGGATACGGGAGATGCGTCCACGGCTGCGCCCGTGCATTTCACGTTTCCTGGAGGCAGCGGGAGCGGCGTGGGAGTGAACTACAGCACGCACGACGCGACCGTCCGCGTGGAGCGGGCCATTCAGTTCCAGCTGGCCGCTTCGGACAAGACTGGCGGCCAGCCAGTGGAGGCGCGCGGAAGCAGCCTGGAGATACGGCGCAACGAGCGAATGGCGGTGCTGGATGGTCCGGTGAACGTGAAGCAGGGCGAGCGCAACCTCACGGCGGAAAAAATTTCGGTGCAATTCGATTCGGCAAATCGCGTGCAGCAGGTGCTGGCGCAGGGCGATCCCGAAATTCATGCCATCGAAAACGGAAGCGCGATCTCCGTTGCCGCTTCGCAATTCGAGGGGGAACTGAATCCGGCCGGATGGATCGAGAGCGTGATTGCTGACGGAAACGTTCGCGGCGTGCGGCAGACGAAAGCGGGCAGCGGGAACTTCACGGCCGGGCATGTGGTGTTCGCGATGGTTCCGGGGCGCAATTTGGTGCAGGACATGACGGCGACCGGCGGAGTCACGGCGCAGTCGCAACAGAGCGGCGAGTCAGATACGCTGCGGACCGTGGCGCTGCACGTTGCGTTCGCGCCCCCAGACCCGAAGGGCAACGCGGGTGCGAAAGCCGTGCCGGCCGAGATCGGGCAGGAACGTATGGCCAGCGCGGAAACGCTTGCGCCGGGGACAATTGATCTCGCAAAAGGCGCCGAGACGACTACCGTCAGCGCGAATAAATTCGTGGCGCAGGCAGGCGCGGGCGGGCGCATCGAAAAGCTGTATGGACATTCGCGTGTGACAATCCGGAGAGTAGCGGCTGGCGTCGCGCCGCAAACGATTTCCGCTCCGGAATTGGCGGCGACGTTCGGCACGGGCGGCGGCTGGGAAACAGCGCAGGAAACCGGCGGTGTCCAAATGCAGCAAGGCGACCGGATGGCGACGGCGGGCAGCGCAAGGATCGATCGCGCCACGAACAAAATTAACCTGGAAGGTTCGCCGGTCGTGGCGGACGGCGCCAGCCGAACCACATCCAAGCGAATGGCATTCAATCAGCAATCGGGCGCTCTGGAAGCCACGGGCGATGTGATTTCGACGTATGTTCCGGGCGGCGAGCAGGACGCGGTGAATCTGGGCGCCGGAGCTGCGCACATTTCGGCGGATGCGCTAACCGGCTCGGAAAAGTCCGGCCACGTCACCTACACGGGGCACGTGCGGCTCTGGCAAGGCGAATCGGTGCTGCAAGCGGATCGCATTGACCTGTGGCGGGACGAAAAAAAGATGCAAGCGTCCGGAAATGTGGTGGCGGTGTTCCCGCAAAGCGAGGGATCAGCCGTTCCGGATTTTGCGAAGCCAGGAACGAAGCCGGCAAAGGCGCCGGGACCGACACTGTGGAAAATTCATGCTCCGCTGCTGACGTATTTCGCAGATCAGGGCAGGGCTCATCTGGACGGCGGCGTGGTGGCCAGCTCCGATCAGGGCACGCTTCACTCGCGGACGCTGGATGTCTATCTTGTCCCGGCTGGGCCGCAATCCGGAGGGACGGGTTCGGCAAGAACGCCGGAATCGGCCGGCAAACTCGGTTTGACAAGTTTTGGCGGTACGCGCCAATTGGACCGCGTGGTTGCGCGGGGTAACGTGGTTGTCGAGCAGGGCGCGCGGCGGGGAGTCGCGGAACAGGCGGACTACACAGCCTCGGACGGCAAATTCGTGCTCTCGGGCGGGAGTCCGACGGTTACTGACGGTTCGAACAACTCGGCTACCGGCAGTTCGTTGACCTTCTATGTTGCGAGTGATACGATTTTGATTGATTCGCACGAAGGTTCGCGCACACTGACCACGCACAAGGTTGAGAAATGACACGGCATGTTGAAACTCCGGGCCGTCGATCTTAGGAAGTCGTATCGAGGACGCAAGGTCGTCGACGACGTAAACCTGGAGATTCAGCAGGGAGAAGTGGTTGGGCTGCTCGGGCCGAACGGCGCGGGTAAGACCACGACTTTTTACATTCTGGTCGGGCTCGCGCGTCCGGATTACGGGCGCGTGCTGTTGGACGCCGAGGACATCACCGACCTCCCCATGTACCTCCGGGCCCGCAGCGGCATCAGCTACCTGCCCCAAGAACCTTCGGTATTTCGGAAGCTGACGGTCGAGGAGAACTTGCTCGCTGTACTGGAAACGCTTCCGCTTACACCCGAACAGCGGCGCGACCGAATCGAGGAGCTTTTAGCGCAAATGGGACTCGAAGGAGTGCGTTACAGCCAAGCGTACGTGCTTTCGGGCGGCGAACGCCGCCGGCTCGAAATCGCCAGATCGATGGTGCTTTCGCCCTCGTTTGTCCTGCTGGATGAACCATTCGCTGGAATCGATCCGCTGACCGTGGTGGACATTCAAAAGATTATTGCGGACTTGAGCGGAGCGGGAATCGGCGTACTGATCACGGATCACAACGTGCGCGACACGCTGGCGGTGACCAATCGCGCGTACATCATCAACGGAGGCAAGATTCTGGCTTCCGGCACGCCCCCAACGCTTTCCGACAATGCGGAAGTTCGCCGCATCTATTTAGGAGAGAAGTTCCGGCTGAACTGACATGAATTACCTCGCGCCAAAACTGCATCTCCGTGTGGCTCAGAAGCAGATTCTGACGCCGGGGCTCGTGCAGATGGTGAGCGTGCTGGCGCTCAATCGTCTGGAACTGCGCGAGATGATCAATCAGGAGATCATGGCCAATCCGGTGCTTGAGGAGCTTTCCGAGGAAACGACGACCCCCGAGAGCTATACCGACGAAGCATTCCTGAAGAAAGAAACGGAGAACGTACCGGAAGAACCCGCCTCCAATCCCTTTGACGAATTCGATTTCGGATCATTTTTCACCCAGTACCTGGACACCGGCGCGGAACGAGCGGCCAGCAGCGAGCACGAGGAGATCGAAAAGCCCTCGTTTGAAAAATTCCTTTCCTCCGCTTCGAGCCTTGCGGATCATCTGGAATGGCAGCTTAGCGTTAGCATCTGCTCGGAGACCGTTCGAGAAATCGCGGAAGAGATCATCGGCAATCTGGACGAGAACGGTTACTTGACCGCGACACTCGATGAACTGGCGCAGAGCGGCAACTATTCGATGGAAGACGTGGAAGAAGCGCTGGCCATGGTGCACGAGTTTGATCCCCCCGGCGTGGCTGCGCGCAACCTCGAAGAATGCCTGCTGATGCAGATCAAAGTGCTGGACCCGCAGAATACGCTGGCGCAGCAGATTATCTCCGGACATTTGAAGCTGCTGCAGAACAATCAGCTCAAAGAAGTGGCCCGCGAGCTGAACCGTCCGATCGAGCTGGTGAAGCGCGCCGTGGACGTAATCAAGCGCCTGGATCCGAAGCCGGGGCTGCGCTACAACAAAACCGAGCCGCGGCTGGTCGAGCCGGACGTGCAGTTCCGCAAAGTGGATGGCGAATGGCAAGTTTTCATGAACGACGACGACGTGCCGCAGCTGCGCCTGAATCCCACGTACCGGCGGCTGCTGGCGCGCGACGCGGCCGACCGCGACGTTCGCAACTACGTGAAGGAACGCTTCACCGCCGCGCTGCAACTGATGAAGAACATCGAGCAGCGCAAGCACACGATTCTGCGCGTCTGTCAGTCAATTTTGCGGCGGCAGGCCGATTTCCTGGATTACGGGCCGGACAGCCTGCGCCCGATGATGATCAAGGAAGTAGCGGAGGAAGTGGGCGTGCACCCTTCCACGGTGAGCCGCGCGGTGGCCAATAAATACGTCCACACGCCGCAAGGAGTTTTGGAACTTCGCAGCTTCTTTTCGGAATCCGTAAATGGACCACAGGGCAGCGAAATGTCGCTGCTGGCGCTGAAGCGCCGCGTGAAGCAGATGATCGACGAAGAAGACACCGGCCACCCGCTCACGGACGATCAGATCACCAAAAAGCTGAGCGACGAGGGCATTCAGGTTACGCGCCGAACCGTCGCAAAATATCGCGAGGACATGCGCATCCCGAGCACGCACCGACGCCGGGTGAAAGCCTAGCCGCTCACAACCGTGAAGCGACCGGAGAAGAAGCGCAACGCCCGGCAGCTCGTTATCCTCACGGGCCTGTCGGGATCGGGCAAGGGCTCCATCCTTAACACCTTCGAGGACCTCGGCTTTTATTGCGTCGATAACCTTCCTGTAGAGCTGATTCCCACCTTCAGTGAGCTGTACGAAGAAGGCCGCGGAGAAGTGGATCGCGCGGCGCTGCTGGTGGATGCGCGCGAAGGCGCGGAAATTGAAAAGCTGCCGCAGATTTACAGGAAGTTGAGCGGCGAGCATTCGGTCACGCTGGTGTTCGTGGAAGCGAGCGATGAAGCGCTGGTGCGGCGCTTTAGCGAAACGCGCCGGCCTCATCCGATGGGGCACGACCAGTCTGTGGCCGAGGGCATTCGCGCCGAGCGGCGGCGGATGGCGCCGATCCGCCGGATTGCGGATGTGGTGATCGACACGACGAAGTTCACGGTGCACGAGCTGCGCCAGTTCATCATCGATCGCTTTCAGAACCCGGGCCGGAGGCCGCTGCTAGTCTCGGTGGTGAGTTTCGGGTTTCGCTACGGGATTCCGCCGGACGCGGATCTGGTGTTCGACGTGCGCTTTCTTCCCAACCCGCATTTCATTCCCAGGCTGCGCCCGTTCAGCGGCAAGGATCCCAGAGTCGCTCGTTACATTCGCTCGTTTCCGCAGACGGGGGAATTTTTGCGGCGCGTCGAGAGCTTGCTGGCATATCTGATCCCGCACTACATTCGGGAAGGCAAAAGCTACCTGACCGTGGCGCTGGGGTGCACGGGAGGCCGGCATCGCTCCGTGGCGCTGGCGGAAGTCATCAGCCGCGGACTGAAGCGCAAGGGATACGCGACGAAGGTGGTGCACCGCGACCTCGATAAGACGCAGGGATGACGCGCCGGACCACAGCCGACCGTCCCGGGATCATTGCGGCGCTGGGTTTGCCGGTCTTGGGACCTGCGGAGCGTTTATGCCTTGCAAGACGAGCGACTCCTGCTTACGCTAGGTGCCTCGGACTTGGGGCGGTTCGGCGGCATTCGCCACCAGCATCAAAATTCAAAATGGTTTCAGAGACGGATCACTGCGATCCGCACTCCTAACCCATGGACATTTTTTCGCACCTCACCGAACGGCAAGAAATTCGCAGGCTCCTGGGCTATCTGCGGCCCTACGTTCCGCTTTTCGCGCTGGGCGTAATCCTGATTGCGTTCATGGGCGCGATGGACGGCCTGGTGGCATTTTCCATCAAGCCGGCGCTGGACGTGGTGTTGGCGCGGCATTCGACGATCCGGTCGCTGGCGCTGTTCACCATTCCCGGCACGAACCACGTGGTGAACCTCAACGCGTTTGTGCCCCATCAGATTCACTACGTCTGGTCGGTCTTCGCGGTGGCGCTGCTTTTTATTTTTCTCTCCAAAGGCGTGGCCGAATACTTCGGCAGCATTCTGATTCAGTACGTGGGCCTCTCCGGCATCACTGACCTGCGCGATCACACTTATCGAAAAGTGGTGCAGCAGCCGGTGGGATTCTTTCAGCACAATCCCGTCGGGCGGGTGATGTCCGCCACGATCAGCGACATCGAGCAGATTCGCAGCGCGTTTTCGGATTGGCTGGCGGATCTGGTGCGGCAAGTGTTCAGTCTGATCGCGTTCGTGGCCGTGCTGCTGATCATCGATTGGCGCATGGCGCTGGGATCGGCGGTGCTCATCCCGCTGGTGGTGTTGCCGGTGGGGAATCTGGGGCGCAAGATTCGGCGCTCGTCGGAAAAGAGCCGATCGCGCCTGGCCGATTTGAGCCAGATTCTGCAGGAAACCGTCAGCGGCAATCGCATCGTGAAGGCGTTCGGGATGGAGCGCTTTGAGATCAGCCGCTTTCACGAGGCGGGCCGGAAACTTTTGCGCGAGAATATGCGCTGGATTCGCGCTTTCGCGATCACTTCGCCAATGATGGACGCGCTGGGCGCGGTGGTGATTTCCGCTGTGCTGCTTTTTGCCCGCGGCGAAATCGAGGCCGGCCGCATGACCATCGGCGCCTTCGGAGCGTTCACGTTCGCGTTGTTTAAGGCCTACGAACCGGTGAAGGCCATCGGCCGTGCGTACCAGCTTTTCCTGCAAGCCGCGGGCACTTCGGCGCAAGTGTTCGCGTTCATCGACCGGCCGGAAGAGGTGATGGAAGCTCCAGGAGCCAAGGTGCTGCCAAGGTTTTCGAGCTCGATCGAGTTCGATCACGTGAATTTCGCGTACGAGAGTGGTCCGCTGATTTTGAAGAATATCAATTTGGAAGCGACGGCGGGGTCGGTGGTGGCGTTCGTGGGATCGAGCGGCGCCGGGAAAACGACTTTGGTCAATTTGCTGCCGCGCTTTTATACGGCAACGGCCGGATCGCTGCGGATTGACGGGCACGATGTTCGCGACGTGACCTTGCGTTCGCTGCGCGAGCAGATCGCCATCGTTACGCAGGAAACGATTCTCTTCAACGACACGATTTGGAATAATCTTTGCTACGGGCAGCCCAACATCCCGAAGGATACGGTGATCGCCGCAGCGAAGGCGGCTCTGGCGCACGATTTCATCATGGAAATGCCAAAGGGATACGAGACGGTGATCGGCGACCGGGGACAACGGCTTTCCGGCGGCCAGCGGCAGCGGCTGGCCATTGCGCGCGCGCTGCTGAAAAATGCGCCCATTCTGATTCTGGACGAGGCGACGTCGGAGCTTGATTCCGAGTCTGAAATGCTGGTGCAGAGCGCGCTGAATAATCTGATGGCCGGCCGCACCGTTTTTGTGATTGCGCACCGGCTCTCGACCATCCGCCGCGCCGATTTGATTGCTGTGCTTGATGGCGGCACAATTCGTGAACGCGGCACGCATGAGGAGCTTCTGGCCCGCGGCGGAACTTACGCGCGCCTGTACGAGATGCAATTCCGGGATGTTGAGCCGCTCGCTCCTGTCATACCCGCCGCGGAGCCGGCGTAGGCATGCCCTCGTCGAAACCACAATCGGCTGTCAGCCAGTCGCCAGCGAAAGCGCTCAAGTCGATGACCGGCTACGCCCAGGGGCAGACAGCGGCGGAAGGTTGGACGATTCGCATTTCCGTGCGCAGCGTGAATCACCGCTTTCTCGACTTGCATTTGCGCTTGCCGGAAGGGCTGGAAGCGCTGGAGCCGCGGATGCGGCAAACAGTGCGCGAACGCATCCGGCGCGGGCACGTGGACGTAACGCTGCGATACGAGATGTCCAGTCCGGCGGCGGTCGGCGTGAATCGTGAGGTCGCTGCGGCTTACATCGAGGCCGCGAACGCGCTGCGCAAGCGGTTTGAAATTGCGGCGGAGCCGGACCTCGCGGCGATCCTGCGCTTGCCCGGAGTGATTGGCCCGCCTGCCGCCACGCTGGATGACGATCTCGCGCAACTGCAAGCGCTGGCGGGGAAGTGCCTCGGCGAAGCGCTCGACCGGCTCGATCGCATGCGCGAAGAGGAAGCCGCGGCGCTCCGCGACGAGATGGCAATTCATCTCGCGAATGTGGCAACGCTCACGGCAAAGGTTGAGGCGCTGGCGGAGCGGGCGCGTCCGGCATTTGCGCGGAGGCTTGCGTCGCGCGTCAAAGATTTGCTGGGCGAAACGGCGATTGACCCGGCGCGGATCGTGCAGGAAGCTTCGCTGGCGGCGGAGCGCAGCGACGTCTCCGAAGAGCTGACCCGGCTAGCCAGCCACGTGCGGCAGTTCGAATCGCTGCTATCCGGGGCAGCGGACGTGGGCAAAAAATTGGATTTTCTGTTGCAGGAAATGCAGCGCGAAGCCAATACGCTGCTCTCGAAAACTCCTGGGAGCGAAGCCGAAGGCCTGCAAATCACGGAGCTGGGTCTGGAGATCAAGTCGGAGATCGAAAAAATTAGGGAACAGGTCCAAAATATCGAATGACTCAATCGGCGCCCTTGGTGCTCATCGTGTCCGGCCCGTCTGGCTCGGGAAAATCAACGCTGGTACAGAAAATTTTGGAGCTGCCCGGCACCATGCTGTCGATTTCGTGCACCACGCGGCCGCCGCGTAGGACGGAAAACGCCGGCAAGTGGTACAATTTTGTTACGGAAACCGAATTTCAGCAGATGGTGGCCCGGAACGAGTTTCTGGAATACGCCCAGGTTTTCGGGAAGAATTGGTACGGGACCCCGAAGAAGTGGCTGGACCGCGCGCGTGACGAGGGCAAGGATCTGGTTCTGGAAATCGACGTCTCGGGCGCGCTGCAAGTAAAAGAAAAATTGGCGGACGCGGTGGCTATTTTCGTGGTGCCGCCGTCGCGGGCGGACGTGGAGCAGAGAATTCGCACCCGCGGACAGGATTCGGAAGACGAAATTCGCCGCCGGCTGGAACGTTCGCGGCAGGAAATGCTGAAGTATCCGCGCTACGATTTTGCGGTGATTAACGACGATCTCGAACGAGCCGGGCGCGAGGTGCAGGCTATCGCGCTGGCGTCGCGCTGCGGCATGGCGCGGCAAGAGCAACGAATTCGCGAGATCGTGAAGACTTTTGGAGGCTGATTCATAAATGGCTCTTACGCAGGCACCCGACAGCAAATTTGCGTATGTGGTAGTAGTCTCTCGGCGCGCGCGCCAACTGATGATCGGCGGGCGGCCGCTGGTGGACAATCCGAGGTCCCGGAAAAACACCCGGATTGCAGAGGAAGAATTACTGCAGGGGCGGCTCGAATACGAGTTGCCGAAAGTGCCCGAAGGCGCCGAAGACCGCGACGGCAAGCGCCACAAGTAAGCATTCGCGGCAGCGCCCCATCGGCTTGGACTGGCTCTCGCAGCTGGCCGGGACCGGCTCGGCGCTCTGGATTGACGCATGAAAATCGCACTCGGCGTGACCGGCGGAGTGGCGGCTTACAAATCGGCGGAGCTCGTCCGCCGTCTCCAGCAGGAAAAACTCGACATTCAAGTGGTGATGACGCGCGCGGCGCAGGAGTTCATTACGCCGCTTACGTTTGCCGCCCTTACCGGCAATAAAGTGATCGCCGAAATGTTCGCGCGCGATAACTCCGCGCCCGCGAACGTGGAAAGCGCCATCGAGCATATTGCCGTGGCCCAGCGCATCGACCTGTTGCTCGTCGCGCCGGCCACCGCCGACGCGCTGGCGCAATTCGCCCATGGCATCGCCGGCGATTTTCTCGGCACGCTGTATTTGGCCACCAAGGCGCCGGTGGTTGTTGCGCCGGCAATGAACGTCAACATGTGGGAACATCCCGCCACGCGCGAAAATCTGGCCACGCTGCGCGCGCGCGGCGTGCACGTGGTCGATCCCGGCGAAGGCTATCTCGCCTGCGGGATGGTAGGCGCGGGCCGCCTGGCAGCTACGGAAGCGATCGTCGAAAAAGTTTGCGCCGTGCTTGGGCTACGGCATGACCTTGCGGGGCAGACGGTGCTGGTTACCGCCGGGCCCACGCGCGAGGACGTCGATCCGGTGCGGTATCTCACCAATCGTTCGTCAGGGAAAATGGGCTACGCGCTGGCAGACGCGGCGGCGCGGCGCGGCGCTCGCGTGGTGCTGGTCAGCGGCCCCACAAATTTGCCCGCGCCCCAGGGCGCCGATTGGATTCCCGTGTGCACCACGGAAGAAATGCGCGTCGCCGTGCGCGAGCATTCCGTCGAAGCACATATCGTGATTATGGCGGCGGCCGTGGCGGATTATCGTCCCGCGGTAGCGCAGCCGCAGAAGCTCAAACGCGGAGGCGAGCGCATCACGCTGGAGCTGGAACCCACGCCCGACATTCTGGCCGAGTTAGGCCGCGAACGCCGCGAGGGCAGCGGTGCCCCGCGCAAAGTGCTCGTCGGATTCGCCGCGGAAACCGAGCGCGTGGCCGATAGCGCCCGCGAAAAGCTAGCGCGCAAGCGCGCGGATATGATCGTCGCCAACGACGTAACCCAGGAAGGCGCCGGTTTCGACGGCGACACCAACATCGTCACCATCTTCCTCCGCGACGGCCGCGAAATCGCGCTGCCCAAGCTCTCGAAATTCGAAGTAGCCAACCGCATCCTCGACCAAGTCCTCGATCTGCAAAAGCATTAGCTCTCCCGCGTCCGTCCTGGTGTGCACGAGATTTTCCGCGCGCCGCCTGCCATCCTGTTGCCACATTCGCAAATGCCGCCGGCTCACGTTCCTTCCAGTTTGCCGGCTAGTCGCTCAGTTGGTCGGGCAGCCGGCAACGAGTTCCGGATAAATGATCCGAGAATGTTTCCATCGTTTTCGAGCCGCGCGGCTGAATTCCATCTTGAAGCGCTCTGGTTTTTTAATCGGGGCTGCGAGCTGAATTTCCACTGCGTAATCATGAGAGATCGTTTCGAACAAACGAGAAAAGGCCTTGTCCAAAGGCAGATCTACCTCCGCATTTGAATCTGAAGTCAACCTGGGCTTACCGTCATTCCATTGGATCTGGCCAAGAAGCCGGCCCCCGGAATCCGCTGCGATGCTGTCAAAGCCTTCAATAGGCGTATTTTCGGGCGCCGGGCCGGAGTTGTCCCACGAAGAGACGATCGTGACGAAGAGACGCACCGAACTGCTGGCAAGAATACGCTCGGTGTATTCCGGCCCGTGTTTGCTTAGGTTGTCGCTGCCATCGGTGACCAGATAGATAGCGTCGGCGGAAGTGGGGTGGTCGAATAATTGGAGGGCACTTCCGATCGCATCACGAATAGCTGACATGCCTTGTACTTCGGTCTGTCGGTAACTGCTTTGCGCCACTACATCAAGCTCGTGCTTCACCGCAGCATTGCCGTCAGAGAATTTGATCGTATTCGTGACCGCCCTGCCGAATGTCATTAGCGCGAATTGTGTGTCCCCGGCGTCCTCGCTAAACAGAGCTTCCGCCAGAGAGGTCGTGGTCGGCCAGCGCGACCTCATACTTCCGCTCGAATCAAGGAGCAGAACAATGCGGTGCGGTCGTTGATCGGGTGCAATCGAAAGTACGGTGACCGGCTTTCCGCGAACGGCTGCCCTTAAATCCGTGGGCATAATCTCAGGCAGAGGAAGGAGTTTGTCGTTTAAGAAGGACACCGAAATAATTCTGTCCGTGCAATCCGGCTGCTGGGCGCGAGTGGAGCCGCCGAAGACCGTTGGAGACATCAGAATAATAAATAAAGTGACGAATAGCCGGCTCGTAGATGCCAACCCAACGTCCGTACGGTCCGGAAATCCGCGCATTGCCGGTAGTTTAGTACAGCTGGGCGCTAACGGGCTAACTGGAAGCTATGTGAAATGTCAGCAGTTGCAAGCCTCGCGCCAGGCAGATTTACGCGAATGTCACTCGCTGATGCGTCTCCCATGGCTCGCGTCTCCTTCCGCCAGTTATCTCGTTATGTGTTTAAGGCCTCGCGGAGGAACTGCGGCGGCCAGCCTTGTTCCTCGGCCGTGAAGCGAAAGCCCGGATCCACGGTGAAATATCGGGTGCGGCGGCCATCCCTCCAACTAATGTGGACTTGGTACAGATCGAATGGCTCCAACCCGACAGCCCTGACGTGGCGTACGAGCCCGCTCTGGATGCCTCCCAGGACCAGTAACCCATTCCGTTTCACCTTCCTGCGCAGCCTTTTTTTTTCGTATTGGTAGTTGCCAGGATAGGCCACGCGGGCCACTGTATCGGCGTCGATGGGCTGCGAGACGCTCAGAAGAGCCGCCAGGAATTTTTTCTCGAAGTAGCCAATTCTCTCCATCAGCAGAGTGAAAAGCTCGCTCGTCCATTTCCCGTGTGCGGGCAGGCCGGCGTAGGAAGCAGAGGACGAATTATCTTTCTTTTCGTCTCGCCCGGGGGCTCTGAGGTATTTCTTGAGCGCCACCACTTCTTGCGGCGTGTCCACCCGGTACCACTCGCCATCGAACTCGAATTCAATAGCCATCAGCCTCTTCCGTCAGAATCCTTAAGGCTGATATAGCAACCTTAAGGTTAATGGTCAAGCGCAAAAAATGCGCGCAGCGGTGCGTACAACCGCGGCTCGACTAAGCCTGGACGCAGCCAGCAGTCCGTCGCAGCCAATCGTGGATGTTTCGGAGAGAGCGCCGGATCAGCGCAGTTGATTCCTCATCACTCGCTCAAGGTGTGTTTTTGTAGCCGCGACCTTCAGGTCGGCGCCTTCGAGCCGAATCCTTGAACCAGGCTCGCGAATTGAGGAGGGATTGCGGGCTACACGGGGCCCTGCGCTCACACAGTCTGGAAACAGGCCATTCGGACCTCCGGGGCCATCGACATCATTCGGACTACAATAGGAATGTATGGGCTGTAAGGAATGCCCGAAGACTTCAGATGAAGATCTATCGACTGTACGTCGCTAAACCGCTCTTGATCATCTATCTGCTCGTTTTCGGAGCCTTAATCGCCGGCAGCTTCGCTGGAATCATCATCGCAGCTTTGGGAAAGTTCGGGCCTGATGGTCCCCCTGTGGGCCTGTTCGTCATACTTCTAGGTGTCGCGCTCTGGAATGGTTACTATTGGCTGAGATTTCCATTCGAGATCAAGCTAAAAGACGATAACTCTGTCGAATTTCGCACAATTTTTCGACGGACGATCGCATCACCGTCTGACATTCGGTCCATACGTGCCAAGCTATTCGGTTTGGGATTCGTTGACATTGTGCATAGCCAAGGCACGGTCCATCTATTGAACCAGATAGATGGCTTTCACGAACTGGTTTCTTCGATTAAATCGATTAATCCGGCGGTCGAAATAAAGGGTTGCTGAAGTTACTTTTTATCCGGCTGCAAATGGCAGTGACGGACTAGCCGGGCGCTATGCGAGAGGTAGACAATTGCAACGGCTCTGCCAGGGACAGGCACCCTCTCCTGTACTTCCGGCCAGTAGAAAACTGTCCCCCCACGTCTGCTACCGTCGATGCGTGATGCTCGATGCAAACGAAATCGCCGCCAAACCGGCCCCCGTGAGCTGGAGGAAAAGCTGTGCCTCGTCTCGCGGACGCCGCCGATCCGAGGAGGAAGTGCGTGCCTCGCGAGCTCTCGCCGGGTGGAGCTGCCAGCGGAAGCAGCAATGCGAAAAACGAGCCAGCGATCGCTTGGCAGCCGCAAGTAACTTCGCTTCGAGATCTCTACCAAGACGCCGTCTAGTGGGGCGGAGGTTCGCCTCCGCCATAAACACGCGCGCCATAGCGCGCTTCTTTTCGCGCCGGTTCATCCGCGCGAATTTTTTGCCTCCCACGAGTCACGACTCACGAGTCACAAATCACGCCCTAAGGGGCGGAACGGTCAATCGACCTTGCACACACGTAAGTCATAGAAAACAAACGATCGCCCACATGCAAGGGCGGAACTTCCCGGTGCATTTTCTTTTCCTGATTTTCGGCCAAAATTCAGTGGTGCTACCGCTTCGCAGTTTCGAGGGACGGAGCCTTGGCTCCGTCATAAAAAATCGCCGCGGAGCCCCACCTTTCCGTGCGCCTTGTGCATCCCGGCTTGCCGGGACGCTGCTTCACCGGCGCGACGCATTTGTCTTTCACCACTCATCAATTACTAGTTACCAATCACGCGCTTTTACCCGGGGTCCCCGAAACGCTCTGCGTTTTGGGATGGTTGCCAGGGGTCCCCGAAACGCGCCGTGTTTCGGCGAGGCTACCCGGAACAGTCTCTCGAGTAGAATCGTTCGCAACTCACAGAAAAAAAACGACCGAGCACCCGTCTACCCGGAACGTCCCGGCGCACCGTTCTTTTCGTTCCTTGTTCGCTTTTTCGCATCAGCTTGCCCGCACGTGCGCGCTGACTCGCCCGCATTCCACGTCTCCTTCCGCCGGATTTCGTTTCCGCACGGTCGATCTTGCGCCGTTTGCTATAGTGGGCGTGCAATTCCCAATTTTAGGAGAAAGCGTGGATTCGAAAATCGCTGGCAAGCACTCGCGCGCGGAAGCATGGCTCCAGTACGCCGATGATCTTGGCCTTGGGCCCTTTTATCTGCGGCGCTCCGCATCGCAAAGACCGCCAGCGGCAGAAAACGCCGGCGAGTTCGCGGTTTCCGCACCGCCAACGATTCCTGTTGCAGCGGCCGCTTCGGGACCAATTGCCGCTGCGGCGAAACCCACCGCGCCAGGGTCCGTTCCAGAGCCTTCCCGTCCTGAGCCACGAGTTTCCGATCCACCAAAGCCGCTTCCATCGCCTTCGTTCGTCCCGCAGGTTGCCGGGCCTTCGCTTTTCGAGGAGCGCGTCGAAAACGATTCGCTCGACCGCATCCGCGAAGATATCACTCCGAATTGCACGCGTTGCAAGCTGCACAAGGCGCGCACGCAAATCGTCTTCGGCGTGGGCAATCCCAAAGCGCAACTTGTATTCGTCGGCGAAGGGCCGGGGCGTGACGAGGACGCGCAGGGCGAGCCGTTCGTGGGCCGCGCCGGCAAGCTGCTGACGGATATGATCGGCGCGATGAGCCTGCGGCGGCAAGACGTCTACATTTGCAACGTGGTGAAATGCCGCCCGCCCGAAAATCGCCTGCCGGAAAAAGACGAAATCGCCACCTGCTCGCCGTATCTGATCCGCCAGCTCGACGCGATTCATCCGAAAGTGATCTGCTGCCTGGGCGCCTGCTCCGCGCAAACGCTGCTCAACACCACGCAAGGCATCTCGCGCTTTCGCGGCGAATGGTTCGACTTTCGCGGCGCGAAATTGATCGCCACCTATCATCCCGCCTATCTGCTGCGCAATCCCGCCGCCAAGGGCGAAGTCTGGAAAGATTTGCAGAAGGTGATGGCCGTCCTCGGCCTTCAGCCTGCAAAGAAGACGAAGAGCTCGTAGAAAATTGAGATGAACGCCTCGAGTTTGTCGAAGAATGGAGTTGGTGAAAAAAGTACGGAACGGATCAGCTTCCAGTAAAATCACCGAACTATGCACGACACATGTCACATCACCGCGCACGCCATGAAATCGGCGCTCGAAAGCGCCTTCTCAACGGCAGTGACTCAAGCCGATAGGGATTCCGCCAAACACCTCTGGGACACTCTACGAGCCACCGATTCTATCTACCAATCAATGATCTTCGACGTTTTAGAGATGGCGGATGGCCACGATCGCCGGAGCCTCGCGGAAATGGCCTTCTTGGTTGGCATGAAAGCCGGCTACGAACTTGGGTTGGCATGCCCTCCACCACCTGTCGCGGATTAGCACGCGCCAGATTCGGCTCGCGCTGCCGCTGCTTGAGGAAATATCTTGCGTGGCGTGAATTGTCGTATCTCCCGCGAAGCGGAAATCTGAATTTCGCGAGGGCTGCTACACTAGTGCGCACCGATGGCATCCCGCTATTGCGAAGTCGCGCTTCCCGTGCCGCTGCGCTCGGCATTTACTTACACCATTCCAGCGTCGTTCGACGGCGAATGCCTGTTGGGCCGCCGCGTTGTAGTGCCGTTCGGACGCCGCGCGATGGTCGGCGTCTGCGTCGGAGAATCGGAATTGCCGCCGGCGGGCGCTCCGGTCGCGTCGCAGATCAAAGAAATCGCGAGCCTCATGGATTCGATGCCGGCGCTGCCGCCGAATCTGATCGCGCTAGGCCAGTGGATCAGCCGCTACTACGCCGCGCCGATCGGCGAGACCATGCGCGCCATGCTGCCGCCGGAAATTGAAGTGCGGCACGAGCGCGAGTACGCAATCACTGATGCGGGGCGCGCATACCTGAACGATCTGGCTGCCGCTGAAGAGCGCACCGACACGGAGACCGCCGAGCTGCAACTGCTGCAACGATTCGAGAAGGACGATGCCATCTCGTCGACGCGGCTGGGGCGTTCGCCCGCGGCCGAATCGGTTGCCGAGCGGCTCGTGCGGCTCGGCCATCTCACCGCGAGCGATGTTCTTCGCGACCGTAAGACGCGCACGCAGAAAATCGTCGCGTGGAATTCAGCTGCCGCGGAGGAGAACGGCGAAGGCGGGACGCCAGCCGAGAAACGCATCCGCGAAACGCTGATCGCCACGCGCGGCCCGCTGCCGCTTCCGATGCTTCTCGAAAAGGCACAAGCTTCCCGAGCCGCCGTTGGGCGTCTTGAAAAGCGCGGATTGCTTAGCACATGGGACGAGCCGATCACCGCAGCTGAAGATCCGTGGGATACGGATTTCACGCCGCCTTCGAATCTGCTCAATGCCGACCAGAATGAAGCGCTGGGCGAAATTTGGCGCTGGCTGGTCGAAGGAAAATTCACCGCCGGATTACTCCATGGTGTAACGGGCAGCGGGAAGACGGAAGTGTATCTCGGAGCGATTGCCGCGGCGCTTTCGCGCGGCAAGTCGGCCATCGTGCTGGTGCCGGAAATCGCGTTGACACTGTGGTTGGGGCGGTTGGTGCGGGCGCGATTCGGCGAAGGCGTCGCGGTGTTGCACAGCGGATTAGCCGATACCGAGCGCGCGCGCGAATGGTGGCGCGTGCGCCGAGGAGAGGCGCGCGTGGTGGTTGGCACGCGATCGGCAATTTTCGCGCCGATCGAAAAGCTTGGGCTGATCATCGTCGACGAGGAGCAGGAGTCGGCTTACAAGCAAGAGGAAACTCCGCGCTATCACGCGCGGGACACGGCTGTGTACCGCGCCCGGCTTGAGAATGCGGTGGCGCTGCTCGGTTCCGCAACGCCTTCGCTTGAGACGTACCACAATGCGCGAGCGGAAAAATACCAGCTACTGCGGTTGGCGTCGCGCGTGGAAAACCGGCCGCTCGCGGAAGTGCGGATCGTCGATCTGCGCGACGAATTTCGCCGCAATCATCGCGCGCCTCCGATTTCGGAGACGCTGCGGCAAGCTATCGCCATGCGCCTGGCGGAAAAAACGCAAACGATGGTGCTCATCAACCGGCGCGGATATTCGTGGTCGCTTCTGTGCCGCGGCTGCGGCGCGTTCGTGCAATGCCAGAACTGCAGCATCGCGCTCACGTATCACAAGAACCGGCAGCGCCTGGAATGCCATTACTGCGGCTACACGGCGCGACCGCCAAAGCAATGCCCGAAATGCAGCGCGGAGTTCATGTATTTCGTCGGAGACGGCGCGGAGCGCGTGGAGGAATATCTGCGCGAGGTTTTTCCCGATGCGCGCATCGCGCGGCTGGATCGCGATACGGTGCGCACCAAGCGCGAATACCAGAAGGTGCTGGGCGCGTTCGCGAAATGCGAGATCGATATTTTGGTGGGCACACAGATGGTGGCCAAGGGGCACGACTTTCAGCGCGTCACGCTAGTTGGCGTGGTGGCCGCCGATCTGGCCCTGGGGCGGCCGGATTTTCGTGCCGCGGAGCGCACGTTTCAGCTGCTCACACAGGTGGCGGGGCGAGCCGGACGAGGCGAGCTTTCCGGCGAGGTGCTTGTGGAGACGCATTATCCGGAGCACTACGCGATTCAGCTGGCGGCGCAGCAGGACTACCTTTCATTTTATGAGAAGGAAGCGCATTTCCGGCGCGTGTTGCACTACCCGCCGTTCACGGCGCTTGCGGGCGTGCTGGTGTGCGATCGAAAGATCGAAAACGCAATCCGCTGGTCGCGCGCCCTGGCCGGCTACTTCGCGCCATTCGAAAAGCGCGGAGTGAAGATTCTTGGCCCGGCTGCCGCGCCGCTGGCGCGATTGCGGCGCGAGTACCGCTTTCAATTCATCCTGAAATCGCCGCAACGGGCTGCGGTGGGGCAGGCGCTTACCGGCTGTCTGGATTTCTGCGCAACGCACGAAATTCCGCCCACGGCCGTGATGGTCGATGTCGATCCCGCGAATTTGTCGTGAGGGTGATGCGGACGACGGCCGCTGCCGCGTGATTGCGCTCTACCGAGCTGGCCAGGGCGTGAAGCTCAGCACCAGGATCACCAGCGCTAATGCCGCCCACGCACGCCGCGACGGGTCCAGCGGCTCCCAGGAATTCAGAAGCGGAGGATGGCGGAATCGCAGCGAGAGCGCCAGCAAAATAATTCCCCACAGCGCCCATCCGGGCCAGCAAGTCACGCCAAGAACCACAAGCGCCAAGCCGACTGCCAGCGAAATCCGTTGATGATGACGGCTGGTGAGGCTGTAGACGATGTGGCCGCCGTCGAGTTGCCACATCGGCAAAAGATTCATGGCTGTGGCGAGGAGTCCCACCCAGGCCGCCCAGCCGACCGGTCCGAGCAGCACCCAGCTTGGGTCCACATTGGGGTGAAACATTCTGATCAGCAGGAGAATCAGCGGCGGGCTGCCGAAATGAATGTACGCATTTGCAGCTGCGTCGGGGACGATCTTCGCGGTGGCGACCGCCCACATCATGGCGGGCAGCGCGAATAAAAAGCCGATCACCGGGCCGGAGATGCCGACATCGAACAGCGCCTTGCGAGTGGGAATCGGAGAACGAATCGAAATCACCGCGCCGAAAGTGCCGAACAAAGTAGGCGCGGGAATGAAATAGGGATAGCTGACGTCGATGCCGTAATGCCGCGCGGCGAAGAAGTGGCCGAGTTCGTGAGCGAGCAGAATGGTAAGGAGAGTGAACGAGAACGGCACACCTAGCAGAATTAGCGAAGGATCATGCAGCGCCGCTTGCCAAAGCGCGAAGATGCTTTGCGTGGTGGAGAAGGGCGCTGCTTCTTGCGCGTAGGACCGTGCGAATTCCATACCGAACATCAGCGTGGAGACGAGCGTGAGCGTGAAGAGCGTGATCGATGGCCAGAGCCGCTGCCGGCGCGGGCGGACGACAGCTCGTCGCGGCTCGTCCCGAAGCACACGAAAGTGCGCGTCCAGAGTTTCCACGGGCAGATGGCCGTTGCCGTTCGTCTCGCTCACCGGCACCCGCCCGCATGGATGTAAAAATCACTCATGCTGTTTTGGATGCGCTGCCGCGCTAAACGGCTTAGCCGTTGCGCCCCTCATTGCGATCCGCGCAGACACCCGCCGGATTGCATCCGCGGCGCGTAGCCTTTCGCGAAACCGCGATCGTCAGGGCTTGGGAGAGGCCGGAAGCGCCTGAAGTTCCTTGCCAGGTTTGAAGCGCACCGCTTTACCGGGCGGAATATTGACCTGTTGTCCGGTGCGAGGGTTTCGTCCAATGCCGGTTTTGCGGGGCTTAACATTGAATACGCCGAAGCGGCGCAATTCGATGCGCCGGCCGCTGCCGAGAGCAACTTTCATCGCCTCGAACACGCTTTCAACTGCCTGTTCCGCTTTGCCCCGGGGAATGTTGGTTTTGGTTACGATGGCGTTTACGATATCCAGCTTGATCACGAATGCCTCCCGCTGAGCGGAACTCCATGCTAGACAAGGGTTTGCACGTTGTCAAGCACTCCCACACCTGATATGAATGCCCCTGGGCTCCGAGACGCGAGAACCGCCGCGCTCGATCTTGCTAACTTTTTCCGCAACGCTCGTTCGCCGATTGGCGCGCACAGCTTTCAAGGATCTGCGCCGCAGTGTTTGTCGTCGGCGATGAAGGCGCGCCCGCGAACATTAGCGAACGCGCCTTCAGAGTTATGCGCACGGGTTGTAACGAATCCGTCGCGCGTTCTCCGGCTATTTTCCAGTCACCGGATTTTTATAATGATAGGGCGGCACGTAAACTTCCGGATAGAGCTTGTACGTTTCGGTGGGAGGCTCATCCGGAGGAAATCCGGGGATCGGTCCCGGCGGCGGATCTCCGCCCTGGTCCCAGCCCTTGTAGTAATTCGCATAATAAGTGAAATAGGCGTGCAACTTTTTAATTTTCCAGACGCCGTCTTCCTTCACGTACTCGTTTTCGTAGGTCGCTTCGCCCCACTGCGCGGATCGATGCAAGATGCCGACTTGCATGATGGCGCGCCAGCGAGCTTTGGCGGTTTTTCCGTCCGGGGCGACATCAATTTTCGGCTGCAGTTGCATGTGGTTGAAGAGCGTTCCGTACTTGAGTTCCGGAAGTTTATGGAGATATGCGCGCACGCGGTCTTGACCAACGTAGACGCCGCGCAGGCCAATTTCAAGCGTGGCGTCTTTGGCGAAGAGATCGGCCGCCTGGTCCCATTCGCATTTATCGACGTAATATCCGTAGGCCGTCTGCAAGTTATGAATGTCGATGTAGTCTTCGTTGAGTTCCACGCGATGCTGCAGAGCCGCGACCTGGGCTTGCAGGGCCTTCACCTGCCCGGCTAAGTCCGCAGAATTATCCGCGCCACCCGCGGCCAGGGCCAGCGGGGAGAAACACAAAAGCGTCAGAACAACGTAGATCGCACGAAAATGCATGGGTGTGTAGCCTCCGTTTGTGGCGCGCGTCCGCGCGCCGCGGTTGCCATCCGGCGAGACGCGGGCGAGAGTATCAACGGGCGCGCCGGCATGCAACAGTTCGCGGCGCATCACAAACGTTAGGCGCCGATTCGGCCGCCGCTTCTCGATTTGGGTTGTTCCGAAGCGGTAACACACATATACCCATTTGGCTAAGTATTCCATTTGTTGACACTCTCCGCGAGATTTGCTATAGGCCCGCAGACAATTCGATTCTCCAGGCCACGCAGGTCTACCGATCTCTGAGGGGGGGCTATGAGATACCGGTCAGCGGTGGTTATCGGCCTAGTTGTTCTCTTCGTTTCCGCGGCGGTTCGCGCACAGGTAATTTCCACGGCTCAAATTCGAGGCGCAGTGCAAGACCCGTCTGGCGCCGCCGTTGCCGGTGCGACGATTACGTTGACGCAGACTGCGACAGGAGCGGTTCAGACCGCGGTCAGCACCGCCGATGGAACGTATTCGCTGCCCGATCTGGCGATTGGGCCGTATCGCATGGAAGTGACGCAACCGGGCTTCAGCAAGTACGTTCAGACCGGAATCGTGCTGCAGGTGGGCGCAAGCCCAACGATCAACGTCACATTGACAGTCGGCGCCGTTACACAGGAAGTGCAGGTCAGCGCGACGGCCGCGACGGTCCAGACGCAAAGCGAAGGAGTCGGCGAAGTCACCGCGCCCCAGGAAGTGCAGAACCTGCCGCTCAACGGCCGCCAGCTCACCGATTTGCTGCCGCTCGCGGGCGCTGTGGGACAAGGGCGAGCGTTCCGCGCCTCCTATCCTTCGTCGGCGGTGATTTCGATCGCCCGGCGGCGCACAGGGCAGCGTCGCTTATTGGCTTGATGGCGGCACCCACAACGACCCCCTGAGCAATCAGAATCTGCCGCCGCCATTTCCAGACACGGTTGAGGAATTCAAGGTCGAAACCAGCTCGCTGCCCGCGCAGTACGGGACGCATCCCTCTGGTTCAGTCAACGTCGTCACCAAGTCCGGCACAAACAGCTTCCATGGCGACGCCTTTGAGTACCTTCGCAACTACATGTTCGACTCGCGGAACACGGCGTTTGCCGGCGCTTCCCCGGCCGACTACAATCCGTCAACCCTGCCGCCTGGCGAAACGTCGGCCCAAGCGGCACTCGCTGCTTCTCCACGTGACGATCTAAAGCGCAATCAATTTGGCGGCACGGTTGGCGGGCCAATCATGAAAGACAAGCTGTTCTTCTTCCTGGGCTGGCAGGACACCATCCAGCACGCGACCGTTCCCGCACAAACCGTGATTCCCACGGAGGCGATGCTCGAAGGCGATTTCCAGAAGTGCGTCGGGCCGGGTGGTCCGGGCGGGGTTAATCTCACAGGACCATTCGGAACAGGCACAGCGCTTGACGGCGCCACTGGCCCGAATGCAACCAACCCCAGCAACTTTAGTCCGGTGATCATGGCGCTGGAAAGTCACATGCCGGTGGCTCCCGCCGAGCAGCCCTTGCGGCACGTACAATTACCAGGCTCCTCAGACTTTCACCGAGAATCAGGGACTAGCCAGAATCGACTATCACCAAAGCAACAAGAACTCGATATTCGCCACGTATTTCATAACCAACTGGGCGCAGCCGCCGGGAATGAACGATCCCAATGACCTTTTGGTCGCGGCGATCGACGGAGCGTCCAACCGCGTGCAGAGCCTGACGATTGGCGACACATATCTGATCAGCTCGACGATGGTCAACAGCGTTCACGCGACGGGGAACCGCAGCCGCAATCTGACGGTAGAAAATTCCACGATCGATCTGAATGACCTGTTCGCGGCCGCCGGGATCACATCGGGCATTAACATCTATCAGTTGGCGCCGCCGAAGTTTCCGACGTTCATGGCGGATTTCAACCCCACCGGCGGGTTCTTTGGCCTGACCGCCTCCACGCCGAGTATTCAGCCATACGACACGCTGGAATTTTCGGACGATGTGGAGTGGACGCGCGGGCCGCACCAGGTAACATTTGGCGTCGATTTTATTAACTTGAGGGCGTTCGCTACAAACTATCTGAACAGCCAAGGTTCGTTCACCTTTGATGGCACGCAAACTGGATGCAGTCCGACGACTGGGTGTTTCGCAGGAGGCCTGTCAGACTTTCTCGTGGGAGAAACGTCTGCCAGCGGCGGATTTACGCAGGCCGCGCCAGTCCCGTCGCTTCAGCACCAGAATGTCTTTGCTCTGTATTTGCAAGACGCGTGGAAGGTGAATCGAAAACTGACCGTAACTGCCGGACTTCGCTGGGATCCGTTTTTCGGCCATAGCGTGCCGAACGGCCAGGTGGTGTCGGTTTCACTTCAGAACATTATCGATGATGTCCACAGCGTGAAATTTCCCACCGCCCCGGCCGGATATCTCTTTAGCGGAGACCCAGGCGGGCCAGTGGGCAATAAGCTGACTGGAAACTCGCTCGACAAGTGGAGTCCGCGTATTGGACTTGCGTGGGATCCGCGTGGAGACGGCCGCATGGCGATTCGCGCGGGATTCGGAATCTTTTATGACTTCCCGAATTTCTCGTACGACCAGTTCGGATTCGAACAGCCGTACGGCGGTTCCTTCACCATCCCCGGCGCGGCTTGTACGAGTTTCCCGTGCAGCACGGACATCTCGAATCCGTGGGCGAATTATTCATTCACCGACCAGCACGGAAACGCCTACAACGGCGTGAATCCGTTTCCCAATTTTGTCGGCCAGGGTCCGGTGAACTCCGCGTATTTGCCGGATGCTTTGGTGTTCAGCTACCCGCAAAACATCAAACCGACCTACGTGATGCAATACAACCTCAGCATCGAAAAACAAGTGTCGAACAACTGGCTGCTTACGATTGCCTACATTGGGAGCCAGCAACGCCACCTGTGGGGAAACAACGAAGCGAATCCTGGGCTTCAGGGTCCATGCCCGGGAGCATATCCCGACGGCTTTCCGCTGCCGGCGGGGGTTGCGTGCACGGCTGCGGGAGGTGGGGGCAACACCATCGCGGGGCCGTGTCCGCCGGGTTTTCCGCCGTTCCTATGCGGCAGCCCCTCGTCCCCTGTGCCTGCGTTTCAAAACCCGGCTTACTCGCTGAATTCGAATAGGCTGTTCTACCACTACAACGGAGGGAGTCCCGTTTTTGTCGGTTCGACATGCGGCACGGCATCCGCGGTAACGCCGGACGTATCTTGCTACGGCGAAACGCTTCTGCTGGAAGAAGGCGGGACAGGAAATTACAACGGCTTGCTGCTGACCGCGCAGCACCAGTTCGGCAACCACTTCACATCCACAACGAACTACACATGGTCGCACTGCATTTCGGACAACTACACGACGACGCTCGGATTCTTCCTGGCGGCGGAAGCGGTGCCGTACGACCGCCAAGCCGACCGCGGCAACTGTCCCAACGCGGACACGCATAACATTTTCAATCAGTCGCTGGTCGCCGAAACGCCGCATTTTTCGGGGCACTGGACCCAGCTACTGCTCGGCAACTGGAGAATGTCGCTTTCCGCCGTCATCCAGTCCGGCACGGACCTGTCTCCGGCCAACATCCTGGATTTCTCCGGCAGCGGCAACGGGCTTACACAGCGGCCAGACCTGATCTCCGGCGCCGATCCTTATTGCGCGCATAAGAGCCGCACGTGCTTCTTGAATCCCGCCTCGTTTCAGTTTCCGACGCCATACACCTACGGCAACTTGAAGAACATGAGCATCTTCGGGCCCGGCTCAATCGTGGTGAACACCGGGCTGGACCGGATCTTCCAAATTACCGAAGGCCAGCAAATCGTCTTCTCCTGGCAGGTGTTTAACGTTCCGAACCACGCGAATCTCTATCCTCCTGTGAGCGCATTTGTTGCTCCAACGTACGGGCAGCCCGCGCCAGCGAGCACCGCGGGGCTCGGAGCGCTGAACCAAACGGTAAACGATCCGAGGACGATGCAATTTGCGCTGAAATACAGCTTCTAACGAACTCGATTGGCGATGGTCTGGAGCCCCGGCCGCGGGAGAGTATTCCGCGGGGCGCGGTTCGCTCTGTGTTCCTCGATCGAATGCCGATGACAATTTGATTCTTGTTTTTAATCTGATGGCTCCGATGGTATAGGAGCGCTCCGCTTCAGTGCGGTGCCGCGCAAAAATAAAAAGAGAGTCGCGGTTGACACAACCCATCGGATTTGCTAAACCCGCCGAGGCAAATCGAGGGACCGGGGCCACGCACATCTGCCGATTCCCAGGGGACGATAAGATTCTGGTCACGATAGGCAAGGGGCTTTGTTCTCCTCTCCATTCCCTCTGCAGCTTGGGCGCAGGTGGTTTTTCGCCGCTCAAATCCGAGATGCTGTTCAGGATCCTTGGGGTGTCACGATCAATTGGAACTATTTCGGACGGGAGCGCTGATTTGAAACCTGGCGCCTTCCAAAAATCTCCATTTGTTCACGGGGTTTGAAGAAATGCACATTTTGTATTCATTCTGTTATTGGCTCGCGAACAGTTTGATCGGGAGGTCGATACACGATTCTACGTGGATGTTTCCGGTAATCGAAACGGTCCATCTTTTCGGAGTCGTCATACTGGTAGGATTTGCTTCGGTTTTGGACCTGCGCTTGATGGGCGTGGCTTTCAAAGACTACACGGTGTCGATGCTGGCGGAGCGCTTTCTGCCATGGATATGGGCTGGCTTTGCAGTCCAAGTGGTGACCGGATTTCTGCTGTTCGCGTCGGAAGCGGCGAAGATGTATGGCAGCGATGTGTTTCGGGCGAAGATGCTGATGATTGCGGCGGCAGGAATCAACGCACTTGTATTCCACGTGATCGCATATCGGAGCGTAGGCAGGTGGGAGCGAGATCCGGTCGCACCGTTGTCGGCACGCTTTGCTGGGGCGATCTCGATCTTGCTGTGGTTCGGCATCGTTGGCGCAGGGCGGTGGATCGCTTACAGCTAGTAACGGTGAAACGATGGACGTAGGGAGGCTTGAGGCCTGCGCCTTAAGCCATTTCTTCTCCTGGGTGGGCGTCAACCGTTGCCACAGTTTCGAGAAGTGTGAAATGGAAAGGATTTTGATGAAGAACATTACGCGCTGGCGAACGCTTCACGTGCGAGGCCGCAGATCATGACCCCCGCTTACAGGTTTTTTTACTGGCTGACGCAAACGTATATTGGCCAACTAATGCAAGGTAACGCCTATTTGTTCCCGACGGTGGAAGCCCTCCATATCATGGGCAGCGTAGCCCTGGTTGCGTCTACCTTGATCCTGAGCCTGCGCCTCTCGGGGCTTTTCTTGGCGGAGATACCCGTCTCGAAAATAGCAAAGCAATTTTTGCCGTGGGCGTGGTTCGGCTTTGCGTGCCAAGTTGTCACGGGAAGTCTTTTGTTTATGTCGGAGGCGACACAGGCCTACGACAATGTGATCTTTCAAGTCAAGATGGCGCTCATCCTGACAGCGGGTATCATTGCCCTCATTTTCCAACAGACCGTGTATCGGCGGGTGAAGAGTTGGGATCTCTCGAATCCGCCTTTTGCAGCCAAATTTGCGGGTTACGCTTCGATCGTGATCTGGTTCGCGGTGATTGCTGCCGGACGGTGGCTGAATAGTTCTGTCGCGAATTCGCCGGTGCTACCGCCGCCGGTGTAGCGCCTGCGGGGCTTTTCGGGGGTATCTACCACACGACGGGTCAGTCTGGCCGGGCCCAGAAACAGCGATCCTGGTGCCTCGGGTCAGCTCCCGCATGGAACGTTCGGAAGCGGCGCCGTCGAATGGTAAGGCTGTACGTCGAGTGGCTCGCCTCAAGTTCTAACCCCGGAAAGCGCCGTCAGAACTCTCCAGGGTCACCGAGCGCCGGCTGGCACAAAGTTGTTTAGCACTTCACCGTTTGCCTTCACCGCTTTGGCCAGGGTTCCGCCCTTTTTCGCGGGATCTTTGAACGGGAAGAAGGTCACGGTGACCGGGTCGCCTGGTTGCAGTGAATGTCTACTCCATCCGCGGCGGCCCAGATAGTTTGGGCTCATTCCTTCAAACGCGTAAATGACCGTGCCTTTATCACCCGCGACGTCGATCCACAGCCAGGTATGAGGATTCGTCCACTGGAAAGTTCTCACCTTTCCGGTCACCGTAAGTTGGCGCGTCATGTCGTAATCGGCGAATCCATGATGCGCGGTGGCCGTACTGGCGGTAACGAACAGCGCCCCCAACAGAACCGCAAACAACGCCGCTTGCTTCAAGTGCCGCTTCATTTGCTTCATTCAGAGTCTCCGGGTATTACGAAAATAGGCCGTCCTACTTCACATCAGATCCCGATCCGTTGAGAGGCGGAGGGGTAGTATTCACTTCGGCTTGGCCGTTGACGGTCGTCGAATTCCGGTTGTTCTGCTCGCAGATGTATTCGTCAATGGTCCAATCGCGATGACGCTTCAAGATTCGGGTCGTCGTGTACGGATGCGTTAACGCGATGGGGTCGATCACCGTAGTCGTAATTTGCATCGTGTTGGGATCAAGAAGTTGAAAGCGCTCGAGGATGCGCATCTTGTCGCTGTGCGGAGTGATCATATCGATGGTCGTGGCCGGGGAGAAGCCCACGGACTCGACCACCAGCGTCTTGCCTTCCCAGTGACCCACCGATGATCCGAAAAAAGTGGGATCGGGGTCTGTGGGAAGAGGGCGCCCGTCGGTGTAGATATGCCGAACGATCATGTAGGCCTCTCCGACGATGGTCACCTGGCCGGGGGTCAACAGAAACTCATACGGATAAGGCTGTCCCATGATGCCCGGCATGCCAGGCGGCAGGCAGTTCGCGGCGGAGGTGTCCTGTCCAGCGTGTGCCTTCAACTCCTTCACTTTGGCGGCCCACGCGGGTGTCAGAGGCAGCGGTGGCGGTCCGTGAAAGACAGGAAACTTAGAGGAGCGCGTAATTGTAGGCGCCTTTACTTTCTCTCCGGGTTGAACAACCAGCGATTCACCTTCTCCCCCGAGCGGCGATTCCCACACGCCGGTGAAGTCGGGCAATTTGGCAAGCGCAGCCCAATCCGCGGCGGTCGGCGCCGGGCGTGTGAAGTCTTGCCAATCTTGAGCTAGAGTAACAGAGACGAACAATGCCGAAGCGAGCGCGACGACGGTGAATCGTCCGAAGAGCTTCCATGTTTGTTTAGCCACTCGCGGTCACCCCCAAATCAAATTATCAGTTGCTTACGACGGCGCAAAATAACAAGGTGCGGGGCAGAAAGCAATCTCCAAAAATAAAGAAGCCGTGAACGATTATGCCCATTCCGCCGGGCGCCACCGCGCTCCGGGCGGTGAATCCTACTTACTTAGACAAGATCGGCGAAGGCTTTCCCCACTCGCCCGTGAATACGAAAGACGAAGCAGGCTTGCGCTGGCGCGGTCCGACTTCGCGTTCCCGGAGTTGTTCCGGCAGAGCTGCTGGATCACCGGGATAGCCGAGCGCGATTCCGGCCACGGCTTCGAAGTCTTCGGGAATATGGAACACCTCGCGCGCCTTATCGGGAAGAATTCCGGCCATCTGGTGGATCTGCAAGCCCAGCGCGGTCGCCTGCAACGCCATCGTGGCGGCGGCTTGTCCCACGTCGTGGAAGGCATGGCGGTTGTGCTGTCCGTTGTGCTGCATTTTCAGCCCCGCAACGCTCAGCGCAACTACGGGAGCTCCCTTCGCCCAGCTCTGATTGAACTCGACGAAACATTCGAGCACGCGCTTGAAATTCGCGTGATCGTCTTTCGTCGCAACGATGAAGTACCATGGCTGCGCGTTGTAGGAAGATGCCGCCCAACGGGCCGCTTCAAATAGCGCGCGGAGCTTTTCGGGCTCGACCGGCCGAGCGTCGAAAGCACGCGGGCTCCATCGGTGGGTGAGAATTTCGTGGATCGGTGTCTCGGTAGGAGCAGGATTCTTCCGCTCAGCCATGGGTCAACATCCTCCTTGGATTCTGGAAACCGCAATTATGGACCAAACGCTCGCGCCGGTCGAGAGCTCCGCGGCATCGCGGGTGCGTGTAGATTCAATCCGCAACCGCAATCCGCACAAATCGAGCGTGCGGCAATCGCAATTTGCTCCACGCGAGGGGCTGCGCTAAGGCTTCTGCGTGGGGCGCAGAAGCACTTCGCTAATAAAGCTTTGCGGAGCTTGCGTCAGGATCGCCGCCACGGCGTGCGCGACGTCGTCCGGCTGGAGCATTTTGCTTTTGTCCCGCCCGGATGGGAAGGAGAAATCGGTGGCGACCGATCCGGGACAGACGGCGCTGACACGAATACCGTGCGCGCGCAGATCCTCGGCCATGCAGCCGGTGAGTCCCAACAGGCCCCACTTCGACGCGCAATAAATAGCGCCGCCTGCAAAAGAATTCTTCCCGGCTAGAGAGGAGATGTTCACGATATGCCCGCGGCCCATGCGGATCATCCCGGGAACGACGGCGTGAGATAGCAGGAACACAGCCTTTAAATTGGTGTCTAACACATTGTCCCATTTCGATGTGTCTGCATCTTGAATTGGAGCAAAGCAGCCGATTCCGGCGTTGTTGATTAGTATTTCGATGGGACCCAGGGCGCGCTCCGTGGTCTGGACGAGCTTAGCGATGTCCGATGGGCGAGTCACGTCGGCAACGATCGCGACGGCCTCGGAACTGGCTTGCTGGCATTCGCTTGCGGCGGATTCGAGCTGCTTGGCGTTGCGTCCAGATAGGCTAACGCGCGCACCCATTGAGGCCAGACGGCGCGCAATCGCCAGCCCGATACCGCGACTGGCGCCAGTGATCAGAGCAACTTTGCCGTCGAGAGCTTTGTCGATGACCATCATTGTTGGGCCAGGTGACGCTGGGTCCTTGTGCAACATCTCACCATTCGGATGGCAAGGTCAACGTCTCGCGTTCAAGGCGGTGTAAGGCATTCACGCATTCGGACTTGCGCGGGTTGGGAGCTTTCCCTATAATCCCGACGATTTACTATTACTGTGGCATCCTACCCGGCAGTGGTTCCGACTACGATCGGCCACCCGATGAACAAGTAGCCCAGGAGGCAGAAAACGGACCATGCGACAGTATCTCAATCGGATTGTAATAGCGGTTGCAGCTCTTAGCGTGGTGCCTCTCTCGGTTTGGGCAAGCCCGCAAGCCGCCCAGCAGGCGAAAGCGCCTTCGTACACCATGCCGGAGTATAACCAGTTCACTTCCTGCCAAGCCGAGAAGGACCCGACTAGCAAGATCAAGTGCCTGGACAGTTTTGTGGCGCAATTTCCCAACTCCACGCTGATGCAGTACGTGGACGAGATTTACTATCAGACGTACTACCAGCTGAAGGACTACAAGAACGCGATCGCGTATGCGGACAAGCTGGTGGGGCTCGGCGACAAGGCCGATTTGCCTCGCCGAGTCCAGGCCATTCAGGCCCGCGTGCAATTGTTCCCTTACGCCTACAATGCGCAGAGCCCCGACCTGCAGGATCAGCTCACCAAACAGCGCGATGCAGCGTTGCAAGGCGCCAAGCTTCTCGAACAGTACAAGACCTCACCTGGGTCGAAGTTGACCGACGACCAGTACAAGAAATATCTGGCGGTCTTCTATGCGGCGGCCGGGTATGCCGACTTGCAGTTGAAGGACAACACCGACGCCGTGCAGGCTTTCAAGTCAGCGCTTGATAACGATCCCACTGACGCGGTTTCCGAATATCGGCTCGGGCTGGCATACCTCGCGCTGACGCCTCCGGATTCGCTGGACGGGTTTTGGGCGCTCAGCCGCGCCGTGGACCTGAAGGTTCCGGATTCGGACAAGGTGAAGGATTATCTTCGCCGCGCGATGCTGGCGTATCAGCAGCCGGGATGCGTTCCGCAAATTGATTCGCAGCTCAATGACTTGCTGCAACTGGCGGCAAATTCGCCGCAGCGGCCGGCCACCTGGTCGATTCCCAGCGCGGACGATTTGAATAAAATTCGCAACAACGACCAGGCGAGCAACATCGTGTCGGTGATTACCACGCTCGGCGCCGGCGGCGACAACGCCAAAATGACTTGGCTGGCGATCTGCGGAGCTGAATACCCAGAGGTGGTGGGGAAGATCATCGACGAGAACCAATCGGATGGCTATATCGATTTCATGATCTACAGTGGCGCGACCGCGGCTGAAATGCAGGCAGCGACCACCGCCAACATGGACGTGAAAGTCTGGACCACTGCTCCGCCTCCGCCGGAAGCTACACCTGCACCGCCGACAAATGGCGCGGCACCGGCCCCAGCAATCACCCCGCAGCCGGACGTGGTCCGCCTGAAGAAGGACGATGGGATCCGTTTCTCGGGGACTCTGGTGAGCTACGATGCCTCGCCGTTCATGCTGCATTGGGATCAGGTGAAAGTGGATCCCAGCATCATTCCTAAAGAGACGCCGACAAAGCACGGCGCGCGCCGGTAGCCGCAACAGCGCAGCAGACAAAGCGCCATAAACAATCAGCCGGTTCTCAGGGAACCGGCTGATTTTGTTGTGGAGCGAGATCGACTTCGGTATTTTCCGCGCAGGTAAGGGAAAGCGCTCAGTGCCGCCGGTTGTTTGAACGGTCGAGATGGTATTCGGTGATTTTGCGGCTGAGCGTGTTGCGGTGAATGCCTAGAACCTTCGCGGCTCGGCATTGATTTCCGTTCGAGCGTTCCAGCACGCGTTTGATGAACTTCTTCTCGAACTCCGTCACCGCCTCTTCCAGCAAAATCCCGCGCTCCACCATCATTCCGACCAGCGCTTCCAGTTGCTCTTTCACGTGTGCACGCTCCACGGGACGGCGCCCGCCAAAGTGACGCGTTTTGGTTTAGTCGAGTGCGTGGCCGGTAATACGTTGGTAGGCCTCCCGGTATTTTGCCGTCGTCGCCGACACTACTTCCGCCGGCAGCGCAGGAGCGGGAGGCTGCTTGTTCCATCCAATCTTCTCCAGATAATCGCGGACGTACTGCTTATCAAAGGAAGGCTGCGAGCGGCCGGGCGCATATTGATCGGCGGGCCAGAAGCGCGAGGAGTCCGGCGTCAGAGCTTCGTCGATCCAGATGAGCTGATCGCCTTGCAGCCCGAATTCGAATTTGGTGTCCGCCAGGATAATGCCGCGTGCCTCGGTGTGTTTCACCGCTCGATTGTAGATTTCGATGCTAGTGTCGCGAAGCTGCTCGGCTAGTTTGCGGCCCACGCGAGCCACCGTTTCGTCGAAGGAAATATTTTCGTCGTGCCCGGTGGTTGCTTTCGTGGATGGCGTGAAGATGGGTTCGGGCAAGCGATCGGATTCGCGCAGGCTGGCGGGCAGCGGGATGCCGCAAATCTTGCCGGTCTTTTGATAATCCTTCCATCCCGAGCCGGTAATGTATCCGCGAACGACGCATTCGATTGGCGCAGGGTCGGTACGCTTCACCAGCATGGCGCGCCCCTTAAGAGCGTCGGCATAGGGCGCGAGTTCGCCCGTGAAGTCGCTGGCGGTGATTACGTGATGCGGCACGACGTCCGCTAATTTTTCAAACCAAAACACGGAGAGCTGCGTTAGGACGCGTCCCTTGTCTGGGATTGGCGTCGGCAGCACCACGTCGAACGCGGAAAGCCGGTCAGTGGCCACGATCAGGAGCTTGTCGCCCAGCTCGTATATGTCGCGAACCTTGCCACGGCCGCGGAGTTTAAGTCCCGGAAAATTCGTTTGCGAAACAACAGTATTCATTTGCGGAGAAGCCAATGGTTTTATCCTCGCTTGCGGGAGGGCGGTATTCTAGCGCAGAGAGAATGAGTGTCAACCGCTAAAGAGTTCATGCGGTGGATTGAATTCTGCGATGATGCGCGCCCGCTCGCAGTGCGGCTCGCGCCGGATGGCGACCGCGAAGATGATTTTCGCCGCGCGAAAGACTACGCGGCGTTGCTCGCCGCATTGGCTGCGCTGGGTTCAGCGGAGGCGGCGTCCGACTCTTCCCATTTTACCGAAACGAGCTTGGAGACGCCGGGTTCTTGCATGGTAACGCCGTACAGCACCGATCCCATCTCCATGGTGCGCCGGTTGTGCGTGACCACGATGAACTGAGTTTGCGCGCACATGTCCGCGAGCATTTTGTTGAAGCGGCCCACGTTGGCTTCGTCGAGCGGTGCGTCCACTTCATCGAGAATGCAGAACGGGCTCGGCTGATATTTGAAAACGGCGATCAGTAGCGAGAGCGCGGTGAGCGCCTTTTCGCCGCCGGAAAGAAGCAGCACGTTCTGAAGGCGCTTGCCGGGCGGCTGCGCCACAATGTCGATGCCCGCTTCGCCGGAACTGTCCGGCTCGCTTAGCCGCATCTCGCCGTGGCCGCCGCCGAAGAGCGTGTGAAAGGCGACGGCGAAATTCGAGTTGATCAGTTGGAACGCTTCTTCGAATTTCTGGCGGGATACTTGGTCGAGTTCGTTAATCGTAAGCTGTGTGTTCTGGATCGACTGCACGAGATCGTCGCGTTCACGCCGCAGGAACGTTTCGCGCTCTTCGCTCTCGCGGAATTCCTCGAGGGCCATCATGTTTACCGGGCCCATGGCCTCGACGCGGGCTTTCATTTCGTTGTAGCTGGTTTCGGCGGCCACCAAATCTTCGCCGACTAGCATCTGCTGCGCCTCAACCATCAGTTCTTCGGGCTGCGCGTTGAGTTCCGCGACGCAGGTTTGGCGGAGATAATCGCGATCGGCATCGTTGCGCGCCTTTTCCACTTGACGCTGGCTGCGATCGGCGCGGAGCTCGTCGAGAGACTGGCGGCGGCCGCGCAGCATTTCCTCGATCTGGCCGGCGCGCTTCCGTGCCGTCTCCCACTCCGCTTCGAACGCTGTCTTGCGTTGTTCGAGCCGGGCCTTTTCGTTGCGAAGCTCTTCTGCTTGTTGCGCCAGCTGGCCGCATGATGATTCGATTTCGTCTTTTTGGCGGAGGAGAGCGGCGTGCTGCGCGCGCAGCGATTCGGCGCGCGAATTCGCGATGGCCATTTCGTCGGCGAGCCGCTGCTTGGCCGCTTCGGCGCTGGCCAGCCTCTCGGACACGGTCGCTAGTTCCTCGCGCCCTCCGACCACGCGTTCCTGCAAGGATTGCAGACTCAAGCGCATGGTGCTGAGCTTCTCCGCCGCGGCTGCGGATTCGGCCTCGGCCTGTGAGCGCGATTGCAGCGCGGAAGAGTGTTGGGTGCGGCAACGCTCGGCACGCTCGCGCGCCTTATCCGCTTCCGCGCGCAGGCGGTTGATTTCCTCCCGTTCTGCCGCAAGCTGCTGGCTGGTGCGTGAAAATTCGATGCGAGCCTGATCGCGCTGGTGCGCGGCGGCAACGAGCGCTTTTTCCGCTTCCAGATGCTGTGCCGTGGCAAGCGAAACCTGGGATTCGGCGGCTGAGATTTCCTGCGCAACCGCCGTAAGGGCCATCTGCTGCTCCTGAACGATCGTTTCGAGCCGCGCCGCCGCCAGTTCGTGCTGGCGAAGCTCGCGCTTGAGCGCCAGAGGTCCGGCTTCGCCCTTGCGTCCGCCGGAGACCATGCGGCCGTGGTAGCAAGTGCCGTCGGGCGTCAGGAAATAGCTGTGCGGATTTTCGCGCGCCAGGTGCTCAGCGACCTCGGGTGTTTCCACTACATAGGCGGTTCGCAACTTGGTGAGGAAATATTTCGTCGCTGGTCCGAGCGGATCGCGGAAATCCACCAGGCGGTCCAGACGCGCGAGCACGCCATCGGCTAATGGGAGCTCCGCATCGGCTTCGGGCATGTCGATGTTCAACGAGCGCAGCGAATCGACGAAGAATGTGGCGCGACCGCCCATCTCTTCGCGTAGCAGGGTCACACCCGCGCGCGCGTGGTCGAACGTTTCGACCACCACGTATTCCAGTTCTTCGCGCAGAAACTGTTCGACGGCTGCTTCGTATTTTTCCTGCACTTCCGCGTAATCGGCCAGCAAACCAACGGCGTGAAATCCTCCGGCGGCGCTGCGATCGGATCCATTTCCATTGGAGGCGAAGAGCTTTTGCACCGCGTCGGCGGTGTACGTGCGCTCCGCTAAGATGCGTTCCAGGGAAGCTTTCCGAGCGCGCTCGCCGGAAAGTTCCTGGCGGGTGCCTTCGAGCTGGAAGCTGGTTTCTTTTTGAGTTTCGCGAAGTGTGCTGATGCGCGACTGCGCGTCGCGAACCGCGGACACAAATAGCCTCGACTGGTTCTCCGCTTCGGCGAACGCCGCCGCTGAACTGCCGGCGCGCGCTTCGAGCGCCGCGCATTCCTCTTCGATCGCGCGGAGCGCATCAAAGCGCTGCGCTTCCGCCGTCGCGTGGCGCGCCGCGGCTTCTTCCGCTTGTAGAGATTCGGCTTGTGCGCGCGCGGATTCTTCTACCAGGCGAGCCGCCAGCTCGCGCAGTTCGGTAATGTGTATTTCAAGCTGGGTCTGTTCCGTGGCGCCGGACGAAACGCGTTCGGCGGATTCGCGCAGCGCGGCTTCGAGTTGCGCCGCCTGGCTACGAAGCGCCGCGACGGCTTCGCCTTGCGCGCCCGCGCGCGTGGCCAACTCGGACGACTGCCCGGCGGCCTGCTCGATTTCCGCGGAAAGCGCATGGATACGCGAATCGAGCTGCGCCGTTTGCTCGCGGTTGAACGTGATGCGATTTTCGGCCCGGTCCAGATCGAGCGACGTTTGCCCCAGCAAGTTGTGCGTTTGCCGGAGCTCGCCTTCGAGTTCATAGGTGCGCGCGGTCAGCCGTTCCTGCTCGTCAGACATTTCTTGCACGGCGTTGGCTTCGCGCGCTTCAGCGGCGTCCATTTCACGCAGCAGATTTTCTAGGCGAGCCGCTTCGATATCCAGGTGCTCGGCTTTGCTCGCCAGCACTATGCGCAACAGCGCGCGCATCTGGTCGCGAATTTCCGCGTATCGCCGCGCTTTGGACGCTTGCCGCTTCAACGACGCGACTTGCTTTTCCACTTCCACAAAAATGTCGTTGACTCGCGAAAGATTGATCTTCGACGCTTCGAGCTTCGCTTCCGCCAGCCGCCGCTTCGTTTTGTACATGGTGATGCCTGCGGCTTCTTCGATGATGGCGCGACGGTCCATTGGCTTGGAGTTCAGCACTTGCCCGATGCGGCCCTGCTCGATGATCGCGTAGCTATCGGGGCCCAGGCCGATACCCATGAAAATTTCCTGCACGTCGCGCAGACGCGCCACGCGCCCGTTAATCAGGTATTCGCTCTGCCCGGAACGGTATACTCGGCGCCCCACAACTACTTCGCCAGGACGGAAATGTATGGATGGTTTTGATTCGGCGCGCTTGCGCGCCTTGCGTTTAAATCCCGAGGCATCCGCGGCGGAATTCTCGCTTTCGACCGGCGTGTGCGATTCCGGAGCGTCTGATTCGATTGTCGAAAAACGGTCGCTGAGCGGTTCGGCAGCTGTGAATCCGTCATCATCCCTCGCAGGCAGCGGCGCATCGGTTTGTCCGTCGATTACTTTCGCGACGGCTTCTGAAAGCTCAGGATCGACTAGCGTGAGACTCACTTCCGCCATTCCCAGAGGCGGCCGTCTGGCGGTGCCGTTAAAAATGCAGTCAGACATTCGCTCGGCGCGAAGCATCTTGTGGCTTTGCTCGCCTAGCACCCAGGTGACGGCGTCGACCACGTTGGACTTGCCGCACCCGTTCGGCCCGACGATGCAGGTGATGCCGCTGCCGCTAAAGGTGATAGGCGTCTTTTCGAAGAAAGACTTGAATCCAAACAGCTCGACTTTACGAAGTTTTAACACCAGTCCCTCGCATGGTCAGCTCTCGCTGCGCAATGCGCAGGAGATGCTTCGGTCTTATCTCGATACAGAGGTATTCCGGGACACAAACGTTGGGAGGGACTATGATCGATGGCCCTTCCGCCTGGCGCTACCGGATCGGCGGTTACGGGACCACAAATTAACATGGCTCTTCGAGCATGTAAAGTGGGCTTTTCGCAGCAAGAGCCAAAATATGTCGGTTTTCGTATAATTTTTGGTGGAAACTATCTCCCACGAGCATCTCTCGTAATCGTTTGCGGTCGTTCGACTGTCGAAGTGCACGACGGCGGCTGCGTACATCCTTCCCAGCACGCCGCTAATCAATACGTTAAAGCAGTGGCGAGCCTCGCCCTGACCTCGCAAGCTGCGAAGGTTGTAATAGCGAAACGACAGGCGCGGAATATTTGTAAGCGGTTGAGATCACGCGCTTAAGCTGGGCACAGGTACTTTCGGCCCGTTGACTTGGCCGGAAACGCAGCCTAGCATGGCGCGGTTCCAAAGGGGGGCGGTTGAACGGCAATACGCAGACGCGACTGCGCCGAATTGTGTTGAGCTTAGGTGTATTGGGGGCCGCACTGGCGTTTTCATCGCTGGGGGTGCATCCTCCGCACGGAAAGCCAATCAGTGCTGCAGCCACCGAGTTCTCGGCCGCTCGCGCACTCGATATTCTCCATCGCGTGCTGCCCAATGACGCGCCGCATCCTGTTGGCAGCGCGGCGAACGACGCGGTGCGGCTCCGCATTATGGCTGAGCTGGACCGAATGGGCTATCAGCCAGTGGTGCATTCGGCGTTTGTTTGCAGCACTACCGGGACGTGCGCAACCGTGAACAACATCGTGGCGCGTCTCGAGGGCGCCGGTCCCAGCGAGGCGGTGCTGCTCGCCGCGCATTACGATTCTGTTCCGGCCGGTCCCGGCGATTCGGATGATGGCGTTGGCGTTGCCTCCGTGCTGGAAATCGCGCGTGCGCTGAAGGCCATGCCGCAACCGCGCCATTCGATTATTTTCTTGCTCGACGATGGCGAAGAGGCCGGTTTGCTGGGTGCGCGTGCGTTCGTGGAATCCGATCCATGGGCCAAGCAGGTTCGCGCGGCGGTAAATCTAGACGATCGAGGGACCTCCGGGCCTAGCCTGATGTATGAAACGGGCAGCAACAATGATTGGGCGGTTCGTCTCTACTCGCACCTTGCCCTTCGCCATCTTGCCAGTTCGGTCTTTTACGCCGTTTACAGGCAGCTTCCGAACGACACGGACTTCACCATTTTCAGGGACGCGGGCTACCAGGGCCTGAACTTCGCGTTCATCGGGCGTGTGGCGCTCTATCACACGCCACTCGATAATTCATCGAACGTGAGCGTAGCCAGTCTCCAGGACCAGGGCTCAAATGGTTTGGCGTCGATTGCGGCCCTCGCGAATGCGAACCTGTCGCCGCCTCCTGACGCGGACGCGGTCTATTTCGATCTGTTTGGCCGCAAACTCCTGCACTGGCCTGGTCCGTGGGCGCTCGCAATAGCCATTTTGGCGGCGGTCCTGCTGGCGAGCCAAGTCGGCTGGCTGTTTTATGCGAGACGCCTCTCTCTAGAGCAGGCGCTCTGGGGTTTGTTCGGATGGCTTGCCTTGTTCGTCGGAGTTGGAATCGCCGGCTTGGCCTTGCGAGGAATTCTGGCCTTCGCAGGAGCGGTACCCGTCCAATGGGTGGCCCACCCGCTGCCGGCAGAGATCGCCTTCGCTCTTCTTGGTATCGCCTCCACAATCGCTCTCGAGTCGTTTGTGGCGAAGCGCGCCGGCTTCTGGGGACTTTGGAGCGGGGTATGGGCGTGGGGCACGGTGCTTTCGATTGTTCTGGCCGCCGAAAGCCCCGGCGTTAGCTACGTGTTTGTGGCTCCGACGGTTGTAGCGGTTCTGGCGAGCCTGCCCGCTGTGCTGAATGAGAAGGAGAGTTCTTGGACGCGCGATGTGGCGCTGACTCTGCCACTGATTGCGTCGGCGGTCGTGTCGATGCCGCTGATTCTATTGCTCTACAGCGCCCTCGGCAGCCAGTCGTTTGTGGCAATAGCGCTCGCTACCGTAGTGCTCGTTACGCCTCTGATTCCGCTTTGTGCGGAGTTGCAGCAGATATCAGGTTTCGGCGGCGTCCTGGTGCGATGGTCCCCTATGTTGGCTGTCGGGTTGGCTGCGTTCGCGGCTGCTGTGGCTCCGGCATACTCAGCGAAGTCTCCGGAACGCGTTAACTTTGAGTACGCGCTGGATGCTGACTCCGGAATGGCACGCTGGATCGTCGAGCCCGCGTCGGGACGGCTGCAGGCCTCTATCCAGCTGGCTGGATCGTTTCAGCGAACGCTTCGCGGCGCGTTTCCGTGGGACGACAACGCGAGCTATGCGGCGGACGCGCCGCATCTCGATTTGTCGCCGCCGACGTTCACCATTGTGGGTTCGTCGGTCCAAGGGAATCGCAGGAGCTACAACGCGCTACTGCAATCCGAGCGTGGAGCGTCCGATGCAGCGGTGCTTTTTCCTCCGGGGGCAGACGTGCAGTCCGTGCGCATCCAGAATCAGCCGCTTGTGCCGGAATCGCCGCGCGTGATCCAGTATCTGAACGGATGGACCGCCTATTCCTGTCCCAGCATGCCCGCCGCCGGAATCAATATCAGCTTCAGTCTGCCGGTTGGGAAGATGGTCGAAGTGACTGCCGTGGATCGGTCATACGGACTACCCTCGGTCGGCGCTTTCCTGGTAAACGCCCGCCCGCTAACGGCAACGCCCTCCCAGAACGGCGACGTCACGGTTGTGAGCCGTCGCGTGCAGCTTTTCCCATAACCTTCAATCTTCCAATCTTCGCGACAGCGGCACGCACGTACACGCTCACTGGATCGACTCACTTGCAAAATGAAAGTTTTCTTTGGTATGGTGTGCCGTGCTCAGGAGGTCCAAACCAACACGCCGGTCGAGCTGCCCGGTCAGCCTCTCGTTGGAAGTTCTCGGGGACCGCTGGTCGCTGCTCATCATTCGGGACATGATGGTGCGCGCGTTCCGCACTTTTAAAGAGTTTCAGGAGTCGGGCGAGGGCATCGCGACGAACATTCTTGCCGATCGCCTGCGGAAGCTGAAACAGGCGGGAATCATAACGACTGAGCTGGACGCGGGCGATGGCAGACGTGCCATATATCGGCTAACGCAGAAGGGAATCGAACTCGCGCCAGTCTTGCTGGAGCTGCTGATTTGGGGCGCAGGCCACGAGCAGACAGACGCGCCGTGCGCTGCGATCGAGGTCATGGCCCAGAATCGCCAAGCTGTTCTCGGCGAGGTAAGGCGCAGGTGGGCGGCGCACGACACACGGCCCTTGCAAGTGGAGGGGCGTTGGGTCTGGCCGTAGATGAAATTTCCATGGTCTCGATGTCGATTTCGGCTGGTCCGGTTCGACTCATCATTGCGAGCGGGCGGAAGGCCCGCGAGCCGCGTCAAGGCTGAGCGGCTCTGGCCAGCCAATAGGAGATTCAATCATGAGAGTGATGGTGATCGTAAAAGCGAGCAAAGATTCCGAAGCGGGAGTGCTGCCACCGAAAGAACTCTTTGCCGCGATGGGCAAGTACAACGAAGAGTTGGCCAAAGCGGGCGTGATGCTCGCCGCTGACGGCCTGCGTCCCAGCTCGGCGGGCAAACGTGTGAGATTTAACGAGGGCCAGCACCTCGTTACGGATGGGCCGTTCGCCGAAACGAAGGAATTGATCGGCGGGTTCTGGATTTGGCGGGTGAAGTCCATGGAAGAAGCCGTCGAGTGGCTTAAAAAAGCTCCGTTCGGCGGAGGGGCGGAAATCGAAATCCGGCAGTTTCACGAGGCCGAGGATTTTGAGCCCGCCCTAACTCTGGAAATGAAGGAACAAGAGAACCACCTTCGCGCGGAATCCGAGCGCCGCGCCAACGGCGCCAGCAAATAAAATTCATCGGAGGCGAGCTCTGAGCTTTTCGCCTCGGTTGCGAAGGTGCTCGTGTTGCGCCGCTGCGGTGCCGTCGAATAGATCAGGCCCCAAAGTCTCGCAAAGGGTCTTTTGTGAAATTGTTCCTTTGGGATATTCGATCAGTGAACCGCGGAAAAATCACATTTCGGACACGCGCTCGTGGTTATTCTCATCCCAAAGGGGCATGTAAGCGTGAAGAACCTGTTCGATGCGGCGGTGGCGAATCACGTCAAGACCCGGCTGGCAAGATTGGAGCCGCAAAGTGAGAGGCGCTGGGGCAAGATGACGGCGGCGCAGATGATGGCACATTGCTCGGTGAGTATGCAGTGGGCGGTGGGAGAAGTGGTGCCCGAAAGGGGAGCGCTACCCGCACGTCTGATGGGGCGGCTGGTGAAGCCGATGGTGTTTCGGAACGAAGACCCGCTGCGGAGGAATTCACCGACGGCTAAGAGCCTGATTGTGGCGGACGAACGAGATTTAGCCACGGAACGGGAGCGGTTATTGGGATTGATTGACAGATTTGCGGCGGGAGGAGCAGCGGGGTGTACGAAGAATCCGCATAGTTTCTTTGGGAAGATGAAGCCGGAGGAGTGGGCGATCTTAATGTACAAACATCTTGACCATCATCTGCGGCAGTTTGGGGTGTGACCGTCTCAAAATCGGTAAACTTTGAAACGCAACGAACGAGGAGAGGCTATGAGCAAAGTGCGCGTGTTGGTAGGCACCCATAAAGGCGCATTTATTTTGTCCTCTGACGGCAAGCGCAAGAATTGGGAAGTCAGCGAGCCGCTTTTTGCCGGTTGGGAGATTTATCACATGAAAGGCTCGCCAGCCGATTCGAATCGGATATACGCCTCGCAAACCAGCGGGTGGTTCGGGCAAGTCATTCAGCGCTCGAGCGACGGCGGTAAGACTTGGGAAACGCCAGGCGGTGAGAAAATGCCGCAGCCCGGTGAATTTCCGGCGGGCGCGAGCAACAAATTTGTCTACGATGTTTCGCCGGAAACAGGCAAGCCGCTGACCACACACCAGTGGTACGACGGCACGCAGCATCCCTGGGAGTTCAAGCGCGTCTGGCACCTGGAACCGTCGCTCACCGATCCTGACACGGTGTACGCCGGAGTTGAAGATGCCGCGCTGTTCAAGTCGACCAACGGCGCGCAAACCTGGCAGGAACTTTCCGGCCTGCGCGGACACGGTACGGGTCCGAAATGGAGCCCTGGAGCGGGCGGAATGGGACTGCACTCGATCCTGCTCGATGCGAAAAATCCGCAACGAATGTACATTGCCATTTCCGCGGCGGGCGCTTTCCGGACGGACGACGGCGGCGACACGTGGAAGCCGATCAACAAGGGCCTGCGATCGAACTACATTCCGGACCCCAACGCTGAGATCGGTCATTGCGTCCATCACATCGCGCTGCACAAATCGCGGCCGGATGTGGTGTTCATGCAAAAGCACTGGGACGTGATGCGCACGGACAATGCCGGCGATCAATGGACGGAAGTGAGCGGAAATCTGCCCACCGATTTCGGGTTTGTGATCGATGTGCACGCGCATGAACCGGAGACGATTTACGTAGTCCCGATCAAGAGCGATGGGCACCATTTCCCCATCGACGGGAAACTGCAAGTCTATCGCAGCCGCACCGGCGGCAATGAATGGGAGCCGCTCACCAAAGGCTTGCCGCAGCGAGATTGCTACGTGAACGTCTTGCGAGACGCCATGGCCATCGACTCGCTCGATTCCTGCGGCGTCTACTTCGGCACCACCGGCGGCCAGGTTTATTGCTCGCCGGATTCCGGCGATACATGGGCCCCAATCGCCGAGAACCTGCCGGCGGTCTTCTCGGTTGAGGTGCAGACGCTGCCATGATTCGCGTGGTTCTGCCCGCGCATTTGCGAACGCTGGCGCACGTCGACGGTGAAGTGCAAGTCGACGTGCGCGGCGAGGCCACGATGCGGTCGGTGCTGGACGCGCTTGAAGAGCAGTACCCCGTGTTGCGTGGGACGATTCGCGATCATGTGACCCTCCAACGCCGCGCCTTCCTGCGCTTTTTCGTTTGCGCCGAGGATTGGTCGCTGGAGCCCGCCGAAAGCCGATTGCCCGAAGAAGTGGTGAATGGCAAAGAGCCTTTCTTCGTGATCGGCGCCATCGCCGGTGGATAGGCGGCGAAGGATTTGGATACACTTGCCGGCGATGCCGGAATTTTTCAATTTCCTGAAACCCGCTCCTGCCTCAGTCCAGTCTCATATCCAGCGAAGTTGCACCAGGGCATTGCAATCCGTGGATGACGGTTGTATGTTGCCGGGCGTCCACTCCAGGCCCAATTCACGGGTTGCGAGAAGTTTCGGGGGAAGCCTAGGGTGCGAACGGAACAATCGATTTACCAAGAATTGCAACGACGAGAGGAAACTCTGCCCATGCAGAAATCCATGAACAGGAAGTGGTGCGTCGCGGGTCTTCTGGTGGCGCTATCGGCAGCCACCGCCATGGCGAAGAAGCCTGGCCGCGTCGATAATGCCGCGCTCAGAAACGCGGCCGATAACAGTGAGTGGCTCAGCTACGGCCACGATTATTCTGAGCAGCACTACAGCCAGCTCAAGGAGATCAACGATAGCAACGCCGGCCAGCTTGGTCTCGCATGGTATTTTCAGACCGAAGATGATCCAGGCACAGTGGAAGGCTCTCCCATCGAGGCTAACGGAACGATCTATTTCACCGCCACCTGGGACGCGCTGTACGCCGTGGACGCCCGCACCGGCCAGCTCAAATGGAAGTGGATTCCGAAAGTGAGCCACGAGAATTTTTCGCCCATGAATCCGAACGCGACCGACCGGATTCGCATCGGCCCGAGCGTCTGCTGCGGCCCCGCGAATCGCGGCGTGGCAATCTATGATGGCAAGGTATACATGGGCACGCTGGATGGGCGCCTAATCGCCTTCGATGCGGAAACCGGCAAGATCGTCTGGCAGGTTCAGTCCGCGCCGGAAGGGCAGGACTATAGCATCACCGGCGCGCCGCGTATCGTGAAGGGCATGGTTGTGATCGGCAACGCCGGAGGCGAGTACGCCGTCCGCGGTTACGTTGACGCCTACGACGCTGAAACCGGCAAGCAGATCTGGCGTACCTACACGGTGCCCGGTGATCCCTCAAAGCCGTTTGAAGATCCTTTCCTCAAACGCGCCGCGAAAACCTGGAAGGGCGGCGATTGGTGGAAACTAGGCGGAGGCGGCGCCGTCTGGAATGCGATCTCCTACGACCCTAAAACCAATCTCGTTTACCTAGGCAGCGGGCAGGGCGGCCCTTGGGTGCAGAAATATCGCAGCCCTGAAGGCGGCGTGAACGAATGGCTCTGCTCGATTATCGCGGTGAACGCGGACACAGGGAAATACGTCTGGGCCTATCAGACAACCCCGGCTGATAACTGGGATTACGATGCCACGCAGGACATGGAGTTCGCCGATCTCAAGATCGACGGCAAAATGCGCCACGTGGTAATGCAGGCGCCGAAGAACGGGGTCTTCTACGTGCTCGACGCCAAGACCGGCAAGTACATCTCCAGCGCCCCGTACACCAAAGTCACTTGGGCCACCAGCTTCAATCCGAAGAGCGGAATGCCGACGATCAACAAGGCCATGATTTATGGCGAGAGCGGCACGCTCGTCTGGCCCGGCCCTGCGGGCGGCCATAGCTGGTATGCCATGTCGTTCAATCCGAATACCGGCTTAGTTTACATTCCGGAAATCAAAAGCACGTTCCTCTACAGGCAGGCGCCAGACTTCAAGCCCGAGATGGGCGTGTACAAGTGGGGTATCACGCTTGCCCCGCCCAAGCCTCTGCCAGGCGCCGCGCCGCCGCCCCGCCCCGGGCCAGGGGGCGCCGCGCTCGAAGCTTGGGATCCTGTCACTGAGTCCCAGCGCTGGAGTGATGAGGACTTCGGCGGCAGCAACGGCGGCACCATGACCACCGCCGGAAACCTCGTCTTCGCTGCGTCGCAAGACGGCGAATTCGCGGCGTTCTCCGCGGATACGGGCAAGAAGCTTTGGGACACCAAGGTGCTGCCCGAAACCGGCAATCCGATCACGTACAGCATCGACGGCAAGCAGTACGTTTCCGTTCTCGCTGGACGCGCCGGCAAGAGCCGCCTTTACACGTTCGTTCTGGGCGGCACGGAGCCCATGCCGGAGATCCCGAAGCAAACCTTTAGGTTCGGGCCGCCGCCACCGCCGCCTCAGCCACATCAGGACAATAACAACCAGCACTAGCCGTGACTCGCGGCGACAATCGAGCCCGGAGGCAGAAGCTTCCGGGCTCTTTTTTTCGCGCTGCGCGCCATCGCGTCCTATCCTCTGCCGCGAGGCCGCAACCGTTGCGCGCGCCAGGCGAATCGGTTACGTTATCGACGCTTGCAGAGGAGGTGCGCGGTGAAACTGTCTGCGCGGGTGGCCTTTCGGACGTTTTTGGTCGCAATTACTTTGGCGATAGCGTATCCGATGGCCGCACAGCTGGTTTCCGCCCCGCCAATCGAGGGCGTGGTCCACTTCCGGAGCATTGGCACTACCATCGCCTGTGGAGGCGCCACTAGCCCCGCGGCCATCGCCGAAATCAAGAAAATGGGATTTGCCTCCGACATCAACTTGCGCGTCTCAAGCGAGCCGGGCGCCAATGTGGAAGCCGAAGCCGCCGCGGCCAAAGCCGCGGGGCTGCGCTACTATCACATCCCGTTTGACGAGCACCATCCGAGTGACGCGGCAGTAGATAAATTCATCAAGGTGATTACCACTCCCGGCGTTGAGCCCGCCTACATTCACTGCTCGGGAGGTAATCGCGCTTCGACCATGTGGTTTATCAAGCGGATGGTGGTCGACCACTGGACCGTCGATCGCGCTTACAAGGAAGCCACTGAACTCGGCATGAAAAATCCCGCGATGAAAACTTTCGGCATCGAGTACGCCCGCACACACAAGCGCCCTACTCGCGCCAGTGGCGCAGTCGAGTAGCGCCGGCCCGGCGACGTGCTATCCGCAAAATTTCGTGTGCATCGAAAGCCCATTGCGCTACACTCCCGCGCAATGTTTCGCAGCCTGCTGGCCATTCTCGCGGGCCTTGTAACGCTCACCGTGGCGTCTTTCGCTATCGAAGCGGTCGCCGACCCGCTCCTGATGCATCTATTTCCGCGCGCCTTGCCCGACGTTGCCGCGCTCAGCCGCAGCCTTCCAGCGAATCTCGTCATGTTCGCGTATACCTTTGGGTCCATCGTGCTTGGTGGCTACGTCAGTGCCTGGATCGCGAAGCGCGCCAAAGTCCGGCACGCCGTCGTCATGGGCATGATTGAGGCACTATTTACAGTCTGGCTGCTTTCGACAAGGTTTCACCAGGCGCCGCTGCTCTCGTTGATCAAGGGCGTTGTCGTAAGCATTCCCTCCGCCTGGCTAGGCGGAGTGCTTCGCGCCCGCCGCGCGCCGCGGGTCGCGGAGACCGCCTAAGATCGACGCGTGTCGCGCGGTTTTGAAGATTTCGACGAGTTTACTTTCGCCTGCAATTGCCCGCTTGCGATCTTTCTTCTAGACTTGACGCGCAGTCAGCGCCAAAGGCAATGCGCTGCAGCTTTACCCGGTTCGCAACCGCCCTATGCCCGAAACTCCTGACACAAACTCATGCGTCCCCGAAGATGAGTATCACCGCCGGCTGGACCGCCTGCGCGACGAGCGGTCCGCTCTGGAAGGCCGTCACAGATTTCTCGGCTTCGCCAAGCTTTCCGTGCTGATCGCCGGGCTCATTGCCGCCGTGTGGATCATTTTTTCGCACCGTATTTCTCTCTACTGGATTATCGCCCCGGTCGCCGTGTTCTTTTTCCTGGTCGTCCTGCACGACCGCGTCGAGCGCGCCATCGAGCGCAACGCGCGCGCGACGCTCTACTACCAGCGGGGCCTCGCGCGCATTCACAACCAATGGGCCGGGTCGGGCGAAACCGGCGATCAGTTCGCCACCGACGCGCATCCTTACGCGCGCGATCTGGATCTCTTCGGAAACGGTGGGATGTTCCAGCTCCTCTCCGACGCGCGTACTCGCGCCGGCGAGGAAACGCTGGCGAACTGGCTTCTCGCTCCCGCTTCGCCAGACGAAGTGCGCGCGCGCCAGGCAGCCGTCGCCGACTTACGTGATCGTCTTGATCTGCGCGAAGATCTTGCGGTGCTGGGCGAACGCCTGCGCGCGGGGCTTCGGCCGGACGCCCTGGTCTCCTGGGCGGAAAGCACTCCAATGGTCGCATCAAGGTTCACGCGCATCATCGCCCCGGTCCTGGCGATTCTCTGGATCGCCAGCGGATTGATCTGGATTATCTGGGGCCTCTTTATCGACCTGCAACTCGCCTTCGATCTTCTCGCCTTTCCGGTGGCGATGAGCGCTATCAACGGAACCTTCAGCTACACGCACCGCCAATGGCTTGAAAACGTTCCTCGTTTCGCGGCCTCGTTGAAAGGACTTCGCCTGTTGGGCGCCGTGATAGCTCGTTTCGAGCGCGAGGCGTTTTCCTCGCCAAAGTTGATCGAGCTGCAAGAGAAGCTGCGCTCCGAGGGGGTTGCGCCTTCGCGCGCAATCCGCGAACTCGGGCGACTGAGCGAACGCCTCGAATCCCGCGGGAATCTGATCATCGTCGCCGTGAATCGCTACGTCTTTTACACACTGCGAATCGTGTTCGCGATCGAGGCCTGGCACGCGAGATATGGAGCCTCCGTTCGCACTTGGATTGCTGCCATCGGTGAGCTTGAAGCGCTTTCGTCGCTCGCCGCGTACAGCTACGAGCATCCCGCCGACTCGTTCCCGGAATTCACTTCCGGCGCGCCTTGCTTCGATGCGGAAGATTTCGCGCATCCCCTACTGTCAGCTGACCGTGCAATCCGTAACGACATCGCGCTCGGCAGGAATCTTCGATTGATGATCATCAGCGGTCCGAATATGGCCGGGAAAAGCACCTTCGTGCGCGCTGTGGGAATCAACGCCGTGCTGGCGCAATGCGGCGCTCCGGTCCGCGCGCGGCGCCTGAGGCTATCGCCGCTGAGCGTGGCCGCGTCGGTTTGCGTGCTGGATTCGTTGCAGGGAGGGATTTCGCGCTTCTACGCCGAAATTCTCCGCGTCAAGGCGGCCATCGATCTAGCCAACGGTTCCGTGCCGGTTCTCTTCCTGCTGGATGAACTGCTGGGCGGAACGAACTCGAACGACCGCCGGGTCGGCGCGCAAATGGTGGTTAAAACGCTGGTTGACCGAGGCTCGATCGGCTTGGTTACTACTCACGATCTGGCGCTCGCCGAAATTGCAGATGCGCTCAGCCCCCGCGCCGCCAATTTCCACTTCGAGGATCGCATCGAGGACGGGAAGCTGCGCTTCGATTATCGCCTGAGTCCCGGAGTGGTCCGCACCAGCAACGCCCTTCGGTTGATGCGCTCCATCGGCATCGACGTCTGACTCCTCGTTACGTGTTTCTACGAATTGTGATCCCCGTTTGTCTTGTGCTAACTTGAACCGTTTTTGCTGCCGGCGCCAGCGCTCCTGAGCGTCCGCAACTGGACGCGAAAGCTGTGCGGGCGCCGTCGCTATTCGGGTGCGTGCGCGGCTTGCGGAAGCCCGATCAGGAGAGACGGAAAGGCGCATCTGGGTGAACGCGCTGCTGGGAATCGACCGTGTGAGGACGCCTGCTCTTCGCAGCGGAACTCGTGCGCCGATCCTCGCGCCGCTTTTCGGGGATATAGTCGCCCACCGCTGATCACTGTTCACAACCGCGGTTTTACCCGGAACAGTCAATCGAGTAGAAACACATCTAACTTGCTGAAAACACACGGTGGCGAGGCGGTCTACCCGGAACGTCCCGGCGCATCGTTCGCGTCTTGTTTCTGCCCTCGCTCCTCACCCGTCGTTGCTGCGCGCCGTCCCCTCCGCTACAATAATCGTTTTCGGGTGACTACTACATTGAACGAGATAATCCTCCACAACACGCTGACGAACGATGTTGAACCGCTCGCTCCCATTCGTCCGGGCGAGGTCCGGATCTACACCTGCGGCCCCACGGTCTACTCCTTTGCGCACATCGGCAATTTCCGCACGTTCGTGTTTCAGGACGTGCTGCGCCGCTTTTTTCGCCTGCGCGGCTTGCGAGTGCTGCAGGTCATGAACATCACCGATGTGGACGACCGCATCATCCACAATGCGGCCGCCGCCGGCGTGCCGATTCGCGAGTACACCGAGAAATACATCAAAGCGTTCCTCGAAGATATCGACGCTCTGCATATCCAGATGCCCGAGGAACTGGTGCGTGCCACCGACCACATCGACGATATGGTGGCGCTCATCGATACCTTGCAGAAAAAGGGCCTCACCTACAATAGCGACGGCTCGATCTACTTCCGAATCTCGAAATTTCCGTCTTACGGCAAGCTTTCGAAAATCGATGTAAGCGGCATGCAGGCCGGAGCGCGCGTGGACGTCGATCAGTACGAAAAAGACGATGCGCGCGATTTCGCGCTATGGAAGTCGCCCAAACCGGGCGAGCATTTCTGGGATACTCGCATCGGTCCGGGACGTCCCGGCTGGCACATCGAGTGCTCGGCGATGGCCATGAAGTATCTGGGCGATACCATCGACATTCATACCGGGGGCGTCGATTTGGCGTTCCCCCACCACGAGAACGAAATTGCGCAGAGCGAGTCGGCCACCGGAAAGCCATTCGTGCGTTTGTGGCTGCACGCCGAACACCTGATCATCAACGGCCAGAAGATGTCGAAGTCGCTCGGCAATTTCTACACGCTGCGCGATCTGTTCGCCAAGGGCTATAAACCTTCTACGATTCGCTTCTTGCTGCTTTCCGTTCCGTACCGGCGTCAATTGAATTTCACCGAAGATGGATTGTTGCAGGCGAAAAATTCCGTCGAGCGGCTCCGCAACTTCATGGATCGGCTCAGGACCGAACAGTTCGCCGGTGGCTCGAATCCCGAAGTGCACAAGCGCATCGAGAAAGCCGAAGCGGATTTCGACGCCGGATTGGCAGACGACGTGAACACCGCGCGGGCCCTGGCGGCCATTTTTGATATGGTACGCGATGTGAACGCCGCCATGGATCGCTGCGAATTCCGCCAGCAGGATGCTCCTCGCGCCGTCGCCGCAATGGAAAAATTTGACGGCGTCCTCGCATTGCTCGTCGATGACGATGACGATAAGCTCCGCGGCCTCGGCATCGCCTCCGCCAAGGCTCAAATGCAACCCGCGCAGATTGACGCCCTGATCGCGGAGCGAATCGCCGCCAAGAGCCGCCGCGACTTCAAACGCTCCGACGAAATCCGCCAACAGCTCTCCGATTCTGGTATCCTCGTGGAAGATACGAAAGACGGCAGTGTCCGGTGGAAGTACAAATGAACCGTTCCGCAGCCAGCATGCGTTGGCGCCATATTCGGAGCCACGTCCAGCCTTCCCGCGAGCGTCCGAATCTTTTCGGCGTTGATTGATCTATTTTCCTCGGCCCTGTGACAGGCGGCGATGCGCGTCGCTTCGCTGCCCTGAAAAATCGACCGCCGGAGGAAATCATGCAAGCAGCCGAGAAAAAAGTGTCGAAGCTTCCGCATCTGGTCACCGAACTTCCTGGCCCCATTGCGAAAGAGATTCTCGAGCGGGATCGTAAGGTCATCTCGCCTTCGTATACGCGCGATTATCCGCTGGTGGTGAAGGTCGGCCGCGGCGCGATTGTCGAGGACGTAGACAGCAATCAGTTCCTCGATTTTGCCGCCGGAATCGCCGTGGTCGCTACCGGCCACTGCCACCCGCAAGTCGTCGCAGCGATTCAGAAGCAGGCGTCGGAACTGATTCACATGTCCAGCACGGATTTTTTCTACCCGGGCATGGTGGAACTGGCTGAAAAATTGGCCGCTATCTCGCCGGGGAAAAGTCCCAAGCGCGTGTATTTTGGAAACTCCGGCACGGAAGCGATCGAAGCCGCGATGAAGCTGGCGCGCTACCACACGCGCCGCGACAAATTCATCGCGTTTCACGGCTGTTTTCACGGCCGCACGTTCGGATCTCTTTCGCTCACTGCGAGCAAGGCCGTTCAGCGCAAGCAATTCGGCGCGCTGCTCGCCGGAGTGTTCCACGCGCCCTATCCGGATACGTATCGCGGCGCGTACGGCGTTCGCCCGGAGCACGCAGAGGCGGACGTGCTCGCGCATATCGAAGGCGAGCTGTTCAAACGGCTGGTCGATCCTGAGGACGTGGCCGCCATTTTTATCGAGCCGATTCAGGGCGAAGGCGGCTACATGCCCGCGCCCGCGGAATTTTTGCAAGGGCTCGAAAAAATCTGCCGCCGGCACGGCATTTTGCTGGTCGTCGACGAGGTGCAGTCCGGAATGGGGCGCACTGGGAAGTGGTGGGCGTCCGATTATTCCGGCATCGAGCCGGACATGGTTTGCACGGCAAAGGGCATCGCGTCAGGCATGCCGCTGAGCGCCGTGATCGCGAAAGCGGACGTGATGGACTGGAAGCCGGGTGCCCACGCGTCTACCTTTGGCGGCAATCCTGTGGCTGTTGCCGCCTCGCTTGCAACTATCGAGCTATTGAATCGGGAATTGATGGCCAATGCGACTCGCGTGGGCGATTTCATTTTCCGGCAAACGGCCGACTGGCGCACGCGGCACAAGGTCGTTGGCGATATTCGTGGCAAAGGGCTGATGATCGGCATCGAGTTGGTGCGCGACCAGAAAACCAAAGAGCGGGCGCCTGAACTTCGCAATCGAGTGATCCAGGCCGCGTTTGGAAAAGGCCTGCTCATGCTCGGCGCGGGAGAAAACACGCTGCGGCTCGCCCCACCGCTGATTGTGGATGAAGAGCAGGCGGAATTTGCGGTGCGTATTCTCGATTCGTGCATTTCGGAAGTCGAGCAGTTGATCTAAGCAAATTTCCGTGGCGAAGGAGGGCCGCTTTGCTTGCGCGCCTGATGTTCGCGATGGTGAATTTCGCGGCCCGCAAAGGGCTGACCGAGCCTGCAACCGCGGACTCTGCGCCAATCGATTCTCGTCTGCGCGCGCGCCGCACGGGTGTCCGCGGCGAGACTTACGCTTACTGGTATTTGCGCCGCCATCGATACGTGATGGTCGCGCGCAACTACACTGCCCCAGGACTAAAGGGCGAAATCGACATGGTCGGCTACGATGGTCCGGTTCTGGCATTCGTGGAAGTGAAAACCCGCGCCGCCACGCGTGGCGATCAGCCGCGTCCCGAGGAAGCAGTTAACGCGGAAAAGGAACGTCATTTGGCGCGCATGACCGGACAATTTCTGCGCGCGCGGAAACTCGGCGGTGTTCCGCACCGCTTTGACGTGGTAGCGATTGAAACTCGCCCCGGCTCGCGACCGGTGCTGCGTCTGCACAAAGGGGCGTTTACTTCCGGCCAGCAGGGCAGCCGCTAAACGCAGTTTCGTCGCGATTCAAGTGTAAGATCGTAGCAGTTGGGAGCACGTCGTCTGGGGCAGGCGCGTTGGGGGAGGGAGAAAGAGTTGCCGGAACTTCGCAGAGACCCGATTACGGGCCGCTGGGTAATTATTTCCACGAATCGTTCCAAGCGGCCGACGGATTTCGTGCGCGAAAGCGTGCAGATCAAGGGCCTCGGCCTGTGTCCGTTCTGTCCCGGCAATGAAGGGAAAACTCCTCCCGAAATTCTGACGTACGGGCGCGACGGCTCGGGACGGAACACGCCCGGATGGTCGCTGCGCGTGGTCCCCAACAAATTTCCTGCGCTCGGAATTGAAGGTGGGCTCGATCGCGAAGGCGAAGGTCTTTTTGACCGCATGAACGGCGTGGGCGCGCACGAAGTGATTATCGAAACGGCGGACCATTTTCAGACGCTGGCGTCCATGGCGGCGAAATCAGTTGAGGAAACGTTGTGGGCCTATCGGGACCGCATGCTCGATCTGAAGAACGACCGGCGCTTCCGCTACGTGCTGCTGTTCAAGAATCACGGCGAAGCGGCCGGCGCGACGCTGGAGCACACTCATTCGCAATTGATCGCGCTGCCCATCGTGCCGAAGCGCGTGCGCGAGGAAGTGGATAATTCCAAGCGCTATTACGATGAAAAAGAGCGCTGCATCTTCTGCGACATGATCCGGCAGGAGGTTGAAACGGAATCCCGGGTGATTCAGATGGACGACCATTTCATCGCCGTGGCTCCCTACGCGCCGCGATTCCCGTTTGAAACCTGGATTCTGCCGCGGCAGCACAGCTCGGCTTTCGAGAACATGCCGGCGCCGTATTACCAGAGCCTTGCGAAAATTATGGGCCAGTTCCTGACGCGCCTGGATTCCGCACTGCTACGGCCGTCGTACAATTTCGTCGTGCATACGTCGCCCATCGGCGAAGAAATCAACGACCATTATCACTGGCACATTGAAGTGATGCCGAAGCTGACCAAAGTGGCGGGATTCGAGTGGGGCACCGGCTTCTACATCAACCCCACGCCGCCGGAAGAGTCGGCGCGTTTTTTGCGCGAAGCGAAGTAGCCCTACGCTCTAGCTGCTTTGCGAACTTTCAGTGATCCCCGCGAGCCGGGATCATTCCGATTGTTACCAGCCACTTCTCCATCAGTTCGGGCCATTCAGTGATCGGAAGATTCGTGCGACGCAGTCCGAAACCATGCCCGCCCTGCGCGTAGAGATGCATTTCGACGGGCACTCCGGCATTCTTCAACGCGAAGTAGTATGTCAGCGACTGGTTGATGCCGTCTTCGTAATCGTTCTCCGCTTGCACCAAAAATGTGGCCGGAGTTTGAGGTGTGACATGAATCTCCGGATTCAGTTGCAACGTCTGTGGGGGGCCGTCGTGGGGACATGGATGGCCCGGATATTCGCAGAGATGCCCGGGATAGAGTGCAATGGCGAAATCGGGCCGTGCGCTCTCGCGATCGGCGGCGTCGACCGCGGGGTACAGACGCTTCTGATAATTCGTGCTGATCGCGGCGACCAAAAATCCACCTGCCGAAAATCCGATCACGCCAATTTTTCGCGGGTCGATGCGCCATTCCGCGGCATGCAAGCGCACGAGACCCATTGTTCTCTGCGCATCTTCCAGCGCCGTCGGCGCTTTTGGAGCGACCTGGCAGCGGCAGCTCCGCTCCCAGTGCGGACCTGAATCCGGCACCCGATACTTCAGCAGCACGCAAGTAACCCCGTGCGCGGTGAACCAATCACAGATCTCCGTTCCTTCCAGGTCGATCGCCAGGAGTTGGAATCCACCGCCGGGAAACACGACTACGGCAACACCAGTGTTCTTTGCCATTGGCGAATAGATCGTCATGGTGGGCCGCGAGACATTGCCGACGGCGATCCAATGCTTGCCAGCGACGAGTTCCTTCACGCTCCTTGCATACTCGGGGTTCGCCACGGGTTGCGCATCAGGCGCGGCTCCGGGCCAAATCGGCATCTGCGTGTGGCCGCGCGTGGGTTGCCATACGAGTGTTTTTGCGTTGAGAGCGCAACACGCAAACGCGGCGCAGAGAGCAAGAACGTAAATTCTCATGGCGGTCACACCTTCGCGGAAATCTGCTACCCAGGCGGGCTAATTCTGCAGCTTCTTGCGCGCGGAAACGTACAGTGTCGCGGCGAGAAGCACGAAAACGACAACCCCGAGTTCGGGGTTTGCGCTCAGGTGCGGAAAAAATCGCGCGCCCACAGCGAATAAGCTCGCCGACCACGGAAGATGCAGCACCGCCGCGAGCCAGTGCGGCACGCGCTTGCTGAGCTCAGGATCCTGGAGCAGGTTAATGACGATGGCAAGCAGCCCGAAGACGCCGCCAGCGGCAATCAGTCCGCTTGCGTAGAGCGAGCCGCGGCTGACTTCACTTTCGGAGTCACTCTTTTTATCTTCGCCGCGTTCGGCGAGCCAGCGCACCACGCCTCCGGCGAACATGGTCATCGTGGTGGCGATCGAGAGATACGAACCCACCGCAAATGGCAGCGACCGAATGCCGAGCAACTCCACGGCAATCACGAGAAATACTCCGAGAAAAACGAGATGCCACGGCAAGCGGCGATTCAAAATCCCGCTGATCACCGTGGCCATCAGGCGTGCCTGGGGAGCAGCGGCTTGTTCGCTGCCGATGCCCTGCACCCACTGAATTTCAATTTCGTGAGTGCCAGGATCGTAGAGATATTTGCCGTCCGGAACGACGTTGGAGCCGATGGCGTTCAACAGTACGTAAGTTTTTCCTTGGTAGGCGTAATTGTTCGACTGCCGCTGGACGCCTTCGGGCAGGTGCTGAATATCGAGCGCCATGTGCATGGGCTTGTATTGCGCCAGGCCCACGTTCATCAGAATCAACGTGCCGCCGACGGCTAGCGCGGACACAGCGACGCCCACAACCAGCGCGATCTGCTGGTAATAGGGCGTGGCGCCGACGAGGAATCCGGTCTTCAGATCTTGCGAAGTGGCGCCGGCGATGGCCGCGGCGATGCAGACCACGCCGCCGATAGTGAGCGCCAGGGCTGCGTAGGAGTTTGCTGTCCAGTGCATCACCAGGAACATGGCACAGGTGGCCATCAGCGTGGCGATGGTCATCCCGCTGACCGGATTCGAGGAATTTCCGATCAAGCCGCTGATGCGCGAAGCCACGGTGACGAATAGGAATCCGAAAACGACCACGAATATCGCGGCGATCAGGTTGGAGATGATGCCCGTCTGCGCGCCTGGAATGGGCTTGAATTTCAGCAGCGCCCACATCATTACAACGATCACCGCTGATCCTACGATCACAAAGCGCATCGAAAGATCGCGCTCGGTGCGAAGCGTCTCAGCGATGGCCGCTTGTTTCGCGCGCACGTCTTTCAATCCCGCGCCGAGCGCAGAAAAGATCGTCGGCATGGTTTTGATCAGTGTGATCAGGCCGGATGCGGCAACAGCACCTGCGCCCATCGGCCGGATGTAAGCCGACCAGAGCATGTCGGGCGTCATCAGTGGGATTGGGACGGTGCTGGGATAGAGCGGAGTATGGGGCGAGAGCGAGCCGAAAAATCGGATTGCCGGCATCAGCACGAGCCACGAAATCACGCCGCCGGCAAAAAGCGTCCCGGCCACGCGCGGGCCGATGATGTAGCCCACGCCGAGGTATTCGGAAGTGATCGCGGCGCGGAACGAAGCGCCTGGCAACCATTTGGGTTGATACTCGGGCTGCCCGGGCCACAGGCCGAAGGTGTTCATGCAGAAGGTGTAGACGCCGCCGAGGCCCAGACCCCAAAACACGCGCCCGGCAAACGACCCTCCGCGCTCACCGGCGATGAGAACGTCTGCGCAGGCGGTGCCTTCCGGAAAAGTGAGGTTGCCGTGTTCTTTGACGATCAGCTGGCGACGCAGCGGAATCATGAAGAGAACGCCGAGCGTGCCGCCGAGCAGCGCCAGGAAGAAAATTCGCCAGTATTCGGTATTTAGCGAAAAGCCCAGGAAAATCAGCGCGGGAAGAGTGAAGATCACACCGGCCGCAACCGATTCTCCCGCCGAGCCGGTGGTCTGCACAATGTTGTTTTCCAGAATCGACGATCGGCCGAACGCGCGCAGGATGCTGATCGATAGAACCGCGATTGGAATCGATGCCGAAACCGTCAGTCCGGCGCGCAGCCCCACGTACACGGAAACAGCGCCAAATAGGACACCGAACAGAGCGCCGAGCACAACGGCGCGGAATGTAAATTCTGGGAGCGTCTCGCCCGGTCCGACGTATGGCTGAAACCCGCCGGGCGGCGGAGCTGGTTTCTGAAGATTGGTTTCCAAAAACTACCTCGAGGTGGCCCTTAAAGGCCCCGATAGTGGCATATCGCCCATCGAGCCAACAGCACGCGAGTGGGCAAAGTAACATCGCAGTGGCAGCGGAGCAAGGCGCAACTGCGGGAGTAAGGCGCTGTCCGCGCGATGGCCATGCACCCCGCGCGGATGGTCTTAAAACAGCAGCGGTTGGAGGCTTGAAACTTGGCTGTGCGGCGCGTTTGACGCGGGGCCCGCTTACCGCTATTCTTGTTTCAGTAGGATGTCCGAATGTTCGCCGCCTTCTATTAGCTGATCGCTCTCTCCCGCTCGAATCGGGCGCTGCCGATACCCGGATTGCTGTTTCCGCATCGAATTTTCCCGTTGGTTTTCTTGAGGGCTTGCCATGTCGAACGACACGTTATTTGCAAAGTTGGACGAGATTCAATCACGCTACGAGGATATGACGCGCGAGCTTTCTTCGCCCGCAGTTCACGATGATGCAGCGCGCTTCCAGAAGCTTGCGAAAACGCACTCGGAATTGGCCGAAATCGTGAACAAGTACCGCGAATGGAGAGAAATCGAAAAGGGAATTGACGACGCGAAGCATTTGCAGGCCGAAGCGGACGACCCGGAAATGCGCGAACTCGCTCACGAAGAGTTGCGCTCGCTCGAATCGCGTCGCGAGAGCGTGGAACGCGAAGTGAAGCTGCTGCTGGTCCCCAAAGACCCGAACGACGAGAAGAACGTGATTTTGGAAATTCGCGCGGGTACCGGCGGCGACGAAGCTTCACTTTTCGCCGGCGAGCTTTTCCGCATGTACTCGCGGTACGCGGAGACGCAGGGCTGGCGCGTGGAAGTGCTCGAAAGCTCGCCATCGCCGATCGGCGGCATGAAAGAAATCGTCGCGTCGATTCAGGGGCACAAAGTGTACTCGCGTTTGAAATACGAAAGCGGAGTGCATCGCGTGCAACGCGTTCCCGCCACCGAGCAGCAGGGGCGCATCCATACGTCTGCTGCCACCGTCGCTGTGCTCCCCGAAGCGGAAGAAATCGATATCAAAATTGAACCGAAAGATCTGCGCGTCGACACGTTTTGCTCCTCGGGACCCGGCGGGCAATCGGTGAACACCACGTATTCGGCAGTGCGCATCACGCACATTCCCTCCGGGCTCGTAGTTTCGCAGCAGGACGAGAAATCGCAGATCAAAAATCGCGCCAAAGCGATGCGCGTATTGCGTTCGCGGCTCTACGAGATGGAACAGGAAAAGCAGCACGAGGCGCAAGCCGCCGAGCGCCGCGGACAAATCAAGACGGGCGATCGCTCGGAAAAAATCCGCACATACAACTTTCCGCAGAATCGCGTAACCGACCACCGCATTAACTTCACCGTGCACCAGCTCGATCTGGTGATGGAAGGGAAGCTCGGGCCGCTGGTCGATGCGCTATCGACGCATTACGAATCCGAGCGGCTCAAGCAGGAGCTGACCGCGGCGTAAGCACCGCGCCTTGCATCAGGGGTTTTTTGATGGCAGCAACGGCAGGCAACTCGACCTCCATGAATTCCGCGCCATTGGACGTGCGCTCCGCGCTGAAAGAAGGAATGGCGCGGCTGCGAGCCGCCGAGGTGCGGTCGTCGACTTTAGCCGCCGAGCTCCTGCTGATGCATGTGCTGGACCGCGATCGAGCGTGGATGTATTCGCATCCGGAATCGCCGCTTGACGCCGCTGCGGCTGAAGGATATCTCGCGCTAGTCGCTCGGCGCGCGGCTGGCGAGCCGACGCAATATCTGACCGGCAGGCAAGAGTTTTGGGGATTGGAATTCGAAGTTACTCCCGCGGTTTTGATTCCGCGGCCGGAGACTGAGCACGTGGTGGAAGTTGCGCTGGAGCGTCTGGGCGAGGAGCGCGGCATCAGAATTGATATGCGCACCGGCGAACCTAGCTCCACGTTGCGCATCGCCGACGTGGGAACCGGATCGGGATGCGTGGCGGTCGCGCTGGCGCGCGAGCTGCCGCATGCCGAAGTCATCGCAACGGATATTTCCTCCGATGCTCTCGATGTTGCGCGAAGGAACGCCGCGCGGCATGGAGTGACCGAGCGAATTCGTTTCGTCCAGACGGATTTGCTGGCGGAGCTTTTGGATGCGGCGAGAGCCGGCGCGAGCGGTTTCGAGAGACTCGATCTGATCGTCAGCAACCCGCCGTACGTGGCGCGCAATGAAGCGGCGGAACTTCCGCGCGAGGTCCGCTGCCACGAACCTGCTACGGCACTTTTCGGCGGGCCTACGGGCACCGAATTCTACGAATGCCTGATCGAACAGGCAGGGGAGCTGCTGGACGCGCGAGGCACCCTGGTGCTCGAACTGGGCTACAATTGCGCAGACGCTGTTCGCGGGATTGTCTCGCGCCAGCGGGCGTGGGCAAATGTAAGCGTGACGAAAGACCTCGCTGGGATTCCGCGCGTGCTTGCCGCCGAACGCGTCCGGGACGCGGCGGCGATCAGCGGCGCGAATGGGCGGGCAGGTTAGTGCGCTACGTCGATGCCAAAACTGGCTCAATTCCGCGCCAAGCACGAAGCTCTTCCGATCGCCTCGCCTGAATCCTCCGCTTCAATTCTGCACGTCGACATGGACGCGTTTTTCGTTTCGGTCGAATTGTTGGCGCGGCCGGAGTTGAAGGGCTTGCCGGTTGTTGTCGGTGGCCAGCGCGACCAGCGCGGCGTCGTAAGCTCGGCCAGCTACGAGGCGCGGCGCTTCGGAATTCACTCCGCGATGCCGCTACGGACTGCGGCGAAGCTCTGCCCCGGCGCAATCTTTCTCGACGGCCACCATGAGCTTTACGGGCGATGGAGCGATCGCGTGGCCACGGTGCTGAGCAAATTCTCGCCGGTGGTGGAAATGGCGTCGATCGACGAGGCCTATCTCGATCTTGCGGGCACGGAGCGCTTGAACGGACCACCGCTCGAAGCCGCGGATAAGTTGTTGCGGGAGATCGGCGCGACCACCGGACTACCGTGTTCGGGCGGGCTGGGCGCCACGCGGCTGGTGGCCAAGGTTGCCAGCGATCAGGCAAAGCCGCGAGGCCTCGTTTGGGTGCCGGCCGGCAGCGAAGAAGCTTTTCTCGCGCCGCTTGCGGTGCGCAGAATTCCGGGAATTGGCCGCGTGACGGAAGGGGCGTTGAAGGCGCTCGGAATCGATACAGTGGCGCAACTGCAGATTGTCTCGCTGGAACGGTTGGAACAGGAGTTTGGCCGCTGGGGCACAGCGTTGTACCGCAAGGCGCGGGGAATCGATTCGTACGAATTTTTCGTCGATGCGGAGCCGAAATCCATCTCGCACAACTGCACGTTTGGAGAGGATACGACCGACCGCGAGCTGCTGCACTCGACGCTGAGTTATCTGTGCCAGAAAGCGGCCAAGCGCCTGCGGGATGCGGGGCTCCATGCGCGAACGGTGACGCTGACGCTGCGTTACGCCGATTTCGCGACGATTACTCGCAGCCAGACTCTGGCAGACCCGTGCGATCTCGACTCCGTGTTTCTGCATGCGGCGCGGGAACTTTTCACTCGCGCTTGGAACGGCACGGCGAAACTTCGGCTCGTGGGCGTCGCACTTACCTCCTTCTCACACGGATCGCAGCAGCTCGATCTGCTCGACGGCGATCGGCGCGAGAAGCTCGAACGGCTGGCGCAAACCGCCGATCGCCTGCGTGACAAGTTCGGCTTCGAAAAAGTTCAGCTTGGCGGCTCGCTTGGCAACCGCAAGCGCCGCGAGGGAGGCTGGCCGCAATGAATCCCGCCCGCCAGCTGGCCGAAAATATTTGCCAACGTCTGCGCGACTCGGGGCATCAAGCGTATCTCGTGGGCGGATGTGTCCGGGACATTTTGCTCGGTCGCGAGCCCGCGGACTACGACGTGTCGACCGACGCCACTCCAGATCGCGTGCAGCAGCTTTTTTCGCGCAGCGTGGCGGTGGGCGCACAATTCGGCGTGATCATTGTGCAGGAAGACGATACGGCTCAGGAAGAGGGGAACATTCGACAAGTTGATCGCCAAGCGGACTCGCCGCAAGTGGAAGTAGCCACGTTCCGTTCCGATATTGGCTACTCCGATGGTCGGCATCCCGATCGCGTTGTCTATACTACTTCTCCACAAGAGGACGTGAAGCGCCGCGATTTCACGATCAACGCGCTGCTGCTCGATCTGGCCACTCAGGAAGTGCTCGACTACGTGGGCGGCCGCGACGATCTGAAGGCGGGAATTATTCGCGCGATCGGGCGCGCGGATGACCGCTTTCGCGAAGATAAGCTACGCATGGTGCGCGCGGTCCGTTTTGCGGCTCGCTTCCATTACGCCATTGAGGCAACGACGTTCGCCGCGATTGCCAAATTGGCTCCCGAAATTCACCGGGTGTCGCCGGAGCGCCTGCGCGACGAGTTGACTAAGATTCTAACGGAGGGTTCGGCGCGGCGCGGATTTGAGCTGCTCGACGAAACCCAATTGTTGCCCCAGCTTCTGCCGGAAATTGAGCGTATGAAAGGAGTGGAACAGCCGCCGCAGTATCATCCTGAAGGCGACGTTTGGACCCACACGCTGATGATGCTGGAAAAGCTGCCCGCAGGCTGCGCGCGGACTTTGGCCTGGGGCGTCCTGTTGCACGATGTAGGCAAGCCGCCGACGTTCACACCGCCTGCTAGTCCGGACGACCGCATCCGCTTCGACGGCCACGCGGAAGTCGGCGCCCGCATGGCGGAAGAGATTTGCCGGCGCTTCCGGTTTTCAAACGACGAGACGGAGCAGATCGCTGCGCTGGTCGCCAACCACATGCGGTTTAAGGACGTGCCGCTGATGAAGCCTTCGACTCTGAAGCGGTTTGTGCGCCTGGCCGATTTCAGCGAACATCTAGAACTTCACCGGTTGGACTGCTCCTCGAGTCACGGTCACCTTGAAAATTACGAGTTCGTTCGCCGCTTTCTGGAAGAGACGCCTCCGGAGGAGGTGCGCCCCCCTCGGCTGGTTTCAGGTAACGACTTGATTGAATTGGGACTTAAGCCCGGACCAGAGTTTAAAGGCCTACTGGACGCGGTAGAGGAAGCACAGTTAGAGGGCAGCTTGGCAACGCATGAGGACGCTTTGGATTTCATTCGCCAGCGCGTCGGGAAGCCGTCGTTTTATTGCTAAATCTTTTAGGAACATATGTTTGCAGTTACGCGTGCCGTGTATCAACGTAGTTGCTTTTGTGCCTTTAGTCGTGTATGCTCACATTTGTTAACACCAATATGCGAATGGATGTAAATCTTTTTCCCCCATTCCGCATCTAACCGTTGTGACAGCCGATAAAGCTGTCTGGGTTTGGCTTTACCTCGTCGCCTTGGGTAGGGCGGCCGGCCAAGGGGGTCATTGTGACAGCAAATAGAATTGTTCCCGAAGAACTCCCAGTGCTTCCTGTTCGGGACACTGTGTTGTTCCCGGGAGCGGTAATGCCGCTGCCGGTAGGCCGCGAGAGCTCACTCGCGCTGCTCGATTCATTGGAAGGCCAGGAAAAACTGCTGGGCGTAGTCGCCCAGCTCGACCCGCGCGTTGAAACGCCCTCGGGAGCGGACCTTCACGCAGTGGGCACGCTCGCCAAGGTGCACAAAATGGTGCGCATGCCCAATGGAAATGTAGTTGCCTTTCTGGAAGGCCTGCAGAGGATTCGCGTGACTGAAGTAGTCGGCTTAAAGCCGTTCTTGCGGGCGCGCGTGCAATCTGGACCAGACGTGGAGGATCAGCGCGATGCCGAACTCACCGCGCTCGAACGCAACGTTCAGGAACTCTTCCGGGAAGTGGTAGCGCGTTCGCCCCAACTTTCGGACGACTTGCAAACCGAAGCCATGAACATCGAATCGGCTTCGCGGCTGGCGGACTTTGTGGCCTCCACGCTGCCGTCGCTAAATACCATGGTGCGCCAGGAACTCCTCGAGACGTTCAATGTCCGCAAGCGCCTGGAGACTCTGGTCGGCGAGTTGACCAAGGAAAAGGAAGTGCTGCAACTCCGCAACAAGATTCACGAACAAGTGCAAGAGCAGGTGAGCCAAAGCCAGCGCGAGTTTTTGCTGCGCGAGCAGATGAAGGCCATTCAGAAGGAGTTGGGTGAATCTGACGACGGGCAATCCGAGGTCGAAGAACTTCGCAAGAAGGTCGATGAATCAGGTATGCCCGCCGAGGCCAAGAAGGAGTGCGAGAGAGAACTCAGGCGCCTCTCCAAAATGACGCCGGCTTCCGCCGAATACATGGTTTCGCGGACCTATCTGGAATGGATGACCGCGCTGCCGTGGAATAAAACGTCGGCCACCAGCGAGCAGGAGATCGACATCGCGAAGGCGCAAACCATTCTCGATGAAGATCACTACGACCTGGAGAAAGTGAAGCAGCGCCTGCTTGATTATCTGGCGGTGAAGAAGATTCAGCCCGGAATGAAAGGGCCGATTCTATGCTTCGTCGGGCCTCCCGGCGTGGGCAAAACTTCGCTCGGACAATCGATCGCTCGCGCCACGGGACGCAAATTCGTCCGCATTTCGCTTGGCGGTATGCACGACGAAGCCGAAATTCGCGGCCATCGTAGGACGTACATCGGCGCATTGCCCGGCCAAATCATTCAGGGCATTCGCCGCGCCGAGACGATGGACCCGGTCCTGATGCTCGATGAAGTGGATAAGCTCGGGCGCGACTTCCGCGGCGACCCATCTGCGGCGCTGATGGAAGTGCTCGACCCGCAGCAGAATTCCACGTTCCGCGATCATTATTTGGACGTGCCTTTCGATCTGTCGAAGGTTCTCTTCGTCATGACCGCGAACTGGCTCGATCCGATTCCGGAACCGTTGCGCGATCGCATGGAAATTATCGAGCTTCCAGGCTATACGGAAGTCGATAAGGTCGAAATCGCGAAGCGATTCTTGATTCCGCGGCAGGCCAAGGAGCACGGGCTCAAATTGGGCGAGCAAATCGAGTTCACGGACGAGGCTTTGCACGACCTGATTCACCATTACACACGCGAAGCAGGCGTCCGCAACCTCGAACGAGAAATCGCCACGCTCGTACGCAAGCAGGCCCGGCGCATGGCCGAAGGCAAGACCGATAAGCTCACGGTCAACATCGACGTGATCCGCGAAGTGCTCGGAGTGCCGAAGTTCCGGCTCGAGCACGAAGTTGAAGAACGCGTGCAGAAGCCAGGCGTTTCGGTGGGGCTGGTGTGGACGCCTGTGGGCGGCGACATCGTCTTCATCGAGGCCAGCAAGATGCGCGGCGGGAAGCAGTTCACCATGACCGGGCATCTGGGCGAAGTGATGCAGGAGTCCATGCGCGCCGCTTTGACGTGGGTGCGCGCGAACTCCGATCGCTACGGCATCGATCCCGACTTCTTCCGGAAGTACGACTTGCACATTCACGTGCCGTCGGGCGCGATTCCCAAGGACGGTCCATCCGCGGGCATCGCCATGGTGACCGCTCTGGTCAGCTTGCTGACCGGCCGGCCGCTTCGGCCTCGCTTGGCGATGACGGGAGAAATCTCGCTCACCGGCGTCGTGCTGCCGATCGGAGGGGTCAAGGAAAAGGTGCTCGGAGCGAAGCGGGCCGGAATCCGCGAAGTGATTCTGCCTTCGGAAAACGAGCCGAACGTGAAGGAGGACCTTCCTGACGACGTTCTTCAGGACGTGAAGATCCACTTTGTGCGCAGCGTCGATCAGGTCCTCGAAATTGCCCTCGGCAAATTCGAGGAACCTGTCCGCACGCCGGCGCAAGGCGGACCGCGCGGCGGAGATCGTCCGTTCACCAGTCCCGTGCACTAATCATCATGCCCGGCCGTGAATAGCGGCCGGACGGCCGAGTGTAAAACTAGAAAGGCCCGGACCACAATCCGGGCCTTTTTCACTTATGGGCACGGCGCACGGTTTCCAGTTGCGGCGCGGGGCGCAATCGCGTAGAGCTTAGTTTCAATGCCCTATCGTCCCCGAGAACTGGTGGTGCGCGCGCGGGAAGCTGCAGCCCTGCTGCTCGCCACGCTCGATCGCAACGAGATGGTCGCGCGGTTTCTCGATATGTACGCGGCCGAGCACCGGCGTCCAGGGCGTGCGGATCATCCCTTTCTCTACCGCGAGCAGCTGGCAAGAATCCGCCGCGAAGCGATTTTGGCGATGGTGCTGCGCATCGAGGCGGCCCTGCCTGCGCGGCTGAAGGTGAGCGTTGCCGTGCGCGGTGCGAAGCAGCGCAAGAATCCGCAAAAGAACAAGAAGAACGCGCGAGGCATCAAGCGCAAAAAACAGCCCGATCTGGAGCTCGCCATTCCGTTTCTCGATCTGTTTCGCGAGGAATTTTTTGTCGCGCTCGGGCAGGCCCTGGAGTGGAGCGACGATGAAGCCGAGGAATTCTGGCGCGATCTGGGTTTTTACGAACGATTGACGTCGCGCGATCATTGGCGCGCCAGTGCTGCGGCTCGCCGTCTGCCGATTTCCGGACCCTTCGTTGACCGCGTAGCGCTTCTCCTCGATCCTTCCATCATGGATCAGGCCCGCCGCGAGGCCGGGAAGTTTGAAACCGAGCTGGAGGCGGCCACCGATAAAGTGCTGCGACTGGTCTTCTCCCGTAGCCGCTCAAACTAGCCGCCAGCGCCGCGAGCCCGTGCTATTTAGAAAACTGCCGCTTCGTCCGCCGCGCTGGCCGCTGCTGGATTTGCTATTCTCGCCTGGTGGTTGATCTTTTCTACATCCTAATCGTGCTGCAAATCGCCCTGGGTCTCTATTCGCTCTGGGACGGTTTCAGCTGGTACCAAATGGTGCGCAAACGGCTCGGCTCGCACGCCGGGTTTTACGCCCCTGTCGCCGCGGTGATCTGTCCATGCAAGGGCACCGAGCCGGGACTCGAAGAAAACCTCACCGCGCTTACGCGATTCGACTACGCGAATTACGAAATCTATTTTTCGCTCGCCACCAGCCGTGATCCCGCGCTGAAAATCGTGGAGCGCGTGAAGGCCGCTAGCCAGCGCCCGGTGCACATCGTGATCGCCGGGCCCCCGCAAGATTGTGGTGAGAAGGTTTACAATCTGCGGCGCGCCATCGAATCGGTTCCTGAAAACTTTGAAGTCATCGTTTTCGTCGATACCGACGTGCGCGTGGGCCGCAACTGGCTCGCCAAACTGATAGCGCCGCTGCAGGACGCGCGCATCGGAGCCACCACCGCCTACCGCTGGATCATCCCCAGTCGCCGGAACGGGGAGGGAGGCTTCGCGAGCGCTCTGGCATCCACTTGGAACGCCTCGGTTGCCACGCTTCTCGGGCACGCTAAAGGGAATTTTTGCTGGGGCGGCGGCACGGCCATTCGGCGGAAAACGTTTGATGATGCCAACGTGCTGGAGTCCTGGAACGGCGCGATAAGTGACGACTTTGCGCTTACGAACGCGCTCGAAGCGGCCGGCAAGTCGATCGTGTTCTGTCCCGAATGTCTGGCGGCTACTCCGCATCCCTGGACTGGATCCAGCCTGCTGGAATTTACGAACCGGCAGATTTTGCTCACCCGAGTCTATTCTCCGAAGCGATGGTTGATGGCGATGTTCGCGCATATGAGCTACTGCCTCACGCTGCTCTATGCCGCGTTTGTGATTCTTGCCAGCATGGTGACGGGCGACCCGTGGTTCAATCTGCTCCTCATCACGCTCGTGGTTCCGCTCCTAGCTGCGATGAAGGGAGCGATTCGCACCATCGCCGCGGTCGAATTGCTGCCCGAATGGAAGCCGCAGCTCAACCAATGGAGTTGGGCCTGGACGGTCTTGGCGCCCGTCGTGTCCTTCCTATTCTCATGGAATTTCATCGCGTCCTTGCTCAGCCGGCGCACCCGTTGGCGCGGCATCCGTTACGAACTCGTCTCTCCCAGCATTACCCGCGTTCTCACCCGTTAACAAAAAACTCGCTGTAACATTCCCAGGCTCGCGCGCGTAGAATCGGCTAGCAATCCATCCTGTTTCGCCGACCTGGAGGAGATATGGCCACCACGAGCACTTTGCCGGCACAGGCTCCAGAAAACCGGTCCAATTCACTCAGCCGCATTTTCGGGGTGCTGTTCAGTCCCAAGGCGACGTTCGAATCGATCGTCCAGCGTCCGACGTGGTGGCTGCCGATGGTCGTCCTGGTCCTACTGGCGCTGCTGGTGGTCGGTATTTTCGGCAAGCGCGGCGGCTGGCCGCCTTACTTGCAAAAGCAGCTGCAGTCGAACTCTCGATTTCAACAGTTGCCAGCTAAACAACAGCAGCAGCAGCTGGCAGTCACCCTGAAATACACGCCCGCCTTTGCGTACGGTGAAGTAGCGGTGGCCGTGCCGCTCGTCATCGTTATTATCGCCGCGCTTTTGTTGGCAACCTTCAATTTGATCCACGGCACGCAAATCAAATACAAGACAGCGATTAGCATCGTGTCGTACGCTTGGGTGCCGGGAATTATTTCCGGTCTGCTGGGCATCGTTGTCATTTCTTTAAAGGACCCTGCTACGGTGGACTTGCAGAATATCGTCGTCGCAAACGCCAGCGCATTCATTTCACCGGATGCTCCGCGATGGCAAGTGATGCTGTTAAGCTCCATCGACATCTTTACGTTTTGGGAGATGTTTCTGATGGCCATCGGCTTCGGCGTCGCCGCACCAAGGAAGTTGACGACCGGCAAGGCCTTTGCCTCGATCTTCGTCATGTGGCTCGTCTGGATCGCTATCAAGGTGGGAGCGACCGCCGCGTTCTCCTGATACACTCTCGCGGATGGCATTTCGCTTCGAGGTTCTGGCCACCGATCCGACCGGCGCGCGTTTGGGTCGCCTGACCACGCCGCATGGGACGATCGACACGCCGGCGTTCATGCCAGTCGGCACCGCGGCCACCGTTAAAGGGCAGACGCAGGAGGATCTCGAAGAACTCGGCGTTCAGATTCTTCTGTCCAATACCTATCACCTCTTTCTTCGCCCCGGCCACGAGCTCATCCGCGAAATGGGCGGATTGCATCAGTTCATGTCCTGGCCGCGCGCCATTCTTACTGATTCCGGCGGCTTCCAGGTTTTCAGTCTCAGCGCGCTGCGAAAAATCACCGACGATGGAGTGAAATTCCGTTCGCACCTCGACGGATCAGAGCAATTTCTTTCTCCGGAAAAAGCCCTGGAAATTCAGATCGCGCTGGGTTCGGACATCTGCATGGTTCTGGATGAATGCATCGAAGCTCCGTCGACGGAATCGTGCGCACGGCAGGCGGCTGCACGGACGTTCGAATGGGCGCGGCGGTCGCGCGACTATTTCCAGCAGCATGGCGATCCCGACCGGCAGATGGTTTTCGGAATCGTGCAAGGCGGCACGGATGCGGAACTGCGCCGGGAAAACGCCGCCGCGCTCGTGGACCTGAATTTTCCCGGTTACGCGATCGGCGGGCTCGCCGTTGGCGAATCACATTCCGTCACATGTGAGATGACGCAGGCAGCTGCGTCCGCGCTTCCCACGGAAAAGCCTCGCTACTTGATGGGCGTCGGCAAACCCGAGCAAATGGTCGACTACGTGGCGCTGGGAATTGACATGATGGATTGCGTGTTGCCAACGCGCAGCGCGAGGCACGGATGCTTGTTCACTTCGGCAGGCCGGGTGCTGATTCGCAACGCGCAGTACGCTCGCGATCCGCGGCCGCTCGATGAAAATTGCGGCTGCGCGGTGTGCCGCCGATACTCTCGTTCCTATTTGCGGCATCTATACTCCACGGGAGAGTTTTTGTCGGTGATCCTGAACACCCACCACAATCTCTACTTTTACCTTGACACCATGCGCAAAATTCGCGAGGCTATCCGTTTTGGGAACCTCGAAAGGTTCCGCTCTGACCTTCAGGAACGCCTCAAATAGGTAAAACCAGCGGGCGGTGGGCAAAGGCAGGGCATCTGCGGCGAAGGCATCGGAAGCCTGCTGGTCCTAGCGGGCGAACGGCGGCGGAAAAACAAAATGTTTGCTACAATACTTACGTTGATCCCGGGGACGATTGTCCTCGCTGTGCAATCCTCATCACAAACCAGTGGTTTCACGCTGTTCCTCCCACTCATCGTGATCATGGTGATCTTTTACTTTCTGATGATTCTGCCTGCGCAAAGGCGTCAGAAGAAGGTCGCCGAAATGCTCAAGAATTTGAAAAACGGCGACAAGGTGATTACCAACGGCGGCCTTTTCGGCACGATCGTAGGCATCGACAGCGATAGCGTGCAGCTGCGTGTCGCGGATCAGGTGAAGATCAAAGTTGCGCGCAGCGCGGTATCCGGCATGCAGCCGGACGCTGACGCGGCGCTTATTAAGAAGGAGAGTTAGCAACTCCGCATGAATTCCCAGCTCAAATGGAAATTTATTTTTATCTGCGCCGTGGTGCTGTTGTGTTTTTACGGAATTCTCGGTCTGCCGAACTTTCCCACCTCCGTCGCCACGCTCGGGCAAAACGTCGCTGATCGCATCAAGCTGGGCCTGGACTTAAAGGGCGGCAGCCATCTCGTACTGCAAGTGGAAGTAAACAAGGCCATCGGCGAGCGTTGCGACGAAGCCGTCGACGACCTCACCAAGCAGATTCAAAGCAAGAGCGTGCTTTCGCCTAGCGGCGAGATTCGCCGCGTGGACGACACGCACATCATGGTGCGCAACATCAATCCGGACGCTTACAACACTTTTCAGGACATCGTAAACAATCAGTTTCCGGATTGGAGCGTGGCGCCCGCAGCCGGCGCGGCCAATAGCTACATCCTGACGATGAAGCCCACCTCCATAGCGGATTTGCACACGCAGGTGATGGACGACGCCGTCGAGACCATCACAAGGCGGATCAATGCTCTTGGTTTGACGGAGCCACAGATCGCGATGACCGGGCCGGCGAATCAGAACGAAATTCTCGTTCAGCTACCCGGCGAAGGCGATCCCACGCGTGCCAAAGCGGTGATCCAGGCTGGCGGCCAGCTTGAGTTGAAACTGCTTGTCGATGACCAAGCCTATCCTTCCGAAGCTGCGGCGCTTGCTGCGCACAACGGCGTGTTGCCGCCAGATACCGAAATCATGCCGGGAAATCCCGAAGGCTCCACGTCCAGCGATCAGTCGCAGGTCTACTACCTGGTCACGCGAGCGCCGATCGTGACCGGACAAGACCTTCGCGGAGCTACCGCGAATCCCAGCACGGATAATCCGGGGCAATTTGAGGTTGATTTCCAGTTGTCGTCTGCCGCCGCGGCGCGCTTTGGGCCTTTCACTGAGTCGAACATCGGCAAGAGGCTGGCCATCGTTCTAGACAACAAAGTCTATGAGGCGCCCACGATCAATGGGCGCATCGATGATCGTGGCCAGATCACTGGCAGCTTCAGCCAGCAGTCGGCGCAAGACCTCGCGCTGGTTCTGAAAGCAGGCGCGCTGCCGGCGCCGATCCAGTATCTCGAAGAGTCGACGGTCGGGCCCTCGCTTGGCGCCGATTCAATTCGTGCCGGCGTGCGCGCGTCAATCGCCAGCCTGCTTGCCGTAATGATCTTTTTGGTGTTCTATTACCGGATCTCCGGTGTCAACGCAGTTGTGGCCCTGCTGCTCAACTTGGTAATTTTGGTCGCTTTCATGGCATGGTCCAGCGCCGTTCTGACGTTGCCTGGCATCGCCGGAGTCATATTAACCATCGGCATGGGCGTGGACTCGAACGTGCTTGTGTTCGAGCGCATTCGCGAGGAGTTGCGCAACGGGAAGGCGCCCGCTGCGGCGGTTGACATCGGCTTCGACCGCGCGTTCCTGACCATCATCGACACGCACGTGACCACGATGGTATCGTGCGCGTTTCTCTTTTTGTTCGGTACTGGACCGGTGCGCGGGTTCGCAGTCACCTTGGTAATTGGCTTGATTGCCAATCTGTTCACGTCCATCTACGTTTCGCGGGCAATTTTTGACTATCACCTGTCGCACATGGAGCGTCAGGCAGAGTTGAGCATTTAGGCGGCTTTCGACACGGGCGCGGACGGCTTCACAGGCCGCGGAGGGGGCGAGCGGCCATAGTTTGTTCGCATCGATCAGATTGCTTCCGAGTGCCTGGATGGATGCATAGAAACGACCCTGCGATTGAAATCGAGAATCAAGGTAAACCACTAAGCCGCCCGGGAACAAATTAGCGGGCAGCGGTGTCAAAACTAAACGGACAGAACTGGGCATGGAATTCTTTCACGACGTAAATATCGACTGGATGGGCAAAGCGAAGTACTTCGTCGCCTTGTCGCTGATACTTCTCGCGGTCGGCTGGGTCTCGATCTGGAAGCACGGCGGCATGCGCTACGGAATCGATTTCCGCGGCGGCACGCTGGTGTATGTGCGATTCGCGGGCAACCCGCCGGTGCAGCAGATTCGCAAAGGTCTTCAGCAGGCCGGCCTGAAAAACAGCAGCATCCAGACAATCAGCGATTCGAACGATCTGGGTTCGCGCCATGACGTAATGATCGGCTTGGCGCAGTCGCCAAACGAAGCCACGCTGGACGCGGGCAAGCAGAAGATTTTGGACGTGCTGCACAAAACCTTTGGCACCGACGCTTCCGGCCGGCCCGATTTTAATGCCGCAACTCCGTCGGACTTGGCCGCTGACCTTTTGCAGAAGGATCCGTTGCACCTCGGAGTGAATGTGGGCGATCGTTACACTCAACTCGCGCAACAGATCGCTTCCGCGCGCGACTCGCAGCACGACGGCATCGTGACCAATTTCGACGAACTCAGCAACGTGCCCGGAGTCACTCCGGCCGTCATTAGCATTCTTCAACACGATTTCTCGCTGAGCGATTTCACGGTGAGGAACGCAGAGACGGTCGGTCCCACTGTGGGCGCGCAACTTCGCAGCCAGGCGCTATGGGCCACGCTCTACGCTCTAGCGGGCATGTTGGTATACGTCGCGTTCCGGTTCGAATGGGTTTACGGCGCCGCCGCAGTGATCGCCGTTTTTCACGACGTGCTGATCACACTGGGTTTTTTCTCGCTTTTTCATTACGAAATTTCGCTGACGGTGATTGCCGCGCTTCTCACTTTAGTCGGCTATTCGATGAACGATACGATCGTGATTTTCGACCGCGTGCGCGAAAATTTGCGTTTGATGCGCCGCGAATCTTTTACCGACATTATCAACCGGTCGATCAACCAGACGCTTTCGCGGACGATTCTCACCAGCGGTCTGACGTTCATCACCGTCGTGGTGTTGTACATCTGGGGCGGGGAAGTGCTTCGCTCATTCGCCTTTGCCATGGTGGTTGGAGTTGTGGTAGGAACGTACTCCAGTTTTGGCATCGCAGCTCCAATCGTGGTGGCCTGGAACAAGTTCAGCGGGGGGAAGGGAGTGGCTGTACGCGCCGGATCCGCAGCCGTAAAGCGCGTGCCCGCCACCGCAAGGAGATAGGCTATGTTCGATCAAATGGTAGTTTCTAGCCCGAACGGATCCAAAACCAACAAGCCTTGGACCGTGGCTCTCTCAGCCATCGTCCAGATCTTAGTTGTGGGCGTGTTGATCTTGATCCCGCTCATCTACACGGAGGCTTTGCCTAAGGCGATGCTAAGTACGTTCCTCGTGGCTCCGCCGCCGCCGCCCCCTCCACCACCGCCTCCTCCAAAGGAACAAGTGGTGGTGCACAAGATTCAAATCGTGCAGCCACAGAAGATGGTGGCTCCCACGGTCATCCCCAAAAAGATTGAGATCATCAAGGACCAAGCTCCCGATATCGGAGCTGTTGGCGGTACCGGTGTCGCAGGCGGCACCGGAGTTCCAGGCGGCATCATAGCCGGACTGGGCACTGCGCCGCCTCCCCCGCCGCCCCCTAAGGCCACGCCGCAGCGCATTCGCGTTGGCGGAAACGTGGAAGCGGCGAAGCTGCAGCGGCAGATTTTGCCGGAATATCCGCAGATCGCGCGTACCGCTCACATTTCCGGGACGGTCGTGTTGCACGCGGTCATTGCCAAGGACGGCTCGATCCAGGAACTGACGTACGTGAGCGGCCCGGCGCTGTTAATGCGCGCGGCGATGGATGCGGTTCGCCAATGGCGATATCAGCCGACGCTGCTCAACGGCGAACCGGTGGAAGTGGATACCACGATTCAGGTTGTGTTTTCGCTCGGTGGTGATTAGGGACACGCCAGGCCCGCTTGCGGGTCCGGCTGGACGGGGCTGAGTTTTGCGACCGGCAGAATCTGACTGCCGCGATCGATGGCGGTGACGGAGGAGGAGTGAACTTTATGCTTGCGAATTTGGTATGGGCGTTTCTTTTGCAGGACCAGGGTGGTAGCGCCGGTATCAGCTGGAACATTATCGACATGTGGCACAGCATGGGCTGGCCGGCCCGGACGGTCGTGATCATTCTATTCATCATGTCCGCCTGGTCGGTGGGCATCATGATCGACCGCTGGTTGATGTACAGCGCGGCGCGCAAACAGTCTCGCGTGTTCGTGCAGCAGGTTGCCGGAGCGCTGAAGGACAACAAGCTCGACGAGGCGATCTCGATTGCCGAGCGCAACAAGAAGAGCCACATCGCCAAGGTTGTAGCCACCGGCCTTTCGGAATTCCAGGCCGCTTCGGCGCAGGTTGACGACGAAGAAGTGATCGAAGCGGCGCGGCGCGGGCTGGAGCGTTCCGTGGCCATCGTTCACGCGGAGATGAAGCGTGGCCTTTCCGGTCTCGCCACCATCGGATCGACGGCGCCATTCGTGGGGTTGTTCGGCACCGTGATGGGCATCATCAACGCGTTTAAGGGCATCGCCAACACAAAAATTACAGGACTCGCGGCCGTCGCCGGAGGTATCGCGGAAGCCCTGGTCACCACGGCGCTCGGCTTGCTGGTTGCCGTGCCTGCGGTGTGGACCTTCAACTATTTCACCAATCGCGTGGAAGCATTCGACGTGGAGATGGACAACTCCTCGATGGAGCTGATCAACTACTTCATCACCCGCCGGAGCGGAAAGAAGTAAGCCATGGCGTACAAACCTAAAGCGCCGCCGGTGATGGCTTCGCCGAACGTAATCCCCATGGCGGACATCATGCTGGTGTTGCTAATCATCTTCATGGTGATCACGCCCATGTTGCACAAGGGCATCCCCGTGAATATGGCGGCGGCGCAAAACGTTGACAGAATGCAGGCGGCGAACAAGGACGATGCCATCATCGTGGCGGTCACTCGCGATGGCAGGACGTACCTCGGCAACAATCAGATCACGCTCGATCAGATTACGGACCAGGTCAAAGATCTGATCTCCAATCGACTCGATAAGACCGTATACATTCGCGCGGATGCTCGGGCGAAGTATGGCGATGTGGTCAAAGCCGTAGACGCGGTGCGTTCGGCTGGCGTGGAGGATTTGGGGCTTCTGACGGAGAGACTTCCTCCCAACCAGTCCGTTCCGCCCCTGCCGCCGATCAGCACGGGGCCGGCGGAATAGGCATAGGCAGCACCGAGGCGAAGGAGCAATCTCATGGCAATGAGTGTAGGCGGTACCAAGGGTATTATGTCGGAGCCGAACATCGTTCCGTTGATTGACGTGCTGCTGGTGCTCATCATCATTTTCATGGTGATCACCCCGCAGATACCGACGGGACTCAAGGCGCTGGTTCCGCAGCCCACGCCGCCGAGCAAGCAGCAGCAAATACCCGACAGCCGAACGATCGTGGTGCAGGTGCTAGCCGACGGCCAGGTGAAAATCAATCAGGACACCGTCAGCTGGAATGATCTGGGTTCACGGCTCTTCGATATCTTCAAGGAGCGAGCCGATCGGATCGCTTTCGTGAAGGGTGACGACAGCGTGGAATTTGCCCAGGTCGCGCACGCCATCGATATCATGCGCGGCGCGGGAATCGATCACGTGGGGCTCATCACCGCCAAGATCGAAGCGGGACAATAAACAGCGTTCGGCGACCCAGTAGCTTCGAGGCCTTCCTGCGGGAATGCTGTCGAATGGGCCGCCGGATAACCGGCGGGTAAATCGATCCGGCATTGCAATCATAAGGAGAGCAGGGATGCGACGGAAGCTCGAAGTATCGTTTATCGCGGCCGTGGTGCTGGCTGCGATGGGGGCCGGAGTCGGATGCAATAAGCTGCGCGCCAGGGACGATCTGAATAAGGGCGTGGACGCCTACAAGAACGCCCAGTTCGATGTGGCGATCGAGGATTTCAAGAGCGCGCAGCAGCTGGACCCCACGCTCACTAGTGCGAAGCTCTACTTGGCCGCCGCTTACGCCAATCAGTACGTGCCAGGCGCGCCCTCGGATGCCAATCTCCGCAACGCGCAATCCGCCATCGACGTGTACAAGGAGATTCTTCAGGAAAATCCGAACAACTTGTCGGCGATCGACGGCATTGGCTCGCTGCTCTACAACATGGGAACCACGCCGTTCGACGAGAGCAAACTTGAAGAATCAAAGTCGTACCACGAAAAGCACATCCAAATCAGTCCCAATGACCCCGAGCCATACTATTGGGTGGGCGTAATCGATTGGAGCCTCGTGTATCGCACCAATCTGGATATGCGCCAGGATTACAACCGCACCGCCACTCCCAAGCGCCAGATCAAGGAAAACGATCCGTTGCCGGAAAAGCTGCGGACCCAGTTCACCGACAAGGAAGGCTCGCTGATCGATGAGGCCATCACCAATTTGCAGAAGGCGATCAGTTTGAACCCGAATTACGATGATGCAATGGCGTACTTGAACCTAATGTACCGGCAAAAGGCCGATATCGAGACGACGCAGGACGCGCGCGAAGCCGATTTGAAAAAGGCTGACGATTTGGTTGAGCAGGTGAAGGCGATCAAGCAGAAGAAGGCTGGGATGCAGCCTTCGTGATCTTGTAGCATCAGTTTGTGTTTCTCCGGCGGGCGATCCAAGCCCGCCGTTTTTTTTTGCGGGCCACTCCGTCCGGTTTCGAGCAAGGTCTTCCGCCACCAGGCCTGCCATCGAGTACAATGAAAACGAATCAGCGGTGCGGATTGCCTTGGGAATCTGGCGCGGCGATCGCGGGCGCTGTTGGAGGGGTAGAGTCAATGCGGAAATCTTTGAAGTCGCGATGGCCATGGGCTCTGTGCGCGCTGGGCATCGTGGTTCTGTCAGCCCGGACGATGCTTTCCCGTCCCAGGCCCGTTCCATCGAGATCGGCTGCACCGATTGCACAGCAATCTTCCGCCGCTAAGCCTCAGGCGCAGCAGCCGGATCCTTGGACGAGCGACCAGACCGTCGATCCCGCCACTTTGGTGAAAGAGATCGGTGCCTCGGCAAATCAGAGGCCCACCATCGTGAGCGTTAGCCCTCACGCGTTGTATCTTGGCGGTCACATTCCTGGAGCGGTATACGAGGGACCAGGATTCAGCGCGGCTGGGATCGAGTCTCTGAAGCAATGGGCGCAGCACCTGCCGCGATCCACGGATCTGGTGGTCTACTGCGGCTGCTGCCCGCTGGTGCACTGCCCGAATTTGCGTCCCGCCTTTCGCGCGCTACAGTCGATGGGATTTACGCACTTGCGGGCGCTGATACTCCCCACCAACTTCTACACGGATTGGTACGCCAAGGGCTATCCCACCGAAAAGGGCAGCTAAAATTCGGCCGGAGGCTCGGCGCAGTCGCTTACCCCCTATTTACTGACTATAGCCATCCATTTGACGTTTCGCCCCCGCGCTACCTATGATTAAAAGCGGGGGTAAGTGCATGGCGGCGCGCCAGTGTCCATATTGCGGAAAAATGATTTCGGATTTACACGCGCATTGTCCATTTTGCCGCGAGGCGGTTCCCCCGTTGCCCGGTTCGCAAACGTTTGCAAATGCAGCTTCGGCAGAGCCTGATAACAGCGGCAACCGGAAAATTCGGCAAGGTTTGCTGTACATGCTGCTTGCCGCGGTGATCCAATATTTGTCGGGCGGCTATGGTGCCCCGATATTGAAAATGCCAATTCACATTCTGCCGGTAGTCACGTCGTACCTCACGCCTTTGCTTTTTTTCGGCGGGCTGGGACTCGCCGTCTACGGTTTCTATCTCCACGCCAAGCCTGTCGCGCGTAGCGATTCCGCGCGCTAGTCTTCGCCAGCGCCCGCTGCATCGGCCTTTTCCGGTAGCGCAAATACCCAAATCGCTGCCCCGTGCCCCGGCGGATTCTGAATTTCCGGCACCAAAATCGGAAAGGTAACCGTCTGCGGTCCGCCATTGCCGACCACCACCGCGACGTATTGTCTTCCGTCGACGCTGAACGAAATCGGGCATGAGCTCGGGACGTCATTGAGCCGCACGTGCCACAGCATTTTTCCGCTGGCCGCATCGTAGGCCTTCAGCGTCCGATCGAGCGAGCCCGCGAACACCACGCCGCCGGCTGTGGCCAGAGCGCAAGTAGTCTCGGGGACCCTCTGCCGGTCGATCCACACCGGCTTTTTCGTTTCCAGGTTGAACGCCTCGATGCGTCCGTATTTTCCATCGCTACCGGGACGCGGCCGGACGAACCAGTCGTAGCCGGAGCTTAGGTTGCCGCGCTGCCCCTTGGGCGCCGGAATCAGATCCATGCACGACTCGACCATCGGCAGGTAGAGAATTTTGGTTTCGGAATCGTACGACGAGGCCAGCCAGTTTCGTCCGCCGCCGGGATGCGGGCAGATCAGATGGGGCTTGCCGTCGCCCAACACTACTTCGGGGTTGATGGTTGCCTTGCCCGTTTTCGGATCGATTGACCGCACCACGTTCTGCAGACCCAGGTCTTTCGCGAAAATGAACTTGCCGGTCGCTGCGTCCATTCCTTCGTAGATTCCCATCTTTCCCGAAGTAACGATCAATTTCCGGCTGATACCATTCACAGGCAAATTGATCAACTGCTGCTCGAAGGCCCAGTCCAAGTCCCACTGGTCGTTTTGAATATGTTGAAAGTGCCAGACCAGCTTGCCGGTATCCGGATGGAAAGCTAGCGTCGTGTCCTCGTACAAGCCGTCGTTTGTTACTCCAGGTTCGTGCACCAGGTGCAGCATCGGGCCGGTATCGTATGTTTGCCCGGTGCCGAAATAGGCGAGATTCAATTCCGGATCGTAACTTCCGGCGGTCCAGACGGACGCGCCGCTGCGCTTATCGACCGGCAGGCCATTCCAGCTATTTCCTCCGAATTCGCCGGGCCGCGCAATCGTATAGAACTTCCATGCTGGCTTTCCCGTCTCGGCGTTGAGAGCCGCGATCCAGCAGCCGCCCGGCGCCTGTCCCACGATGCCTTGCATCACGATGCCCTTGGCCACCAGTGGTCCGCCCGTAATTTGCCAGCCTTTGGTGTAATCCGCCAGTGGCTGATCCCAGACAACGTCACCCGTCTTCACGTCCAGCGCGATCAAATGATCATCCGACGTCGGTACGTAAAGCTTGTCGCCGTAGAGCGCCATGTTGCGCTTGTTTCTTTGTCGCACGTCGTTCGGCAGTTGCCGGTCATATTCCCACAGCAGGTCGCCGGTGGCGGCGTTCAGCGCCTGGACGTGATCTCCGTAGCTATCGATAAAAAGAACTCCGTCATGCTCGAGCGGCGTCATTTCGTCCGGCCCGTTCGGCAGCGACCACGCCCACACAAATCGCAAATCGCTCACGGTGCTCTTCGTAATCTGTTTTAGCGGGCTGAAGCCTTTGTCGTCGTATGTTCGCCGCCAGAGCAGCCACTCGCTCGCCGGAGGGTGATCGAGCAGCCCGTCAGTCACCGGCGCGATTGTCGCCAGCGGGTCCGGGAGTTTTACCACCGGGATCGGCGGGGCGAGTGGAGAAAGCGGCATCATCGGCGTGGGCCGCTGCACCGCCACGCGCGGGATGCTCATCGCCGCTAGAGCTTGTTCGTTGGCTGGTAACTCCGTCGAAGCCGGTTGCACTCCGTTTCGCTCCAGAATGAAAGCAACGAGCTGCGCGCAGCTTTTCGCATCGACGCTGCCCGGATTGTCGGGCGGCATTTTCGTGCAGATGTACGAAAAAAGCGCGCCGGCGTTCTTGCCGCCCCAGTTCTGCGCAAACGTGGGGCCCGCGAGCGCGCTGGCAAATTCTCCGCCGTTCAGGTTCTGTCCGTGACAGCCAGCGCAAGTCGCCGCGTACACCTGCCGCCCTTCCGCCGCTTGCTGCGAAGTGAACGTCGCGACCCTGCCCTCGCTCGGCTGCTGCCCTCGGGCAGTTCGCAAGCCGGCAACATTCAGCAGCAGAGCGACCAGTGCCATCGCCGCGGCGCTTGCCAGGTTCTGGCGCTGACGGCGGTGATGTTCAGCCGCGCCTCGCCCGTCGCTTCGTGAAGCAATCCCATCCAATTTTTCCATGGCATACCCCCTCGGATCTCTCCGCCCCGAACCGCGCTGCATTCCATCACTTATTGCTCATCCGCGCCAACTGTTTTCTGCGCGAAAACCTTCGCTGCGAGTCGTGCGGGAACGGTGCCGGATGGCACCAGGGAAATCGATCCCCCTTTCGCGCAATCGCGTTTAAAATGTCGGCCATTGTGTACGGCGAATACAGCAAGTCGATCGGCCCCAAGCTGCTGCTCACGTTGCTCCACGCGCTTTCGCCGTGCGTCGTTTTTTGGCTGCTATTCCGCGGCGGGCTGGTTGCCCTTTCGCTTTGGACGGGACGCTCGTTTCTGCCCGGCGCCTTTTCCACGCGCGCGCTGATATTTTCCTGCGCGCTCGTCTATTTTCTCCGGGTGGTCGTCGGATGCTTTTATCTGGTCCAGCGCACCATGCGCTGGGGCGAGGCGATCGGCGTCGGATTTTTCGCCTTCCTGGTGCATATTTTTTTCGCGCTGGCTGGAGGAACCAATCCCCACGGGCCCGGCCCGCTCGCGGATTTCGGCGCGCTCCTGTACGTGGTTGGCTCGTACCTGAATACTGGCTCGGAGTTCATGCGCCGCAGGTGGAAGCAGAACCCAGCGCACCAGGGGCAGCTCTATACCGGCGGGTTATTCCGCTACGCTCGGCACATCAATTATTTCGGCGACGAAGTGCTGTTCATCGGATACGCGCTCGTCACCGGCTCGCTGTGGGCGCTAGTGGTGCCGGCGTTCATGGCACTCGGTTTTCTCTTCGCCAACATTCCGGCGCTCGATCACTACCTCGCGCGCAAGTATGGCGATCAGTTCGACGCCTACGCCGCACACACCAAACGCTTCATTCCATTCGTCTATTAGCGCAACTCGTGCGGATAACCAGGAAAGAACGCGAGACTAGCGGACAGCGGCGATGCTATCGCGCCGTCGCTCATCGGCAATCAATCAGGACTTGGAATGTGCGCCAACGGGCTCTTCGTGCTCGTGGGTTGCACTGGCACCGTTGCCCGACGCGGATGTTGGCGACGCACCGGGCGCAGAAGTAACCGGGTTCGCGTCGGCGGGCGGCGCTTCGGGCGCTTCCACTTCCCAATCGCAGCCCTCTTTGATGCACGCGCGAAAGTTACCGTGTTTGGTGCGCTTTTCGACGATGAACGGAGCCCCGCATTTCGGGCAAGGCTCGTTGATCGGCTCGTGCGGCGTGGTGAAATCGCAATCCGGATAGCGGCTGCAGCCGTAAAAAATCCGGCCGCGCCCGCGGCCTTTGGATGTGCCGCGGCGCACGAATTCGCCCTCGCCGCATTTTGGGCACTTGATGCCCAGCGTCACCGGCCGCGTGTATTTGCACTTGGGATAATTTTTGCAGCCGATGAAATCGCCGTAGCGTCCCTGGCGCCGCAGCAGTTGCGAGCCGCAATCAGGACAGTTTTCGTCCAGCGGAACGTCGGGTTGCCGCGGCACTTTTGTGCCGGACACGAGGCGCCGCGTCGTCTTGCAATCCGGATAGCCGGTGCAAGCCAGGAAGGTCCCGAAGCGCCCGCGTTTGATCACCATTTCCTTGCCGCAGTTGTCGCAATATTGCGTGGTGGTGGCCACATCGGTATCGTCGGAGTGGACTTCCGCGATGTCTCGGATGAAATCGCATTCGGGGTAGCGCGAGCAGCCGAGGAAAAATCCGTGCCGGCTGATGCGCTCGAGCAGTTCGCCCTGGCCGCACTTTTCGCACTTCTGTCCGGTGGGAATGCCCGCCTTATAAGACGCCATCTTGTCAGCAGCGTTTTCGAGATCTTCCTCGAAGCGGTCCCAAAACTCCTTCACGGAATCGCGCCACGAACGTTTGCCTTCTTCGACGTCGTCGAGCTCCTCTTCCATGCGCGCGGTGAAGTTGACGTCGAAAATATCCTCGAAGTTTTTCACCAGCAGCACGCTTACGCGCTCGCCGAGCAGCGTGGGCGTGAACCGGCCCTGATCCTTGGTCACGTATTCGCGATCCACCAGAGTCGAAATAATCGCGGCGTACGTCGAGGGCCGCCCGATGCCTTTCTCCTCCAGCTCTTTCACCAAGGTCGCTTCCGTGTATCGCGGAAGAGGCTCGGTGAAGTGCTGTTCGGGGCGTATGCTTTCCAGCCGCAGCTCTTCGCCTTCTTTCACTTGCGGCAGCGCGCGGCTTTCGGAATCGCCTTCGTCCTTATCTTCGTCGTCCTCCTTCACCGCTTGATACGCAGCGAGATAGCCGTTGAATTTTTCCACCGAGCCGCTCACGCGGAACAGGTAATCACTCGCCGCGATTTCGATAGTGGTCTGGTCGAAAACCGCCGGAACCATCTGCGACGCGACGAATCTCTGCCAGATCAGTTGGTAAAGCTTGAACATCGATTCGTCTAGGTAGGGTCTTACGCTCTCGGGCGTTCGCGCCACATCCGTGGGGCGGATCGCTTCGTGCGCTTCCTGCGCGTCTTTCTTCGACTTGAAGAAGTTTGGCTTTTCCGGCACATATTTCGCGCCGAATCTCTGCCCGGTGTGATCTCGCACCTGAGAAAGAGCGTCGGCGGACACATGCACGGAATCCGTGCGCATGTAGGTGATTAAGCTGATCGACCCTTCACTGCCCAGATCGATGCCTTCGTAAAGCCGTTGCGCCAGCATCATGGTGCGCTTGGCCGTGAAGCGCAGCCGGTTGTAGCCGGCCTGCTGCAGCTTGGAAGTTGTGAACGGCGGCGGCGCGAAGCGGCGCTTTTCCTTCTGCGCGACGCTGGAAACAACCCATCTCGCGCGCTCCAGATCGGCGAGAATTCGCTGCGCCTCGGCTTCGTCCGGAACCTCCAGATCTTCGCCCTTGCGCTTCACCAGCTTAGCCTCAAAGGAGGGCGGCTCGCCGGCAGCCAGCAGCGCGTGGATGGTCCAGTATTCCTTGGGAAGGAACGCGCGTATTTCCTGCTCGCGCTCGACAATCAGCCGCAGGGCAACGGTTTGCACCCGTCCGGCGGAAAGGCCCCGACGGACTTTGTCCCATAGCAGCGGCGAAACCTTGTAGCCAACGATTCGGTCCAACACTCGGCGCGCCTGCTGAGCGTCCACCAAGTGCTCGTCCACCTTCGTCGGCTTCTCGAAAGCGGCGCGGATGGCCTTCTGCGTAATTTCGTTGAACATCACCCGCGAGAACTTGGCGCGCTCGGTTTTGTTCTTGGCCAGCACGTCCAGCAGATGCGCGGATATAGCCTCGCCCTCGCGGTCCGGGTCAGTTGCCAGGTAGACGTTGTCCGCTGAATCAGCCGCACTCCGCAATTGACCGATAATCTTCTCCTTGTCCGGAATAATCTCGTAAGTCGGCTCGAAGATGTTTTCCGAGGTTATGGGGATTTGTTTCTCCGCCGCCTTGGCGGAAGCCTTCGCTTTACCTTTTCCCTTTTTGCTCTTCCGCTTGGGCTTCCCGTTGGGTTCTCCGGGCAGAAGGATACCGATTGTTTTCTTCGGCAGGTCCATCACGTGGCCATAGGACGCCTTCACCGTGTACCCGCGCCCGAGATATTTGTTGATTGTCTTCGCCTTAGCAGGCGACTCCACGATTACCAGTGATCTGGCCATTGTCTTCTATTTTATTCCTCGCGCTTTGCACCTGCTGCTCAGCGCCGCCTCGGCCCCGTGAAACGGGCCGGGCGCCCCCGCCAAGACACGAACCCTGTACCTTCCCATCGTAACCCTGCTTTGGCCGGGGGATTACAGCAGGACTTTCAAAAATTGCTTACCCGGTAACTGGCGTACCACACCTTTCAGCTCCAGGTCAAATAGGGCAGCCAGCACCTCGGATGACGTAAGTCCCGAATTTTCGACCAAATCGTCTACATGCCGTGCTTCGTCAACACTCAAAATCGCATACAGCGGCTTTTCCGTCAGACTCAAATCCTGCTCCACCAAAGCAGCGCGCTCTTCCGGCGATGCCGACTCAACCGGCATCAGCTCCGCGCGAACCGGCGTTGGCAGTTCCTCAACCACATCTTCCCAGCTCGTGGTCAGCTTCGCACCTTGTTTGATCAGCTGATTCGGTCCGAAGCTGGCCGGCTGCGTAGCATTCCCCGGCACCCCAAACACCTCGCGCCCAAATTCCATTGCCAACCGTGCCGTGATCAGCGAGCCGGAATACTGTGCGCCTTCAACCACAATAACTCCCAGCCCCATCCCGGCGATGATCCGGTTGCGGATTGGAAAGTTTTGCGGCGCCGGGAACGTCCCCAGGGGAAACTCGGAAATGATCGCTCCCCGCTGCTCCATCTCCTCGAAAATCTTCTTGTTCTCCTTCGGGTAAATCACGTCGATGCCGCAGCCCAGAACTCCCACCGTGGCGCCACCGGCAGCTGACAGCGCTCCTCGATGGGCACTTGCGTCTATGCCGCGTGCCAGTCCGCTCGTAACGATCAAACCCCGCGCGGCTAGCTCTCGTCCCAACCTCTCAGCCATTTGATTCCCATAAGGGGTTGGCCGACGCGCGCCAACCACGGAAATCAGATGTCGGCCCAGAAGTTCCACATTTCCTTTAACATAGAGCAGAGGCGGAGGGTCGTAAATCTCTCGAAGGCGGGGCGGGTACTGCGGTTCGTCCCAGGTGAGCAGTCGGCAGCCGATGGCTTGGGCATTGGCCAGCTCTTTGGCTGCGGAGCTTAGCGGCTGGCGAGAGTGGATGGCCTGAGCCACTGCCGCTGGCAGGTGCTGACCCTCCAGTGCGGTAAGCGAGGTGCTGAAGATTGCGTCTGGGCTGCCAAATTCGCGCAGAAGCTTGCCAGCGGAGCGCGCGCCCAGCCCCGGCGTCAGCGCGAGCGCCAGCCAGCCTAAATAGTCATCTGCGTGCATTAACGAGAGGGAAGTCCGGGCCGAGGGTACGCACCGGGTCGTCTGGCTGTCAATATATTGTACGGTATGGCAGTGGAGGGGATTCCGGTGTTGATACTTCCCTTTTTCCGAAACGTATCGCTTATTTAGCGGCTATGCCCAATTCAGAGCTTTATCCAGGCGCTCCGCTCCGCGCGACTGCGCCATTGAGGACAGCATGTTTACGGTCGTGTTCGCGGCGTTGGCTTTGACCGGCGCTCTGTTCCACATTGCCTTCAGCCGAACCTTCAGTCGAGATGGTCGCACCCAAGAGCGGATGGTTGAGACTCTTCTGGCCTACTGGTTCGCCCTCGCCATCGGAGCTGCGGGCGTGTTTGAATTTGCGGGGCACATGTTTCGCGCCAATCAGGTCGCCGCGAGCATCGGCTGGCTGCCGGGAAGCCCGTTTCAGCAGGAAGTCGCGTTCGCCGACCTGGCTTTGGGAGTTCTCGGAATCGCTTGCATTTTTGTTCGCGACAACTTCTGGCTCGCCACTGCTATAGCGGCCGCGGTCATGTATTGGGGCGATGCTCTCGGCCACATCGACCAGATCGTCCGCTACGGCAATCATCACCCCGGCAACTCTGGCGCGGTACTTTGGGGCGATATCTTCATACCGGCATTCGCGATCTTGCTGTTGATTCTTCGCTCGCGGTCCAGTCGTTCCGACCGTCGTGCGGTTCCCCCCAGCGAGGCGCTAAACTGACCACCTATCGCCGGTTGGGGCTCCATGTTATTTTGGTGCGCGGCTGTCGTATTCCGCATTAAGAACTCTCGGTTGAACCGCCCGATTGGCGCGCCAATGACCACTGAGTACGCCAAGTTCCGCAATACCCGCTTTTTCGGCTCGCTAGATGGCCTTCGCGCGATCAGCATCGCGGGCGTGATTTGGTTTCACTGCTGGTGGGGCACTCCGTATTTTCATCAGTTCAACGCCATTCCGGTACTTCGGCAGGGATCGGTAGGGGTGCACGTTTTCTTCGTGATCAGCGGGTTCTTGATCACCACTCTGCTGTTACGCGAGCAGGACAGATTCGGCAAGATCTCCATTCGCGATTTCTACATGCGGCGCGCTCTACGCATCTGGCCGGTCTACTACGCCACGATCGCCCTCTACATCGTGGTGCTGTCCGTTCTTGAGCGAGGCTCGCGCGACAAGACATTCTTTCACTACCTTCCGTATTTTCTGACCTACACTTACACTTGGTTTATCTCCCCGAAGTGGCCCACCGGGCCGTTCAACCTCGCCTGGACTCTGGCTACCGAGGAACAGTTTTATGCTTTTTGGCCCCTGGCACTGCGGTTCCTGCGCCGTGCGTGGTCCTCAGCGCTGATCGTAGCGCTGGTGCTTTTGCGTATCGCCGCCGGTTACCACTGGACCGACTCGATTCTGCGGCCGGGGTGGCTGCCCACGCGAATCGTGCTCAGCATATCCGTGGCGATTTGTTTCGGCGTATTGCTAGCGCAGGCGCTCCATTCCGAAAAGATATTTGGTCTGCTCTACGCGGTGCTCGGGAAAAAGTGGTCAGCTCCCACTGCAGCCCTTTTCACGGCTCTTTGCCTCTACCCGCCGAATCCATCACAACTGGCCACCTTTCTCGCTGTCGCCTCGCTGGTGGGCGCGTGCGTCATCCGCGAGGACAATGGGCTCAACCGCCTGCTTCGTTTTCGTCCGGTTGCGTATATGGGAGTTCTGAGTTACGGAATGTATTTGCTGAACTCACTCTCGATTCACGCCATCGAGGGCTTGCTGAGTGCGATCCATGTGAATTACCCGTTGTTGAGCTTCCCGCTTTCGATAGGCTTGGCGATGGCTGCGGCGTTCGTCAGTTATCGGTACTTTGAGTCGCGATTCCTGCGATTGAAATCGCGCTTCTCGCGCCTGCGGCCCGAGCCCGCGGCTGGAGCGCCGGACTCCATTGCGGCCGAAAGCGGCGAGCCGGTGCACCCTTAAACCGCTCGCACCTTTCTGTTCCACAACCAATCAATCAGCCGAGGTCCCAGATCGCGGCCGTTGCCAATTCCAGCGAATTTCCATCCGGATCGCGAAAGTAGATCGAAGCCGGATGATCCCCGAAGGCAAACTCTTTCTCGATGGCCACTCCATGTGCCTGCAGTCGCTTGCGCCAGTCATCCAGCTCTCCGGGCACGACACGAAACGCCACATGCCCTGCTCCCGCTGTGCCATGCGCCGGCAATTCCCCACCAGCTCGCGTGAGTTCCGCCCGAAACAGAAGCAGAACGCTCGGCCCGGTTCCCACCTGTAGTGCCGCGCCACGCCCGCCTGCGAAGTAGCCCGCGTTGATTTTACGTAGCCCCAGCACGCCCTCGTAAAAGGCCAGCGCGCGGTCTAAATCGTCCACGTAGAGCGAGGTTTCCAGCACGCCGTCGGGCGAAAAACCCATTTTTCGCGCTCCTGGCAAGAGTATAGCTCCCACAGGCACGCCTCGCGATTGTGCTATATTCTTGATATTGGAGACGAATAGCACGGTGAGCAAGCTGCGCATTTCCGTGGTCGAATTTCTGAATACCGCCCCCCTGGTTTGGGGCTTTACGGAGGGGCCGCTCTCCGGGAAGTACGAGCTATCATTCGCGGTCCCTTCGCTCTGCGCCGAAGCGTTGCGCCGCGGCGAGGCCGATATCGGCATCATCCCTGCCATCGAGCACCAGCGCATGGATAGTGACGTGGTCGCGCTGCCTGGAATGGCCATCGCTTCCAAGCGCGAAGTCCGCAGCCTTCTCGTCGTCGCCAAAAAGCCCATCGAACTGGCCAAGCGCATCGCCTTGGACACCAGCTCGCGCAGCACGGTTGCTCTGGTCCGCATGCTCGCCGCCGAGCGCTGGAAAATTTCCCCCGAATTCATCGATGCCGCCCCGGACGCATCGGAGATGCTCCGAACCGCGGATGCAGCCTTAGTGATCGGTGATCCGGCGCTTTCGATTTCGCTGAAAATGGACATCCTCGCAGGGAAGCTTCCCAGCGGCGAGCAGTGCTGCCAGGGCGATCCCGACGATATGCCGGTGCCCGGTTTCGAAACGCTGTTCGTGTATGATGTTGTGCATCAGTGGCGGCAATTGACCGGCAAGCCGAGCGTCTTGGCACTGTGGGTCGGACGCCGCGAAGTGGTCACGCCCGAACTGGTCCATGACTTTTGGGCCTCGAAGAAATATGGACAGGACCACGTGCGGGAGATCGCCGAAGCCGCCTCGATCAAGCTGGATATGTCGCCCCGGTCGCTGGAGCGCTATCTGACCGAAAACATCAATTTCGATCTCGACGAAGAGAATCTCTCCGGTTTGCAGCTCTATTTCGAGAAGGCCGCCGCTGCCGGACTCATCCCCCGATCGCGCCCCGTCGAGTTCGCGAGCGCCGAAGAGGAAATCAGCGCTGCCAATCGCGCCAGCCATACGGCGCGTTCCTGACATGAGCCTGACACCAAAAGAAGCTCTCGATCTTTTCAACTCTGACGATTTGATCGGCATCGGCATGGCCGCCAACGAAGTTCGCCGCCGCAAAACCGATCCGCGCGTAGCCACCTATCAGATCGACCGCAACATCAATTACACCAATTTCTGCACCGAATATTGCTCGTTCTGCGCCTTCTACCGCCCGCTGGGCTCGAAGGAAGGCTACATCCAGCCCCTCGAAGCCATTTATCAGAAAATCGAAGAGATGCTAGCGCTCGGCGGCAATGGCGTCCTGCTCCAGGGCGGACTGCACCCTGATCTCAAGATCGACTACTACGAGAATATGCTGCTCTCGATTCACGAGCGCTATCCGCAGGTTCATTTGCACTGTTTTTCCGCGCCCGAAATTCTGTGCATCGCGGAAGTGTCCGGGCTTTCCATTCGCGACACGATTATCCGTCTGCGCGATGCCGGCTTGCAGTCGATTCCTGGTGGTGGCGCGGAAATTCTTGATGACGAAGTCCGCCATCGCATCGCGCGGCTCAAGTGTAAATCCGACGAATGGGAATCCGTTCACCGCGAAGCGCACAAACTCGGCATGCGCACCACCGCCACGATGATGTTCGGCTGCGGCGAGGAATACCGCCATCGCGTCAACCATCTCGAACGCATCCGCAGAATTCAGGAAGAAGGCGGAGGCGGTTTTACCGCCTTTATCCCGTGGATTTTCGCGCCCGAGCATACGCCCCTCGGAAAAAAAGTTTCGGAAACCACAGCTGTCGACTATCTGAAAACGCTCGCGATCAGCCGCTTGTATCTCGACAACATCGACCATGTCCAATCGAGCTGGCTCACGCCCGGAATCAAAGTCTGCCAAGTCGGCCTGCAATTCGGCGCCGATGATGTTGGAAGCATCCTGATCGAAGAAAACGTTGTCTACGCTGCAGGAGTCCGCAATCGCACTAATGAAGAGGAACTTCGCCGCATTATTTCCGACGCCGGTTACATCCCGGCACAGCGCGATACGCTTTACCGCTCCTACGCGCTGAAACCTCTGCGGGCCGCCTGAAATATTCCCGCCGCTTGCCTTCCGAATTGCCGCTATGAGCCGCGCGTGGCCACGCGTCGGATCGCAATAGAACTACTTTTGACGGGGATGAATTTCGAGCAGAACTTCGCTCCCTTCCGGCAGTTCGGGGTGTTGCGAGGGAATGAAAACTCCGCGCTCGAATCGCGCGCGAATTCGCTGCGGCTTTGATGATCCCGAGTGGGAGGTCGCCCGCGGCCGCTCCGGCGCGCTGCGCATTGCATCCGCTCCGGGAGTGGGCGACGCAATCGGCCCCCCAGAATCTAGCGCCGCATTGGCCAGCGCGTCGGCGTCGCGATTTGCTTCGCGCCGCACGTGCTCGATCGTGAAGTACGTCAGCTGGCGCGCCATCTTCGACGCCCGCTCGTGCAGCGGCTTCAAGTCCGGGCTCTTCACCTTGTACCGCCCCTGCATCTGTCGAACCAGCAGCTCGGAATCGCTGCGAATCCGCAGCGCTTTGATGCCGCTGCTGATGGCGTAATCGAGAGCTGCCAGCAACGCGTAATACTCCGCCACGTTGTTCGTATCGCGCCCCAGCCGCTTGCCCAATTCCAAAATCACGTTTCCGTTCGGATCGCGCATCACCACCGCGTACGCCGCTGGACCCGGATTTCCGCGCGAAGCGCCGTCGATATTGGCAATGTGTACGCCGGCTGGCGGTCCAGGCGGTGCATCCGTGAATAGCCGCGCGCTCTCCGGACGGAATTTCGGCGCCGCCGTCATGAAAGGAATTCCGCGCTGCCAATTGGACCCACGCGCGCAAATATCCGGGCGCAATAAGTCGAATCACGCTGCCGAAAGGTTTTAGTGTTCACGGGAGGGAGGTGCTGCCGAACTCTCGCCATGTGACGAAGCCGCCGCTGCCGATGCTTCACTCGTTTCCGGCTCGACGTAATAGAGGATGCGCGTGCACGTCTCGCAGTGGAACATCTCGTCGCTTCCACGCCGCCGCATTTCCTGAAACACGTGCGGCCGGATGCGCATTCCGCACGCGCTGCACTTTTCGTCGCGAACTTCCGCCAGCGCCACGCTATTGTGCTTTTTGGCGATGCGCTCGTAATGGTCCAGCAGATTCTCCGGAATCTCCGCCACCACGCGCGCGCGCTGCGCCATCAGATCGGCGAGTTCTTTTTCCGTCACGGTTTTATCCGATTCGATTTTCGTCCGAGCTCCGCGTGCAACCTCTTCCACTTCTTTCACCAGCTTCTCGGAGGCCTTCACGCGCCGGTCGTATTCTTCCGCGGCGACCATCTGTTCGAGCAGGCGATCCTCGGCTTTGGCGATTTCGTCCTCAGCCGTCTGCACTTCGTGTTGCAGCGCTTTATATGCTTCGTTGGTCTTTACCTGCGCGGTCTGGTCCCGGTATTTCCGGGCGCGTTCTTTCCACTGCTCCACGTCGAGTTCGTATTTCTTGCGGTCGTGAATGGTTTGGACCTGCGCGGCTTTGCTGCCGTTGAGCTCGCCCTTCGCGCCGGCAACGCGTGCCTCGACTTCGGCGAGTTTCTTCGGAAATGTTTCGAGATGCTCCCGCACCTCTCGCAGCTGCGTGTCTACGCTCTGCAGATCGAGAAGGTCCTGGAGGGTTTTTTGCACGACGCGCTCATTCTAACACAGCGCTGCCCGGCTCCCCGCCGGCATCGGCCGCCGGGCGCCTCCGGTCCAATGTGCGTCGATTAGAGATGCTTCCGAAGAAAATCAATCGTGCGGCGCCACGAATCCGCCTGCGCTTCGGCATCCGCCCGGGCGCTGCCGCCGAACGAAAACCGCGCTCCTCGCAGATGTTCGTGTCGGCTGTCGCGCGCCGTGGTAGGCAGATGCGGATACCGCAACAGATGTCCAGCGGAGGGATAATGCAGATGCTCCACCGCGTGCTGAAATCCGCGCTCCTTCAATCGCGCCACGATCGCATCGGCCATTTCCTGCGCCGGCCAAACGTGGTCATCGCCGCCTGAAATCAACATAAGCGGCCCGTTGATTTGTTCCGCGGGAATCGCGGCGCGCGCGACCGCCGTTTCATTCCGCAGCCCGGCGCGGAATAGATTCCGGAACATCACTGGGCGCCTCATCGCCACCACTGGAACGGCCGATCTCCACATGAAGCTTCGCAACGGCAGCGGTACGGACGGAACCGGATCGCCCCGCCACAGCCAAGCGGGGATTTGTTCGCCGCTCGTTTTCTCGCGTCCTCCGGAATCCCACGCGACCGAACTCGGCGCGTACGCCACCACCGCGCGAATATTCGAATAGCGCGAAGCCGAAAGCATCGCCAGCTCCGCTCCGCGCGAGACGCCCAACACCCCCACGCGCCCCGAATCGATCTCCGGCTGGGCTGCCAGCCATGCCAACGCCGCCTCGATGTACTCGATCGGCACTCGATGCAGCCACGGCGCCAGCGGCGGCGCCCCGAAATATGCCAGCGCCAGCGTGGCGAACCCGTGCCGCGAAAGCACAGCGGCTTTGTCCAGGTCGAACCCGCCGCCCGATCCGCTAAGGACGATCACCGCTGGCCGCCGTCCCTGCCCGGCATTCGCGGGCGGCAAGAACAACCGCCCTACCCGTCCTTTTGGCAGTCCCGGCCCTGCAGCCTTGGCAGTTTCAAACTTGTTTCCGACGGTGACCGGGTCCCGAATCGTGGTGCCGCGCGCGCGGAAGCTGCGTTCAATGCGCCCGGACACGATCATCACCGACCGCTCCAACTCCGCTTCCAGCATCACCGAATGGGGTAGCGAATCTTTTTTGGTGAATGTGGCCCTAGCGCCTGCGCCACCGCCCTCACTGCCGTTCGCCAGGCGCATAGACCAAAACAAGCCCATGGGCGCGACTCCGCGGTATGTTCCGTTCGTCGGTTCCTGCGTGGTCAGGTCGACCCGCCCGTGCGAGTCAGCGCGAAATGTCGCTCCGGAAATCCAGCGGCGGTTTTCGTCGTCCTCTGTGGTGGCGTGAATTCGCACGCTTTGGTGCGGCGTGAGTCCGCTCAGCCCAATCTTCAATTCTTCATCGATGAATGCGCCATTCGGCGGGATTTCAAAGCGAATGTCGCCTGCGTGTAATTCGGTTGGAGCTTCGCGGCTCTGCATGTTGACCGCTGCCTTATATCACAAGAAATACAGGCGCCAGACGCGAGAAACGTTTCGCTTTTATTACAGAGCGCCAGCCGGGGCTGCCGCCCGGGAAGGCCCCGCCCGCTGTGGCCGCGTTTTGCGCGTGCAATTTTCGTCGGCGATTTGCCTACGGCGCAGCTTGGATATTCATAGTCTGGTCGACAGAATAATTGGTGCAGCCCGGGATCGTGGCGGCAGGGCAGTGCGCGATTACCTGGAAACTGTCAGTCGACGCGTTCACGTCGTACGTGTACCCATCACGTCCCGATTTGCGAAAACTCATCGCGCCGCTCGAAACCAAGTCGTCGATCGACCCGTAGGATCCGTGCTGTGCTTGATACAGCCGCTCGGCCTGCCCGATGGCCAGCAGATCGCTTTTCACGCCCACTACGTCAATCGTTTGCGCCGGCGTCTGCGCGCCGTTCACGGCTGGGGATTTCTGAAAATAGAATTTATAGGTCAGTGCCGCAATCAGCGCCACCACCAAAAGCCCCGCCAGGCTTCCCAGTCCTCGCATGCGCGCCTCGCTTGCGCCGCCGCCACTGCACTTCCAAAAAGGCTCGTCGGCGAATTCGGATTGCTAGGGTTAATTCCGCCACCGCCAATCACATCACGGCGTCACTCCCTCGTCCATTCTGGATCGCAATCTCGTGCGTATCGGATAAGGCCTTGCATACGCCCACCCCCGCAGTGCCCGGCGCACGCCGTTTCTCGCTCTTTCGCGTCTAACCCGCTGTCGCAGTTTTGCGTATGGCGACGCATGCCGCAGCCACCGGTTCCCATTTGCCTGCGCCACTGCGTCTGCTGAATGATTGCAACTTGGCGCTTGGCCTGAATTATGATGGTTGTTTCACGCCCGCTGCCTGAAAGCTTTGCCCGCTGCGTGAAAGCCTTGGAGGAGATCGCATGTCGCGCTGCTCAAGATCGCTTGCCGTTGTTGGAGTCACCCTGTTCGCTCTTCTGCTCTTGCCCGTTTTGCCTTTCCGCTCGGGAACCGCCTCTGCCCAGCAAAACACCGACATTCTGCGCGCAACGCTGCCGAATGGACTTCGCGTAATCATCGTCCGCGATCCGCTGGCGCCGGCGGTCACCGCGGTGATGAACTACAAGGTCGGATCCGACGAAGCGCCTGCTGGCTTCCCTGGCATGGCTCACGCGCAAGAGCACATGATGTTTCGCGGCAGCCCCAATCTTTCCGCCGATCAGTTGGCGGAAATCACCGCCGCGATGGGTGGCGACTTCGACGCCGATACGCAGGACACCGTCACGCAGTATTTCTTCACCGTTCCTGCCGAAGATTTGAACGTTGCGCTGCACGTGGCGGCGCTGCGCATGTCCGGCGTGGACGATTCCGCGGCGGAATGGAACAAAGAACGCGGCGCCATCGAGCAGGAAGTCGCGGCGGACATGTCCAATCCGATTTACGTATTTGAAAAGCAGTTGCTGTCGGATATGTACGCGGACACGCCGTACGAGCATGACGCGCTCGGCACCCGGCCTTCCTTCGACAAAACCACAGGCGAGATGTTGCACCAGTTTTATTCCACTTGGTACGCGCCCAATAACGCCGTCTACATCATTGCCGGAGACGTGAATCCGCCCGAAGTCATGCGGCAAGTGAAAGATCTCTTCAGCAAAATTCCGGAAAAGAAACTTCCCGCGCGCCCGGAAGTCAATTTGCACCCGGTGAAATCCGCCACTCTCAATCTCACCACTGATTTTCCGTTCGGCATCGCGGCGATCTCGTTTCGCATGCCCGGCACCGATAGCCCGGATTACGCCGCGTACCAGGTTCTTTCCGACGTGCTCAATAGCGAACGCGGCAGCCTCTACGCGCTGGTGCCCGACGGCAAAGCCCTCTTCACGGAATTTGCCAGCTTCAGCGACTTGCCCAAGTCCAGCCTGGCCGTTGCGCTAGCCGGATATCCTAACGGCGGCGACGGCGCCGCGCTGGTCAAGCAAGTTCAGTCCATCCTTCAGGACGACGCGAAGAACGGCGTGCCTGCCGAACTCGTTGACGCCGCCAAAGCCCATGAAGTCGCTGACGCGGAATTCCGCCGCAATTCAATCTCGGGCCTCGCCTTCGAGTGGTCCAACGCTGTCGCTGTAGAAGGACGCAATTCGCCGGATGACGATATCAACGCGATCAAGAAAGTGACCGTCGCGGACGTGAATCGCGTCGCCGCCGAATATTTGCAGCCGGACAAATCCATCCTGGCCGTGCTCACGCCTCAGCCTTCCGGCAAGCCGGTTTCGCAGAAAGCCTACGGCGGAGAAGAATCTTTCGCGCCAACCAAAGTGACGCCCGTCGCGCTTCCCAAGTGGGCCTCCGATGCGCTCGCCAAGCTCTCCGTTCCCGAGATGCCGGTGCATCCCGACGTATCTACCCTCTCGAATGGCATTAAGCTGATCGTCGTTCCCGAGAAGGTAAGCCAGACCGTCAGCGTATTCGGTGGCATCCTCAATAATCCGGATGTGCAGCAGCCTGCGGAGCAGGAGGGCGTCTCGGATGTTCTGGGCCAGCTTTTCGATTACGGCAGCACCACGCTCGATCGCATCGCCTATCAAAAGGCTCTGGACGATATCGCCGCGCACGAATCCGGCGGCACGGGCTTCTCGCTGCAAGTGTTGCCCGATCATTTCGACCGCGGTGTGGAGTTGCTCGCCGAAAATGAGCTACATCCGGCGATGCCCGAGCAGGCGTTCAAAATCGTGCAGCAGCAGACGTCGCGAAGTGTTGCGGGCGAGTTGCAGAGCCCCGGCTTTCTTCGGGAACTGGCGCTTGACAAGGCGCTCTATCCCCCGAAGGATCCCGAAATTCGCCACGCCACGCCGCAATCCATTGATGCGCTCAATCTCGCGGATGTGCAGAAATATTATGACGACGCATTCCGTCCCGATCTCACCACCATCGTCGTGATCGGAGATATTTCTCCGGATGAAGCGAAATCGGAGATCGAAAAATATTTCGGAGACTGGAAAGCGCAAGGCCCAAAGCCGGCTACCGAGTATCCGGTCGTACCGAACAACAAACCCTCCAGCAACGTCGTGCCCGATAGCAGCCGCGTGCAGGATCAAGTATCGCTCGCGGAGACCTTGCAGATGAACCGCTTCGACCCGGACTACTTCGCGCTCGAGCTCGGCAACCATGTCCTCGGCGGCGGCTTCTACGCCACTCGCCTCTACCGCGATCTGCGCATGAAGAACGGCCTCGTCTACAACGTCACTTCCAATTTCGCATTCGGACGCACTCGAACCACCTACAGCGTCACCTATGCCTGCGATCCTCCCAACGTCTCGAAAGCGCGTGCCATCGTGCTCGACAACTTGAACGCAATTCAAAAGAATCCGGTGACGCCCGCGGAGTTGCATCAGGCGAAAGCGCTTTTGCTGCGAGAGATTCCACTTTCCGAGGGCAGCGTCAGCAGCATTGCCAACGGCTTGCTTTCGCGTTCGCTGATCGGGCTGCCTCTGGACGAGCCCGAAATCGCGGCCAAGCACTACCAGAAGCTCACTGCACCCGAAGTGCAAGCCGCGTTTGCAAAATGGCTGCGCCCAGACGATTTGGTGGAAGTGGTGCTCGGGCCGAATCCGAAGTAGCTGCCCGGCCGAGTGGCGCGGATTCCGGCGAATAACAAAAACCAGCTTCGCTTCCGATCGCGCTTCGCATGCGGTGCGCGTTTGCGGCTCGTCATTTCACCGCGAGGATCACCTTGCCGGTGTTTTTGCGCTGCTGCACGAATTGATGCGCGGCGGCGGCCTGTTCCAGCGGGAACGTCTTCGAGACCATCGGCTTCACTTTACCTTCGGCGTACAATCGGAAAATTTCGTTCAGCTCGCTCCGCAAATGGTCGCCGCGCGACCGCGCTTGCCCAAGATTTACGCCGATTATCGACGCGCCCATCTTCATCAATTCGAGCGGGCTGAATTTCGGTGTTTCCATCAACGCCTTCACACCGCGCATCCAGCTCTGTTTTCCGTCGGCGCCCGCCACGGTCGAAAATCCGTAGGCGACAAGCCGGCCGTTCGGCGCCAGGCACGAATAGCTGCGCTCCCACGATTTTCCGCCGATGGGGTCCATCACCATATCCACCCCGCCGGGCGCGTATTTCTGGATGACGTCCACAAAATCCGATTTCTCGTAATCGATCGCGTGTTGCACGCCGATTCGGCGCAGATGTTCCTGTTTCGCCGGCCCGGCGGTTCCAAAAACGAAAAGTCCTCGCGCCCGCGCCAATTGCACGGCCGCAGTTCCCACCCCGCCCGCCGCGCTGTGAATCAAAATCTTCTCGCCCGGCTGCATATTCCCCTGCGTGATGATCGCCTGATACGCCGTCAGATAGTTGGATGGAATCGCCGCGCCGTCGCTGAAGCTCATCCCGGCTGGCAGCCGATACACATAAGCCGCCGCAACGGACACCCACTCGGCATACGCGTTGAAATCGGTAAGCGCCACCACCGCATCGCCAGGCCGCGTATTTTCGCCGTGGTCCTGCGAGCCTCCTTCTGCAGCTTTTTCGACCACTCCGGCAACTTCGAGTCCCGGGACGAACGGCGGCTTCGGTGTCCCCGGATAAAGTCCCATGCGCTGCAAAAGGTCCGCGAAATTTACGCCGATCGCCTTCACGCGGATCAGCACCTCACCCGGTTTGGGCTGCGGATCGGGTGCTTGCTGCACCTCCATCACCTCGGGCGGCCCATACCTCCGTACGACCAGAGCGCGCATCTAAGTTTCCTTTCCGTCGAACTCCGGAATTTCGCCAGCCAGTTGTCTCGGGCCGGTTCGAAACGGCCGGCGGCTTTTCGCTTGGGATTCGATGCATCCTATCTTAAACTGATGAGCCTTGCGCCCATATGAAATCTGAAGATGAAATCTGAAACAAGATCGAAGTGTTTTTCTGTTTTTGTGGCTGTGCTCGCCGCCGCATGGGTCTGCGTGGCGGCCAATTCGCCCTCGCAAGCGGCCACGCCCGCCGTGCTCACTGCCATGCAGGACGAACTGAACCAAACCTTCCCGATCCTCTCCCAGGCCGATCCGCCCGCTTACTTTATGAGCTATACCGTCGACGACCGGCAATATGTCCAAGTCTCGGGCTCCAACGGCGCGTTGCTTTCCAGTTCCGAGGATCGCGGCCGGTGGCTGCAAGTGCAGACGCGCGTGGGCAGCTACCAGCTCGACGACACGCACTACATTCCCGGCCAGGATCCCAGCTGGACCAGTCCGGGCACGAACGTCGTGCTCGATAACGATATTCCGGTGCTGCGCCGCGAGATGTGGCGCGAAACGGACCTCCAGTACCGCGCTGCAGTACAAGCGCTGATCAAGGTCAAAACCAGCCAGCAGGTGCAGGTGCAAGGCTCGGAGGCTTCCGCTCCGGATTTCTCCCATGAAGATCCGCACACGTACACGGGTCCCGCCGTGGAAATTCACGTCGATCGCAAGCCCTGGGAAGCGCGTGTGCGCAAATACACGGCTGCGTTCAGCGCCTCGCCCGCCGTTTTGAATTCCATAGCCACGTTCACTGCGGAAGGCACCAATCAGTATCAAGTGAATTCCGAAGGCACGAAACTGGCATTCGGGCTCGTTCATTACCGGCTGGAGCTGTACGTTCAAAGCAAGGCGCCCGACGGAGCGGACATCGATCGCTACGCCAACTTCGATTGGCGTGAGCCTGACAAGGCGCCCAGCGACAAAGAAGTGATGGCGCGCATTCGCGTGCTGATTCACGAGACGCAAGAGTTGGATCAGGCGCCGCTGATCGATCCCTTTGCTGGGCCCGCGCTGCTTACCGGCCGCGCCGCCGCTGTATATTTCCACGAAGTTTTCGGCCACCGCTCTGAGGGTTTCCGCCAAAAAGAAATTACCGAGGGCCAGACGTTCACCAGCAAAATCGGCCAGCAAATTTTGCCCTCGTTCCTTTCCATCAAGGACGATCCAACCGAAAAGTCGCTCAACGGAGAAATGCTGCTCGGTTACTACCCCTACGACGACGAAGGAATGCCGGCTCAGGATGTCCAACTGATCGATCATGGCGTGCTGAAAACTTTCTTAATGTCGCGCTCGCCGCTGCTGGGCATCCCGCACTCCAATGGTCACGGCCGCCGGCAGCTGGGATACGCTCCCGTCTCGCGCCAGGGAAATTTGATTATCACCAGCACGAAAACGATGAACGATCAGCAGCTGCGAGCCAAACTGATCGAGCTGGTGAAAGAGCAGCACAAACCCTTCGGGCTGCTGATCGACGATATCGAGGGCGGCTTCACCATGACCGGCCGCAGCAATCCGCAAGCGTTCCAGGTAATTCCTCTGGTGGTGTACAAAGTTTTTCCGGATGGCCGCCCCGACGAAATGGTGCGCGGCGTAAATATCGTTGGCACGCCGCTGGTTTCGCTGACCAAAATCGTGGCCACCGGCGACAAAGAAGAAATCTTCAACGGCTACTGCGGCGCGGAATCCGGATCCGTCCCTGTTTCCGCGGTGTCGCCCGCGATTTTGATTTCTGAACTCGAAGTACAGAAGAAGGAAACCTCCACAGACAGGCCGCCGATTCTGCCTCCGCCCTTGCACGATCCGCAAGCGGAGGGTGGCCAATGAAGCGATATATCCATCTGGCGATCGCCGCGGTGCTGTTCCTTTCCATTGCCGCCATTCCCGCGCTGGCGCAAGCGCCCGTGCCGGATAGCGTGAAAGATCTCACCCTGCACGCCATGCATGACGAAATGGCGCGGGCCCGCGCGCGGCTGGTGCTGCCCGGAGCCGACAAGCCTTTCTACATCGAATATCGTCTTCTCGATCTGGATATCCGCTCCGTCAACGCATCGTTCGGTGCGCTGCTTTCGGACACCGTTTCCAACAGCCGCTTCATGAGCGTGGACGTGCGCGTCGGCAACTATCATCTCGACAGCTCGAATTTCATCAGCGACCAGGGCTTTCACGGCTTCCTCGGCTCCACCGGGCAGGTGGGCATCGACCGCGATTACAATTCGCTGCGCCAGGATTTGTGGCTGGCCACCGATCAGGCCTACAAAGCGGCGCTCACGCAGATGTCGCTCAAGCAAGCCTTTCTGCGCAGCCTCACCAAGCCTCCGGAAATCGACGATTTCTCGCAGGCCACGCCCCTGGTAAAAATCGAACCGCGCATCCAGACGGATTGGACCTCGCGCGATTGGGATAGCGAAGCGCGCACCGCATCCGCCGTGCTCGCGAATTTCCCCGATCTCTATGGCACCCGCGTCCACTACTACCTGATTTACGCTACCACCTACCTGATGAATAGCGAAGGCACCACGATCCGCACTTCGCGTTCGCTCGCGGCCATTGAAGCGGCCATCGGCACCTACGCCGCGGACGGCATGCCGCTGCACAATTACTACGCCGTCTATACCGCCACGCCCGGCGCGCTGCCCGACGCAACGACCGTGGGCCAGGCGCTCACCAACGCGGCCACGCAACTGATGGCCATTCGCTCCGCTCCGCTGGTGCCGGATTACACCGGCCCGATTCTCTTCGATCCGCAAGCGGCCGGTTCGCTGCTGGCGCAAATTTTGGAGCCGTCGCTCTCCGGCGCGCGTCCGCCGCTTTCTTCCACGGAAGATTACGACTCGTTCATGGAGCGCTTTGGCGGGCGCAACGAGTGGAGCGACCGCGTGGGCGAGCGCGTATTGCCCGTCACCGTCTCACTGTTCGACGATCCCACGCAGACCTCCTTCCAGGGAACGCCGCTGCTGGGTGATTACGCCGTTGACGCTGAAGGCGTGCCGGCCCAGCGCGTCTCCCTCGTCGAAAACGGGATGTTGCGCGGCCTGCTGATGTCTCGCCGGCCGGGGCCCAATTTCGAGGTCTCCAACGGCCACGCGCGATCCGCCATGCTCAGCGATCCGCAGCCGCTCAGCAGCAATTTTTTTTTCCAGTCCAGCAACGAACTCAAGCCAGACGATCTGCACAAAAAATTTCTGGCCGCGTGCAAGGACGACGGCCTTCCCTGGTGCCTGGAAGTGAAGCGCATGGATAATCCCGCCCTCTCGTCGCTGCAGCAGCAGGATTTCAGCGATTTCGTCGGTGAGCTGGGCGGAGACATCGCCAGCGGAGCGCGTGTGCCGCTGCTTATCTACCGCGTCTACGTTTCCGACGGCCACGAAGAGCCCGTTCGCGGCGGCGTCCTCGAAGGCCTCAACATGCGCGCGCTGCGCGATATTCTGGCAGTCGGAGACGATTCACAGGTTTACAACTTCATGCAGAATCCCGAGGACGGCCTCGCCGGAACCGCCCTCGGCTCCTTCGGCTCGGCGGCCGGCGACGCTGGAATCCCTAGCAGCATGGTGGCTCCGTCGCTTCTGCTCGATGAAATCGACGTCCGCGGCTTCCACGGCGAACCCCGCCGCCTCCCGCTCGTCCCCGCTCCTCCGCTCAAGTAGCGCCTCTGCGGGCCCGCTAACCGAGCGTTTCAACCTTGAATCTCGCGCTGGGTGTTGTAGCGCCGGCCTCCGGTCGCCGTTCGAAGCGACGCGCCCTCCCACTCATCAGCGACCATAGTCCAAGGGCTTTCAGCGGTGAAGCGTGCCACTTCGCCCGCGCGATCCCTCCAGCAGCACTACGGCCAAACGGACGCTGACCGCAATGATTTCTCCCAGTCTCTGTGACTCCGTGGCAAATCGAGTGTGGAATGTTGGTAGCGCTAACGGGAATCGAACCCGTATTTCAGCCTTGAAAGGGCCGCGTGCTAACCGTTGCACCATAGCGCCATATCTGCGGGAAACAGCTTCTGCGGTCTTTTGATTATCCGGGAATCCTCGCGCATTGACAAGCCGTTCACATCCACCGCGCCGTTCGTTTCTCTCACACTCTTCTGAACGTCCCCTGCCGCAGCGGGCCAGGTGCTGGTCGCCTGTACTAAAACTGTACTTCCGGCCAGTAGAGATTTTTCGGCGCCTGCTGGTACGGTCGATCTGTGATATCGACTTACCAAAAATTCGGCTCCGAAGCAATGAGCGCCAGCCTATGGCGAAATCTTGTCCCGCTCATCTCCGCGATTTACCCTCTCAAAATGGCCTTCCCGAGCACACGCAAAGGGCGGAACGGTCAATCGACCTCAACCACCCGTAAGTTGCAGAAAACAAACGCCCAGCCACTTGCAAGGGCGGAACTTCCCGGTGCAACTTCTTTTCACGAATTTCGTTCGACGTTTCTTCGCCGAAATCCCGTGCCACAAGGAAATTACGTGATCGCCCAACGTGATTCCGCGAATCGATGGGCACGCTTCGACCCACCAGCTCACCCCCGGCCGCGCTGCGTCCTCGTATGCGTTGACATGCATATGCCACACGGAGTATATAAGGAACGTGGAATCCGCTTTCGAAATCATCGCCGAGCCGAATCGCCGGGCGATCTTAAGCCTGCTGGTCTCGTCTGAGCAGTCGGTGGGAGAAATCGAGCGGCAGCTGCGCATGCCGCAGCCGACCGTATCCAAGCACCTGCGCGTGCTGCGCGATGCCGGCTTCGTCGAATCCACCGTGGACGCACAGCGCCGCCTCTACCGCCTGAAACCGGAAAAACTTCAGGAAGTGGACGACTGGCTGGCGCAGTTTCGCCGCTTCTGGTCCGCCCACGTGGACGCGCTGGAACGTCACCTCGACCGCATCGATCCGTTAACAGAAACGAAACTCGCGGCAGCAACGAGAAAGCATACGAAGGAAAAGACGACGCGGCGCAAACCGCGAACGTAACAACGGAGATACGAAATGAAAATCAAACTGACCAGCGTGTACGTCGACGACCAGGAGAAGGCGCTGCGCTTTTATACCGAAGTGCTGGGTTTCGTGAAGAAAGCCGACTTCAGCCAGGGGACGTTCCGCTGGCTCACGGTGGCCTCGGCGGAAGATCCGAACGGCACTGAGCTGCAACTGGCGCGCAACGACAACCCGGCGGCCAAAGTGTACCAGCAGGCGCAGTTTCAGCAGGGCCAGCCTGCTGCCATGTTCTTCAGCGACGACGTGCAGGCCGATTACGAGCGAATGAAGGCGCGGGGCGCTGAGTTCACCATGCCGCCAAAAGACGTGACCGCGTCGAAGATCGCCATGCTGAACGACACCTGTGGAAACCTCATTCAGGTCACGCAGCTGATCCGCTGGTAGGCAGCAGTTCAGCAGGATCGCCGCCAGCCGGGTGCCGAGCCGCGGTCCGCTGATATAAGGAGAATATCGAAGAATGAGCGATCACGCAGGGTACACTCCGGGTCCAGCCAGCGGAGCGCGCGTAGAAAAAGACGGCGAGAAGTGGACCCTCATTCTCGTTAGAGAATTGCGGCACTCGCCGGAAAAAGTCTGGCAGGCGCTCACCGATCCGGCACAACTGCGCGAATGGGCGCCCTTCGACGCGGATGGGAACATGGGCAAAGTAGGAACGGTCAAGCTCACTTGGGTGGGAGCGCCCAATGCCGTCGAAACCAAAGTGACGCGAGCTGAAGCTCCCAAGGTGCTGGAGTATGGCGACGCGCGGTGGGAACTCGAACCGGTTGGCGATGGCACGCGCCTCACGCTGTGGCACAGCATCGATCGCCGCTTCATCTCAATGGGGGCGGCCGGGTGGCATATCAGTTTCGATACGCTGGACCGGCTGTTGAGCGGAACTCCCATTGGACGCATGGCTGGCGGAGAGGCGATGCAGTTCGAGGGCTGGCAGCGGCTGAACGCGGAGTACACAAAGCAGTTCGGCATCGAATTGCCGAGGTGGCAGCCACAGGCGGGTCGAAAGTAGTAATGGAGCGGAGCGCAAAACAATGCGGCAACCACTCAATTCAAAGAAAAAGGGCTTGTCGGCGGAGCAGCGCAAGAAACTGCTTGAGGTCTTGAAATCTCGTTTCGAGAAAAACCTGAACCGCCATCAGGGCCTCGAATGGGCCAAAGTCCAAGCGAGGCTGGAAGGCAACAGCGAAAAATTGTGGTCACTCTGCGAAATGGAGAGAACCGGTGGTGAACCGGATGTCGTTGGTCACGATAAACAGACAGGCGAATTCATTTTCTATGACTGTGCGGCGGAAACTCCTAAAGACCGTCGAAATGTTTGTTACGACCGCGAAGGGCAGAAAAAGCGGGAAAAGCAAGGCTTGCATCCGGGCAGCGCAATCGATATGGCGGCCGCCATAGGCATCGAGCTTTTAACGGAAGAGGAATATCGCGAGCTGCAGAAACTTGGAATTTTCGACACGAAAACGCAGAGTTGGTTGAAAACACCTGCTGAGATTCGAAATCTCGGCGGCGCGATTTTTGCCGATCGCCGCTTCAACCGCGTTTTCGTTTATCACAACACCGCGCCCTGTTTCTATAGCGGTCGGGGCTTCCGGGGATCGTTGAGGGTCTAAACCGTGCGAGCGGAGTTAGGTGGTCTGCCGCACGGCGGCGTCGGCTCTGAGCACGGGCAGCTGCAAGGTAACGATCAAGCCTCCGTCGGGCGCATTGGCGGCGCTGACGCTGCCGCCATGGAGACGGAAGGCGCGCTCGGCGATGGCGAGTCCCAATCCAGCGCCATAGGGATCCTTGCGGATACCCTCTGAAACCCGATGGAATGGGATGAAGAGGTCGGCCAAATCGGCTTCGGGAACGCCGTCCCCATGGTCGCGCACCTTGATGACGGCGTAATCGTTGTTGTCATTGGGCTGGAACTCGAGAGCTACCTCGACGGCGCTTTTTTCGGCGGTATGGCGCACGGCGTTGCGTACCACGTTTTCGATTGCGCCGCGCAGCATTTCGGGCGTTCCCTCGACGGAACATTCAAACCCCGGCTCGAATGTCACCCGGCAATCGCGGCTGCGGGCTTCGTAGTCGCCGTCCGACGCCACTTCCTGGACGAGTGCGCCAAGATCGAAGGCCTTACTTTTCTGCGTGTCGACGCCGCTTTCGATTCTGGCGAGACTCAACAGTTGCCCGATCAGATTATTAAGGCGTTCCGTCTCGCGCTCGATTCGATCCAGGTGCGCGGTGCTTTCGGTCGTGGAATGCTGTCGCGCCAAGCCCAGTGCAAGATTCAGCCGCGTGAGCGGCGAGCGAAGCTCGTGGGAAACGTCGGCCAGCAAGCGTCGCTGCGAGGCCACCAGGGCGCTGATGCGCTCCGCCATGCGATTGAAATCACGGCCAAGGTCAGCCAATTCGTCTTGCCGGCCAGTTACGCCTTCGTCCGCGCGAGCCTCGAGATGCTGATTGGCAATTTCGCTGGCGGCCCAGCGGAGTTTGCCGATCGGGCCGGTGATGTGACGCGCCAGCCAAAGGCAGAAAACAGTCGCGGTGGCGAGAAGCGCGATCACGCGAACCAGGCCTTCGGAGCCCACATCCTCAAAGAAGAATAAGACCAGCGAGTGCGGAAAAAATGGGCGTGGCGGAAACTGCATAAAGAACGTGTATTGCCGCCCGCTAGGACCGGCGACCTTTTCAGCCATCACGCGGTCCTGGCTGAAAAATACCGGCACCGCCGGAGCCGCTTGATCCACCTGCGGCAAAACGTGGAGAACCGTGGCGGGAATCTGGCGGCCGAGAACCTCGTGGCCGGTATCGTCGAGCATGAAGTTTCGTATGAGTTCGTGCTGCTCGAGGGAGTTGATGTACTGAGCGACCGCGGATGGCCCGTTGCGCTCGAGGAGATCCGCTTCGTGGTGGGAGCGCAGCTCCAGCGGCAATTCGTATTTATTGCGCAACCGTTCGTCTTCCGCCGATCGCGATTGCGTCAACGCGGCTGAAGTGACCAGTGCAGCGCTCATCACCACCATGCCCAGCCAAAACCAGAGGAAAATTTTGAAGAAAAGCCGCTTCATGGAAGTTGCCGCAAAATTCTAAACGCCGGAAAGCACATAGAGATATCCAATTCCGCGCACGCCTTTGATTCGTTCCGACCCGTCGCCCCTTGGACCGAGTTTCCTGCGCAGATTACTTACATGCGTGTCCATGCTGCGGTCAAATGGAGAAAATTCGCGGCCCAGCACGGCGCGCACCATCTCCTCGCGCGAAAGTACCGCTCCGGCCGACTTCAGAAGCAGTTCCAGCAAGTCGAATTCCACGGCCGTCAAATCGAGCCGCTCGCCAGCGCGTCGAGCGGATCTTGAACCTTTGTCCAGTTCAATGTCTTCCAAGGAAAGTCGTTCGGCCGCTGCTGCCGGCTCGAGCGCCTCCGGTTCGGGCCATGCTCTTCGCAACACGGCGTCGATGCGCGCAGAGAGCTCTCGCGAATTGAATGGCTTGGGCAGGTAGTCGTCGGCGCCCATTTCAAGTCCAAGAATGCGATCTTGATCGTCACCCCGCGCGGTTAACATCAGCACAGGAACGCGCGATTCAGCGCGCACTCGGCGAAGCACTTCGAAGCCCTTAATGTCTGGAAGCATCACGTCGAGCACGACGATGGAATGTTCGCCGGAGACCGCTCGTTCGACGCCAAGCAATCCGGAGTGGACGCACTCGATTTCGAAGCCCTCGCGCGCCAAATATTGGGAAAGCAGCTGGCAGAGTTCGACGTCGTCGTCGACCACCAGCACGTGCTTCTTTGAAGCTACACCGATCGTTTTCACGTCTGCGCTCACTTCGATTTTTGCGCGGCCGCCCCCGGGCCTCAAGAAACGCGATTTCATGGTCATGTTACTCACTTGGTTTCATAATGTGCGTCAAGAATCGTGAATTAACTGTCTCTATCTTTGCAAAACTTTGCGATTGGTCAACGCAACTCGACCTTCGCCAGTATCACCATATTGTAGCCTTCCTGCTGAGTGCTTTCGGCAGAGATCGGATTGTCATGCCGGAAGGCTCTCGCCCGTGTGCGGCGCGAGGGCTCGTGCACTCATCAAAGAAGCACCTAAGCTTTCTGGCGCCACCTCCGTGCGGGGAAAACGTCGTGGAACCCCTAGGAGTTGCAACAAGCGAGGATCGAACATGGTCGACCGGATATCGAGCACAAGTTCTGACCGCCCGGCAGCTCCGCCTGCAGAGCCGCCGGCGGCGCCTCTTGCCAGGCACCCAAAAAAGGGGCATCCATGGGTGGTTGTAATCGTTTTGGTAGTGCTCGCCGGTGTGGTCTTTCTTCTTTATCACCAATACGAAGCCGCGAAGCAAGCGAAAGCAGAGGCGAGCGCGAAATCCAAGGCAGCGGATCGCGGTGTGCCGGTGTCCACAGCGGCGGCGAAGAAGGGGAACATCGGTATCTACGTGGAAGCGCTCGGAACGGTCACTCCCGTCTACACGGTTACCGTGACCAGCAGAGTGCAGGGCCAGATAATGGACGTGTATTACAAGGAAGGCCAAGCGGTACGGAAAGGCGACCCGCTGATCGAAATCGATCCGCGCCCTTACCAGGCGGCGTTGACTCAGGCTCAAGGACAGCTTGCACACGATACCGCCGTGCTAAACGAAGCGCGTATTGACTTAGGGCGTTATCAGGAGGCGTTCAGCAAAAACGCAATTGCTCAGCAGCAAGTATACGATCAGGAGCAAGCGGTCAAGCAATATGAAGGAACCGTTCAGATCGATCAAGGCGCACTCGAAACAGCAAAGGTGAATCTGGATTATTGCCATATCACTTCCCCGATCGATGGGCGGGTGGGACTTCGCCTGGTCGATCCTGGAAACATCGTGCAGGCAAACAGCACCACGTCACTCGTGGTGATCACCCAACTTGAACCCATCACCGTTATTTTCAGCGTCGCTGAAGACTATCTCTCGCAGATCGAGCAGCAGGTGCGTCGGGGCGAAAAACTGAAAGTGTATGCGCTCGACCGCAGCCAGCAGACGACGCTGGCTACCGGGACGCTTTTGACCCTCGACAACCAGGTGGACACAACCACGGGGACGGTCAAATTGCGCGCCATCTTTCCGAACACTAACAACGCGCTATTTCCCGATCAGTTCGTGAACGCAAAACTCTTGGTGCAAACGGAACAGAATGTCGTGCTGGTTCCCACGGCGGCCATACAACGCAATTCGCAAGCAGCATTCGTTTACGTCGTTGAGCCAAACGACATAGCCAAAGTGGTGAACGTGACGGCGGGAGCGTCTGACGGCAATTTCACGGCGGTACAAGGCTTGCAACCGGGCCAAGTCGCGGTGACCAGCGGGTTCGAAAAGCTGCAAGACGGCATCAAAGTGCAACCGCGAAAAGGGACAAAAAATCAAACCAGCAACAATAGCAGTGGAGACCAAGCTCCGTGAGTCCTTCCCGGCCTTTTATCCTCCGGCCTATCGCAACATCGCTGTTGATGGCGGCAATTTTGCTCGCTGGAATTGTTGCGTACACGCAGCTTTCGATCTCCGCGCTTCCGGAGGTTGACTATCCGACGATTCAAGTGCTGACGTTTTATCCGGGGGCCAGTCCGGACGTGGTGGCATCGGCGGTCACCGCCCCGTTGGAGCGACAGTTCGGCGAGGTGCCAGGACTGAGCCAGATGACGTCGACAAGCTCTGATGGAAGCTCGCTAATCGTTCTGCAGTTCGCGCTCAATCTCGACATCGACGTGGCCGAGCAGGAAGTGCAAGCGTCTATTAATGCCGCGCAATCGTATTTGCCGCCGGACCTGCCTGCGCCGCCGATATATAGCAAGACGAATCCGGCGGACACTCCCGTTCTCACGCTTGCGCTCACTTCGAACACCGTTCCACTCTCCCAAGTGGAAGATCTGGCGGACACGCGGCTGGCACAAAAAATCTCGCAGCTTCAAGGCGTGGGGCTGGTGAGCATCAGCGGAGGGCAAAAACCTGCCGTCCGCGTGGAGGTGAATCCGACCGAGCTTTCTTCTTACGGCATTAACCTGGAAGATGTGCGCGCCGCACTGCAGCAGACCACCCTCGACATGGCGAAGGGAAATTTCGACGGGCCGCACCAGGACTATCAGATCGACGCTAACGACCAATTGCTGACTAGCGCGGATTTTCGCTCCGTGGTTGTTGCGTACCGCAACGGCGCGCCGGTGCAGCTGTCACAGGTGGCCAACGTGGTGGATGGCGTCGAAGACGTCCGCCAAGCCGCCTGGATGAACACCACTCCGGCGGTGATTGTAAACATTCAGCGTCAGCCGGGCGCGAATATCATCCAGGTTGTCGACCGCATCAAAACGCTCCTCCCATATCTGAAGACGAGCCTGCCTGCCGCAGTGAACGTGACGATTTTGACGGACCGGACCACAACGATCCGCGCTTCGGTGAAGGATGTTGAATTCGAGCTAATGCTGACGGTGGCGCTCGTCGTCATGGTGATCTTTCTTTTTCTTCGCAGTTTTTCGGCGACTATTATTCCGAGCGTCGCAGTCCCTCTATCGCTCGTCGGCACGTTCGGCGTGATGTATCTCGCGGGATACAGCCTGAACAACCTCACATTGATGGCTCTGACGATTTCCACGGGCTTTGTGGTGGACGATGCCATCGTGATGATCGAGAACATCGCTCGTTTTATCGAGGAAGGCGACAGTCCGTTTCAAGCTGCTTTGAAAGGATCGGAGCAGATCGGATTTACGATTATTTCTCTGACGATATCCCTGATTGCCGTTCTGATTCCGTTGTTGTTCATGGGAGACATTGTCGGGCGCCTTTTCCGAGAGTTTGCCATCACCTTGGCGGTGACCATCTTGGTGTCCGCGGCGGTTTCGCTGACACTGACGCCGATGATGAGCTCACGCCTGCTGCGCCACACGCCGCCGGACCAGCAAGGCCGCTTCTTTAAGGCGTCCGAGCGGGCTTTCGACCGAATCATCGAAGCGTACGGCAGGAGCTTGCAGTGGGTTTTAAAGTATCAGACGACCACGCTGCTGGTCGCCGTAGGCACCCTGGTGCTCACCGTCATTCTGTACATCATCGTGCCCAAGGGCTTTTTCCCCGTGCAGGACACAGGGATCATTCAAGGATTTTCGCAGGCGCCGCAATCGATCTCATTTGATGAAATGTCCCAGCGGCAACAGGAGCTGGCGAAAGTCATTCTCAAAGATCCCGCGGTCGAAAATCTTTCATCGTTCATCGGAGTTGATGGCACGAACACGACGCTCAATAGCGGCCGCATCTTGATCTCGCTGAAGCCGTTGGAAGATCGCAAAATCAGCGCCTCCGACGTGATCCGGCGTTTGCAGCCGGAGCTCGCGAAAATCGATGGGATCACGCTGTACATGCAGCCCGTGCAGGATTTGACGGTCGAGGATCGCGTCAGCCGAACGCAATACCAGTACACATTGGAAGATCCGAACGCGAACGAGCTGAACACCTGGACCGCCCGGTTCGTCGACAAACTGAAGGCGATTCCAGAGCTGCGCGACGTGGCTACCGACCAGCAAACGTCAGGGCTCGCTGAATCGCTGGTGATCGATCGCGTGACTGCCTCGCGCATGGGAATCACGCCAGAAGTGATCGACGAGACTCTCTATGACGCATACGGGCAGCGGCAGATTTCCACGCTCTACACGCAATTGAATCAGTACCACGTGATCCTGGAGACGATGCCGAAGTTCCAGCAGAATCCGAACGAGTTGAACGACATCTACGTTCGTTCGGCGTACGCCCCCACGTCTTCCAGCAACTCCAGCAGCTCACCGGCGCCGAACGCAGGCAATTCGGGACCTGCTGCCACCGCAACCGCGGCCGCGTCGACGCTGCCGGTGGTGAGCGGGATCAACGGCGCGGCCGTGCCGCTCAGCACCTTCGCGCACTTCCAAACGGTTATGTCTCCGCTGGCGATCAATCACCAGGGACAATTTCCGGTGGTCACCATCTCCTTTAACCTGGCGCCCAATGCTTCGCTCGGAGACGCCATCGATGCGATCAATAAGGCGAAAAATGATTTGGGCATGCCGTTGAGCGTTCAGGGCGCGTTCCAGGGCACTGCAGCTTCGTTCGAGGCCTCGCTCAAGAGCGAGCCTTTGCTTATTTTGGCAGCCCTGGTGACGGTTTACATCGTGCTCGGCGTTCTATACGAGAGCTACATCCACCCGATCACAATTCTTTCGACGCTGCCATCAGCCGGAGTCGGCGCAATTTTGGCTTTGATGATTTGCCACACCGATCTGAGCGTTGTGGCGCTCATAGGCATCATTTTGTTGATCGGCATCGTGAAAAAGAACGGAATCATGATGGTCGATTTTGCTCTCGAAGCTGAGAGAAAGGAGGGTAAGAACTCGACGGACGCGATTTACCAAGCGTGTCTGCTGCGCTTCCGCCCCATTATGATGACCACCATGGCGGCCCTCCTGGGTGGCTTGCCTCTGGCGCTGGGTTCGGGAATCGGCTCGGAATTGCGGCGCCCGCTGGGAATTGCCATGGTCGGCGGACTGCTGGTTAGCCAGGTGTTAACTCTCTATACCACGCCGGTGATCTACATATTCTTTGACCGGTTAGCGAAGAGGTTTTCGAAGGAGCCCAGCCGTGAGCTGAGCGGCGAAGGGCTATCGGCGGATCTGCCATGAGTCTCTCTGCGCCGTTTATCAAGCGCCCGGTAGCGACGACTTTGATTACCATCGGGATCGCTTTGGCCGGCGCAGTTGCGTACTTTTTTCTGCCGGTTGCACCGCTGCCACAAATTGATTTCCCCACGATTTCCGTGAATGCGAACTTACCCGGAGCGAGCCCGGAAATCATGGCTTCTTCCATCGCTACTCCGCTGGAACGGCAGTTCGGACGAATCGCGGGCATCACCGAGATGACGTCCACCAGCTCGTTGGGCAGCACCAACATTACGATGCAGTTCGATCTGTCGCGGGACATCAACGGCGCTGCCAGGGACGTGCAAGCGGCGATCAACGCTGCGCGAAGTTACCTGCCATCGAACCTTCCCTCCAATCCGACCTATCGCAAAGTGAACCCGGCGGACGCCCCGATCATGGTGATCGGACTTACATCGGACATCTATGACAAAGGCACGATGTATGACGCGGCTTCAACAATCATGGAGCAGCGGCTCTCGCAGGTGCCCGGCGTCGGGCAGGTGACGGCAGGGGGCAGTTCGCTGCCCGCCGTGCGCGTGGAGCTGAATCCGACACAGTTGAACAGCTATGGAATCAGCCTGCAGCAAGTTGCGAGCATTCTGGGCTCTCAAAACTCCAATTTGGCCAAAGGACAGATCGCGAACGCATACACCACACGCGACATTCTGGCGAACGATCAGCTGCTCAAAGCCCAATTTTATAAACCCTTGATAGTGGGTTACGACAACGGCGCAGCCGTGCAGCTGTCGGACGTCGCGGATGTAGTGGACTCGGTGCAAAACATCCGCAATTCCGGATACGTCGATGGAAAGCCTTGCGTCAATTTGATCATCTTCCGGCAGCCTGGCGCCAACATCATTGACACCGTCAATAGCATTCGCCAAGCCATGCCTTCGCTGAAGGCTTCGATACCTTCAGGGATCAACATGACCACGATCATCGATCGCACCACCACGATTCGTGCCTCGGTGGACGAGGTGGAGCGCACGCTGGCCATTTCAATCGGACTGGTGATTTTGGTGGTCTTCGTGTTTCTGCGAAATGGCCGCGCGACTTTGATCCCCAGCGTGGCCGTGCCGGTCTCTTTGATCGGGACGTTTGCGGTGATGTACCTGTGCGGCTACAGCATCGATAACTTATCGCTGATGGCGCTGACGATTTCGACCGGATTCGTTGTCGACGACGCAATCGTCGTGATCGAAAACGTAACGCGCTACCTTGAACAAGGTATGCATCCCATGCAGGCGGCAATGAAAGGCGCAGCGGAAATCGGATTCACGGTGCTGTCCATCAGCCTTTCGCTGATCGCGGTGTTTATTCCCATACTGCTCATGGGCGGAATCGTGGGCCGGCTATTCCGCGAGTTCGCGGTCACGCTGTCGGTCGCGATTCTGGTTTCGCTGTTCGTGTCGCTGACAGCTACGCCGATGATGTGTTCCAAGCTGCTCACCTATGCACCGCCAGAGTCGCATGGTGGCTTGTATCGGAAAAGCGAAAAGGTCTTTAATTGGATACTTGGCTTTTACGAACGAACTTTGACGTGGGTGCTCGATCACGCGGCGCTGACGCTGGGCGTGTTGATCGTGACCATCGGCGTGAACGTGTTTCTGCTCATCATCGTGCCGAAGGGCTTTTTCCCGCTGCAGGACAACGGAACTGTCTTGGGAGGTATTCGCGCCCAGCAGGATATTTCCTATCAAGCGATGAACTTACTAACGAGACAGGCGGTCGAGATCGTCAAAAAGGATCCGGCGGTGCAGCATGTGATGGCCTTCACCGGAGGCAGCGCCACGAACGGAGGCTTTGTCTACGTCGGATTGAAGCCCCTGAATGAGAGAGGAGTCAGCTCCAGCCAGGTGATCGACCGTCTGCGCCCCAAGCTGAACGCGATCATTGGCGCCAGAGTGATTTTGCAAGCCGGGCAGGATTTGCGCATTGGAGGCAGGCAGAGCAACGCGCAGTATCAATACACGATTCAGAGCGCCGACCTTTCCGAGCTGGTGAAATGGGGGCCCATACTTTACCAGCAGATGAAAAAACTTCCCGGATTCCAGGACGTCGATACCGACCAGCAGAACAGCGGCTTGCAGGCTTCGCTGACGTACGACCGTCAGACCGCGGCGCGGATGGGCATTACGCCGCAATCGATCGATTCAACTCTCTACGACGCTTTCGGGCAGGCGCTGGTCTCTACGATGTACACGTCGCTGAACCAGTATTACGTGGTGATGGAAGTTGCGCCGCAATACTGGCAGAGCCCGGCCGGTCTGAACGACGTCTACGTCCAATCCCATAGCGGGCAGCCGGTGCCTCTCTCGGCGATCACGCATTACGCGCCGACCACTGCGCCACTCTCCGTGAATCACCAAGGCCAGTTTCCTTCCGTCACTGTGTCGTTCAACCTCGCGCCGGGAATGGCTCTGAGCGATGCCTCCGCTGAGATCGATAAGATGGAGGAAAGCCTCGGAATGCCGTCGACCATCCAGGCCATGTTTTCCGGAACCCTGCAAGCGTATCAGGCTTCTCTGGCGACCGAGCCGATGCTGATCATCACGGCAATCCTGGCGGTGTACATCGTTCTGGGCATTTTGTACGAAAGCTACATTCATCCGATCACCATTCTTTCCACGCTGCCATCGGCCGGCGTCGGCGCCGCCTTGGCACTGCTTTTGTTTCGGACGGACCTCAGCGTAATCGCGCTGATCGGAATGGTGCTGTTGATAGGCATCGTGAAGAAAAACGCAATTCTGATGATTGATTTCGCTCTGGCCGCCGAACGTAACGAAGGCAAGAATTCGCGCGACGCGATCTTTCAGGCTTGCCTGCTGCGCTTTCGTCCGATTTTGATGACGACCATGGCAGCTCTGTTAGGTGCGATGCCTCTCGCCCTCGGAACGGGTGTCGGGTCCGAGCTGCGCCGGCCTTTGGGAATTACCATCGTGGGCGGGCTGATTTTCAGCCAGATGCTTACGCTTTACACCACGCCGGTCGTGTATCTCTACATGGACCGGCTGAGCGTGCGCTGGCGAGGGGCCCATGGCGAAGCGATGAGTCCCGCGCTTACGGAGGGCGACTAGGCCATGCGACGTTACGTCAAGAAAGGGTCCGATACCGTCCGTCTGCTGGCATGCTTGGCCAGCACTGCTCTGCTGTTGGGAGGTTGCGTGGTCGGGCCGAAGTATCACACGCCGACCGCGGCAACAGCGCCCGCTTACAAGGAAGCTCCACCTTCCAATAGCGCGGCAGCCGGCATCTGGCAGCCTGCTAAGCCGAGTGATGCCGTGATTCCTGGCAAGTGGTGGGAAATGTTCAACGATCCGCTGCTAAATTCCCTGGAACAGCGGGTGAACGTTTCCAATCAGACGCTGGCCGCGGCCGAGGCCAGCTTTCTTTCTTCTCGCGCGCTGGTAAAAGAGGCGCGGTCGCAGCTTTTTCCCACGGTTTCGACGAGTCCGTCTATTACGAAGGAGCGCAATTCGACGAACGTCGGCGGCCTAACGGTGCCGTCGAGTTCCGCAAATAAAATATTTACGGATTACTCGCTGCCATTTGACGCGACCTGGGAACCCGATCTTTGGGGACGGGTCCGCAACACAATTAAAGCCAGCGAGTACGGCGCGCAGGCGAGCGCCGCCGATCTGGACGATACGCGTCTGACGCTTCAGGCCGAGGTGGCAGTGGACTATTTCGACCTTCGCTCCGAGGATGCGCTCAAGCAGCTTCTTGACTCGACGGTGAAGGCCTACCGGGATTCATTGAACTTGACGCAGGTGCTGTACCAAACTGGTATCGACAGCGCGGAATCAGTGGCGCAGGCTGAGACGCAACTCGAAACTACGGAAGCACAGGATACTAACGTCGGAATTCTGAGGGCTCAATACGAGCATGCCATCGCGATGCTGGTGGGCCAGCCCGCATCCACTTTCTCAATCGCCTACGAACCACTGAAGGCCGGGCCTCCGTCGGTTCCGATTGGCGTCCCTTCTCAGTTGCTGGAGCGGCGGCCGGACATCGCTGCATCGGAACGGCTGGTGGCCCAAGCAAATGCGGAGATCGGGGTTGCGCGCGCCGCTTATTTCCCGAACCTTACGTTAAGCGCTTCCGGAGGTTTTCAGTCTTCGGGCATCACCGATTGGTTCACTTGGCCCAGCCGGTTCTGGTCCGTTGGCCCCAGTCTCGCGGAACCGCTTTTTGAAGGCGGCTTGCGCCGGGCGACGGTGGAGCAGTATCGCGCAACCTACGACGAGACCGTGGCGAACTACAGGCAGACGGTATTAACCGCCTTCCAACAGGTGGAAGATAATCTTGCGGCGCTCCGCATTTTGTCGGCAGAGATCGGCCAACAGCAAGTGGCCATCAATTCTTCGCAACGATACGTGGCTCTGGCCACCGAGCGCTTCCGAGATGGTATCGATCCCTACCTCAACGTGATTTCAGCGCAAACCACTCTGCTTGGCAACCAACAGACGTTGGTAGGACTCCAAGAGCAGCAGATCACTGCAAGCGTTCAGCTGATCGAGGCGCTCGGCGGCGGCTGGAATACGAACCAGGTTCCGTCACCGCACGCTCTTGTTGCCAAGACGCCTTGAACTTGCAATAGTCGAGAGCCGGGGAACGCCCAAAATCTTGGGAACTCTTCGCGTGGGTAAGGCGAAACTAAGGCGGGGGAGTCTTTGTCCATCATCCGAAGAATGATCCGAACAACTGGCCGTGTTGTATCTGTCTTGCTTTTTTCGGTGTTGGCGTGCGTCCCGATGGCGAAAGCCCAGGTCATCAGCGGGTACGTTGCGGGAGGCACGGCTACAGATTCCTCAGCTGGCTCCATCGACACGCTGGGAGCCGGCACCACGTATCAGGCGCCGAGCATGGGCGGTTTCTTCAAAACGTATGGTGCTGATGTCGTCTTCTACCATAACCTCGGCGTGGGCGCGGAGTATTCCACCCGGGTGGGAAATGGCTCGTACGCAGGGTTGCTGTACTCGCCGACGTTTATGGACGCGAATGTTGTTTACCAGCCGCATTACATGGGCGGCCGGCTCAATCCGGAATTTCAAGCGGGATATGGAAGAGCGGACTTGAAGTTGTACTACACGCCTCAGATTTGCTACAAGTTGCCGCAAGGCTGCACAGCGGTCAACGGGGAAGTGACGTCGATACAAGATTCGGAATTTCACTTCTCGGGAGGGGTGCGCTTCAAGGTGTATCGGGGAATATTTGTTCGGCCCCAATTCGATCTGCGGCATGTGCCGAATGATTTTTCCACCTATTTTGGCAGCTCATGGATTCGACAATATTCCGTCGCAGTCGGATACTCGTTCGATTGGGGAAAATGGCGCGGCGGCTCAAACTGAGGGCCGGCCTGACCCTAGCCCTACCGAATCGCTGGCGAGCTGGACTGGGCGTAACAATGGCGATGTCCAGCGCGTCGCGCTGATGCTTTCATCAAACGTTAAATTGCAGTCTCAGAAGTTTGGGGCTCGTCGTCCCGCGCAAGCTCGGAAGTTTCTTTCGGCACGGGAATAACGGCGGTGACCTTGGTGCCGGAGCCGTCCGACTGAATGGTTAGTTCACCGTTGAACCGGCGCAGCCGTTCGCGCATTCCGCGGATCCCGACGCCCGCGCCACTTAGCTGAATTTCCGCTAATTTTTCGGCGGGGATGCCCTTGCCCTGGTCGCCCACTTCAATCAGCACTTTCCCCGATTCGCGAACTGCTTGTATAGACGCGCTCTTGCTGTCTGAGTGGCGGTGAATGTTGGTCAGGCATTCCTGTACCAGGCGGAAAACGGCTAATTCCATGTCGCGCGGCAGCCGTCCAAATTCGTCGGGAATGTTGAGCGTGATATCCAGCCCGCTGCGCTCCATCAAACCGCGAATGTACCAGGTAAGGGCGGCGGTCAAGCCGCTCTCTTCCAGAAGCGGCGGATGCAACAGATACGACGTGGTGCGAATTTCCCTGGTTAGTTGCTCGACGAGTTCCAGTGCGTCGTCCGCCGATTGCGCCACGTCCGGAGCTGTTTCCTCAACGGATTCGGCGAGCAGCCCGAGATTCATGCCGAGCAGCGCCAGAGTTTGACCCGCGCTATCGTGTAATTCGCGCGCGATGTGGCGGCGCTCTTCATCTTGGGCGCGCAATAGTTCCCAGGAGATCTCCCGATCGCGAATTTTCCGTTCGTTTTCGCGGCTGCTTTGTTCGGAGTTTTTGCGGTCCGTGACGTCCAGGACCACGCCAAACATGCGCGCCTCGTCGCGAATTCTGCGCCCTTTGCAGTAGAGCCATCGCAAGCCGAGTTGCCGGTGGAAATAGCGGTACTCGAAGTCCATCTCTCCGGAAACGAAGCCCTTGTTCATGAGCTCGCGCACCCGCGGCATGTCTTCGGAATGAACTCGCGCGTACCACTCGGCGACATGGTCCGGATCGCCGGGTTCTGTTCCAAAAATTTGATGGAGCTCCGGAGAAAGTAAGTGCGTGTCCGTTTGTGGGTCCCATTCCCATGAACCGGCGCGAGCGGCGCTCTGCGCCATGCGCAGCCGCTCCTCGCTAAGCTCGATCGCCCTGCGAGAGGTCACTTGCGCCGTCACATCCACGCCATGCACGAAAACGCCCTCGATTTTTCCCTGTGAACCGCGCAGAGGCTGGTAAGTGAAAGTAAAGTAGCGTTCTTCCGGGACGCCATCAACTCCGGGAAGAAGGAACTTCCGCTCGATGCCGACGTAAGGTTCGCCGGTCCGGTAGACATCGTCGAGGAGTTCGATAATGCCTTGACCCTCGACTTCCGGCAGGCCCTCGCCAATGGTTTTGCCGACCAATTTCTCGGCCTGCTCTCGCCTTGTGGTCTTCACGAATTCCAGGTTCACATAGGCGAAACGATGTTCAGGTCCGTTCAAGATGCAGATGGCTGCAGGTACGTGCATGAGCATCTCGCGCAGACGCACTTGGTCGGACTCCGCGCCGGCGCGAAGCGTCCGCTCCCATTCTTCGGCCTGGCGGCGAAGGCGCGCCATGGCGATATGAGAAGCCACGCGCGCCAGAAGTTCTCGCGCGGAAAACGGCTTCACTAGATAATCATCGGCGCCGGACTCGAGTCCCTCGATCCACGCTTCCTCGCCCGCGCGCGCGGAGATCAAAATAACGGGTGTGCTCTTGAGCAGCGGATCGCGGCGAACTTCGTTCAGAAGGGCGAAACCATCGAGCCGGGGCATCATTACGTCGGAAAGGATCAGATCCGGCAGAGTTTCTCGCGCTAGTTGTAGCGCGGCCCCGCCGTCCTCCGCGACGGTCAGCTGACAATCGCGGCCGAAAAGGCGGCGCACGTACTGGCGCATGTCTGCGTTGTCATCCGCGAAAAGAATTTTCGCGCCATGCAAAGACGAAGGCGTGCCGGCTTGCGCGCCGGAATCCGACGGGCTGCGGAGTTGGGCAACTGCATTTACGTTGGGCGCGAAATCGCGGGGGGCTTCCGCCGCAACCCACCGAAGCGCCTCTTCAACATAGGGATTTGCACCCCGGGCGATTGATACGGGAGCAGTGCTGCCAGTGGGAAGACGCGCCCGGTCGCGTGGAATCGAGACAGTGAAGGTGCTGCCGACCCCGAGCGTGCTTTCCACGCGAATAGATCCGCCGTGGAGCTTTACGAGTTCCTGCACCAGCGCCAAGCCGATGCCGGTGCCCTCGTTGGTGCGGGAACGCGAGTTCTGCACTCGATGGAAGCGCTCGAACAGGCGCGGTACTTCGTCGGCGGGAATTCCCGTGCCGGTGTCGCGCACCGAGAGCAGCACGTGTTCGCCGGACTCGCGCAGCCCGACGGCGATTTCTCCCTGGAAAGTGAACTTGAAGGCGTTGGAGAGCAAGTTCAGGACGATCTTCTCCCACATGTCGCGGTCGACGTACAGCGGCGCGGGCAACGCAGGGCAGTCGACGCGCAGCCGCAAGCCGGCTCGCTGCGTGGCCGACTGGAAGAGACTCGCCAGATCGGCGGTCAATTGCGCGATATCAGTAGACTCGAAATTCGCCCGTACCCGGCCCGCCTCAATGCGCGAGAAATCGAGCAGCGTGTTAACCAGTTTCAGGAGCCGCAGTCCGTTGCGGTGAATCAGCGCAAGCTGCTCGTGTTCGGCAGCAGACGACGATTTCTTCCGCGCGAGCATTTCTTCCAAAGGCCCGAGCATCAGGGTGAGCGGGGTCCGGAATTCGTGGCTCACGTTGCTAAAAAACAGAGTCTTGGCGCGGTCAATTTCAGCCAAGGCGTCGGCGCGTTTTGTCTCTTGTTCTACGGCACGCGCATTTTGAATCGCGGTGCCCACCTGGTCGGCCACCAGAGAAAAGAAGGTGCGATATTCGGCGTCGAGTTTTCTGGTGGGATTCACGCCGGCGATGAGCACGCCGACTGGCCGGTTGTGACCGGGCGAAGTGACCGGCAGCACCACGGCTTCAGTGACGGGCTGACGCGCAGCTCCCAGCGGAAGCGAGTCGATGCCGGTGAGCTGCAGATGGCGCGGCTGAGAATGTTCGATAATTTGTTGTATAGGCCAAAGATCGATCGGGGATGCGTTCAGTCCCAGCTCGATCTCCACCGGACTGAAGCGGGCGATTCCGGGAGCAACGCGGCTGGTGCCGGTCAAGGCCGCCGCATTGCGATGCTCATCGAGCAGGTAGAGCAAAGCAAAGGGGATATCGTCGGGATTTTGAGAGAGCGTAGCCACGGACGAGTTGCAAGCGGACGCGGTAGATTTTTCGACCAGGGCTTTGGAGGAAAGTTCGGAAAGCGTCCGCAAACGGCGCGCGTGAAGAACTTTCGCCGTGGTTTCCGTGCTAGGGCAGAAAAGGCCGCCCACTCTTCCGTTCTCGTCATAAATCGGACTATAGGAAAAGGAATAGTAGGTTTCTTCCACATATTCGCCGCGGCTCATATACAGGCGAACATCGTTGGCGAAAGCGGCTTCACCTTTTGTAAACACGCGATCGGCGAGCGGTCCGCAGACATCCCAAATTTCCGCCCAGACTTCGCGGGCCGGGCGGCCGAGCGAACCGGGATGCTTGGCCAGGCTGAGCACCGATATGTACGCGTCGTTGTAGAGAAACGTCATCTCCGAACCCCATCCGATCCACATGGGGTGTTGGGAGTTGAGCATCAGATTGACGGCAGTCTTCAGGCTTTGTGGCCAATCGGAGATAGGGCCTAGAGGCGTTGGCGACCAGTCGAACTGGCGGATCAAATACCCCAAATCTCCACCGCCGAAAAGCGAGCTATCTCCAGCGGATTGCTCTTCTGGGCGGGCGTCCGATCTGTATCCGTCGCCGCTTTCGCCGACGATCCGCAGGATCGCGGGGAGCAGGTCGCGCGACAAGGTGGCCTTGGAAACGAATCCTCTGGCGCCAATTTCGGATACCTGCCGGCGCATCAATTCCGGGTCATTCTGCGTGACAATGATTATTTTCGATTCCGGGATTTCGCGGCGAATGATGCCTGCGGCTTCGGCGCCGTTCATCCGCGGCATGGACATGTCCATCAGGATCACGTCGGGCCGCAGCTCGCGAGCCAGCTGGGTGGCTTCCAGGCCATCGGCAGCCTCACCGCAGACGTGCCAATCCGCGCGCCGCGTGAGAAGAGAACGGATGCCGCGGCGCACCGGCTCGTGGTCGTCGACGATAAGAACTCGCACGGTCACGGATGCTAGCTCCTACTCAGATCCACGTAATATTTGCGCGCAGAATTCTATCCTGTGGAAGCGGCCTTCCGCTTGCCCTATGACGGTAGTGAGTCTTAGGGAGCGGCTACGCATGCCAAGAGTCGACTCGAACAGGAGGCACACTCATAGTCTTTAGCGAAGCATAAACGTCGGCGAAAGTGTTTGAAATAGGGGATTTACCCGACGATGGGTATATCTGGGCTGGGCGGGTGGGCATCGTTTTTCAACCGACGTCTGATGGCCGAGATATAAGGCGTTCCCTTTAAACGGTAGCCGAAATCCCGGCAGCCGCTGCGATAGGTCCGAACCGACACTTACGCGGAACGCCCGATTGTGGCTGTTCGCTCCCTCCACTAGATTGACGCTGGTGGCACTCAGTGGAGCTACCCGTAAGATCGCACGTTGCGCTCCTTGGAAAATCTGAAAGTGGCGATCGGTTTTCCTGAGTGACGGCACTGCGATCGAAGATTCTGTTCTGTGGAGGTTAGCAGCGATGAAATTAAGCGCGTTTTTTGCAATGGCCGCCGTGCTGTTCTTTTGGCCATTCGGGGGGACTTCAAACAAAACTTTTCACCTGACGCCCGGTCCGATGGTCCCTGCGGCGAGCGGAACGGTCAAAGTCAGCAACAGCAAGAACAACACCGGAAACTTGGACGTCGATATCAAGGTGAAGGATTTGGCATTGCCGGGGAGCCTGCACCCACCAGCCAGCGATTACATCGTATGGATCGAGCCGCACGGTCAGCAACCGCAGAAGCAGGGTGCGATTGGAATCGACGGCAAGCTTCAAGGCGAGTTGAAAACCGCAACGACCGCGAAAAACTTCAATGTCCTCATCACGGCAGAACCTAACGAAAACGCAACGGCCCCATCCAACAAAACCGTGCTGCAGGGGCACGTAGCTGACTGAAGAGACGCGAATATAAGGCGAGAGCGCCCGGAACATTGACGGTTCGTGGCGCTCTTCGTCGCGTCATCCCTGTTGCATAACCTACTTCTGCTTTCTCTCCAAAGCGCCCCATTCTGGCAAATCGCGATGACCAAGCAGCGACTCAGCTGCCCAGGCGCCGAGATACACAGACAGCGCTACGCCGTGGCCCGCATAGGCGCCGAGCACGATACCGTTCCGATTATTCGGGTGGTGGGCGAATGCTGGGCGCCAGCTCTCGCGGAACGAGATGGGCCCGCCCCAGTGGTGAGTGAACTGCGCGGATGCGAGCCCGGGATGCAGGCCATGAACCCGGCGTTCGAGTGAAGCGAACATGCGGGAAGGCTCGGGCGCATCGACGTCGACGTCCATCAAATCTCCCGATTCAGGCGGGCCGACCAGCCCCGCACCCCAAACGATCGAGTTATCAGCGCACAGGCGCGCCCATAGGTATGGCAGATCGATGGTGTAAAACGGCTTCCGCTCGCTCAGCCCGATCGCGGCGACTTGCCCTTCGGTCAGCGGTGCGGTAGACGCTGCAAGCGTCAGGCGGGGCTCGGCGCGCTCTGTTAGGCCCGAGAGATCGAGTGACAACGCGCTGGTGGCTAGCAGAACTTTCTTTGCGCGCACCTTGCCCGCTGGGACATGCAGGTGCGGCTCGCCTGACCAATCGATCGGGCCGACCCGGTGGTTTTCGAAAATTTGCGCGCCCAGGCGATGCGCAGCGCGTGCCAATCCGCTGACCAGCTTTCCAGGATCGAGCGAGCCGCCCGGAACCTGGCTGACGACGTGAAGATCGCCCGAGTCCGACCAGTGGATGGGCGAGTGAGCGACTGGCTTGCCCGAAGGCCTGTCGAAAGCTTTGCGTTCATCGCGCAGGACTTCCCACGCTCCGGGCAGCCGCAGATCGCATTGAATTTCCAGAGTACGCAAAATGTCCGAAAGGCCGGCGAGAACGTCGCCGAGTCCCGGAAGATTCCCAGCAGCGGTTTCCGCGAGAACCAAGCCTCCTGTGCGGCCGCTGGCGCCGGCGCCGACGTGAGCCGATTCGAATACGGCGACCGAAGTTTGCGGCGAGCGGGAGCGGAGCCAGGCCGCCGCGGAGAGTCCCGAAAAGCCGGCGCCGACGATGGCGACGTCCACGGCCTCTGGAAGCGGCTTGTCGGGAGGATGGAAATCGATTTTCCAGGGAGGAACGCCCCATGGATGGCGTGGAGCAGTTTGAGCCATGACATTTGAGATGCGCGAAGCAGCAGCTCGGACAACAGCGAAATGAAAACCGCCGCGGGCACGGCAACCGGCAGCGGAATTCGCTTACTTTTCGGCGAACGGCCACGGAGCGAAACGAGCTAGAGAATCGGCTCGGTCCAATTCTGGAGTGTGCGCTTGATGTGGCTCATGAACTGATGAGCGATGGCGCCGTCCACTGCGCGATGATCGTAGGAAAGCGTCAGATAAACCATCGAGCGAATAGCGATGGCGTCGTCAACCACAACCGGACGCTTTTCAATCGTGCCGAGTCCCAGAATGGCGACGTTGGGCTGATTGATCACTGGCAATCCGAAGAGTCCCCCGAACACGCCAGGATTGGTGATGGAGAAAGTGCTTTCCTGCACCACGTCCGGCTTCAGCTTTTTCGAGCGGGCGCGCTCCGCCAAGTCGTTGACGGCGCGTGCAAGACCGAGGAAATTTTTCTCTTCAGAGTTTTTGATAACCGGCACGATCAATCCCCAATCGAGTGCTACGGCCATTCCAATGTTGCACTCCTTGTGCACCACCAGATTGGTGCCGTCGACGGAGGAGTTGACCGTCGGGAAGGCGCGCAGCGCTTCCACGGCGGCGCGGATGAAGAACGGCATATATGTGAGCTTCGTACCGGTTTCCTGTTCGAATTTATCTTTCAGCTTCGAGCGCAGTGAAACAAGAGCGCTGACGTCCACTTCCTCGATGGAGTAGACGTGCGGCGAAGTGCGCTTAGAGAGCACCATGTGCTCGGCGATGCGCTGGCGCATCACCGACATGGGCTGCACTTCGAAGTGCCCAAAGTACATGCGCTCGCGTAGAACGGCGCTTTCGAGCACGGCTGAAGGAGCTCCGCTTGGCCCGGGCTTTGCAGGAGGCGGCGGCATAGCGGCCGGTGTGGAAGCCGGCGCTGCGGCAGGCGCGCCGCCTTCGACGGCGGCCAGAATATCGCGCTTGCTGACGCGCCCACCGGCGCCGGTGCCAGGAATCTGCGAAAGGTCGATCTCATTTTCACGCGCGATGCGGCGCACCAGCGGGGATGTGCGAATTTTGTCGCCATCGCCAGCGTGATGCTCTGGAGGTACCGCACGTGCGGGGGCGGCCGCGACCGGCGGCGCCGCTTTTGGAGCAGCAGCGGGCGCGGCAGCAGGAGGCGGCGGTGCTGCGGCAGGTTTCGGTGCTTCGGCTTTCGGCTGAGCCGTGGGCGCAGGTTTCGCGGCAGCCGGAGGCGCAGCCGCAGCCGCTGCACCGGCAGCATCGATGGTGCCGACGACGGTCTGCACCGGAACGGTCTGCCCTTCGCTGACTTTGATCTCTTTCAGTACACCGGCTGCGGGAGACGGAATCTCCGCGTCCACTTTGTCGGTGGAAATTTCGAACAGCGGTTCGTCGCGGTCAATTTTATCGCCGGGCTTCTTGAGCCACTTAGTGATGGTCCCTTCAAAGATGCTTTCGCCCATCTGGGGCATGATTACGTCAACTGCCATCGTGGTCTCCTCAGGTTCCTGAACTAGATCCCGCGCAAGCATTCCTCGTGCCACACGCCGGGAATGCCTTCCAGGGTGTAAATTTCATCGCCGCCGTGAAAGAATTCGACCTTTCCGACTTTAGCCACACGGTCGGCGTATTCCAGCTGCTCGGGCTCGAGTTCGTGGTGGTATTGCCCGGCTTCTAAAAATTGTTCCAAAAAGGCGCGGTCGGCGATGCGCACGTCCGTCCCAACTTCGAAATCAGCTTGATTGAGTCCCTTGGTTTTTCCCACGGCGCAAGACCTGCTTTCTTGTGAAGTTAGTATTGTGCCAATTCCCGCGCGGCGGCGGCAACTTTTTCAACGCTGGGCAGAAAAAAATCTTCCAGCGGCGGCGAGTACGGGACGGGGGTATCGAGCGCGGTGACGCGCGCGATGGGTCCATCCAAGTGCCCGAAAGCATCTTCGCATACGATGGCCGCGATTTCTCCTGCAATGCCGCCGGTGCGTGTATCTTCGTGCACAATGAGCAGCTTGCCGGTCTTTTTCACCGAGTGGATGATGGCTTCGCGGTCGAGCGGCAGCAGCGTGCGCAGATCGACCACTTCCGCGTCGATGCCTTCAGTGGCCAGCACCTGCGCGGCTTCGAGAGCCGTGTGCGCGGCGGCCGCGTAGCTGATGATGGTGAGGTCGCGGCCATCGCGGCGAACCACGGCTTTGCCAATCGGAACCGTATATTCCCCGGCCGGAAGCTCTTCTTTCACGCGCCGATAAAGAAACTTGTGCTCGAAGAAGAGAACTGGATTGTTGTCGCGAATCGCCGATTTGAGTAGACCCTTTGCGTCGTAAGCCGTGGACGGATAGACGACCTTCAGCCCCGGGGTATGGACGAAATACATCTCCGGATTCGCGGAATGAAAGGGACCACCGTGGACGCCACCACCTGATGGGCCACGAACAACCATGGGGACGGGCGCGCCCCAGCGATAATGCGATTTGGCGACGAAGTTGGTCACCTGATTAAAGCAGCAGGCGATGAAATCGATGAACTGCATTTCCACCACCGGCCGCAAGCCGAGATAACTCATCCCACAGGCAGCGCCGATGATAGCGGTCTCGCTGATCGGCGTGTCGATCACCCGTTCGGGGCCAAATTTCGCAAGCAGGCCCTCCGTAGCCTTGAAAGCTCCGCCGTAGACGCCGATATCTTCACCGAGCGCGACGACGGCGGGATCGCGGTCGAATTCCTCGAACAGCGCCTCGCGAATGGCTTCGAGCATGGTGACTTCGGGCATAGTCAGCGCCTCCGCCGCCGGCGGTGGTCGGGAGGCTTCGCCGGTTGATTCTGCTGCTGCTCGCGTTCAAAGACGCGGTCCTTCGGACCGCGCCCGAAAGGAACGCGCAACGGCGTTGCTTGCGATATGTCTTGCACCGGTGCTTTTTCCGGCGACGCAGCTGCTGGCTGCGCTGGGACCGGACGCGGCGCCGGCGATTGCGGCTGCGGGTGATGCGCAGGCTTGTGCTCCGGCTTATGCTCCGGCTTGTGCTCCGGCTTGTGCTCAGGACGGTGCTGTGGCTTGGCCGTGTGCTGCGGATGCGCGGCATGATGTGGCGCGGCCACTACGGCAGCCCCGTAATCGTTTATCTTCCACTCAGCTTGGACGCTGGCGGCGGGGGGCATCACTTCCGCTTGCGGGCGCTGCCAGTCGGCTTCAATCGCGTGGCAGCCCTCGCAATAAACGCCCTGCGCGGCGATTTCCGGCTCAGGGAGAGGCGATTCTTCGGCAAATTGCTGATCCTCGTCCAGTTCGCGCTCGATGCGTGCGTCTATTTCGGCTTTGACTTTCTCGTCCCACAGGTTCTGTTCGGTCAGATACTTTTCATAGCGCGAGATCGGATCCCGCGCCTTCCAGTACTCGAACATTTTCTCGGGCACGTATTCGGCGGGATCGTGCTGCGCGTGGCCTTTCATGCGCATCGTTTTCGCTTCGATCAGGATGGGCCCGCGGCCGGCGCGGCATTCCTCGACGGCCCATTTCGCAGTTTGGTAGACGGCGATGACGTCGTTGCCGTCTACGATGCGGCTCTTGACGCCGTACGCGGCAGCACGGTCGGCCAGGTCTTTCAGCGGCACCTGACGCGATACGGGCGTGGAATACGCCCACTGGTTGTTCTCCAGAACGAGCACCAGCGGCGCGCGCTGCACCGCGGCGAGGTTCAGCCCTTCGTGAAATGCGCCGGTGGAGCTGCCGCCATCGCCAATCCAGGTCATGGCCACGATCTTTTGTCCTAGATAGCGGCCGGCCATGCCGACGCCGGTCATCACCGGAATCAGATCGCCTAGCATGGAAATTGGAGATACGACGTGCAAAGCTTTCAAGTCCCCGAAATGGCTGGTGCCGTCTTTCCCGTGCGTCGGCGACGTGGCCTTGGCCATGTGCTGAGTGAAAATGTCGCGCGGCTTAAAGCCCTTTACAAGGAGCGTGCCGATGTTGCGAATCATAGGAGCGAGCCAGTCGCGCGGCTCCAGCGCGTAGGCCGTGCCCACCGATACCGCTTCCTGCCCAAGACTGGAATACACGCCGCCTACGATTTTATTCTGGCGGAACAGCCGCACCAGCCGCTCTTCGAGCTGGCGATTGAGCTGCATGAAATAATACAGCTCCAGTTGCCGCTCGCGGCTTAGTTTGTTATCCATCTGCTATGCACTTCCTTTGAGAATCCTTAATCCGTGCAAACCTGCGCGGCCGGCCTATCCAGCTGAACGGCGATTATGCAATTCGTTTGATGGGCCGCTCAACCGGCCCGCTCTTGAATGGCGGCTGCGGAATGCACGCGCTCGTCAAGTTCCTGGCGATTGATTGGCAGTAGCTCGCGAACAAAAACGGAAGCGAAATGCGCCACCAGCCGTTCGCGAACCTCGTCGATGCTTACGGTACGGCCGAGCGCGCGCTCCAGGGAAGTGGCGCGCTTGCCGGCCACCCCGCAGGGCACGATTAGATCGAAGTACCGCAGGTCGGTCGCCACGTTATACGCGAAACCGTGCGAAGTGACCCACCGGCTCAGATGCACGCCGAGGGCCGCAAGTTTCGCTTCACCGCCCGGAACATCGAGCCACACGCCGTGATTGGCGTCGCTGCGGTGCGCGTCCAACCCGAGATCGGACGTCGCGCGGATCATCGTCTCCTCGATCTGTTCCACGTACCAGCGAATATCGCGGCGATGCTGCACCAGATCGAGAATCGGATAGCCGACGATTTGCCCTGGCCCGTGGTAGGTGATATCACCGCCTCGGTCGGTGTCGCGGAATTCAACGTTCATTTGCGCCAGCAGGCGCTCGCTCGCGCGCAGATTTTCGCGCTTGCCATTGCGGCCAAGGGTGATTACGTGTGGATGCTCGCACAGCAGCAGCACGTCAGGAATCGCGCCAGCCTTTCGAGCTTCCACGACTTCGCGTTGCAACGCGCACGCCCGATCGTAAGCGATCGGTCCAACGTCCACTACCCAGCAGATTTTTTCGGGCTGTTGCACGTGAATCTCGAAAGCAATCGCCCCAGAGATCTGGGGCTAGAAGTTGATTGCGAGGCCACGCACGGAATTAAACGCGTCGCCCATTGCTTCCCAAACCGTGGGATGCGCGTGAATGGTGGCGGCCATATCGTCCAGCGTGGCTTCTAGACCGAGCGCGGCAACCGCCTCGGCGATAATCTCCGTGGTTAGCGGCCCAATGGCGTGGACGCCAAGGATTTCACCGTATTTGGCCTCCGACACCACTTTTATGAAGCCCTCATGCTGGCCCAAAATGCTAGCCTTGCTGTTTCCAAGAAACGGAAACTTGCCGGTTTTGACGTCGAATCCGGCTTCTCTGGCCTGCTTCTCCGTCATGCCGACGGAACCGATTTGAGGCTCGCAGAAAGTGACGTTCGGGCAGCGCTTGCGATCGAACGGCTGCACCTCTTTGCCGGCCATGCGGCCCACGGCGATGACACCCTCCATCGAGGCGGCGTGCGCCAGCTGCGGCAGACCGGCCACGATATCGCCAATGGCGTAAAGGCGAGGCTCGTCCGTTTCCAGGTAGGCGTTAGTGTGGACAAAGCCGCGCTCAACTTTTGCCTTGGTTTTCTCGATGCCGGTATTTTCGGTGAGCGGACGGCGTCCCACGGCGATGAGGACTTTTTCGGCGCTGATAGATTGCGACTTGCCGGTCTTGTCCTTGTAGGTGACGGTTGCGCCGTTGGCGTTTTTCTTCACCGAGTCGACAGCGGCCTCCAGTTCCACGCGAACGCCGCGCTTCTTAAAAGATTTCAGCAACTCGGCGGAAATCTCGTCATCTTCGAGTGGCACCATCTTGGACACAGCTTCGAGCAGCGTCACATCCGTGCCAAAGGTCTTGAAAATCGAGGCAAATTCCACGCCCACGGCGCCGCATCCCACCACCACCATCGATTTGGGAATCGACCGCAGCGCAAGAATCTCGCGGTTGGTGAGAATCGCATCCCCGTCGATTTCCAGGCCGGGCAGGGAACGCGCTTCCGAGCCCGTCGCCAGCATCGTGTAGGTAGTTTCGAGTTCGGTGATTTTGCCGTCTTTTTCCACGGTAACGCGGCCGGGACCAGCGATGCGCCCCCAGCCCTGAATCGAATCGACCTTGTTTTTCTTAAACAGCATGCCGATGCCGCCGGCGTGCTTTTTTACGATCTTGTCTTTGCGCGCCAGCATGGCGGGCCAGTTCACTTTCACGTCTTTTACTTCAAATCCGAATTCCTCAGCGCGCTGGAAGTTGTCGTAGATGTCGGCGTGATGCAGGAAAACTTTGGTGGGGATGCAGCCTACATGCAGGCAGGTGCCGCCGAGGAACGGGTCCTTTTCCACCACGGCGGTTTTGAGTCCCCATTGACCGGCGCGAATTCCGGCCACGTATCCGCCCGGGCCGCTGCCGATGATCACCAAATCATATTTGGCCAAGCGTTCTCCCCTTTGCTTTTCTGACTTTCCGCGAGCCGGTGGATGGCTTTCAAAGGCGTGCAACAACAGTGGTTCGGCCAGCCGCGCAGCCAAAAGATTTTAGCAGCCGCTGATAGCCGCCGCAACCAGAGCAAGGCCGAAATTCGCGACGAATCCGATCCGCATGATTTTGCTTCAGCGCGGGCCAAGACTTTCGGCGTCCGCAATTACGCGACGAACTTGTATCCTACGCCGCGGACGGTGACTAGATGGCGCGGCTTGGCGGGATCGTTCTCGACGTAGCGGCGAAGACGAACGATGAAATTGTCGATGGCACGCGTGTCGGTGTCTTCGCGCAAATCCCAGACGTTCTCGAGAATCGCTTTGCGCGACACCGCCCGGCCGGCGTTGCGAATCAGATGGCGCAGCAGCTTTGCTTCCATTAACGTGAGCTGTACCGTGTTCGGGCCGGAACGAAGCTCTAAAGTCTCGAAATCGAGCGTTTTGCCGCCAAAGGAATAGATTTCGCCGGAAGTAGCCGTTGCTGTGGATCGGGCGGGGCTGGCCGCTGCGGGAGCTTTCCTCGCAGTTTCCGATTCTGATGGTTCTCTGTCTGTAGATTTGTGCGAGCCGGCATGCCAGGCGCTGCGGCGTAGAAGCCCTTGCAAGCGCGCCAGGAAGATGGGCAGCTCGAATGGCTTTGGCAAGTAATCGTCCGCGCCGGAAGCGAAGCCCTCGAGGACATCTTCGGGCCGACCGCGCGCGGTGAGAATCAGCACAGGCACGTAGTTCTTAGCCTTACGCAGCGTGGACGCGACCGTAAAACCGTCGATTCCGGGAAGCATCACATCCAGCACCACCGCGTCGAACTTATCATTTTCTTTCAGCAGCCGCCGGACGGCCGATTCGCCGTCGCCGCAGATATCGGCGGAATGGCCCTCGGCCTCGAGATTAAAGCGCAAGCCTTCGGCCAGATGCGTCTCGTCTTCCACCACCAAAATGCGGCTCACGGCGCAAGCCTCGGCAATTCGAAGGTCACCGTGGTGCCCGGAACGCTGCCGCCGCTTTCGGCGAATACACGGCCGCCATGGGCGCTGGCAATCGATTTGACGATGAAGAGCCCCAAGCCGGTGCCCTTGGCGTGAGAAAGCGGCCGTCCGTGGACGCGATAAAAGCGTTTGAAGATGCGCTTGAGTTCGTGCGCGGGAATGCCGATGCCGCGATCGCTCACACGCAGCGCCACACGCCTTTGGTCGCGCAGCGGCTCCACCTCCACGGCTACGTCGATCTGTCCGCCGGAATACTTGATGGCGTTATCGAGAATGTTGGTGACGGCGGTGCGAAGCTCTTCGGGATCACCATGTACGCGCACCGGAGCGCTGTCAGTTGTTGAGGACGCGCCATTGCCGTTCTGCGCAGCGCTGCTGCTCCAATACAGGGCCGTTGGCGGCAGGTGGTGGCGCGTGCGCTCCAGCTCCATGCATTCGTTCACAAGCCCGCGAAAATCGAATTCCACGGGATGCCTCTTGGCGTGCGCCACGCGAACTTCTCCGGCCTTCAGCACTTGTTCCACGGTCGAGAGCAGGCGATCCGTGTCTTCCAGCATCAGGCCGTAAAACCGGTGGCGCTGCGCGGGATCGAGTTCGCGGCGCTGCAGCGTTTCAAGATAGAGGCGGATCGAGGCGATGGGCGTCTTCAACTCGTGCGTGACGGCATTGATAAAACTATCGTGCTGCTCGTTGCGGCGAATTTCCCGCACCAGAAATATCGTGTTCAGAACCAAGCCGGTGATGATCACCAGGAAAAAGATAATGCCGGAAAACAGCAACACGGCATCGCGCCAGTTGCGCAAGATCCAGCTGACGTTGAGGAAGATCGCCGCGGTGATCGACGCGACGCCCAGGATCAGGAAGATGATGGTCTTGCTGCGGCTGATAGCACGCATGGCTCTGTATGTCTATTGTACAGCCGAGGCGGAGCGGCGGATGATACCTGCGCCGCGAAAAAGCAAAGGGCCACGCTTCACAGCGCGGCCCGGTTGCAAGTAAGCGGAGGCAGACTTGCTATACGGAAACGAAATCGGTGTCCGGTTGCGCAGAGGTGACAATTTCGGCCGGCTGCGGCGCCGCCAACCCTGTCGCGGTTTTGGCGGACTGTTTCATCGAGGAGAGCTTGAACGTATAGACGTTCCATGCCAACCCGAGCTTTTTCAGCAGCCAGATGCCGTACCAGTTGAAGTCAACTTCATACCACGCCAAGCCATGGCGGGCGGAAACCGGATGCGCATGGTGATTGTTGTGCCAGCCTTCGCCCCAAGCGAGCAGCCCGACCCACCAGCTGTTGGTGGAAAGGTCGCGGGTTTGGAACCGGCGCGTGCCCCACGAATGCGTGGCCGAATTCACCAGCCAGGTGGAATGCAGGCCAAGCACGGTCCGGAAGAAGATACCCCAAAGCACCCACGGCACGCCGCCGACAGCCAACAGGATCAGGCCCAGGACGATCTCGGGCACGTAATGATATCTGGAGATCCAGACGTGAAACTTGTCCTTGGCCAAATCGGGCACGTAGCGCGTGAGTGTGCTCGCGTCGTGGTGCATCGACTTACCCACCAGAATCCAGCCCATGTGCGCCCACCATTTTCCATCGATCGGCGAGTGCGGATCGCCCTCATGATCGGAGTGCTGGTGGTGGATGCGGTGCGTGGCTACCCAGAAGATCGGACCGCCCTCCAGCGCCAGGGTGGCGCAGACGGTCAAAACATATTCGACCCACTTGGGGGTCTTGTAGCCGCGGTGCGTGAGCAACCGGTGATAGCCCATGCCGATTCCAAGGCTGCCGGCTACCCAGTTTAGAAAGACCGCCAGTAGCACCATCTTCCAAGAGAAAAAGAAGAGCGCCGCGATGGCTCCCACGTGGAACAGCACCATGGCAGTCGCGGTCACCCAATTAATTTCGTTGTCGCCTGCGGATTTCTTCGCAATGTCGTCGATTTGAAGTGCCATGGGTCCCTTTGTGGCCGTGCGGTTTAAAGTGCCTGCCGCTCTCTTGCAAACTCAGGATAGCAGGGACGTACGGATAGCTTTGTAATAGTTATGTAATAGACCTAGGATGCGCTGAAAGAGTTAAAGCTCACGTTGCAAACAAAGGCGCGGTCATATCGGGAGCATAGCGGGAAGAGGAAGAGGAAAAGGGAAAGCGAAGAAGTGGTCCATGCGGGCCCCGTTTCAGCGCACGACGTTTCCCGAGAAGCGTCTGACACACTGCGGCACAATCAGACGCTAATTGCCGTCGCCCGACGGACGATGTGTGACTGGATGTGCCGCGAGAGCCACGCGCCGCGACCGGTAGTGCTCGAAATAGTTTTCCGTCCGGTGCAGAGCCCAAACCAGGGCCTCTTCGGCCGACAGCACCGCCAGAAATGCGATTCCGAGCGCCAGGAATACGATGCTGAAAAGAACGAAAGCAGCCATCAGATCGCGTACCGAATAAAACGCGAGAGCCGCCAAGGCGAACCCCAGGGTAGACGCGGCTTCGATCACGCGACGACTTTTTTCTCGTTTCATGGCCAGGATTCTGAGCCCAGACCCAATTGATGTATGTGACCGGAATCACACGGCGTGCGGGGGACGGCTAACGCCGCACGTGTATTCGTTGGCGGTGCGCGGGGCTCGCGCAGTTGCGCGAGAAAGGAGTGGCTGATTCCCTTACACTTGTAGCAATGGATGCCACTCTGCGATTGCGAACGCGTCCGTGGATTTGGCCGGGACTGTTGAGCCTGGACGCTCCCATTGTCGCCGTTCTGTGGTTGCTGCTGTTCTCGGACTCGCTTCGTATCCGGGTGCCCGCGACGGAAACCGCTGTGCTCGCGATGGCCGTTTGGCTCATCTACGTGGCTGACCGGATCATGGATAGTTTCCGGGAAAGCGAGCAGGAGCCGCTGGCGCCGCGGCACCGCTTCTACCGGGAGCATCGCGCCGCGTTCGTTGCGCCCTTTTGCGTGATCCTGCTGCTGGCCGCTTGGATGGCGTGGACGAAGCTTGACGAGCGCACGTTGCGCGGGGGAGTGGCTCTGGCTGCGATTGTGGCCGCGTATTTTGGAGTCGTGCATTTGTCGGGAAGCGCGGCGCAGCGATGGTTTCCGAAGGAACTGGCTGTGGCGGTTTTGTTCTGCGCGGGCACGTGCTTGCCGGTTTTTGTGCGCTCCGGCAGCCTCAGCATTCCGGTTGTCGCGGTCTTCATTGAGTTCGTGCTGGTCGCATGGATGAATACGGCGCTGATCGAATATGCCGAGTGGATAGCGCTGCGCGACGGGGGCGCGGAGCAGCCTCCTGCACTTACAAAGGCGGTGGCGCGCGCCATGGTTCCACTCGGCATTACCATCGGTGCGCTCAGCTTGGTGGCGCTCGCTGTGCCGGCGTTTCGCGACCTTCGGCCCGTGCTGCTGGCCGAATTTGGCAGCGCGCTGGCGTTGGTGGGTCTCCGCCTCAGCTGGCAGCGAATTTCCACCTACGTGCTGCGGATTTCGGCGGACGCGGTGCTGTGCACGCCCGCGGTTCTTCTAGGCGTAATGGCGCTGCTGCGGCGCTGATCCGCGATCGGAGTTAGCCAGGCTGCCGCGCCTTAATCGCCAGCGCCGGTAGCGGGCTGCTTCTTCGCCAGTTCCTTGGAGAGGTAAATTATCTGGCCGAGGTGATGGCTTGCGTGCGCAGCCATGCGCTGAATCACTGCGAAGCGGTTGTGATCGTGTGGGCTCGTCGGATCGGAATACGCAGCCGTCCAATCATCCGCTGATTGCTTGCGAGTCGTCGCGGCCACCATTTCGATAGCGCGATCGAACGCCGCCAACACTTCCTCTTTCGGATGCCGCGAGGTATCCGTGAATTCCAGCGGGCGATTGCGCACGTAACCCGTACCGGCGATGCGCGCGCCGACGTAATGGCTCAGATTGCCGGTGAGATGCAGCAGAAGGTGTCCGATGCTATTGCCGTAGGTATATGGATTCTCCCAGAGCTGTTCGGTAGAAAGCGGCGCGACCAGTTCATGAACGCGGCCGCGCACTTCTTCGTAGTAAGAAGCCAGCGTTTCAGACACAGCGGACGGGAGGTTGGTCATCGCGATCCTTTCGCAACGCGGAGTTGCCGCGCGAGTATAACGCGAGAGCATCCGATGCGGCGACGGGCGCGGGCGGAAGTTGCCGGCCATTTGTGCCGGCGCGATAATTGATCGTGTTCGCGGGGCATGGCGGAGGATTCGGAGGTACGCGGAAATGAATTTACGGAGCGTGGTTTTAGCGCTCGCCCTGATGCTGGCCGCAGTGCCGGCCGGGGCATTCTCAAATATTCCTGCTGGAACGGTGATACCGATTCGATTGAATACATCACTTTCAACGGCCAGGACCAAAGCAGGGCAAAAAATCTCGGGAAGTGTGATGCAAAACGTCCCGCTCGGAAACGGCCAAGAAATCCATAGAGGGAGCAAAGTCTTTGGCGAAGTGGTGAAAGTCACACCAGGCACAACAAAGACCGGCGGGAGGATTGTGCTGCGATGGAACGCCCTGCGGACGGGCAAGAATGCCGTGCCAATCGACATCGATTTGCGCGCGCTCGCCTCGATGATGGCGGTCGAAGATGCGCAGGTTCCATTGACGGGACCAGACCGCGGCACGCCGCCGCAAGACTACACCACCATCCAGATTGGCGGAGAGACCGTGTACCGCGACAGCGGAAAAGTCGAATCAGACCGCGGAGTGGTGGGAACGATTGAGGCCCACGGAATTCTCGCCCGACTTAGCGACAATTCCGCGGAAGGGTGCCGCGGAAAACTGGATGGCGAGTCGGACGAACAAGCTTTGTGGGTGTTTTCCTCGGACGCCTGTGGCGCCTACGGAGGAGACGGAGTGAGAATCGCCCACGCGGGTAGAACCGATCCCCAAGGCGAAATCGTATTGGCCAGCAACAGCGGTCAGTTGCAGCTTCGCTCCGGGAGCGGCATGTTGTTGCGCGTGGACACCGCGACCCGCTAGATGCGCCGTCCAGTACGAATGTGTTTGGTTCGTTCACACTCTGATTCTGCTACTATCCTGCGATTGAAATTGGCGCAGCTGGCCGAGGAGGAAGCGCATGAGTGTGAGCGTGAACGAGTCGATGATCACTACGGCTTTCGACATTCCCAACTATCGAGTGGCGAAAAACCTGGGATTAGTGCGCGGCGTGACGGTGCGTTCGCGCAGCGTGTTTGGAACACTGGGCGCGTCTCTGGAGACCTTAGTGGGCGGAAACATCACGCTGTTCGAAGACATGTGCGAGAAGACGCGCGAACAGGCGCTGCAGCTTATGATGGAACATGCCGTCGAACGCGGCGCCAACGCGGTGATTGGCGTTCGCTACGACGCGACGGAAGTTATGCAGGGCGTCACGGAAGTGATCGCTTATGGCACCGCGGTACAAATGGAACGCTCCGCGTAATGCGCGGTCGTATTTCCGCGCACAACGCTCGAGGGAACTGAGGTTTTTTGCGCCTGCGACGCATGGCTGCCGTTCGCGAGTCAGCGGCTAATGAGATTTAGGCGTTTGAGCAGCTCTAAGATTCTCGCGCGATCGGCAGCTCCCATGGTAGTGAACTCGACGCCAAACCCGCGGTCCTTGGCCGAAAATCGCACGATTCCTTGGACGCGGATCTCTCCTTCCGGCAGCGAAAACAGCATTTGAATCACGGTTCCGATCGGCAACAGGTCGCGATGAGACACGAAGACTCCGCCGGCGCTAAGATCTTGCACGCGGGAAATGATGCGCGGTCCATCGACGCTCCAAGCGACCCAAATACCCTGGGTCACCGGGATGCGCGCATTCCGCCGGTTATCTTTGGAGAGCTTTTGGGTCATCCACTCGTCCGATCGTACGCCGAACTCGCTCCGAATTAGCTTGCGGCGGTTCGAATTTTTGCTGCCTCACGCACGGTCCATGGCAATGCCGCCGGAGCGAGGAGAACTCAACCGGGCGCACTGCTCCTCAGGCTTTTCTCATTTTGGATCTCCAAGAGCAGTGACACCCATCACGGTCTTGGACGCCAAAAACGTGGCTCTCGGTGAAGCCCCCGCAACACCACGCGCCAACGATAGCGGATTAGTACACACTGACGTCCGGAATTTCAAGCGCTATGTCAGGGATGCGAGTCTGGCAGCCAGCGCTCCGATTGGTCACCTTTTCACCCCGTCGATGTGCGGTAAAACTTAGCCATTTTGGGTCGTGTCGCGCAAGTCCCTTAATTACAGACGCTTCCATGATGCCACGGCTGGCCCGAGGCATGCACTTGTATGCGGCCAGAAGGCACACGCTCCGAGCCACATCACGAACTCGGGTTCGACCAGCGAAGGCCGATACGAACGCTAGGCTAGTTGGAGAGTCTGGATGTCGATTCGCAGATCAGAGGATTCAGCGATTGAGATGGCCCCGATTATGGGCGTTCCGCGCAAGCATTCCGTCAAAGGCTTCACCCTATTGGAACTGCTGCTTGTCATCGCGGTGAGCCTGGTCCTCGCGGCTATAGCTATACCGATGATGAACAGCGCCCTCGCGAACATGCGCCTGAACTCAGCCGTCAACCAATTGGCAGGCGCGATTTCGACGGCTCGGTTCCAAGCCATAAAAAACAGCCAAATTTACACGTTGGTCCTGACGACGCCGGCCAACACCTACGTCGTTACCGATACGGGTCCTCCGGTTGTAGCAGCCGCCTCTGTACCGTTACCAAGTGCGGTGACCTTCGGGAGTTCGGGCACCTACACTTTTACACTGTGTCCCAACGGCATGGTTTACGGCGCCGGCGGGTGCCCCAACGCCAACGCTCCACCATCGCTCACGGCAAGCTATCAGCAACAGGAAGTCACAATCACCGTCTCAGGTGTGGGAAATGTCACAACGACAAAAGTTCAGTAATGGCAGCGACAGTTCCATGGACGGCTTCACGCTCGTGGAGGTCCTGGTGTCCATGGTTATCCTGGCAATCGGCTTGGTCGGCATCGCGGCATTGATTGCCGGCACGCTACAAGCCGGCACGCGATCGCGTTACATGAGTATGGCCAGCATTCTGGCCTCCGAAAAATTGGACAGCTTGAACCGATGGCCGTCTGCCGATACCGCAGGTTCTACGTCGACGGCGGAGGGAGCGGCTCCCACCGACGAGAACGTGTGGCCGGGTGGCTCGCTCACCGGCTCCCTTACCTGCGCGGCGACCGACGCCTACTGCGACCAGGTGACCGTCTCGGAAGCGTCTGGCGCGGACTACGAAACCGAAACGCAAGACGTCAGCGGGGTACCGACAACGACCACGGTGGTGCACACCAGCGCGGGATGCGTCGGCACACCGGCGGCATGCGGGGTCGCGACGCCGACGGGAGGCTACACCTTCACCCGGCGTTGGCTCATCACTGCCAATCCGACAATCACCGCGACGTCTGGAGCCACGGCCGTCGCGACCGGCGCCAGGAGGATCACAGTGGTGGTAACGCTGGATAACAACATCTTCGGATCGCCTTTAAGTTTTCAGTTGAGCACGGTGCGGCCGTGAGACAGCTTCGATCGAAGTTCGCGTCGGAATCGAAGAGTCACGCGGGGACGGCTCGCAGAGCGAGCGGTTTCACGTTGATCGAATTGATGGTTGCCACCGCCGTGTTTCTAGTGGTCGCTGGCGCAGCGTTCTCGGTCTTCGACAGCCACATGGCGTCGATAACGCGCGAGGAAAACCTATCGGGCGTTAACCTGGCTCTTCGCAACGCGACGTCGCAGTTGCAGCTGGATTTGGCCGGCGCCGGTCAGAACCTGCTGGCGGGACTCGGCAATAACCAAGCGTTCTTCTCCGCGGGAGTCAACATTCAAAACAGCGTTCCGGGCACCGCCGCCGCATGCACCCCCACAGGGACCAACTTTGATTACCCGGTTCCGAGCGCTTGTTTCGACGCGCTCACGATTTTCGGTGCGCACGCCGGCTGCACCGTGTCGGGCACAGGTTTCCCGTCTGGCTTGCCGCCGGTCTTGATCCTGCAGGACCCCAACGGTGCATCCGAGTCGGTAAGCAGCAGCTCCACGCTCTACGCAAACGACGCAGAAGATCCGAGCGTCGTTGCCACGCTCACAGCGGATAAGAACTGTTTCAACGCCGGAGACGAACTGCTGATCATCCAGTATCCCACCGGAGGCTCCACGCTTCCTTGCACGAACGCCTCGTTCACCTATTGCATCTCGGCGGTCACTCTCACTCAAGTTCCAACGGTGACCGACCAGAATAACCAGGAACTGCTCCAACTGACGCACTCGGTGACAGCGAGCTCCGGAGATCCGGCGGGCTGCCCCGGGGCCTCATGCACGGATCCGCAAGGCGTTTTGGTTAATGTTAACGCGACGCATGGATATAACTTCTACAACGCCTTGGCATCCAGCTTTACGACCGGCGCTTACATTGTGGACATTGGGTCGTCGACCAGCGCGATCACTTACTCGGTCCAAGTGAGTTCCACCAACGCCGACGACACCCAGCTGGTACGGTGCGATTCGAATGGATGCGCTGTGCTTGCGGATCAGGTGATCGGTTTTAAGGTGGGCGCCGCGCTGTGGAACAACGAAACGGTTGGACAGGCCGAAATTGCCAATTACTTCTATAACGCGAATGCCTATTGCAGCGAGTGGAGCGGCGCGAATTGCAATGCCAGTTCGCCACCAGCAAATGACCCGGATGACTTCAGCTTGATTCGGGCCATTCGCGTGTCTCTAATCGGCCGCACCGCGCCCTTCCAGGACCCCTCTCTGGACAACTTTGCAAACGGTTTCGATGGAGGCCCTTACTTGGTGCAGCAAGCGTCAACCGTGGTGGACTTGAGGAATCTTAGCATCACCGATTTTCAGAATTGATGCTCGCCATCGGAGGTTGGATCATGAGTCGCTTCTTCCAACAGTGTCGAAAGACTTCGCAGGGACAAACTTCCCTGCGGCGTGCGGGTGAGCGGGGCGTGGCGCTCTTGATCACCTTGGCGCTCCTTGCCCTGCTGGCCGCCGCCAGCCTGGCCGTGATATTACTTACCGATTCCGACTTGATGATCAACGGATACTACCGGAATTTCCGTGGATCGTTCTACGCCGCCGACTCAGGCGCCAATATCGCTGTGGAAGCGATCAAAAATGCCGTGGTCAACACCGCCACTCCTACCGCAGCGGGAAATCCGCTCCCAATTTCGGGTACCCTGGGGTCAACGGCCGGTGTGGCTTATGATGCTTCAACGCCAGCGGCCTTGTCGACCGCACTCGCGCCTTTCGAAAGCACGTACTACACGATTGGCGATAGCGGATCTTGGAGCAGCCAATTTGAAGTTGTCAGCTCCAACTTCGGGCAGCCGACCTACACCTACGCCTGCAATTCCACTGATAGCAATTGCCCCGCCGATGCCGACTATATTTGGACATTTTCATACCCCTATACCGTGACGGTCCAAGGACAGTCGTCGGGTACCGGATCCGAGCAAATCACCGAAACCGGAACGATCACCTACAGCAGTTCGGCAGGTACCAGCGCATCGGGTGGCAATCCCAGCTTCTCGAAGTGGGCCGCCTTCATAACCAACTTCGCCCTCTGCCCTGCGGGGAGCGCCGGCCTCGTTCCGGGAACGATGTATGGGCCGTTCTTCACCGATGGTTCCTGGAACTTCGGTAACTTCAGCAACCCTGGTTACACCTTCAACGGCACCGTCCAGCAAGCCGGCTCCCAGGTAGGCTACATCAATAACGGCAATTGCACGCCCGGAGGCGCCACCGCTCCCTCTGGATTTCGCGCTCCGACGTATAACGACGGTCCGCTCCAGACCGGGGCGAACGCACTGAGTGCTCCCGTCGACCAATCCAACCAGTTGGACGCTGTGCTCAATGGCGAGGGCACGAGCGGGAGCAATACGTCAATGGCGATACTGAAGACCATCAGCGGCACGGCGTATCCCAGTACGACTCAGACTTCGACTGCGCCGCAAGGTGTTTATATTCCCTATTACACCGCTAATGGTCAGAACTACCTAGGCTCGACTACCACCGGCGCTACCGGGACCGTCACCATACCGGCAGGAGGGTTTTATGTGAACGGCGATGCTTCCGTGACGCTCTCTGCTACTGGCACCACATCGGACCCCACGCAGACCTACACAATCTCCCAGACAAGCACAACAACCACTGGAAGCGGTCGTAATCAACACACAACCACCACTACCACTACGACCACCATCGTGGTTAACCCGACAACCAACACGACGACCGTATCCTCCGGCGGCACGGCCCTCACGTTGAGCGGAATTCCGCAGCAAGTTAATCCGGTCACGGGTGAAGCGGAAACCGAGGACGATCCATCCGGGCTCCCGGTAAACCCCACGATGGTTTACGTCAACGGAAATGCTACCTTACCCACTGGAACCGTACAGAACGATATGGGCATCACCGTCACCGCTACGTCTGGCGTCAGCATTACCGGCGACCTCACATACCTTCAGTCTCCGGTATCCAACAGTGACGTTTTGAACTCTACAACGAATGCCGGAGTTCTGGGAATCTACACTCCGGGAAACATCACTCTCTCCGCCGACTCACAAGGCAATCTCACCACGGACGCTAGCTTGGCGGCGCTGAGCGGGAACGGCACCTCTGGCACCAGCGGCTTCGAGACCAGCGGTAGTATTAACAACTGGACCATCCTCGGCGGCAGAGCAGAAGACGAAGCCCATGGCGTATCCATTTCATCCAGCACTACGCTTTACGACCAGCGCTTCGCCAACAACTTCGGGCCGCCGTGGTTCCCGACGGCGACAATCACCAGTGGAACGCCGACCATTCCGGCGACTCCTCCGCAGATTACAGTGACGCGAACGTCTTGGACAGAGAACAGCAGATAACCGCTGACGAAATGCTGTAAGTATCAGCCCTAAAAGCGAGGTTCGATTCGGCCTCGCCAGACTAAACGGCTCCCGGATTTTCTCCGGGAGCCGTTGTCTTTTATGGTACAGCGCGCACGTTTTCGAGAGTCCATGCGCGGAGCGTCCGTTGGCGGCGCCGACCAAGGGACTACGGGCGATGCGCGAAGATCGGCAGATGGCGTGCGAGGCTTGCTAAACTCACAGACCGAGCGCCCATCATCGCCCGCTTCTTTATGGCCCGGCAGGCAGCGCGCGCGGGTTGAAATTCGTGTTCACGGTGGGTGGCGTACACGGCGAAGGCGAACCGGTTGAGCAGGCAGTGTCCAGCGCGCCCGTAAAATCGCTCGGCTGCGCGAGGCCCACCAGCGGCTCGGCGTAGATCCAATAATCGTGCCCGACGGGCAGACGCTCGAAATCGTATGATCCGTCGAATTGCGGCATGGCGGAGGGATTCGCCGAATTACAGCTCCAGCCCGAAAACACGCCCGCAATCACCGTGCCCGAGTCGGCGTCCACCGCCACCACCTGCGCGCCGTACATTCCGGTGACAGATGCGCCGGCATACGGCTGCGGAATCATCGCCAGGGCGAACGGATTGGCCGGCAGCACGCGTCCGCGAATTGCCCCGGTATCGACGGCGTCATTCGGGTCGGGGTAGAGCATGCGGATGCCGGTCCGATCGTCGTCGGAAAGCGGTGCATCGGGCTGCTGCGCCGTAGGGCGGCTGCCAAGAAATGTTCCGGGCGGAGGCGCGTACGGAAACATGATGGCGCGCCACACTGCTGAGTGGTCGAACCCGAACCAGTGTCCCAACTCGTGAATCAGCAGAGATTCCAAATCGTACGCTCCCTGTCCTTGGGTGGTAGCCAGGGCGCCGGGCGTGGCGTACGTCGCTTGCCCGTCATTGCGGAAAAGCGTGTCGGAATCGAGAATTTGACCCGCGAATGCCGCCGGCGCCCCCGACCCAACGGACGCGCCCGGAGCATTAGCCGTGATCACGCGAGTGAATGCCAGCACACCTGTAGTGAATGCGGCGCTCGACTGGTTGAAGCAGATGGTGTTCAGGCCGTCAATATTGCTCTGCGCGTCGTTGGTGCAAGCGCTCGAGGTGGCGACGCGCGTGAGCGGCCCGATCATCCCCGGATAATTCGCGGTGTTAAACGTGGTGCCCGTGACGCCGCTCCATACGCCGAACGCCGCGGAAATCGTCTGCTCGATTTCGGTGAGCTGCGCGCTGGAATTTTGCGCCGCCACGGTGACTAGCGTAGCCGGCGCGAGGGGCAGGGAAGTGCTCCAGCGCCGGTTCAGCGGCTGGGACACGGAGAGATTCCAGCGGTCGAGCGCCGGACACCCACCTCCCGATGGCACCGTCGTGTCTACCGAATAGCCGCTCACCGAAGGGCTCGTGAACGTCCCCAGCAAAAACAAAGCGACCGTGATCAGAGTGGTGGCTCGTCTCATGGTTGCTTCACCTCGGCCGACTGCAGCGCCGCTTCCACGCGCGCGCGAAATTCATCGAGAGGCATGCGGCGAATTCCGGACGGCTGGAATTGGTGCGTCGCTGAATCGAAGGTAACGAACGACGCCGTATCTTGCGTGACGAGCGCCTTCATCCCCGCCGCGTCCTGGTGGACGCGAAACGTTCCCTGCTCCCAACTCACGATTGAATAGTCTCCGCGCCGCGTGGGCTGCAGAAACAGCACGACGTCTTCTCCTTGTGTAAATCGTGGCACTCCCGAAACGTGCGAAGTGATGTCGCCCATCGTTCCGCCCAGCAGCCGCACCCGCAGCTGCGTGGGCGGCGAGCCGCGCCATGTTTCTTCGATTCCGAACGACGTGAACGTCCAGATTTCGCCTTCGTCGCGTGCCACTGAATTCCCGGCGCACCGCGCACGAACGATCAACGGCGCCGCCGCGGCCATTTGTTCGAGCGACATCCGTTCCAGCGTGGTCGCTCCCGCTGCCGCAACGATTGCCAGCGCCAACGCGATGATCGCCGCCGCCCGCATGAACCCACATTTAGTTTTACGCATTTTCATTCCACCTCCACTACTCCTGTGGCTATGGCGCGGTCGTTGTTCAACGTGGTGATGAAAAGCGTGCGCACGCCGGGCAGTGTCGCGCTGGAAATTTGCAGGTCGAGTTCGATCATGTTAGAGAAAAGTCCGGTCACGGCCGACGCGGTCACGCCGATATCGTCGCCGCCAGGCGCTCCCCCCGGCCCGCTAAATGCATATGTGAACGTGGAATCAAGACCTGTGCCGTGCACGCAGATGCTGACGACCGCCGTACCTGACGCAGGCCGCGTGATCGTCAGCGGCGAGCCTTGCACGCCACAACTGTTTCCGCTGGTGAGATAACCCACGAAATCCACGTTGATGGGCGCAGATTCCGCCGCGGTTGTTAGCTCCGTCACGACGATGTCCTCGCCGGTCGACGCCGGCTGTGACGATGTGAGCGAAATCATTCCTACCGATACATCGAATGGCGCCACTACAAACGGGACCGGGTTTGAAAGTGGCGGCGGATTGCCGGGATTCTGAATTTGGACGGTAAGTGTCGCAGCGTTTTGCACATCCGCGGGATTGAGCGCTGTGGTGCATGTGGTCGCCGAAGCGCATGTCGTGGCGCGCGCCGCGCCGTTCAGCAGAATCACCGACGCGCCCGTGCCGCTCCCGGCTACGAAGCCAGCTCCATTCACTTCGAAAGGAAGGCTTTCCACCGCCCCGGCCATTACGCTCGAGGGCAGCAGGGTTTCAATCGCTGGGCCGCTAGAGATCACGATGGTAGCGCTGGCTGACTTTGTGGGGTCGGCCGCGCTGGTTACGACGATGGAAATTGCGTTTGGCGATGGAGCCGCCGTCGGCGCGGTGTAGACTCCGGACGCGCTCACCGTCCCGCAAGCCGCTCCCGCGCAGCCCTGGCCCGCAACGCCGCTTTGCAAGCTCCATGTCACACCTGTGTTCGCGTTGTTCGCCACTGCGGCGGTGAACTGCCGCGTGCTGAATGTTCCTGTTGATGGCGCCACGAACGCGTAGGTGGGGGCAATTGTGACGCTCACTGGCCCCTGCGGCACGTCAATGGTAATGCTGGCACTGGCGCTCTTCGATGAATCAGCGTGGCTCGTGGCAAGCAGCGTCACGGGATTTACCGTCGGTGCTGCTGACGGCGCCACGTAATCCACGCCGCCCGAGGCAGCCCCGCTGGGCGGCACGCAGGGATTGCTTCCGGTCACGCACACCTGCCCCACTGCCGCGTTGCCGTCCGGCACTCCGTTGACAGACCACGTGACGCTTGTGTCGGCCGAATTCGTGACGGTCGATGTAAAGGATTGCCGCTGGCCGGGAGCGAGTGTCGCCGAACCCGGCAAGATGACTACCGTCACTCCGCTTGTAATTGTCACGATCGCTGCGGCGCTTGAGGCGCCGCCTCCGGTTACGGCGCTGGCGGTCGCGTGGATGGTCACGGGATTCGTCGCAGGCAAACCGGCGGGCGCTGTGTAAACCGCATTCGCCGGACCGCTCGTTGCGATTGTTCCAATACTCGAATTTCCGCCTGCGGTTCCATTCACGTCCCACGCGATGGTCGCGCCTGCCGTAAGACAGAATGAGGCGGTAAATGTTTGCGTTTGCCCGAGGCCTACATTCGCTGATTGCGGAGAGATAGAAGCCGTGGTGGCGCACGCGATCGTCACGGTTGCCGCCATGCTGGACGCGCCTCCTCCGGTCACTGCACTAGCGGTCGCATGGATCGTCACCGGATTAATCGCGGGTGAATTGGAAGGTGCGGTGTAAACCGCCGTCGTGGGTCCACTGGCTGAAATTGTGCCGACAACCGAATTTCCACCTGCGATTCCATTCACGTCCCACGCAATCGTCGCGCTCGCCGCCAGGCAGAACGACGCGGTGAACGTTTGCGTTTGGCCCGGTGCGACATTTGCTGATTGCGGCGAAATTGAACTCGTCGTGCCGCATGTGATCGTCACGGTCGCTGCCGCGCTCGACGCGCCTCCTCCGGTTATCGCGCTGGCGGTCGCGTGGATCGTCACCGGATTAGTCGCGGGTGAATTGGAAGGCGCGGTGTACACCGCCGTCGTGGGTCCACTGGCTGAAATTGTGCCGACAACCGAATTTCCGCCTGCGATTCCATTCACGTCCCACGCAATGGAAGCTCCTGCCGCGAGGCAAAACGAGGCCGTAAACGGTTGCGTTTGTCCGAGCGCAACGTTCGCGGCCGCCGGAGAAACGGAAGCGCTCGCGCCGCATGTGATGGTGACCATTGAGCTGGCGAATTTCGTGTCGTCGGCTACGCTCGTGGCCGTCACGGTCACGGTTGAAGGCGTCGGCACCGCTGCCGGAGCGGTGTACAGCGCGGTGGTGGAACCCGTTGACACAATCGTGCCCAACGTCACGTTTCCTCCGGCAGCGCCATTCACGGACCACGTAACGTCCGCGCTCTCGCTGCCGTTGCCCGTGACAGTGACCGAAAATTCCTGCCCGCCGCCCGCCGCTACGCTGGCGCTCGGAGGCGCGATGACCACCTCAATATCAGTCGGTGGTTGCTGCAAGCTCGGCGGAGTTCCGGCCGTGCCGCAGCCGACCTGCACGCTCGCGAAAGACCACAAGAGAGCACAGAGAATCCATCGCGCGTTTTTCGCACCGCCGAATCGCGTTGTGCCGTCGCTTTTCACGTGTCGCACTGAATCAACTCATCGCACGTGCTGTGCCATGGCGGAGCAGCAAGCGAATTCGCTAAAACTCGCGCATTGTCGATCCGCAAATATCCGAGGCTTGGCGTTAAGCCTCGTCATAACAGCTGGGTAAGGAGTTGCGACGAATCCGTGGGACGCTGGGGCGCCGGCTCTGGAGTGTTCAGCGCAACCGGAAAGATCGCGATTGCGGTGCCGTATCGGAACTCACGAGTTTCAATCTGGGGCAATCACTATCGAAGCAAACAGACGAAGCATTGCTCCTTCGGGCATTTCGCAGTTCCGGGATCGCCGAAAGCCGGTGGGCCATCACTTGCGATTCAAAATCGCCCGCAGCGCACCTTCCAATTCAGCGAATCGGAACGAGTATCCAAGTTGGCCCAGCCGTTGCGGAATTGCGCGCGTGCTGGCCAGCACCAACGGCCGGGCCATCTCGCCTAGCGCGGCGCGCAGCACAAAAGCCGGCGCGGCAAAAACTGCCGGCCGATGCAGCACTCGCGCCACGATGCCCGTAAATTCCGCGTTCCGGACGGCATTGGGTGCGACGGTGTTGATTGGGCCGGAGTAACGCTCGTCCGCAATTGCCGCGCGCACGATGCCAACGGCATCTTTCAGCGCGATCCACGGCATCCACTGCTTTCCGCTCCCGATGCGCCCTCCAACGCCAAACCGGAAAGGCAGCAACATTTTCGGCAGAGCGCCGCCGCCCGCGTCTAATACGATGCCGAAACGCAGCAGCACCGTGCGAATTCCCGCCGCACTTGCGCGCGCGGCTTCGCCTTCCCAGTCGCGCGCCAGCAGCGCCAAGAAATCAGTGCCATGGTCACTGCCTTCGGTCAATATCGCATCACCGCGATCGCCGTAATATCCGGTCGCCGACGCGCAGATCAGGACGGACGGTTTTCGGCGCAGGCGCGCCAGCGCGTCCACCAGCAGCCGCGTTGAATCCACGCGACTGCTTCGCAACAAGGCTTTTCGCGCTGAAGTCCAGCGCCCGTCCGCGATGCTCGCGCCGCTCAGATGCACCACCACATCGGCGCCCTCTATGGATGCGGTGTCGATCATTGCCGACGACGGATCCCAGCGAACGTCTCCCTCGGACACGTGCCCGCCAGGGCGGACCAATCGAGCGGTGACGTGTCCGTCAGCTCGCAGCCCGTTAACGAGCGCCACACCCACCAGTCCGGACGCGCCTGATATCAGAATTTTCATTTTCTTTCGAATCTGCAGGCCGCGTGTCTGCTGGCGGGCGCATCCAAGCTAAAGCCCGAAGGTCTCCGCGTCAAGCGCGCCGCGCATTTGGTAGTAGAACTCCCGCACCTTGAGCACATACTCAGTTCGGCATCGCGGCTGCAGAAACGACTGGCTAAACGCCCAGATGAGCTCGCGGATACGCTAAAATCAGCGGGATTGGTAGCAGGGGATCGGCAGGTTCCTGATGAATCCATGGTGGAGCAAAAACCGGGCGCTGACATCCCTGGCAGTCCCGTGCACGCTATTGGCGGCCTGCCTGTTCGCGCTTTCGGGACACGCGCAGGAAGCTCAGCCAAGCGCACCCGTCAATGCTATCCCCGCGGAATCCGCGCGAATTGCCGGCTTCGCTCCCGCGCGGGCTGCCGCTGAAGAGCAGCTTGAGCAGAAATTTCTTGCCATCCCGACCGCCGCGCGCGCCGAAAGCAACCTGCGCCATCTCACCAGCGCGCCGCACTTGGCAGGCACGGAGGCAAGCCACCGCGTAGCCGAATGGCTGCGCGATCGTTATCGCAGCTTTGGCTTCGATGCTGACATTGTGAGTTACAGCGTCTGGCTGCCGATGCCGCGCGAAATCAGGCTTGAGATGATCAAGCCCAAGCGCGAAAAGCTCGCCAATCCCGAGCCGCCCGTTCCCGGAGATTCCACCAGCTACGATCCCCGCGCTACTCCCGGCTACAACACCTATTCGCCGTCGGGCGACCTCACCGCGTCCGTCGTCTATGTGAATTACGGCATGGTCCAGGATTATCAGCAGCTCCAGCGCATGGGAGTCAGCGTCGAAGGCCGCATCGTCCTAGCTCGTTACGGCCGATGTTATCGTGGCATCAAAGCCAAGCTTGCTGAAGAGCATCACGCTGCTGGGCTCATCCTCTATTCCGATCCCCAAGATGATGGCTACGCAGCGGGCGACACGTTCCCCAACGGACCGTGGAGGCCCATGGGCGGGATTCAACGCGGCTCGATTCTCTACACCCAAATCTACCCCGGCGATCCGCTCACTCCCGGACTTGCGTCCGTACCCGGAGCAAAACGCATTGCTCCCGCCGACGCTGCGAGCCTGCCGCATATTCCAACCATGCCCATCAGCGCCGCTGATGCGTCCGTGATCCTCCGCGCCATGAACGGCCGCCATGTTCCCCAAGACTGGCAAGGCGCGCTCCCCTTCACCTATCACATCGGCGGAGGGCGTGTGCGCCTCCACATGAAGTTGGTCATGGATTACCGCGAGCGCCCGATTTATGACGTGATCGCCAAGTTGCACGGCTCGCTCGACGATCAGTGGGTCATCCTCGGCAATCACCACGACGCGTGGGTGTACGGCGCGGCCGATCCGAATAGCGGAACTGCGTCCTTGCTCGAAACCGCTCGCGCCCTCGGCGAACTGGTGCGCTCCGGCTGGACGCCGCGCCGCACGATCGTGATCTGCAACTGGGGCGCCGAAGAGCCCGGCCTGATCGGTTCGACCGAGTGGGTGGAGCAGCACCGCGCCGAACTGCAGTCCAAAGCCATTGTTTACATCAATACCGATGTGGGCGTCAGCGGCCCGAATTTCGCAGCCTCTGCCAGCCCGTCCCTCAATGACCTGATTCGCGCCGCCACGCGCCAGGTCCCCGATCCAAACACCGGGGAGACCGTCTATGACGCGTGGAGCGAGCATTCCGCCGGTGGCCGCGTGGAGCTTTCGGGAGTGGCGCCAGAGAATCCTGGCGAGCGCTCGGCAGGCGATACGGCCGTCGGCGCGCTCGGCTCAGGGTCCGATTATTCGGCATTCTTCGATTTTGCCGGAGTTCCGGCGATCGATCTGGCTTTCAGCGGCGACTACGGCGTCTATCATTCTCTATACGACGATTTCTACTGGATGAAGCATTTCGGCGATCCCACTTTCGCGTATCACGTCGCGCTCGCTCGCGTGCTTGGCATCCTCGCTCTGCGCTTCGACGAAGCGGGCGTGGTCCCTTTCGACTATTCCATCTACTCGTCACAAATTTCGCTCGACGCGCAGCGCCTGGCCGACCGTGTCTCGCAGGGTTCGGAAGAATCCGCCGCGCTCCAGCCCGTCTTGGATGCGGCCGCAAAACTCTCCGATGCTGCATCGCGAGAAGCGATGGCCGTCGGCGCGCTGGAGGGCCAGTCCATTGATCCGACGCTCGCGAATCGGCTGAGCCTGGAGCTTGCGAACGTGGAGCAATCGTTCCTTGATCCCGATGGACTGATCGGCCGTCCCTGGTACAAGCACACCATCTTCGCGCCCGGCACGTATGCGGGCTATTCTGCGGAGATGCTGCCCGGGATCACCGAAGCGATCGATAACCACGATCTAGCCACTTTGCGGACCGAATCGGACGCGGTAATCCAAGCTCTCTCGCGCGCTTCCACAAGCCTCGACCGCATAACGCAGCTGGCGCAAAATTCACAAGCTCCTCCGCATCCCTTCTCCGGCCGTGAATAATTTCGCGACCGCACACGTCGAAATCCAAAACGAGTGTTTGCAGCACCGGTGGCTCGCTGGCGTTTTTCCTTTGCGGCGAGGAATCTCACCCGCTAAATCTTCTGCTTCTTCCATTTCCCTCGGCGAAACAGCATCACACTGGCCAAGGCAATCGCTGCCTCCGCAATCACAATCGACCAGTACACTCCATTCGACCGCAATCGCTGATGAATCGCCAGCCAGTACGCCAGCGGAATCTCAAATACCCAAAATCCGAAAAAATTTATCACCGTCGGCGTGATGGTGTCGCCGGCGCCATTGAACGCCTGCAGGAATACCAACTCGCACGCGTATCCGATGTTGCCGTAGCTCACGATTCGCAGGCAGGACGCGGCGCTTCGCACCACCGCCGGGTCATGCGCGAAAATGCCCACGATCGGCGTGGCAAACAAAATGAAAATCACGCCAATGCCGCCCAGGAAAAGTGTGTTGTATAGAGCCGTCCGCCACACCGATTTTTCCGCGCGCTGCGGCTGCTCCGCGCCGAGGTTTTGCCCCACCAGCGTCGCCGCCGCGTTGCTCAGCCCCCACGAAGGCAAAATCGCGAAGATCACCACGCGGATGGCAATCGTGTATCCTGCCACTGCCGCTGCGCCGAAGATGCTCACGATGCGCACCAGCCCGATCCAGCTCGATTGCGCAATCGCAAATTGCACGATGCCCGTCGCCGAGACGCGCATGAGCCGCGCCAGCACGTCCCACTTCACGCGAATCTGCCGCCGCAGCACGCGAATGCGTTCCGTGCCGCGCATCAATCGATAGAACTGGTAAATCACACCGATGCCGCGCCCGGAAAACGTCGCCAATGCCGCGCCGGTCACGCCCAGCTTCGGAAATGGTCCCAGACCGAAGATCAGGCACGGATCGAGCGCCAGGTTGATGATGTTCGAAAGCCACAGCAGCCGCATGGCAATGGCTGCATCTCCCGCGCCGCGAAAAATCGCGTTGTTCAGGAACAGCATCATCACCACGCCACTCCCGCCCAGCGCAATCCGCGCGTAGCTGCTTCCGGTTGCCACAATCGCCGGGGACGCGCCCATCAGTCGCAGCAGGTTGGGCGCGAAGATTGCGCACGGCACTCCAATCGCGGCGGACAATATCAGCCCGAGAAAAATCGCCTGCACTCCCGCCACGGCCGCGTCTTCCGGCTCGCCCTCGCCGATGCGCCGTGCCACCATCGCCGTCGCTGAAAGGCTCAGCCCCATGGCGACCGCAAACACCAGTGTCAGCATCGACTCGGTCAATCCGACCGTCGCCACCGCGTCCTCGCCGATCCGACCCACCCAGAACACGTCCACCACCGCGAACAGCGATTCCAGCGCCATTTCCAGCACCATCGGAATCGCCAGCAGCAGGATGTCCCGGTTCAGATTTCCGGTGGTGAAGTTTTGGTGCGATCCGCGCACCGCCTCGCGAATCGACGCCCAAAGACTCGGCTGTGCCTCGCTTGCGTCCACGTTGTGCATGGTATATCAGCGACTTTCTACGCCACGCGCGCACGCATTCGTCGGCGACGCTTTCACTAAGTTAAGTTTAAGTGCTGAATAAAACGAGGTCCCCATCGCGCGCTGTTAGCGCGTCAGGGTGTGACGCCGTCCGGCGTCTTGCTACGCGAGGTCCTTCGTGTGGATGATCATGCTGCACCGCCCATCCGTTCCCGTCTGTATTGCCCGCCGGGAACTGATCCGATGGCGCTCATTCTACCCGCGACTTCCCATGCAGTGCAATCGGAAGCTTCGGACGCGCATCGGGATAGGGGCGGCGTCCAGTGCTTCATGGCTCCGACTTGGCGAAACTCGGCTGGGGCTTTCCCTTTAAAAAATTGGTTAAGCTGTCCGCAAGATGCACGAAATCAGCTGGAAACATGACAACGGTCGTACTGTTGTTTTCCGCGCCCACT